>FWPV01000673.1_pt1 | contig 105268 bp, 102 predicted proteins | sample 2228371 | NCBI WGS metagenome assembly FWPV01 (sample SAMEA103939776, study PRJEB20133) | metagenome
TTGGTTTTTTGGGAAGCCGCGATCTCTTCCGCCGATTTCATCGTATCGGTCGAAAATTTCAGCTCCTCGGCAAGATTATTCAGCTCTTTAATATCCTCTTCGGTTTGAACGAGTGAGTTGCTTTGCATCTCGATGCTGTTGAGGGTTCGCTCGACCGAACGGGCGATATCGCTTGACGCATCCGCGATCTCTTTGCCTCCATCATTAATTTGAGAAACATAATGGCTGAGATTTTGGGTGTACGTGCTCATACTGCGCGCCGCTTCAACCGAATAAACGGCGATTTTCGTCAATTCTTCCATTCGAAGACTGAGCGTGGTACCGCGCCCTCCGGTTTGCTCGATGATATTCGTCGTATTGACGATGCTCGTAATGATCCCATCGATGCTCTCTTGGATTTTCGTCACCAATTTAGAGATAAACTCCGCATTTTTTTCCGATTCGCCCGCGAGTGCACGGGTCTCGTCCGCGACCACCGCGAACCCTTTCCCGTGCTCTTTCGCGCGGCTCGCTTCGATAGCGGCATTGAGTGCGAGCAAATTGGTCTGATCGGCGATTTTCGCGATAAATCCGACCGCTTCACCGATGTTTTGCGACGATGCTTTAAGCTCTTCGGATTTTTTCGAAGAGGCCTTTGCGACATTCACCGCGCTGGTCATCCGAGAGACGGTCGTATTGATCGTCCCGACCGCGCTCATGATGTTGTCTCCCGTCACCAGCGTGGAAGAAACCACCGTATCCAATGTGGTCCCCATCCGTGCGATATTGGAGTTGATGGAACGGACATTTTTCAGCGCCTGTTCACTCGCACCGCTGTTCTCTTCCGCCGCCGTAGCGATCTGTTCCATCGAGCTTTTCAGCTCCTCGATCGCGCTGACACTCTCTTGCGCATTATCCAAGATGGTCGTGGCCACTCCGGCAATGCTTTCTGAAATCTGCTGCTGTTTAGCCAATGTCCGGCTGCGTCGCTTGTCCGCTCCTCCCGAAACTGCCGCTACCGGCGCCGTATCTCCTCTGCGTACTAATGCCATCGTCATTTCTCCTTAGTCGAGTGTCGCGTATAACGCTTCAGCTTTTTTGATATCGTCGCGTGAGGGTTTGACCCGAATCGAAACGTACTTGACGTTCCCGTTCTTATCGGTCGAGCGAAGCACCGTGGCATAAACCCAATAGAACCCACCCCCTTTGCGAGCATTTTTAACATATCCGGTCCAGAACCCTTTCTCCTGAACATCATCCCAAAGCGATTTAAACGCGGCACGCGGCATATCGGGATGTCGAACGACATTATGAGGTTGGCTAATCAAATCCTCCCCTTTCCAGCCTGCTACTTTTGCAAACGAGTCGCTTACATAGGTTATCATCCCTTTTTCATCGGTTTCCGATAACAGATACAAATCATCGTACAGCACTTCGCCGTCATCCAGAAACGTCAACCCTTCGATTTTAGGCGTGTCTTCCGCTCTTGCCATTCTATTCCTCCCATGTTAGAGACCTTGTGTAAAAATAGAATAACGATAGATTTCTAAAGAGGAACTGAAAAAAGGTGATAGACGGTTAGATTTGGTTGATTCTGCAGAAAAACACTAACAGACGCGTCATTAATAAGCTCATGAGCTCACTTCTTCCACGAGAGAAGCGGAAGGTTCATAAAAATAATAGCCTTGCGAAGCATCAATCCCAAGTTCCACCACCTTCTCGTAGATCGCTTGGTTGGCTACAAATTCAGCCACCGTACCGATCCCCATCTCGCGAGCAAACGAACTGATATGACGTACAATAATCTGAGCGTTATAATCATGCGGAAGGTTTTTGATCAACGACGCGTCAATTTTCAAAGTATCGATGTTGAGTTTGAGTAAATGTTCAAAATTGGAGTATCCTGCTCCGAAATCATCGATTGCAAACGAACATCCGATCGATTTAAATCGTTCGATAAACGCACTCACTTCCATATAATTGGTAATCCCCTCACTCTCCAAAATTTCGAAAATGACCCATTGTCCGATCTGATGCTCTATCATCAGCGATTCGAGGTAATCTCCAAATTCGGTATTCATGATATCTTCAGTGGAAAGATTGATACTTACGGGAATATTCATCCCCTTGAACTTCTTCACTGCACCTTCCACCATCAATTTGGTCAAGAGGGGATACAAACGAATTTTCTTAGCAATGTCAAGAAAATGGATTGGTGAAACCACTGTACCATCTTGCTTGATCAAACGAATAAGGGCCTCGTATTTCATAATTTGACGGGTACTATTGTCAACGATAGGCTGAAAATAAGGGACAATGCGGGACTCTTCAAGCGCTTCTTTGATCTCTTTGTACCAAGCGATATTATTCTCCTGCTCTTTTTTCGCTGATGCAGAAGGGACATAGACTCGCAGTCGTTTATGCTCCAGTTTCGCCTGTTTGAGCGCATGCGTAGCATGTTCAAGCATCTTATCCGAAACAGGGGAAAACCCGACGGTAATCGTAATAATGATCTCAATCCCTTCGATCATAAACGACTCTTGTGCCGTCATATCAATGATGTATTCCAAAAAGGCGACGTTATCATCAATCTCTTCATTTTCATGGAACAATACAGCGTATTCGTCGCTTCCCAGTTTAAATAAAGATACCCCTGATGTTTTTTTCACTTTTTGCGCCAGCCATTGCCCGTATCCGAAAATCACACCGTCTCCGATAGAGACGCCGTACACGGCATTGATATCGCTGAAACGATCGATGTTTAAAATCGCCAATCCCGATATTTTATGCTCACTCACGTAATCGATCATCGAGAGGCGATTGGGCAATCCGCTGATACTGTCCACACTCAAATGGTGCTTCAACAGTTCACCCGAGCGGTACGCATGAATCGCAAACCCGATCTCCCCCGCCAATTCCTGAAGCATCTCCCTCTCTTTTTCTTCAAACCCTTCGTGTGCGTAAGCATAAAGCGTTAACACCCCGAAAGAAGAACTAGGTACGCCGCTATGTAACGGCAGCGCGATCAGTGAGCCGTATCTCCCAGCTTTTGCCGTATCGTTCCATAAGGCGAACGCTTCCTCATTCGCAAGGTTTTTAAGCAATACCGTCTGATTATCGCGATAAGCTTGGATGGAAGGGGAAAACGAGGCAACATCTTCGGTTCCCAAAGTGATCCTCATTCCCGGATAAATAAGCCCCATCGGATCGGATGTGCATCCGACGATCTCCATTTCATCCTCTTCCATCACACCGATCCAACACAATCCATACCCTTCGTGAAGGCTCAACCGATGGCACGCTTGCCCTGCCATCTCGTAAATATTGTCTGAGGTAATGAGACTTTGGGTGATTTCAGCAACCGTATGTAGAATTTGATCGAGCTGACGAGATTCTTCCAAAGCCGCATCAATCTTCTCATGTTGCAACCGCATCGTTTTAAACGCTTCAATCAGCGTCTGATTGAGCACATCGATTTCTCCGATAAAAAACCGATCGCTGCTCCCTTTTCCCTCTTTGGCCTGCGCCGTGACTTTTTCCAACGGATGGACGATCAACCGTTTTACCGCCACAAACAAACTAAATGCCATCATACTCATCGAGAGGAAAATCCCGCCGCAGTAAAGCCAAAAAAAATATTTTGCGGAGGTGTTGATCATCTCGGCGTTAAAAGAGTAAAATAATGCAATGGAAGCGATCACACTGACAAGTAAAAAAGTGAGGGTGAACAGTACGAAACGGTATATTTTCATTGTTCATCCAACCTTTTTTAACGCTATTGAACCAAATAGTGTACCAAAGAAGATTAAAACCTTATTAGAAAGTTCGATTATATGAAAATTTTTGTCTCCCTTTTGATCGGGTTCCTTGCACTGTGGGGATTCGAGGTCGGCAATGGCAAGAGTCTCCTCCTCCCCCTCTCATCAGCAGAGGGGAATGTAACGTTGAACGATCTCACTTACACCGTCACTCCTCATCCCGCACACCCCGAACAAGGGATCGTGATCCTGCCCATCGACTACTATACTCATCCACAATCTCTCCAAGCGCTATGGAAACGTCCTGATTCAACCGATACCATCGATATCACGATCACCTCTCTGGATTATCCGATCGAGACCCTCAGCGTCGATCCTTCCAAGGTCTGTCCTCCGCCGGAAGTTCAGACACAAATTGAAGCCGAACAGTACGAAGCGGAGATGATCTACCGCCATTATACCCCGATACGCTATTGGACTAAACCGTTCATCCGTCCCATCGATTCGATTACCACCAGTGCGTATGGTTCATCACGCACCTATAACGGCATGCTACGCAGCTATCACGGCGGCGTCGATTTTAGAGCCCTTACCCCGCTTCCGATTATCGCCAGCAATGATGGGGTGGTCGTGTTAGTCAAAGAGCGTTATTATTCCGGAAAAACGGTAATCATCGATCATGGAGAGGGACTTTATACCTGCTATTTTCATCTCAGCGAGTACAAAGTCCATCCAGGAGACAAAGTGACACAAGGACAAGAGATCGCCTCAAGCGGTGCAACCGGTCGAATCACCGGTCCGCATCTTCATTTTGGAGTGATGGTCCATGGAATACAAACCGATCCGATCAACCTCTTCAGTCAAATTAACCGATTATTTGACCCCTTATTGACATTTTAAATGAATTATTCATTAAAATATCACTCTTTTGGGATACAATCGATATGATAATTAATGAAAAAATATTCTCAAATCAGGGGCCGCTCAATGGTCAATAAACCGATTTTCCTAATACTCTTAGGAACCGTTTTCCTCCCTTTTAGCCTCTTAGGCGCCCCATTAGAACCCGTTACCCTTCAGCTCCGATGGCTTCATCAGTTTCAATTCGCCGGCTACTACATGGCCAAAGAAAAAGGGTACTATCGTGATGCCGGACTCGATGTGAGCATCAAAGAGGCCAACCGTCTCCACTCCAGTCCGGTCGAAGAGGTGATCAACGGACGTGCCCAATACGGGATCGGCAACTCCGGATTGATCAATGAACGCGCAAACGGCAAGCCCGTCGTTGTCTTAGCTTCCATTTTTCAAACCTCTCCGAATGTGTGGCTGGTTCGAAAAGATTCCAATATATCGACGGTTGTCGATATGGTCCATAAGCGGCTCATGATGACAAAAAACATCGAAAATACCGAGCTTCTAGCACTTTTTCATAATGAAGGAATCAACTACAATAAACTCAATATTGTAGATAGCAGTTTCGATGTTAACGACATCATTAATCGCAAAGTGGACGCGTTCAACGCCTACGCCACCAATGAGCCTTATTTTTTGAAAAAGAGAGGGATTGACTACCTCACCATTAATCCCCGAAAATACGGAATCGATTTTTACAGTGATTGTCTCTTTACTAGCGATCAAGAACTCTCTCGGCATCCCGAACGGGTCAAAGCATTTCGTCAAGCAAGCTTAAAGGGGTGGGAATATGCCATGAAACACCCCGAAGAAGCGATTGATCTTATTTTGACCAAATATTCTCAAGCCAAAACACGCGATCATCTCCAATTTGAAGCCGAAGAGATCCACAAACTCATGGAGCCGGAATTGATTGAAATCGGTCACATGAATCCGGCACGATGGGCTTACATCGCCCAAATGTATCATACCCTCGGCTTTTCGGCTTCCCCTCAGATTCCCGATGGATTTCTTTATAACCCGAATCAAACCAAAGATATGACATGGCTCTATTATGCCCTCGCCATTACCCTCGTTCTTCTTGTTATCATCGGTTCAGTCACGTGGTACATTTTCCGTCTCAACACTCGAATCAAACAACAATCCCTACATGATCCCCTCACCGGTTTGTACAATCGGCGCTATCTGGATGAGACTTTTACCCGTGAACTGGCGCGGGCTCAGCGCGAGTCCTACCCGATCTCCTTTGTTATGGTTGACTTGGATCATTTCAAACATGTCAACGATACCTGCGGACACACAGCGGGCGACGAAGTACTCAAACAAGTCGCGAAATGCCTCACCTCCATTACCCGCCAAAATGATTTCATCTGTCGCTACGGAGGAGAAGAATTCATTGTCGTAATGCCCGGAATGCCTCTTAAACAAGCCTACGAGCGAATGGAAGAGTGCCGTATTATCATGGAAAAAACTCGCTTGGCATGCAATACCGAAGAGATTAGCGTGACCCTCTCAGCTGGTGTTACCGCCTTTCCCGATTGTGCCGACACTCTTGATGAACTGCTTAAATCAGCTGATCACGCACTCTATACAAGCAAGGAAAACGGACGAAATCAAATCACGCTGTCCAAATACAAAGAGCGCTGAATGAAACGATACTTCCTTCTCGCATTACTTCATCTAATCTCTGTTCACGCGTTTTCGACCACTAACCTCCAATACCTCTATGGAAATTTTGAAGGGCCTACTTTTCTAGATACCCAAGAAGGGGCCAAACAAACCCTCACCGCAGAACACTTCCGAACATGGCAATACGGCGATCTGTTTATGTTTGCCGATTACACTTACGCGCACAAGAGGCTCCAATTCAGCCGCAAAAAAAATGATTTATACGGAGAGATTGCACCTCGCTTGAGCATCAACAAGGTAGCCGGTATGGCTACCTCATCGGGTCCTGTAAAAGAGTGGTATCTGGCATACCAGCACAATCGAGGAGACGGCTACCGAGCCGATCTATACGGGATCGGAACCGATTTAAATCTTCCGGGATTTCAAATTTTCGGCCTTAACCTGTATCGCAAAGTTATTTTTGTTTATGATGACACGTATCAACTCTCGGCCAATTACTACGCCAAGCTAGGAGAACGATGGCATTTTGAGGGGTTTAGCGATTGGACCACAATCAACTTTTTGACCCAAAATCAGCTCCTCTTTGATTTTGCTCCCGATATCGGTTTCACCGGCGGCAAATTGGAAGTAGGAACGGAATGGCATTATTACCGTGAAAACCGCGATAATACCTCAAACGACGTATTTCAGGCCATTTTAAAATACACGTTTTAACGACGACTACTCTTTTTTAGTGGCCGCTTTGATAAATCCGATCAAACCCACAGCCGCCACAATCGCCAAAAAGAGAATTTGCACCCAATCCATCGCACTCATAGCACCTCCTCGCTCAACTCTTTTTCTTTGAGCTGTCCGCATGCCGCGCTGATATCAAGTCCTTTCGAATCGCGAATCGTACACAATACCCCATGCTTGACCAAATACTCTTGAAAGTTGACCATATCCGCACGACTCGGTCGCTCATAATCGCTCCCCGGATAAGGGTTAAAATAGATCAGATTGACTTTGGCTTTAATACCATGAAGCAGTTTGACCAGCTTTTTGGCCGATCCGAGATCGTCATTTTTATGTTTGATCACGAGATACTCGAACATCACCCGCTTTCGGGTATCGATCGGAAAACGCTTCACCGCTTCGATGATCGAGGCGATATTATAGGCTTTATTCATCGGAATCAACTCACTGCGGAGTTCATCATCGACGGCGTGGAGGGAAATGGCGATATGAACCCCTAAATCCATCTCTCCGAGCTTATCGATCTTGCTACTCAAACCGCTCGTAGAGACCGTTTGGCGCTTGCCTGAAATGCTCAATCCCTCTTCGTCTTTTAAAATCGTGATCGCTTTGGCCAAGTTATCGAGGTTGTCAAGTGGCTCACCCATCCCCATATAGACAATATTGAGCCGACGGTGGGCGGCAAGGCCGTTGTCCATCTTCACCGCCAAGACTTGCGCGACGATCTCTCCGGCGCTGAGGTCACGGGTAAATCCCCCTTTGGCCGTCAGACAGAACGAGCACCCGACTTTGCATCCCACCTGCGTCGAGACACACACCGTAAAACGGGCTTCATGCTCGATATTTCCCTCATCATCGATGGACTCATCTTTCATCTTGAGCCATACCGTCTCGACCGTTTTGCCATCACTCAGTTCAAACAGGTATTTGATCGTCCCATCGCTGGAACACTCTTTTCGGGCGATTTTGAGAGGCATGATGTCATATTCACGTGAGAGCTCTTCGCGCATCGACTTAGGGAGATTTGCCATCCCATCAAACGTCATAGCATACTGATGATAGATCCAACCCCATATCTGTTTGGCACGAAACGAAGGTTTGACTCGACTTGCCAATTCGGCTTTAGTGTAATCGAGGATACACGCTTTAGCCACGGAGCATCCCCTTCTCTTCCAAATGGGCTTTGAGCAATACTTTCGCAAATCCGTGGTTGGCGATAAAGTCACGGTGGGCATTGGCATCACAGTAGTTTGTTATACAAAACACCCCTCCGGCCGGTATCCCAAATACCTGCGCTACCCGCATAACACTGAAAAACTCCATGTTTTCAATCCCCAGCCCGAGCGCTCTGAATTTTGCCATCGCACTCTCACTGGTCGTGATATAGTTAGAGGAGTTGACGATAATATCCCGAATCTCTTCTGTTTGTGCCGAAACGACATTATCAATGGGTGTATAAGCGCTTTTATCTAGAAATCCTAACTCAATGTTAGCCGCGGTTTTAGACTCCACGATCTCATGGATGGCATGTGTTCCATAACTCCCCGCACTCCCGACGAACAGTAAAAACTCCGGCTTGCGTGTGAGACAAATACGCGTCAGACTCATCGCGCTGTCCACCAATCCCACCCCGATCGGCGTCGCAAAATCAAACGTCTCGTTATTACCGGCACACACTATCATAATCGCACCGGAATCCCGTTTTGGGACAAATAGCGTTTCAGATCCATAATATCGATCTCTTTATAGTGAAAAATACTTGCTGCAAGTGCCGCATCGGCACCATGTTCAAACGCCTCTTTGATATGTTCCATCGTTCCGGCTCCTCCGCTGGCAATTACCGGCACGTTCACCGCACGGCTGATCTGCTCTGTAATTGAGAGATCAAATCCCGCTTTTGTTCCATCGGCATCCATCGAGGTGAGTAAAATCTCTCCCGCCCCTCGATCCACGACCTCTTTAGCCCATTCAAAAGCATTCATTCCCGTATCAACCCGGCCACCGTTCAGATAGACGTTCCATTGATCGCCCGTACGCTTCACATCGATGGCGACTACGATACATTGAGAACCAAAACGTTTTGCCCCTTCATTGATAAATTCGGGTCGTTTGATTGCCGCGGAATTGATACTCACTTTGTCACATCCTACCGCTAAAAGACGGTAAATATCGTCCAGATTACGAATCCCTCCGCCGACGGTGAGGGGGATAAATACCTCTTTCGCGACCTGTTCGACGATATGAACAATCGTGTCGCGCTCTTCATGGGAAGCGGTAATGTCCAAAAACGTGAGCTCATCCGCCCCCTCTTGGTTATACCGCTTAGCCACTTCGACCGGATCTCCCGCATCTTTAAGTCCGACGAAATTGACCCCTTTGACCACGCGACCGTCTTTCACGTCCAAACACGGAATGATCCGTTTCGCGAAAAAATTCTCCATTTAGCTTCACCTTAATACGCCATCGAAGTTTTACCCCGATAAGCTGCGCTAACGCTGAGTTCTCTTCAGCAGAGAGCTCACGCGCAGTAATCCGCGCTTTTTTTATCCTATTATACCCCCCTAACTCTTAATGGGTCATTACCAAAAGTAACGATAAGAATTTTTTATTTTCTTTCTTAATACGTAATTAACATATTTTGGGATAGAATGTGAAGAATGCAAAACCGAGCTGCGATTGCCAAAAAGAAATTTGGTCAAAATTTTTTGAACGATGAGAGTGTATTAACCCAAATCATCCAATCGATGCCCCACACTCCCCACCGTATTGCGGAGATCGGGCCTGGATTAGGTGATTTAACTAAATATTTAGTTGATGTCAAAAGTGTTACCGCTTTTGAGGTCGATACCGACTTGTGCAAGCACTTGAAGCACCAATTTGCCGATGCTATCAATACCAATACTCTGGATCTCCGCTGCGGAGATGTTTTGGAGCATTGGAAGAGTGAGCTTTTGGATGAACCGTACGATTTAGTGGCAAATCTGCCCTACTATATTGCGACCAACCTCATCCTCAAAGCCCTCGCCGATCCGGCGTGCCGAAACTTGCTTGTCATGATACAGCGTGAAGTGGCGGAGAAATTCTCCGCCGCACCTGGAGAGAGAGCTTTTGGAGCGCTCAGCGTGATCGCCCAAAGTGTGGGAGAAGTGGAAATCGTATTACATGTTCCGCCTACCGCCTTTGATCCCGTTCCCAAAGTCGATTCGTGCGTACTGCTCATTCAAAAAACGTCGAATCGTATGGATGTAGGGTTTGAGGAGATGCTACGCATCGCCTTTACGCAACCGCGTAAAACCCTCTACAAAAATCTCTCTGCACGCTACGATGCAACCCTCCTCTCTCAAGCATTCGAAACGCTTGAGTTGGACCGTTCCATCCGACCTCATCAACTGGACACTCTGGCTTATCACCAACTCTACACTATTTTGAATTAAAGGAGTTTGGATGACAGACGAAAAAACTGAGCCCAAAGCACACGGCGAAGGGGAAAACACGAACCGCCGCCCCAACAACCGAAGACCGTTTCGCAACCGTAACAATCGGAATGAACGAAGCAGTCAAAACCCGCAAGAGGGTAATACAGAGGGGCAAAACGCTCAACCGCGTCACGACAACCGTCCGCCACGCCAAGACAATCGCCCACCACGTAACAATGATAACCGTCCTCCGCGCCACGACAACCGTCCGCCGCGCAATGCTGAAAATCGTAGCGAAGGGGAAACCAGTGCTGAGGGAGCGTCAAACCGCTCCGGTCGAGATCGCAACCGCGGCAATCGACGTGGTGCACCGACCCCGGTAGATACCAACCTACGCGATTTTGTACAACAAAATCAAGAAGCTCATAAAAATCGTCTTAATCCCCATTTTAAGCTCAATCTCGATAACAACGAAAAAGTCCGTATTATCCCTCTGGGCGGATTAGGTGAAATCGGTGGAAACATGAGTGTCATCGAAACCGAAAATGAAGCGATCATCATCGATATCGGAATGAGCTTCCCGGATGAAGAGATGCACGGGGTGGATATCCTCGTTCCCGATTTCAGCTACTTGAGAGAAATCCGTAAAAAAATCGTTGCGGTCATCATCACCCATGCCCATGAAGACCACATCGGAGCCGTCCCCTATTTCTTCAAAGAGATGCAATTTCCGATTTACGGGACACCGCTTCCGCTTGCGATGATCGGTAACAAATTTGACGAACACCACCTACGTGAATTCCGTCGCTATTTCAACCCGGTTGTTAAGCGCCAGCCGTATAAAATCGGTAACGATTTCGAAATCGAATGGATGCACATGACCCACTCGATCATCGATTCAAGCTCGTTGGCGATCACCACCAAAGCAGGAACCATCATCCACACGGGTGACTTTAAAATCGACCACACTCCGGTGGATGGCTACACCGCCGATCTTCACCGCTTGGCTTATTACGGAGAAAAAGGGGTCTTGTGTCTTCTATCCGATTCGACTAACTCCTACAATAAAGATTGGACGCCTTCTGAACTTTCCGTTGCGCCGGGGTTTGATCGTATCTTCTCGAAATCGGAAGGTCGGATCATCATGTCCACCTTTAGTTCCAACATCCACCGCGTTTATCAAGCGATCCTTGCCGGTTTGAAATACAACCGTAAAGTGTGCGTCATCGGCCGATCGATGGAGCGTAACTTGGAAGTGTGTATGCAATACGACTACATCAAACTTCCGAAAAACATCTTTATCGATGCGGAAGAAGCCAACCGCATGAACGATAGAGATGTCCTGATCGTCACAACCGGAAGCCAAGGGGAACCAAGTTCTGCGCTCTTCCGTATGGCCATCGGCGAACACCGTCACATCAAAATCAAGCCAACCGATTTGATCGTCCTCTCAGCCCGTGCTATTCCGGGGAATGAAGGATCGATTTCAGGAATGCTCAATTATCTCCAACGCGCCGGTGCAAAAGTCGCCAATGACCGCGATATCCATGTATCGGGACATGCAAGTATGGAAGAGCAAAAATTGATGCTGCGCCTTACCAATCCGAAATTTTTCTTACCAATACACGGAGAATACAACCATATCATGAAACATCGCGAAACGGCTATCGCCTGCGGCGTTCCGGAACGTAATATCCTTCTTATGAGCGATGGCGACTGCATCGAGGTGGGAACCAAAATGATGCGTAAAGTCAAAACCGTTAAAACCGGTAAAACCTATATCGACAACCAAAATAATCACCAAATTGAAGACGATATCGTTATCGATCGTCAAAAAATGGCGAGTGAGGGGATGGTGGTTCTCGTCGCCCAAGTAAGCGCGTCCGAATCACGTCTCCTCTCCAAACCGCTGGTTACCAGCTTCGGACTTGTCGCCGATCGTAACGACAAAGCATTCGCAGCCGAGATGGAAGATGTCCTCGAGCACTTCCTCCTTAATCTCAAACCGGGATTGATTGAAAACTCCAAAGCGCTTGAAAACGACCTCCGTCAAGTCGTGCGTAAACACATTTACCGTAAAATGAAAAAATACCCGCTCATCGTTCCACATGTTTTCGTCATGTAAAAGACGCTTTTAGCGTCTTTTACACCTTACTTCGTTATACTCTCTTAAAACCCACTTCCTAAAGATATATTTATGAAAGTAACCCTTCATCATTACACCCCATTGGTTATTTGTTCCGATGCCATTCGTACCTGCTGGCAAAGCTTCGATAAAAGCGACAACGGTGGAGAAATCGATCGTGCCCTGATCGATCGCGTCGGGAATAAATTCAAACACGCTTCCACGTTGGAGCATCTCGTGTACAGTTTTTATGTGGAGGGGATCAGCCGTGCATTGCTCCAAGAATTAGCTCGTCATCGGATGGCTTCTTTATCCGTCAAAAGTACCCGCTATACCCTTAAAGAGTTGAAAGACGAAGCACCGTTCGCCTTACATGATAAATTGCGAGCAGAAAAGTATCTCGTCATGACCGATGTCGAACTCGTCGATCAAATGAGTATCAGCGCGCTTGAAAACTTACGTCAGGTACTCGCACAAGGAATTAGCAACGATCGGGCAAAATACTGTCTTCCGGAGAGCTATAAAACCGAACTTACCTGGACCATCAATGCCCGAAGTCTTCAAAATTTCATCAATCTTCGAAGCGATAAAGCGGCGCTCTGGGAAATACGCGATCTGGCCGCCATGGTTTACGACGCGCTTCCCGAAGACCACCGCTACTTGTTCGAAAACTCACTTAAAGGAGACCATTAATGCGTCACATCTCTTTAACCACCCTGCTTATCCTCTTGTTGAGCGGATGCGCCCAACATCAACTCAGCATCAATGGTATGATCTGTCCTGAGGGGCACGATGAAGCACGCGCCAAAGCCGATTTTACCGCATGCCGCTATTATGATCTCAAAGATGCTGATAAAGCCTCTGCGGCTGTTATGAGTGTCGAATGTAAAGAGTGTTTGGAGAAAAAAGGGTATAAAGTAGAGAAGTAATCGATAACCCTTACGGGTTATTGATTAGAGTGCTGCTTTCGCTTGGTTAGTAAGGGCGCTAAATGCTTTAGCGTCGTTCATAGCCATGTCAGCAAGAATTTTGCGATCAAGTTCGATGTTGGCACGCTTAAGGCCGTTCATGAATACGGAGTAACTCATTCCGTTTAGGCGACATGCCGCATTGATACGGATAATCCACAATTTACGGAATTCACGTTTTTTCTGTTTACGATCACGAAACGCATATACGAGTGAGCGCTCGAGTTGCTCTTTCGCTTTACGGAAATGTTTGCGTCGTCCACTATAGAAACCACGTGCTAGTTTCAAGACTTTCTTATGACGTCTGCGTCTTACGACACCTGTTTTTACTCTTGGCATATTTTTCCTTTCTTGACCCGGTTCATTTCAATTTTAATGACGGGGTGCCGCTTTAGCGGACTTGCCCAGACTGGTCTGGAGAGTTTTTTTTGTAAGCTTAGCCTACGATCATCTTTTTGATAGCCTTAACGTCTACGTTTGCAACCACTTTAGGGGTGTTTTGCTTACGTCGAGTCCCAGCATCTTGTTTTGTCAAAATGTGGCTGCGGAACGCTGTACCACGTTTGATCTGACCATTTTTTTTCACTTTAAAGCGCTTTACAGCACCTTTAACCGATTTCATTTTTGGCATCGACTTGATCCTTTCGCAAAAATTCTCGAGAACGAGGCGCGTATTATACCATAAAAAACATACTGATTGATTTAAATGAAGAGGGGTACCCACAATCTTATGGGTACAGGGAGAGGGAAAAATTACTTTTTGTCGTCTTTTTTCGGATGGATCATCATATTGCAATAACGCCCTTCCATCGCAGGAGCTTTATACATACTCCCCACATCTTCGACCATCGGCCATACCCGTTCCAGTACCGCTACAGCGGCTTCCGGATGCGCCATTTCACGACCGCGCAAGAAGACACGGAAATGAACATGCTTTCCTTCTTCTAGAAATTCTCGCGCATGTTTGACTTTATAACCGATGTCATTGTCAGCGATCTTGACCGAAAGCTTGATCTCTTTAACCTCAACTTTGGTCTGCTTTTTACGCGCCTCTTTTTTCTTTTTCTCTTCTTGATAATGAAACTTGCCGTAGTCCATGATCTTTGCAACGGGGGGTTTGGCATCCGGAGAAATAAGAACCAAATCCAGTCCCATTTCATTTGCTTTGTTCATCGCTTCGTTAATAGAGACGATACCTAACGCTTCACCGCCATCTACAACACAGCGTACTTCAGGAACCCTGATATCTTCGTTCATCAGGACTCGGTCTTGTTTCTTAATCAAAAATGTACCTCATTAATTTTTTGTTTTACCAGTGCGAGGAAATCCTCCTCACTTAGGTTGTATTGCTCACGTGATCGTCGATCACGCACCGCGATACTTTTGTTGTTAACCTCTTCATCGCCTAAAACGATAATCATCGGCACACGCCCTTTTTCCGCTGTACGGATCCGCTTGTTGAGACTATCGTTTTTATCGAATAGTTCAAAATCGGCACCCAGATCAATAAGTTTAGCACCCAGCTCTCGCGCATACGGTTCGTGCGCAGGGGCGATCGGGACGATTGCTACCTGCGTCGGAGCGATAAACATCGGGAACTCCCCAGCGTAATGCTCCGTCAATATACCAACAAAACGCTCAAAGGAACCTAAAATGGCACGATGAATCATCACCGGCTGAATCTTGGTATTCTCTTCCCCGTTATATCCAAGTTCGAAGCGAGCCGGGAGATTAAAGTCAAGCTGAATCGTTCCGCACTGCCATTCACGCCCAATCGCATCGGTGATTTTAATATCGATTTTGGGGCCGTAAAATGCTCCGCCCCCCTCATCAATCTCATACGCCAGATTATTTTTCTCCATCGCGCTCTTCAAGGCATTGGTCGAAACTTCCCAAACCGAATCGTCACCGACCGCTTTTTCGGGTTTGGTCGAGATCATCATCTTGTAATTGAATTCAAATGTTTTCATGATGCGGTCAACAAAATCAACCACCTCGATAATCTGCTCTTCAATCTGATCGGCCGTACAGAAAATATGGGCATCGTCTTGCGTAAATTCACGTACACGGAACAATCCGTGAAGCGCTCCCGTCATCTCATGTCGATGGACAACACCGTACTCAAAATATTTCAGGGGAAGGTCGCGATACGAATGCAAATCATGCTCGTACACCTTGATATGACCGACACAGTTCATCGGTTTAACCCCGAATTCAAGTTCATCAATGTTGGTGAAATACATGTTTTCACCGTAGTTTTGATAATGGCCTGAGACTTTCCATAAATCGCTGCGGAGCATTTCAGGACCACGAACCGGCTCATAGCCCCGTTTTCGGTGGGCTTTGAAAAGAAGTTGTTCAAGGCGTGAACGCATACGCGCACCCGCAGGCAACCAGATCGGGAATCCCGCCCCCACCTCTTCACGGAACGTAAAGAGTTTCATCTCCGCACCAATGCGCCGGTGATCTCGTTTCTCCGCTTCAGCCACTTGATCCAAATGGGCTTTCAACGATTCTTTATCGGCGAATGCGATACCGTAAATACGGGTCAGCATCTCATTTTTACTGTCACCGCCCAGATACGCTCCCGAAATCTTCGTCAGTTTAAAATAACGGATAAATCCGACATTGGGCAAATGGGGACCGCGGCACAGATCTTCGAATTCCCCTTGCTTGTAAATCGAGACGGTATCGCTAGGGATGCGATCCATAACGGCTTGCTTCAGGTGATCATTGGCAAACTTTGTCCGTGCCTCATCTTTGGTGATTTCATACCGCTGAATAGCTTCTTTCCCTTTAGCGATATCGAGCATCTTTTTCTCAATCGTTTTAAGATCTTCTTCGCCGATGGTTTCATTGACTTTGAAATCGTAATAAAAACCCTCTTTGACGACCGGACCGACAAAAAATTTGGCATCCGTATAGAGTGACTTAATCGCTTCGGCCATGAGATGCGCACATGAATGGCGTAAGACTTCTAAAGACTCCGCAGAGTTGTCAAAACCGATTTCACTCCCCGTTATCCCGAGTGCTTCTGCCGTTTGTAAATCGAAGATTTGATCTTCATGCTTAATCGCGATAATGTCCATTGAGCTGTACCTATGCTAAAAATAAAGTTGCGCGGATTGTACACAAATATTGATTCGTTTACGTTTAAACTAAAGGATTGAAAGTGGGAATGAAGATGGTGGCCCTAACAGGACTTGAACCTGTGACCACTACCATGTCAAGGTAGTGCTCTACCACTGAGCTATAGGACCATCCGAATAAATAGAGGGGGAATTATAGCTCTTAGGAGGTTAATCTTTCTTTAAATCTTGGCAAAGCTCCGGTTTAAAATTCAAGATAAGGAGCCAAATCACCGCGATATCGATCATCACGTCCGCTGCATTGAACACGGCAAAGTCAAATCCGCAATGCCAATACACATAATCCACAACCCCGCCATGGATAAATCGATCATACACATTGGAAAAGCCGGCACCGACCAGTATCCCGACCGGGATAAAATAGCACGATTGACGCAGCCAAAGCGTATAACCGATCACACCCCCAAGCAACCCTATCTGAATCCATTTTAACGATTCTTCCAAAAAAGCAAACATCGAAAATGCAACACCTCGGTTATAGACAAGTATCCAGTCAATACATTCAGTGTAATAGCGGAACCCTTCGACAAAAATCGATTTAATCCCCTGATCCGCGATAAAAACGACAAAGGCTGAAATAAAAAGGAAAACAATCGACTTACGCATTGAGCACTTTCTCGAAAAAACTCACCAACCGTTCCATCGCTTTTTCCATCACTTTGGCATCTTTGCCTTCCAATAAAATACGAAGCTTGTTCTCCGTCCCTGAATAACGGATAAGGTGGCGCATATGTTCTGCTTCGACTTTGGAAAGCTCTGCGTCCAATCCCTCGATCTGATCGAGCGGTTTTTTCACTTTGACTTTAATATTCACGAGTTTTTGAGGATACAATTCAAACGGCCGAAGTACCTTGCTCGCTTTTTCTCCCGATGTTAATAACAGCGCAAGAATCTGCAAGGCGCTGACTAATCCGTCTCCGGTTTTCGCATAATCCAGGATAACGATATGGCCGCTTTGCTCTCCTCCGAAATTGATGCCGTTTTGACGCATCTGCTCAAGTACATATTTGTCTCCGACGTTGGAGCGAAAGAGTTTTAGTCCATGCTGCATCATCGCATCTTCCAATGCCTGATTACTCATCACCGTTGCAACGATTCCACCCCCTTTGAGCTGACCGTTCCGGTGCAAGAAAAGACCCAAAGCGCCTAAAATCTGATCGCCGTCCACTTCGTCTCCGTTTTCATCGACGACAATGAGACGGTCGGCATCTCCATCGAGTGCCAAACCGATATCGGCGCGATATTGCTTCACCGCTTCCCGAACGTCTTTGGTGTGCAATGCCCCACACCCTTCGTTGATGTTAAAACCATTAGGCTTATCGTGCAAAACAATCACTTCAGCCCCAAGTTCTTCAAGCACGGTCGGCCCTACTTTGTATCCCGCGCCATTTGCCGTATCCAAAACGATGCGCAAGCCTTGCAACGTCAATTCACGACTAAACGAGTTTTTCAGCTGAATAATATAACGCCCGATCACGTCATCAATCCGTTTTGCCGCACCGATAGCATTACCCGTTACCTGTCCCTCTTCCAGACGAATTTTGTCATGGACGATCGCTTCGATCTGTGCTTCGATCTCTTCGGAAAGTTTATTTCCTTTGGCATCGAAAAACTTGATCCCGTTATCTTCATACGGATTATGGCTGGCGGAGATCATGATTCCCGCGTCGCATCGCATATTCTCGGTCAAAAATGCGATTGCGGGGGTGGGCATCGGACCGATCTGTACCACATCGTATCCCACTGCCGTCAAACCGCTGACAATCGCATTTTCAATCATATAGCCGCTTTTACGGGTATCCTTCCCGACTAAAATTTTTTTGGTACGGGCATGCTCTTTAAAATAGATCCCTGCCGCCATCGCAACGCGCATTGCCAAATCTGCGGTTAAAAATGATCCCGCTTCACCTCGCACTCCATCGGTTCCAAAAAGTTTCATAAATATTTCTTCCTTTTTTAAACTAATTTTTCTTTTTAATATCAAAATCGATAAATTTTAACTTAAATTTAATTATCTTTAAGGTAGCATTCTACCCTAAAAAAAATTCGACAAGGATAAATGCCATGGCAAACCATAAGTCAGCATTGAAACGTATCCGTCAGACGGAAAAGCGCACAGAGCGTAACCGATTCTACCGCACACGTATTAAAAACATCGTTAAAGCAGTCCGTTCAGCTATTGAAGCTGGAAACAAAGATGAAGCAAAAGCCGCTCTTGTAGTTGCAAATGCTAATCTTCATAAATATGTTAGCAAAGGTGTCTTGAAAAAAGAGACTGCCGGACGCAGAGTTAGCCGTCTTCACCTCGCTGTTAACAAAATGTAATTAAAGCTTCCTCGTTAGGCGAGGCAAGCTTTTCCCCACCTTCTTCTTGGAATCTAAAACATGTTAGCCGACAAACTCACCCCTTTTATCGCACGCTACAATGAACTTACCGAATTGCTTAGTTCCCCCGATATCGGAAATGATATCAAACGGATGACCGATCTCTCCAAAGAGCAATCATCGCTTCAAGCAATTTATACAAAAGCCACCGAATATAAAAAACTTCTTGACGATATCGAAGAGAACAAAGCGCTCATCTTTGATGCCGAGCTGGGTGAATTAGCCAAAGAAGAACTCAAAGCATTAGAACCGATGATCGAACCCCTCGAAGAGGAGATCAAAAAACTGCTCATCCCATCCGATCCGAACGATAAACGCAACATCTACATCGAACTTCGTGCGGGGACGGGAGGCGATGAAGCGGCTATTTTTGTCGGCGATCTGTTCAATGCCTATGTTCGCTATGCCGATCTCAAAGGGTGGAAAATCGAGCTCATGAGCACCAGCCCCTCGGATGCGGGTGGGTACAAAGAGCTGATCGCGCTCATCAAGGGGGAAGGAGTCTATACCCGTCTCAAGCACGAAGCGGGCGTTCACCGTGTACAACGTGTACCGGCAACCGAATCGCAAGGGCGGGTTCATACCTCTGCCATCACCGTCGCCATCATGCCCGAAGTCGATGACGTCGAAGTAACAATCAATGAAAACGACCTTAAAATCGATGTCATGCGCTCATCCGGTTCAGGCGGGCAAAGTGTCAATACCACTGACTCGGCTGTTCGTATCACCCACCTTCCGACCGGTATTGTCGTTACAAACCAAGATGAAAAATCGCAGCACAAAAACAAAGACAAAGCGATGAAAATCCTCAAAGCACGTATCTATGATATGCAGATGGAAGAGCTCAAAGAAAAAGAGATGAGTGATCGTAAAGAGCAAGTAGGATCAGGGGATCGATCGGCTCGTATCCGTACCTACAACTACCCTCAGAACCGTATTTCGGATCACCGCATCACCTTGACACTGTATCGTCTTGAAGAGATCATGCAGGGGGGATTGATGGATGATATTATCGAGCCGTTGATCGCGGATGAGCAGGCAAAGCTCATGGAGAAAAACGGGCTATAAAAATCGCAAGCGATTTTGAGCCTACTGCTGAAGTAAACCCAGCGTTAGCGTAGCCAATCGGGACGCGTTCCGATAGCGTTCAAAATCTCCAATAAGTTTCGAAAACCCCTTTGACTTCCCCTTTGAACGTAATCACTCCATTTTCAAGCCCGAGATAAAGTGTCTCGCCACTTCGAGGAAATACTTTCGTATGGGCATCGACAAGGTTTTCCTGAACTGCCCGGTAAAAACTTGCCGCCATCCCCGTTCCACACGCCAGCGTCTCATCCTCCACCCCCCGTTCATACGTGCGGACACGAAGGGTTCCATCCGAGTTTTTAGCAGCAATGTTCACATTGGCGTTATATTTGTGACGCAGTTTTCGCGCTAAATCGATATCAAAATGTTCGATATCGGCATCATAGGTGATCAGATGCGGCACCCCCGTATCGATCAGCCACCATCTCATCCCGGCTTCTATGATCTCTTTTTGAATAATATTCGGTGGCGTAAGATCACTCTGAACCATCTCAGCATCAACACTTGCTTTAATTACTCCCGCCCCTGTCAAAAATGCCATAGAAGCAGAAGCTAATCCGAACCGGTGCGCGTAATGAGCACATGCACGGCTTCCGTTACCGCACATCGACGCGGTCGAGCCATCCGCATTGTAAAACTCCCATTCGAAATCATACTCAGGATGCGGGATTATAACGATCAAGCCGTCCCCACCGATGCCGTTTTGACGATCGCATAATGTACGTGCAAGAGAAGAGCGATCCGCTTTTTCAAAGGAGTGAAAAATGACAAAGTCATTGCCGCTGGCACAGTATTTGGCGATTTGAAGCATGAACGAGCCTTTATGACGCTTGGTTGATAATGAGAATTATACCTTAGGTGCAGGGTAAAGTGCTTTGATCGTTTCGACAAAACGTTCGCACTCTTCTTGAAGATGCTTAAGATTTGATGAGTTATCGATCACCCACGTGGCGCGCGCTTTTTTTTCATCGATGTCCATTTGAGATTCGATGCGGCGGAGTGATTCTTCTTCACTAAAACCATTGCGTTTCATAAAACGTTCCAACTGAAGCGGTTTTGGGGTATAAACGACCACCGAATCTTTCATCGGATAGGCATTGGTCTCAAAAAAAAGGGGGATGTCGATCAAATAGGGGTATTTCAAGCGGTCTTGCTTTGTACTCTCTTCTTCGATGGCAGCGCGGATACGGGGATGCAAAAACGATTCAAGCTCTTTTTTGGCCTGCGAGTCCGCAAACACTTTTTTCCCGAGCATCGGACGGTTCACTTTATCCCCTTCGATGAATTCTAAACCAAAATGGTCTCCAACCCATGAAGCGTTTTCGTCCAAAATGCGATGACTGATCGCGTCCGCATCGATGATGCGCAGACCATTCAGCCCCATTAAGGAGGCAACGGTGCTCTTGCCCGTCGCAATCCCCCCTGTTAGAGCAATAGCATACTCAAATGCCATTAGTTACGAATGACACCTAAATAGTTTTTGCGGATGTATTGCGGCATCGCAAATACTCCGATATGCACATCACAATTATAGAACTGGTGACCTTCCAATAAATCGCTGCGCTGTAAGATGACATCTGCCGTCGGATGGTATTCTTTTGAACACAACAACAGCGTCGAACCGGTTCCATCGTAATACGGCATGATGATTTTGAAGTAATTCCCCAAAATTTGCATTAATTGTTTATTGGCGTCCACATCATCCAGATCAGGATGTTTGCACACCATCAATCCGTCCTCTTTCAAGACACGGTTAACGTGGGCCAAAGCGGCACTGTCCGTACATTGGGCATCCAAGAGGATCACATCGGCACTCTTATCGGCCGCATTGCGGAGAGATTCCAGTATATCTGCAGCACTCAACGTTTTAGCAGAGACGTCACGATGGCGTTTTAGTTCACCCTCCAGCAACGCAGGGTCATTGCTTAACAACACAACGGATGCGGGGAGTTTATGGGTACAGAGGGCCGTATGGACCATCATTTCGGGATAAATAAATGTTTTCATCGAGGGCTATGCTCTTTCACAGGTGAATTTTGAAGCGATTGTAACACGTAGAGATTAAACCCCATTGAAAATTCTTAAAGAATATCAGATTTAAGTATCAAAATAATATTTTCCTAACCCTCCCTTCGTTATAATGGCCTTACTCTAACAGGTGAGGATTCTCATGAGCCAAATCAGCTACAAAGACGCCGGCGTTGATATCGATGCGGGCAACAGTTTTGTCGAAAACATCAAACCGCTCGTCAAATCGACGGCTATCCCCGGCGTACTCGGTGGAATCGGTTCGTTCGCCGGTGCTTTTGAACTTCCAAAAGGATACAAAGAGCCCGTCATGCTCGCCGCAACGGACGGTGTCGGGACAAAACTCAAACTCGCAATCGACTCAGGCTTACACGGAACCGTCGGTATCGATTTGGTTGCCATGTGCGTGAACGACCTCATCTGTAATTTCGGAACGCCCTCTTTTTTCCTCGACTATTATGCCACCGGCAAACTCGATGTAAACGCCGCTACCTCCGTCGTAGCCGGGATCGCGGAAGGGTGTCGTCAAGCCGAATGTGCTCTGATCGGCGGTGAAACGGCGGAGATGCCGGGGATGTATCATAGCGACGATTACGATCTTGCCGGCTTTGCGGTGGGAATCGGCGAAAAAAGCGAGCTTGACCGCACCTCTCATGTGAATGCCGGCGATATTTTGATCGCGCTTCCAAGTTCCGGGCTTCACTCCAACGGCTTTTCATTGGCTCGCAAAGTACTGTTTGAAAAAATGGAAATGAAGTTTGACGATACCTTCGAAGGCAAAGCGCTGATTGAAACCTTGCTCACACCGACTCGTATCTATGTCAAAACCTTTAAAGCCCTTAAAGATAAAATCCAAGCGCTTGCCCACATCACCGGCGGCGGAATCGTCGAAAACCTTCCGCGTGTCCTTCCCGAAGGGCTTCGCGCCGTTATCCAAGAATCATCCGTCCGTGTCTTGCCGATTTTTGAACTGATCGGCCAGCATGTCGAACGTCACGAAATGTTCCGTGCCTTCAATATGGGTGTGGGAATGATTCTGGTCGTTAAGCCGGACAATGTTGATGCCGTGCTTGCTGCAACGGATGGATACGTCATCGGTCATCTTGAAACCGGGACTAAAGAAGCCGTTCTCGTTTGATTCAGAGGTAGAATTTAACACTCGCATCAATCGTTTTGCACTATCATTAGGGTATCTGATACAACAAGGATTCTCCAATGAAAGGCAAAATTCTCGCTGGAGTCGCTATAGCGGCTATTACTATCCAGTTTATCCCTTACGGTAATCAACGCACCAATCCACCGATAGTCTCTGAACCGAGATGGGATGCTCCACGCACTCAGGAACTCTTTAATCGAGCATGTGCGGACTGCCACTCTCATAAAACAACCTATCTGTGGTACAGTAACGTCGCTCCCATCTCTTGGCTGATCCAACGAGACGTCGAAGAGGGGCGTGAGCATTTCAATGTTTCGGCATGGGGAGCACAAGAAAAGAATAAAGGCGACGAAGCGGCCAAAGAGGTCAAAGAAGGCTCCATGCCGCCATGGTTTTATCTTCCTACCCATCCCGAAGCCAGACTAAGCGATGCGGAAAAAAGAGAACTCATAGAGGGGCTCGAAAAAACGTTCGGCAAGGAAGAGGAGGAAGCGCACTGAAAGTGCGTCCCTTTATTTGAGTTGATCCAATCGCGGGAAAGTAAAGGTAGATTCACGCAGCACCGTAATCTCCTCTTTGGCATCCACCGCATAAGCATGGATCGTTATCGGTAAAATCGTATCGCGTCGGTTATCTTTCACCAGTACATCCTCGGTGTACAATACCACCACTTTTTTCTTCACGACACCCGGTTTCACCTTGAACGGTTTTGCGGGTTCTCCAATTTTAATTTGCCCTTCCATCCCTTTGGGGGTGATAATATCGAAATAATATTCATGATCTTTATCAGTCGTATTTTGGATTAGGAAAGTGTACGCATTATCCACCCGTAATTTTCCCGCTTCGGTCGATTTGATGGAATAAAGACGATTTTCTTTATTAATATTGAGAAGCATATGCTCTTTTTCGCTTCCCATCATTACCATTATTGCAATCGTAAGGAGCAATACCACAAGGTACCCGATAATTTTTGGACGGAAATAGTGTGTTTTCCCTTGCATAAACAGGGTCTCTTTTTCACTCGACCAGACTACCAACGACGGTTTGCCGAGTTTACCCATGACCTCCGTACACGCATCAACGCATTCTAAGCAGTTGATGCACTCGAGCTGAAGCCCTTTACGAATATCAATATGCGTCGGGCAAACGGTAACACAGCTTTCACACGTCGTACACTCGGCGCTTGGATTAACCGCTAAAAGATCTTTTTGTTTGGTGAACACTTTCTCTTTGTCGTGGTTGTAAATCTCTCCGCCACGGTTTGGATTGTAAATCGCCATCACGGTATCATCATCGTATAACACCGACTGAACCCGTGAATAAGGGCAAACATAGGCACAAAAATTCTCTTGCAGAAAGACGATATCATAGACCAAAAAAATCGCGATACCGACAATCGTACCGATCAGTACCGGATGGGCGGCCGGATTTTGCATGTAAACCAAAAAATCTTCCGGCGGTACAAAGAACCAAATAAAATCGGTGGCCGCTAAAGTCGCCAAAACCATCGAAATAACCAACAGAAGGATCCGCTTGAGCTTATTTTCCATTGTCGAATAATCGGGTTCAATCTGCTTGTTTTTGATTCGTTTGCGAAGTCTAAATACCTTGGTTTCCAAAAAATCCCTGAATGCAACCCGAAAAATCGTCTGCGGGCACATCCAACCGCAAAAAAACCGTCCGGCAAATACCGTAATACCGAAAATACCGATAAACAGCAACATTAATACAAACGGCATTAAATAGAGTTCTTGCATATCAAACTGCACAAACATCAAATGGAGTTTCAGTTTATCGAAGCTCAGCAAAAAAAGATGATTTTCATTAATCCGTACCCAGGGGATCGCCAGCGTAAAGACGGTGACAAAGACAAAAAACCAATACCGTTTAATTCGCCACGGAATCCAGCCCGCCAAATATTTCTTTCCTGTTAAGGTTTCATTCTCGCTCATGCTATCTCCTCTAGAGTTTCCGGCACGGGACACTTGATCGTCCCTACGATCATCTCTTCCGCATCGGCACGATTATTGGATAAAGGCTTTTGGCTTATCAACTCTTTTAATTCACGCGATTCAATATAATCTTTTAACGACGTGCGGCTCACCCCAAGCTCCCGTGCAATGAAACTCACGTTCTTTTTCTCTTTGAGAAAAAACAAAATTTGATCAATCAACGGATCAAATTTTGACGACGAACGAGAACCCTTTGGACGGCCGATCCCTTTTTTATCGTCGTGCTGCACCATTTGACGCAACTGATCGATCACACCTAAAACTACCATTGTATCACTACTGCGATCAATTATAAGACCCGGTTTCACTAAATGGATACTCATCCCGTTGCGAAGCAGGCAACTCAACATCTGAACAATATCCTCAATATTACTGCTGAGCGTCCACGCATCGGTGACAATCAGAACATCATTTTGCAAGGAACGAAAAAATGTCACCACTTCATGGCGTTCGTGTATTCGCTTATTTAGTGAAGACTGATCGACCAGCTCTTTGTCAATCTTCAGAGCATGCCGATCGCAATACGCGGTAATCTGAGTGAGTTGCTCGTAGATATTTTCAAAATCTTTATCGGGTCGTATATAACTGATAATCATAAAATGGTGGCCCTTCGGTTGCGATTTACCCCACCATCATAACCCAAAATGACGTACTTAGTCAATAGATAAAGCTATTTTTTCGTCACATTTCCATCACGTAAAATGACAACTTCACATTGAAGCTCGATTCCAAACTGCTCTTTGACCTTTTTTTTCGCTTCATCGATCAACACGATTGCATCTTCAAAACGCCCCGCTCCATGATTGACCAAAAAATTGGCATGCACGGTACTGAACTCCATATCCCCGATCCGTTTCCCTTTAAGTCCGACCGCTTCGATCAGCCGCCCCGCATAATCGCCCGGGGGATTTTTGAAACAGCTTCCGGCACTCGGTGTCGAAGGTTGATTTGAGCGCATCTGCGCAAACATCTCTAGCCGTTCATGTGAAAACCCTTCATGGAGTTCAAACATCGCTTCAAAAACCACTTCACGAATCGAGGTGGTGCGATACCCGTGCTCAATCTCCTCTTTTTGCTTCCATCCCGATTCACTGCGCAGTGCGATGAGATAATTAAAAATTTCGTACTCTTTGAGCCCCGCATTCATCTTCAGCATTCCACCGAGTGTTCCGGGAAGCTTGGAGAGGTATTCAAAATGGGCAATGTTGTGTTTTTTGCAAAACGACACCACCCGTCCTCCCGGAGTCGCTGCCCCGATGATGAGGCGATTGCCCTCCATACGGATAAAATCATACGACTTGGAGAGCATCATCAGCGGTGGCGGAGAAGGAGAAACCAACACATTATTTGCCGATCCGACAATAACATGATGAGGGGGAACGACATCGTTTTCGATCAGGGCAACCTCGACCGTGGGACCGATACGTATCGAGCTAAAACGGGAAAAATCGACTCTCTTTGTCTTCATCACTGCATAAAGGTCGGAATCATGTTAAACATCCGAATCGTAAAATCCTGCATTTCGTTCATCATCCACGGCATCGTCAAAATAATAATGACGACAATCCCGATAATCTTCGGAATAAAACTGAGTGTCATCTCGTTGATCTGAGTCGTTGCTTGAAAAATACTCACCGCAAGCCCTAAAAACATCCCCACCAAGAGCGCGGGCAAAGAAAGGATGAGCGCGATTTTAAACGTTTCGATCCCTAATCCGATCAAATCTTCCTGCATCATCTTAACTGTACCTCAAAGCGGTGTATTCGTTCGGGATCATATAATCTTTGGGATCCATCTTACGCTCATAAAATCCGTGTTCATAGCCGATCTCAAACAACTTTTCTATCGCCTCATACTGTGTATCGTTGAGGGTAATCGATTCATCATTCGCGTACAATTCCAAATATTTCTCCAGCGTTTGTCCATCAATCCGGACTAACGAACGTTCAAGTAACATTTTTGAGAGGCTCTCCTTATGGTCACGCGCGATTTGAACCGCTTTAGTAAGCAGGTTTTCATACTCGATTGCCGAGGTGAGAGGAAGGGAACGACGAAGTGCCATCCCTCCCAGCGGAAGCGGTAAGTGTTCTCCTGCCAAGTTTTGCCAGACATCCCACAATTCCCGTTCCACTTCCAACGTCTCATCGTAGCCTAAAATACTTTCGTGAATCAAGACCCCCGCATCGACGATTCCATCCAAAACCGCCTGCTCGATTTCCAAAAAATTCATATAGGTAATTCGTGCATCGGGATAAGCGATTCGAAACAACATCGCATTCGTCGTGTATTTACCGCTGAGTGCCACTTTAAAATGGCGCTTGAGCTTGGTCGTTTTTTTACGAACAAGTTTGGGACCGTATCCTTGACCGAAACTCACCGCCGTTCGAAGTAACGCGTACTCATGCGCGATATGAGGATATAAACCGAAACTAATCGCACTGATGTCGTACGTCCCCGCGAGCGCTTCGGTATTTAAGGTCTCGATGTCCAAAGCAATATTTTGAAAACGGATTCCCGCTTTGCCTACCCACCCGAATTTGATGGCATAATACATAAAAATATCATCCGCGTCGGGCGAATGGGCAATGATCATCTCTTTCACAAAACATTCCTCTGTGGCGCTTTTAGAACCGTTCTAAATTAAATTTTAACCAAATAACGCTAAAATATCCCCATTCCATTGACGCGAATCATAAAATATTGCATTATGACATATATTATTGATATATTTCATTTTGTCATATTATTTGCCTAATTTTTAGTACAAATACATAAGCCCAGGAGCGTAGCGCATGATGGATCCACAAAAACTTAAATCGTTAGAACTCGCGATGAAACAAATCGACAAAACCTTTGGAAAAGGGACGTTGATGCGTTTGGGCGATAAAGAGATTGAACCGATCAGCTCAATCAGCACCGGTTCGCTGGGTCTCGATCTCGCACTCGGAATCGGCGGTATCCCAGAGGGGAGAGTCATCGAGATTTACGGACCGGAGAGCTCAGGAAAAACCACTCTCAGCCTTCAGATTACTGCCGAGTGTCAAAAAAAAGGGGGGATTTGCGCCTTTATTGACGCCGAACACGCCCTTGATGTCGGTTATGCCAAAAACCTCGGGGTGGATGTCGAAAACCTTTTGATCTCTCAACCCGATTACGGCGAACAAGCCCTCGATATCGTCGAAACCATCGCTCGTAGCGGCGCGGTTGATCTGATCGTCGTGGATTCCGTCGCCGCTCTCACCCCCAAAGTCGAAATAGAGGGGGAGATGAGCGATATGCAAGTCGGAACGCAAGCCCGACTCATGTCCAAAGCACTGCGTAAGCTTACCGGCGTATTGCACAAAATGAACTGTACCATCATCTTCATCAATCAGATTCGTATGAAAATCGGTACTATGGGATATGGCTCGCCGGAAACAACAACCGGTGGAAATGCGCTAAAATTTTATGCATCGGTCCGCATCGACATCCGTAAAATCGCTACCCTTAAACAAGGGGAGAGCCAAATCGGAAATCGTTGTAAAGCCAAAGTAATCAAAAACAAAGTGGCACCGCCGTTTCGTCAGGCCGAATTTGACATTATGTTCGGAGAAGGGATTTCTAAAGAGGGAGAACTCGTCGATTACGGTGTCAAACTCGATGTCATCGACAAAAGCGGAGCGTGGTTCAGTTACAACGATGTAAAATTGGGTCAGGGACGTGAAAACGTTAAACAAAAATTCAAAGACGAGCCGGAATTGGCTCGTGAAGTCGAAGAAAAAATTAAAACAGCCATGGGTGTATCCAACATCATGATCATGGGTGAATCTGATATGAGTGAGGTAGATGAATGATTTTTATAGATGAAGTAAGTGCGATTGAAGTAATGGATTCCCGCGGTAATCCGACGGTAAAAGCAACGGTACAACTCAGCGATGGAACCAAAGAGAGCGCTATCGTCCCAAGCGGTGCCAGTACCGGTAAACGAGAAGCATTGGAACTGCGTGACGGCGATGCGCGCTACATGGGCAAAGGGGTCCTCAAAGCGGTCGATAACGTCAATAATCAAATCGCCGACGCCCTTATGGGGCTCAGCCCGTTTAATCAGGCAATGGTCGATGCCGTGATGAAAGAGCTTGACGGTACCCAAAACTACGGTAATCTAGGAGCCAATGCCGTCCTAGGCGTCTCGATGGCCGTTGCTCGGGCTGCAGCAAAAAGCTTAGGTATTCCCCTTTATCGCTACCTCGGCGGAGCCAATGCTATGGTTGTTCCCGTTCCGATGCTCAACATCATCAATGGTGGAAGCCATGCTGACAACAGCGTCGATTTTCAAGAATACATGATTATGCCGATCGGATTCGAAGATTTCAGCGAAGGGCTTCGTGCATCGGCTGAAGTGTACCACAACCTCAAAAAAATTCTTAAAGAACGCGGTGCTAATACTGCACTGGGTGATGAGGGAGGATTCGCACCGGATTTAAGCTCTAATGAAGAACCAATTCAGGTAATCATGGAAGCAATTTCCAAAGCAGGATACAAAGCAGGTGAACAAATCGCCATCGCCCTTGACGTTGCCGCTTCTGAGCTTGTATGTGAAGGCGGATATCGTTTGGATTCAGAAAATCGTACCGTTACGTCCGAAGAGCTTGTTGGCTACTATGCTGATTTATGCGCAAAATATCCAATCGTTTCGATCGAAGACGGATTGAGCGAAGATGATTGGGCGGGCTGGAAAATCCTCACCGATCGTTTAGGCTCTAAAGTACAATTGGTAGGTGATGATTTGTTCGTCACGAATGCTAATATCTTGGCTGGGGGGATCGAAAAAGGGATTGCCAATGCGATCTTGATCAAACCAAATCAAATCGGTTCAGTTTCCGAAACCATGCTCACCGTCCGTCTGGCTCAACGTAATGGCTATAAATGTGTCATGTCACACCGTTCAGGTGAGAGCGAAGATGCATTCATCGCCGACTTTGCGGTTGCCCTTAACTGCGGAGAAATTAAAACCGGATCGACTGCCCGCGGAGAGCGAACGGCAAAATACAATCGCCTTCTTGAGATCGAAAATGAAGTGGTTTACGGTGAATATCTCGGGAGTTCTTTATTTAAATAATGGAACCGGATGAGCATGAACAGATCTTAGAGCCGCAACGTTCACATGAGAGCTTCTCAGAACGACTCTTCGGCCTCTCAATTTCGAAGTTCTTGCTTGCGGTAGCATTTATCCTCACTGCCGGAACCTATCTGAGCCTTATTTTATTCGGAGACAATTCCCTCTCCGTACTCCTTCAACTCGAAGAGTACCAAGAGTTTCTCAGCGATGACATTGAACATCTAAAAGCTGAAAATGCGGCGTTACAAAAACAATATTTTGAGCTTCAAGAGTTAAATCCCGATTCCAATTAATTTTGCGTACGAAGGCAGATAAGTGATGAAAAAAACCTTTATTCTCTCCGCATTATTGACTACCGCTCTCTTTAGCAGAGACAATCCGTTCTTCTCCACCGAAGAGAATAGCGCGCTTCCTCTAAGCAGTAACAAAACAGTAACCAAACCCCTTATGGGTTCCCTGTCTTACCATTTTCCCGATCATGCCCGTATTCTAAAAGAGGCGACATTCACGTTTCAAAATGTCGATGGAAGTATTGAGACACGCCGGATCGAAATTGATCAAGGAATTGATTGGCACACACCGCTTATCTTGTCTCATACGCACAATGCAAAACCAGCAGCAGAGGGTTCGGGAAGTGCTAATTTTGACTTTATTCGCTTTAATGCTGTTCCCAACCGTTTGACCATTACCTCTGTTGACCCGATGATTCGTTACTTTACCCAAAGTGACCCCAGTGCCTTGGTGATCGATTTTCAACATAAATCCCCTTTTGCTTCTCGTTCACAACTCCTCTCAGCGCGCCCGTTTACAAAAGTCAAAGTAAGCAATCACGGTAAATTTGCCCGCGCAACCATAACCTTGGATGGACGCTACAGTTGTACGATCACCCCATCCGGGCAAGATACCGTTATTCAGTGTAAATAAAATTTCAGATTATCATAGAAGTTAAAAAAAGAAGAAATTCCCCAAAAACGGGGAAGAGAAGGAAGTTATTAGCTAACCGCTGCGATCGCTGCGTCGTAGTTTGGCTCTTCGGTAATTTCAGGAACGATCTCTTTGTAAGTAACGATCCCTTCTTCATTGACTGCGAAAATTGCACGGCATGTTACACCAGCAAGAACTGAACCGCCAAGCAATACGCCGTATGCGTTTGCGAAATCTTTGTTACGGAAATCTGAACATACCGTTAGATTATTGATCCCTTCGGCTTGGCAAAAACGGCCTGAAGCAAACGGAAGATCCAAAGATACGATCGTGGTGATAACGTTTGAAAGGGAAGCCGCTTTCGCATTGAAGTTACGCGTTTCAGTTGCACATACACCGGTATCAAGAGAAGGAACAACGATAATAAGTTGTTTTTTACCTTGTGCACCACCTACCGTTACGTCACCCAAACCTGCTGAGTTTACAACAGTAATCGCGGGAGCTTTATCCCCTACGTTAACCGTGTTCCCAAGAAGTTCTACATCCGTACCTTTGAATTTTGTTGTTGCCATTTTGGCTCCTTGTTTGAGTTTGTTGTATTTAATGCAAGAAGTATAGTACAATCGGATAATTCCGCTCTGAAATCTTAAAGAGAGGTATAACCTTAATCTAACTCAAAGCTTACAGCGGGGATTGATCTGAATACTCTGATGCCCCTTATACGCCCCACGCGCATAAGCTTCGAGCGCTGCACGCCCGATCATCGCGGCATTGTCCGAACAAAATGGTAACGGAGCCAAAAGGAGTGTCGCATTATAAGGCGCGAGAAGTGCCTCGATGCGACTACGCAGGTAGAGATTAGCACTGGCTCCGCCAACAATCGCAAACGATTGCGGAGGAGTCTGCTTAAACTGTTTTTTGAGCTTATGAATTAGATGTTCCGTAGCCGTTTTTTGAAAGGCGGCGGCAATATTCGGATACGATGACTCGTCTGCTTTTTCAATCGCAAGACGAACCTGATTTTTAAGTCCGGAATAACTAAACGCCATCAAAGGGGACTGCTGCAAAGGGACGGTAAACGCTAAATGTTCACTATCCCCTTGGTGCGCCAGCTGCTCGATGATAGGTCCTCCCGGATAGCCCAAATTCATCATTTTGGCCACCTTGTCAAAACTTTCCCCATAGCTATCATCAAGGGTGCTCATCAGCGTATTCATCCGATCGTACGACTGAACATCGATCAACTGCGTATGTCCGCCTGACACCAGCAATACCGTTAGGGGAAAAACCGCCTCTTTTTCAATGAATAACGAATAGATATGCCCTACCAGATGGTTGATCGGCAGAATTGGAAGATTTAGAGCGATACTCAGCGCTTTAGCCATCATCACCCCCTCAATCAACGTGACGCTTAAACCCGGTTCATTCGTGACGGCAATCGCTTTTAAATCTCCAAACCAAGGACGGCATTCCTCTAAAATAGCGGGAAGTGCGACAGCATGAAGACGGCTGGCGAGTTCAGGAACGACACCGCCGTATTGTGCGTGCTCTAACTCTTGGGAAATTTTTTTATGAAAAATGAGCTTTTTGGTTGCAATCTCGGTAATCGCGATCGAGCTGTCATCACATGAACTTTCGATACTTAGAATCATTGTTCTACCCACTCTTTGACCCATGGCCACGGACCGAATCCCGCATCGGTGTTGATATGCCCTCCGCCGGAAATCACTTTCATCTCGATTCCGAGGGCATACTGAAGCTTCCGTGCTTCCGAGAGATCCATATAGGGATCATTATCCGAAACCACGAGCATCGCTTCATGGGCATAGAGCGAGTTCGGGGGAGTCAGGGGAAAAAAGGTTTTGATCGTCTCAAGCGAACAGTCCAAAGAAGGGGGAGCCACCAGTAATAATCGTTTCACCGGCGCAATTTCCCCCTCATGGCATAAGTGAAACCATAAGACATTGGCCAAGGAGTGGCAAATCAGGGTATCGGGTTTGAAGGTGTTCAAAATCTCTTTGGCCTGTTTCATCCATCGGTTTTTACTGGGGAAATGGGGATTATCGAGCAGAGGGAATGATACCGTTCCGTACCCTTTAGCTATCTCAGCCGCGAGCCATGCCTGCCAATGGGGATCATCGCTCCCCCCCCATCCGTGTAATATGAGGGTTTTTACCATTTTAGGTTCCGTGCATAGGTGCGCACTTCGCCATCGAGTGCGAGTACTTCCTCTAAACTCGTCGGAAGCGTCGTAAAATGTTCATAACATTTCAAAATCAGCTTGGAAAGTTCCACGTAAGCGATCTCTCCTGACACAAACCGCTCAATCGCGATCTCGTTAGCCGCATTAACGATCACGCCGCTTCGAGGGTTACGTAACAAATCCTCTTTCATATTCCACAACGGATAGCGAAGCGGATCGATCTCCCGAAACTCCAATGCACCGACTTTGACCAAATCGACTCTCTCCAGCAGCGGTTCTTCCACGTTGCCCATCAATGCGTACGCGATGGGAAGACGCATATCGGCATGAGCGAAATGGGCTGTCGTCGAGCCGTCTTGATACTCAATCAACGCATGGATAAGGGATTGCGTCTCGATAATCGCATCGTACTTCCCCTCGCCGAAGAGCCATCGTGCTTCCAAGAGCTCAAATAATTTATTCATCATCGATGCGCTGTCAATCGTAATCTTTTGCCCCATCGACCAGTTCGGATGCTTCAGCGCATCCGAGAGTTTCGCTTCACTCAGTTGATCGATCGGCCAATCCCGAAACGCTCCGCCGCTGGCAGTGACGACCATTCGATCGATCGGACGCGAAGAACCAAGAAGATACCAGAGTCCGAAATGTTCGCTGTCAATCGGGATAATAGACGACGTATCGATAAATGCTCCGCCGACGACCAATGACTCTTTATTCGCCAAAGCCACTTTTTTACCGCATTCCAACGCTTTTAACGTCGGCTTGAATCCGGCAAATCCGACCAAGGCGTTCACGACGCTTACTGAGGGAGAGGCTTCGATCGCGCGAAGTATCCCCTCCTCGCCCCACTGCACATCGGGATGATTCACTTCGCTCACGTCTTCAGGGCGTAAAACGACGACCCGTTTAGGATGGTGAACTCGGATCTGTTCATTCAGCAAGGCAATATTACGACCCGCAACCAGTGTATCGACACTCAAATCGAACTGCTCTGCGATCCGCAGAGCGTTAACGCCGATGGAGCCTGTCGATCCAAGGAGGATCAAGCGAGCCCTCGTAAAAGCACCAGCATGATAATCGATCCGAACAGATACCCATCAATCCGATCCAGTACCCCTCCATGACCCGGTAGGATCGATCCGCTGTCTTTGACCCCCGCCTGACGCTTGAGATAACTCTCAAACAAATCACCGAAAACAGCCCCGATGGAGACCATCATCGAGATAACGACGGCTTGCGGGATACTCTCGACCACAGTAATACCGATAAAAAACCCTGAAGCCGTCGCCACCGCAACGCCCCCATACACGCCCTCACGCGTTTTGCTCGGGCTGGAAATGCTAAAAGGGGTTTTACCAATGCTTTTTCCCACAAAATACGCACCGATATCCGCTGAGGCAACCACCACTACAAGCCACAACAATGCCGTAATACCGTACTCTTCGTACAAGCTGAGCGTATAAAGCATCCCTGCACTCGGATACAAAAACGGCAAAAAGTTTTTCATCGGAATGTTTTGGGTGTACGCGACCGCCCCGACAAAAATCAGACCGGCAATCATCACCAAATCTTCTCCGTACGGATACAGCGCGGCGGCGATCCATAAAATCATCGCATACGCGTACAACGCGTTATTTTGTATCCCGAACAGTCGGATCGCTTCATGAAATGCGAGTAAATAGACGACACCCAACGCAAACCAAATCAGCCAAAAGTTATTCACCAATCCGATGATGACAACCGCAAGACCCAAAAACACGGCCGTCACCAACCGAGTTTGTAACGTGCTAAGCCCTTTTTGCATGGTAGCGTCCCTGTGTTTGAATAACGTTCTCTAAATAAGCGCGATTATACCCTAATCAGACTTTAATATCTAAAATATGGAGCGGGGAAGAGGGGGGAGCTTCTTCCTCTTCCGGAGGGGAAGGAGGCTGTTTATTGGAGCGGCGTTCCTCTTGTTCAGCCTGCTCTTTCGTATGTTCCCGATCCGGATCGACCCCGTGATTCTCTTCCGTCGGGCGAATCTGCATCACCTCTTGCTCTTTTTCTCGGGTAATCGTATGAGCCGCCAACGCCTGCATCTCAAAACGGTTCAGAACACTGCTCTTCTCGCTCGCCACGCTCGCAAGCTGCTGATTGACATAAATAGCGTTTCCAATCGGACCGATTGCCATAGCTGCTACCCTTTTTCCACCGCCAAGGTGTTGTACTTCGTATAAAGGACGTTCGCGCCCTCTTGTATTTTGACTTCTCTTCGAGGGGTATAATCGACCAGATACTTCCCTTTTTCAAATACCGAAAAATCGACGCACAATTTGGCCGCCGTCTCGAGGAGCGATGCGGGAAGCTGCTGTTTATCGGTACTGATGATCACATGAGCAGAGGGGATATCTTTCAGATGCATCCAAATATCCTTCGCCTTAGCCCGATGAAGCAGCTCAATATTCCCTTTTTCACTTTTACCGATGGAAACCTTCACCCCCTCGACCCAAAATTCATCGATCCCTTCGTTTGTTTTGGTTTTCGTCCCCATCTGCTTGGAAGGGAATAAAATTGCGATGGATTCGGGGCTTTTCGCCTCTGAAACGGTCTGAATGAAAAGATCGGTATGGCGAATTTTAGCTTCCAAATTTTGCCGTTCCTGATGGAGGCCGAGCCCTTTTTGTTTCGCTTTTTTGGAACGCCGAAAAAACTGATCCGCCACCATCGAAGGGCTCGATCCTTTCCCCTCCAGCACAATGGTGATAGGATTTCCCTCGAAATCTTCGAGCTTTACCTCGGTCGCATAGGGTTCAATATGACGTAAATTAGCCAAAATGAGATGGCCGTAATTCTGCAGTTTTTGCGATTCTTGGACGTACGCTTCTTCATTGTCAAGCTTCTCCAAATGACCAATCAGCTTCTCTTTACGACGGGTTAAAAGGGTTATTTTCTCTTTTTTGATCTTCTCCAGCGCAGCGTGTCGTACGCGCTCGCGTTCCGCGATCAAAAAAGCTCTCACATCGTCGATCGGATACTCCTGCGCCTTAAACGGTGCCGAGGGAGGATTAAGGAGTTTTTGGCCGACACGCACCGTTCGGCTCGATGCCGAAGTGTCAATGTGGCGAAGCGCTTCGAGGATGGTTTCGTCTTTATCCAAGATAATGGCATTGGTATATTTACCGGTAAACTCAAGCTGCAACAGTGTCGCGCTGCTCTTATACGATCCGCTTTGCCGCACCTGAATGCGGATAATCTTATCGTCATTATGCAGGGTGATCGATTCGATCGATGAGCGACCGAACCGTTTGGCCAGCAACACGTCAAAGGGGGCCTGATAGACTTTGCCCCGTTCGGATGAATCGGCGATAAAAATCGTCCCATCCCCCCGTTTCATCTCAAAACTCCAGATCGAATCTCGATCGAACACCAATTGAATTTGGGTGTCGCTCAGCCGATAAGCGGCACTTATTTGTTTAAACGACTGCATGTACGCGACAATTTGACGCAAATGGGAAAGTTTCACCCGTTATCTCCCCTTCTCACATTTCAGAAACGCTTTATTAAAAGAGACTTATAATGCCCTTATACCGTTTCGTTATATTAGCGAAATATCTTCCTATCAAGGTTCATTATGGGATTCAGTCTCAATACCATCAAATCCAAGTTTATCTTTAATCTGGTCGCAGCAGTCGGTGCGATCCTAATAAGTGTCATTGTAGCATATTTCCTTGCCACCGGTTCGATTAAATCGATTATGACCAGTGACTTGACGACCGTTGCGGATTCGTTAGAAGAGACGGTGAATTACATCGCCCAAATCGAACCCAACGCTTATAAAGACCCAGCCTTCAAAGAAGACATCAAAAAAATCATGATCGGTAAAAGCGGGTACGTTTACTTTGTTGACAGTACCGGAACCATGCGTATTCACCCGAATAAAGAGGGAGAAAATCTTGCCGGACACGATTACATCGATGAAATCCGCTCTCATAAAGAAGGGGGGATCTACGAATACACCTCCGCCACGACCGGCCAAGAAAAAATCGCTGCCTATCGCTACATCCAAGCGTGGGACATGTGGGTCGTACCGGGGATTAATAAAGCCGACTATTTCGATGAACTCCAAAGCAGCTTTCTCACCTGGTTTTTAATCCTCGGAAGTGCCTTAACCGCCCTTTTGATCAGCATCAACTATCTCTCGGGTCGAAGCATACTCCGTCCGATTGAAGAACTCGATAAAGTCTCTTCCGATTTGGCGCATGGAAACGGGGATTTGACCAAACGGCTCCCTATTTTAAACGCTCAAGACGAGATCGGTATTGCGAGCAGTTACGTCAATACCTTTATCGAAAAGATCCAATCCACCATCAACGATACCAAAGTGATCACCGTCTCAGCAGTCGAATCGACCTCATCGCTTAATACCGCCGCCGCAAATCTAGCGAAGAAATCCGAAAGCACCAACACCATCGCCCAAAATACCAATGCGACCGCATCGGAAATCGGACAATCGATCGAACAAGGTGTCGTGATGGCCCGCTCTACTCTGGAAAACAACGAAACGACGGCGCAAGAGCTCAGCCAAGTGCGTGAAATTGCCCATGCCATCACCGATGAAATCTATAAAACTACCCAAATGAGCAACGATTTAGCGGAACGATTTGCCCAACTTTCCAGCGAAGCGGCCAGTGTCAGCGGGGTTCTGAGCATCATCTCCGACATCGCGGATCAAACGAACCTTCTCGCCCTTAATGCCGCGATCGAAGCGGCACGCGCCGGAGAACACGGGCGCGGATTTGCGGTTGTTGCCGATGAAGTGCGTAAACTCGCCGAGCGGACTCAAAAAAGTTTGACCGAGATTAACTCGATCATTTCCGTCGTCATCCAATCGATCTCCGACTCATCGGATATGATGAATGCCAATAGCGAAAACATCGGTCGCCTTGCCGAGCGAAGCCAGGAAATCGATCTTAAAATTGACACCGCGTCCAACACCCTCCAAGACAATGTCAAAGCCAGTCATCAAAGCTTGGAAGCCTCGGAACTTATGGCGACCAAAGTGCGTGAAATCATCCAAAAAGTTTCTGAGATGTCCACCCTCTCGCAAAATAACCAAAACGATATCAACACCATCTCACACATCGCAGCAGAACTGTATAACGCTTCTGCAAAACTCAACGCACAGCTTAACCAATTTAAATCCTAATCTTTTCGCGCTATACTTCGCTCCATAAAACAATGGAGACGACGAGCGCATGATCGCCCCTAAGGGATTTGGTAAAACCTACTTTTCACTGGTCGCTATTCAAGCGTATGCATCCGAAGTACGGTTGCTCAAAAACATCACCCGTATCGCGTGGATATGCCCTACCCATCCTATCCATACCTATTCGACGGTCTCTCCTCCGAATAATGTCCTTCTTTCATTCTTAACCATCACTGACATTATTCAAGGAAACCTATGCTTAAACACACTCTATCCCTCGCCGCTGCCGCGACACTTGTCGCTTCACTAGAAGCCAATGAACTCACAGTCGAACCAATCGTTATCTCCGCTATCAAAACCGAGCAATCGCTTAAAAACACCACTTCCAATGTTGACATCATTACCGCCGAAGAGCTCGAAGAGAGACATACGATAACCCTGATCGATGCACTCCGATCCTTCACCAATATCCCGATCACCCAAAATGGAGGGATAGGACAGACCAGTTCATTCTTCCAAAGAGGATTTTCATCCGACAACACCGTCATTATGATCAACGGCATCCGCTATAACGATCCGACAACGACCAAAGGACAAGCCCAGCTCGAACATCTAATGATCAGCGACATTGAGCGTATCGAGATCATCAACGGTGCGCAAAGCGGCATTTGGGGTGCCAATGCGGTTGCCGGGGTGATCAATATCATCACAAAAGAAGCCACCGAAAAGCTTCGCATAAATGCTGCAACGGAATACGGCAGCTACGCAACAACCAAGTTGAGCGCCGATGCTTCCCAGAAGCTGGGAAAGCTCTCCTATTACCTCGGATTTAATCGATTGAGCACCAAAGGGATCTCAGCGGCAACGCCTCGAGGTAAAAATCCTGAAGAATATGAAGCGGACGGATACATCAACCATACCTTCAATGCCAAACTGGGATATGACCTTACCTCCGCAGATACCCTCAGCGGACAATTTACCTACATTAGTGCCGCAAGTGAATACGATTATTCCACATCTCAACCCAATAGCGGGGATTATAAACTTCATCAAAACGATCGACTCGGCAATATCGCCTATCGCCATCATTTCGGGAATGGTGATTTTATTAATGCCACCTATGCAATGACGTCGTTCAATAAAAACGATCCACTGGGCTACACCGGATATAAGACCTTCAAAGGGTACAATAAAGAGCTCACCCTACACGGAACGTACCACTATCTCCCCAACAGTTTTATCGTCAGCGGTATCAATACCCTCGATTCCAAAAACACCCTCAATGCCAAAGAACTTGATTCCAAGGGAATTTTTCTCACCAATACCAACCAATTTCAGAAATTGATCGTGACTGAATCGTTACGCCGTGACACATACGATCTCTTTGATCATAAAACAACAGGGAAAATCGGTGCCAAATACTTCTTTTCCGATGAAATGAGTCTGAGTACGAACTACGGAACCGCCTATCGTACCCCTTCATTAAGCGAATTATATGGGTACGGAGGCAATACCGCGCTCAAACCTGAAACCACCAAAAGCATCGATGCAACACTTCAGTATGATGCCCTCAGCATCACCTATTACGATAACACCGTGACTAATCTGATCGAATACGCCTCCGGCTATACGAATGTCAATGGAAAGTCAACGTTTAAAGGGTATGAACTCCGATACGCTGACCATTTTCAAAAAATTCTTTCTATGGATTTCTCCTACAATCGATTGTTTGCTCACGACAAAAATAGCCAATATCTCCATCGAAGAGCCAATGAAAGCGCTAAAGCATCCTTGATGTACTACCCTAATACCGTATGCGCTTTGGGGACGAGTGCCAACTACATCGGAACACGCTATAATGAACTGGCACAAACAACACAAACGGGGCGTTATACCCTTTGGAATATCGTGGCTAACTACGCTATCACACCCTCCATTACACTCTACCTGAAAGGGGATAACATGACTGACAAACATTATCAGGAAGTTGACGGTTACGGTACTTTGGGACGGACGTTTTACATCGGGATGAACGCTCGAATCTAATGAGACTCATTTATCGCACCTACCTCCGGTATAAATTTTTCAATGCCTTGTTTAGCGGCATTGTGGGAGGGTCTGTCTTTACCATCTACAGCTCCCTTCCTCCGAGCACCTTCTCGATCGGAGGGATCATCCTCGCTCTGGGGATGATGGGGATGGCGACCCTCTATCATCGGCTCATGACGCTGAAACATTTTTTCCGCTTCACTCTTTTCACCGAACTGATTATGCTCTTAATGGTCGGATACTTTCTCCTCTTTGCCGCTCATACCGCTACGGCACTGATCGTCTATGGGGCGTACCAGCTCTCGTTTATCATCGGGGGATATCTGGCCCGCGCCGAAACCCATTTTGCGAAAAAATCGCATATCATGGGATGGATGGATATCGCTAAACAGCAAGGATATTTAGGAGGATTAGCACTCTCCTACGGCTTTTACAAGCTTTTGGAATATCAGGGGATAATGGACGCGGCAGATCAAGTGTATCGCCTCCACTATCTTCTCCTTGCAGTGGAAATTTTCATTATCGCCGCACTCTTACATGCGTTTAAAGCATCCTCATGAACGCCATCTCTATTTTCGGCACCTCCTCCGATGCGGGGAAATCGACACTCACGTTTGTTATAGGAAAAATCCTCCAAGATCTCGGCTACACAGTCGCCCCGTTCAAAGCCCAAAACGTCTCTAATAACTCCCACGTGTGTGATGACGGATCTGAGATTGCGATCGCTCAGTATTTTCAAGCCGAGGTACTGGGTATTCCGACCAGCCATCATCTCAATCCCGTGCTTCTCAAATCAGGGAAGGGAAGCAGTGCCTCGCTAATCGTGGAAGGAAAAGTGGCGGGTGAAAAAGAGGTGCGGGAGTATTATAGGGATCTTGATCTGCTCAAGCCTGCGGTTGATCGCTCGTTCACCTATCTACAAAACCGCTACGACTGTATCATCTGTGAAGGGGCGGGAAGCCCCGTGGAACTGAACCTTATGAACAAAGACCTCTCTAATATCTACATTGCCGAACAATACGGCACCAAAATCATCCTCGTCGCCGATATCGAAAAAGGGGGAGTGTTTGCCTCCATTTGGGGAGTCTATAACCTCCTACCCGAAAATCTACGGCACAATGTTATCGGTGTCATCATCAATAAATTCAGAGGCGATATCACCCTCTTTGACGAGGGGATCACCATCATCGAGGAAAACTTCGGCATTCCGGTGCTGGGTATCCTCCCCTATCTTCCCTTCAACCTTGGATTCGAAGATTCCCAAAGCCTGAAAAATTTCGTTCAGAATAAGCCCCATCCTCACCAAAAAGTCGGTATTATCCACTATCCGACCATGAGCAATTACAATGATTTCGAGCCGCTTATCGCGGATGAGGGGGTTTGGGTTGACTTTATTACATCAAACACCTCTTTGGACAGCTATGATCTCATTATCCTCCCCGGAAGCAAGCGGGTGATCGAAGATTTGCGATGGCTAAAACAAACGGGGTTGTTCGAAGCGCTCCAAAAACGAACCAAAGAGATATTGGGAATTTGCGGCGGGTATCAGATGATGTTTGAAACCATCATCGATGAGGAAGCGGTCGAAACCGACTCCCCTGCTCACGAGAGCGGCTTGGGCTTTATCGATGATGTTATCACGTTTGAACAAAAAAAAGTGCTCAAAAAAGGGGAATACCACCTCTTCGGTAAAATCATCCAAGGATTTGAAATGCATCACGGCGTGAGTGCTAAATACCCGCTTTTCTATGAACGAGGTCCTATTCGGGGGACGTTTGTTCACGGCCTTTTTGAGGATGAAGCATTTGCGCGCTACAAACACCAAACGATTCAAGCGTTTGTGGAGACCATGCGCGATAAAATCGATACCCAAAGGATCCTCGATCATGTCCTATAACCAATGGTTTGAAGCCCATGCGGCAAAACATCGCACCATCATGGAAAAACTGACCCACCTCAGCGACGACGAAGTGATCGAATATTTTCGATTTGAAAACATGGTCCATCATGAGCCGGAATTCTGTCCCCTCTATGCGGAGAATAAAAAATGCCATGAGACCGAGGAGCTCAACTGCTATCTGTGTGCCTGCCCGAACTTTCGCTTTGATGATCATGGGTTTGAGGTGCAAGAAAAGAGAACCCTCTACAGTACCTGCTCGATCGATAGCCCCGATGGCGATCAATTTTTGACCGACACGGCCATCCACCAAAACTGCGCAGGGTGTCTCGTCCCCCATCGGGAGAGTTACATTCGCAAAGTGTTTCAGCGAAACTGGCTCTCGATCATGTGCGATGTACGCAAGTTAGGGTAAAATATCCCATCCTAGAAAGAGGGAGGAGTATGCGCTATTGTTTGTCGCTTCTGCTGTTTCTCCCCCTCCTGCACGGCGAACCGCTTCCGCTCCATTTCGAAGGGAATAAAACCTTTTTGGATCAGACCCTCTACCGCGTTTTGGGATTGCGCCAGCCCACTCCGATAGAACTGTGGGAGGATCATCCCGCGATCGATGTCAACGCCACAAGCCAAAGCCTCACGGCGCTGAAAAGCTTTTACCTCGAAAAAGGGTTTTACCACATCAAAATCGATCACACCGTCTCAGACCAAGGGATTCTTTTTCAAATCCAAGAAAACGATCCCATTCGTGTCAAAGATATCAAGATCAATAGCCTTCTTGATGTCGATGCGGCGGTCAAACTTTCGATCGATCAGCCCTTCGATCACGAAAAATTTGCCGAATCCAAAAGCGCGGTGAAAAAGAAATACGCCGACGCCGGATACTGTAATGCGGAATTTAATACCAAAGCATGGGTCGATATCGAGACCAATGAAGCCTATCTCCTCTTCGAAGCCACCCCTCATGACTCGTGTGTATTCGGTCCCCTCCAAGCCCAGTCCACTCCGAATATCGACGGCAACCTCACCGCTTCCATGCTCCGATTTCAAGAAGGTGACCCCTACAGCGTCGAAGCGATCCGGCTGAGCTATGAAGCGCTCTATAATCAAGAAGGGATTGCTCGCGTCATCATCAACGACAACGAACGTAACGGCAGTATCGTCCCCATCACCCTCACCATCGAAGAGGATGAACGGCCGATCCGCTTTACCGCCGGTTTGGGCTACAGTACCGACGAGGGGGCAACCGCACAAGCGGGCATCAAGCACCGTAATTTTTTCGGTAATCTCAAAACCCTCTCCCTCGACACCCGCATCTCCCAAATCCGTCAAGAAGCATCGGGAAGTTTTGCCCTCCCTCTGCGCAATCGCGGACTCATCGGTGCGGAAATCGGCTACAGCGATATCACGTTTGACGGGTATAAAAGTGAAAGTATCTATGAAAAACTGACCGCCAAATATCAAGATTTTCCTGCTTCGGCGATGATGGGTGTTCTTTTCGATCAAGTCACCACCTACGCTTCCAAAGATACCGAAACTTTCCCGAATAATCGCCTCTTTATCACCTCTCCGCTGGGAGAGATCAATTACGACACTCGGGATAAACCGCTTCAACCGACCAAAGGGTACTGGCTCAATGCCAAAGTGACCGGTTCGCTCCAGACCCCCACTCTCTCGGATGCGACCTATTTCAAAAGTCTCCTCAGCGGTCCGTATATCACCAGCATCGGCGAACATGTCTTTGCCACGAAGCTCAAATGGGGGACGGTACGCTTATACGATGGCTCGATCCCCGCCGCCTACCGTTTTTATGCCGGAGGGATGAACTCCAACCGGGCTTACACCTACCGCGATCTCGGCCCCAAAAACCAAAGCGGTGATCCCATCGGATTCAACGCTCTGGTGGAGGGGACACTCGAATACCGCTTTCCGCTCTACGAAGCCTTTCGTGGAGTGGTGTTCGGCGACATGACCTTCGCTTCCCAAAAAGTGATCCCCGATTACGCCAATGAAGCCTATCCCGCCGTCGGTGTCGGTCTGCGCTACGTCACACCGATCGGCCCCGTCGCGATCGATTTTGGGATCGACCCCGAAGATACCGACCAATACGCCATTCAGTTTCGAATCGGCGAACTGTTCTAATCAATATTGACCGGAGGAAAAGACAGTGACGATTTGGCAGCATGTACCGTTTGAAAATGAAGCGGCGATCGGTGAATGGGCACGAATACGCGGCATTCCTTACCGCATTATCCGATGCTGGGAAAATGAACCGCTCCAAGCCGATGATTTGTTGGTCGTATTGGGTGGATCGATGAATGCTTATGATGATCTCGATTTTATCCGTAAAGAGACCGAGTTTTTAACGCATCGTATCGCCTCTGGAGGTAAAGTATTTGGCATCTGTTTGGGCGCACAATTATTGGCGAGTGCCATGGGAGCATCCGTCTATGGAAGCGGCACGCGCGAAGCGGGATGGCGAGAGGTTGAGATGCACTCCCATCCTCTGACTGAAGCCTTGGCACCCAAACAAACCGTCTTTCATTGGCACGGCGATACCTTCGATCTCCCTCAAGAAACGGTATGTCTAGCCTCGAATGATGCCTTTGCCCATCAGGCATTCGCTACCCCCGATGGCCGTATTATCGCAACCCAATTTCATTTTGAAACAACCGAAGAGAGCATGGAAGCCCTCTTGGAAGCTGATGCGCCCTACCTCGATTTCGACTCCCCCTTTGTCGAGCATGCCGATACGATACGCATGGGGATAGAACACATACCCAATGCCCACAAAGCACTCTTTGCCCTCTTGGATCAGTGGGCCAATGAAAAGATCACCCGATAGGAGTGTTCATCACGCTCATCGTGTATCCTCCATCCGTAGTAATCGCATAAGGTACGGGCAATATCGAGCCCCATACCGGTCGAATGGATCAGCGGCGTACTCTGCTCACACACCGGATTAGTAATCTCAAAAACCCCTTTATCGCACCGAAGATCGATCGTGCTCCCGATACACGCATGGTTCAGTGCGTTTTCGATCAAAATACGCGCCACCCGTTCAAACGCTTTTTTAGGGAGTGTCGCGGCAGAAGCTTCAGGAATTTGAAGTTTGAAGGTGAGTTCACGATGCTCCCATAGCGGTTTTAATTCCTCTATCCACCGCTCAATCGTCTCTTTGAGATAGACCGTCTCTAACGGCTCATTTTGCTCCGTCGCATGAAGAATTTGCGTGATTTTATCGGAGATGGTATCGATTTCTTCCCGAGCCTGGGCCACTGCGTCGGCGTTCCATTCCCCTTTCATATCGGCGATATCGATCCGAAGACGCAGCTGAGCCAACGGGGTTTTCAGCTCATGGGTCAAGGCTTTCATCGCATCGCGCTGTGCATTGCGAAGCTTGCTGATCCGCTCTTGCAAAGAAGCGATGGCATCCCGAAGCGCTCGTATCTCGGTTCCCCCTCGAACCTCTAGCGGCTTTTTATCGGGATCGTTACACGTCAGACAATGCTCCACTAATTGATTGAACGGAGCAAAGAGAAGCCGAATAAGAAAATAGATCAATGTACTCGTGAATAAAAAACCGAGTAAAAAGTAAAACCAGCCGCTTACGATCATTCGAAATAATTCATCATCGATTTTTGCGGTGGAAGAACTGATCGCGAGGTATCGCCCGTCTTTTAAGAGTACCGCGCGGAAAAGACGCTCTTCGCCCGATACGGGCTTATACGCCAACACATCAATCCGCAGTTCATGAAGCAACCCCCCTTTAAGAATATTTTGCATCTGTTTATTCTTTTTTACTTCCTGTGCCATCGTTTCATCCCAATGGGTCGCATCGTACTCTTGAAGGACAATATTGGTCAAGAAGGTGAGACTGCGCATCATACATTTCTCCATATGATGATAATAGATATTTGACACCCCATAGCCGAAAATTACCACCGAAACGATGGTCATCCCGACCGAAACGGCCAAAATTCTCCCTTTAAACGTTTTTAAAAGCATAGCCTCGCCCTTTGACGGTTTCGATCGGATCGATCGGTAATTTTTTTCGGATATTTTTCACAATCGCATCGATCGTATTCGAGCTTGTCGCACTCGGATCAGAATAGATCGCGTTGGCGATATCTTCTCGCGAAAAGACTTTATCGATCCGAGATGCGAGAAAAAAAAGCAGATCGTTCTCTTTTTTCGAAAACATCACACTCTCCCCCTCTACCGTCACACTATGATGCGCCATGTCCATCCGAATCGTACCCACAACGATCTCTTGAGGAGTAAACCGCCGCATCAACGCATCCAAACGCATTTTAAGTTCCCGCAGGTCATACGGTTTTTCGAGATAATCATCCGCACCGGCACTCAGCCCCGCGATCCTCTCTTCCACCCCGCCATAGGCACTGGCAATCATCACGGCGCACAACGGCTGCATTTTTTTCAGCCGGGGGATAATCTCCATCCCTTTATCCGCGCCGGAGAGGTTACGATCCAAAATAAGCGCATCATACGAATAACTATCCAGCAGTTCAAGCCCTGTTTCGAGTGTTTCTGAAACATCCACGGTATGAAAAAGCTCCAAGGCATCTTTCAACATGGATCTCATTTTTAAATCGTCTTCAATAATCAATATTCTCATGGGGATATTGTAATCGGTTTATTACTTTATTCAGCTTTAAACCATAAAATTAATCTATTTTCATGATTTTTTCATTTAGGATCAGTACGATGTGCAGGTGAAAATGATTTAAGGAGAATTAATGCTGAAACAATCAGTCGTCCTATCTCTCTCTGCCGTGCTGGCTTCACAGCTCATGGCGGCAGAAGATATTAATGAAATGTTCAAAGAGGGGAAAGTGGGCGGATACATCCGTATGCACCATATTTTTCCGGAAGCTTCAGAAACCATTGCACGAGATGGTAGCGTTATCGGGGGTAAACTCAAATATCAAACAGGTGCTCTCTATGGCTTACGCTTCGGTGCGGCGCTCTACACTACGCATGATACGGGTTTAACCGATAAAAAATACAGAACGCATGAGGGCTACAGCCAACAAGCCCAAGGACTTCATGGTGATGATTTGGGAAGTTACTCCACACTCGGAGAAGCGTATGCGAATTACCACATCTCGAACACCGATCTAACCTTAGGGCGTCAAGAATTTAAAACACCGATGACCGAAGAAGCGGTAACGATTATCCCGAACCTCTTCGAAGGATATGTCGCCACCATCAAAGAAATTCCTGATTTCACGATTTCTATGGCTCACATCACCAAAATGCAGTACGGTACTCGCGCGGCGACCGATGCGGGGTTGATCGGCGATAGCGCGTATGCGATTACCGCAGGGACGGGTTACGGATTTGTCGCTCCGACCGTCAACGGAACCACGGGTAATGTTACGACCGTAGGGACAGGAAAAGAGTCTTTTCTCTCGATGGATACCGCGATCATGGGGAAAAACGGTACAGTTAATCGTATGGATACGGCCGGAGTGACTTCCATCGGAATTGATTACAAAAAAGGGGATTTCAAAGCCCGCGTTTGGGATTACTATGCCCATGAAATGTACAACACCATCTATGCCGACGCAGAGTATAAACTCAATGCCGGTCCTGCCAAAGTAACCCTCGGAGCCCAATTTCTTAAACAAGACGACATAGCGGATTTTGCAACGTCAGCGGGGGGAACAGCTCTAAAAACAGTTACTACTGTTAGAGGTGTAAAAAGCAATCCTCTGTACTATACAAAACTTAGCGATGGCGGAGAGATTGACGCTGTACTCTTTGGAGCACAAGCCAAAGCAGATATTGGGGATTTTTCATTCTCAGCAGGATACAACCAAAATGATAAAGGTCATATCATCAACGCATGGGGAGGTGATCCGGCCTACACCAGCATGATCTTTTCCCGTAACGAATATCGCGCCGATACCAAAGCCTACAAACTGGGTGCCGAGTACGATCTAAAATCATTCATTCCGGGGTTAAAGCTCATCTACAATCATGCTGAGTACAACACCGATGTGGATACGTATAACTCTACGGGTACAACTTTTCAAGGGGTCAAAAATGAGCAGACTCAGGTTGATGACTACATCCTCCACTACGCCGTTCCATCGGTCAAAGGGCTCTGGTTCCGTCTCTTCCATGTTCAACGTGACAATGATACACGCCAGTATGAGCAAGAACACACGCGTCTCATCGCGAACTTAAGTTTCTAAGGAGTCCTTATGAATCAATCTCGTCGTGATTTACTCAAAGCTTCCGGGATCGGTGCCGCGGTGCTGGCGCTCGGAGGCTCAGGGGTAACGTCTGCAAGCGCGGCTGAAAATCCTGCCGCCGCTACCGAACTACTTCCTAAACCTGTCGGAAAGCGGGTCGTCATCGTAGGCGGTGGATGGGGCGGTCTTACCGCCGCCCGCTACATCAAAAAAGAAGCTCCCGAAGCCGAAGTCATCGTTTTGGAGAAAAAAGATACGTTCGTCTCCTGCCCGATCAGTAACGAATGGCTGGCCGGCGAAGTGAGCATGGATTTCCTAACTCGCGATTACTTCACCGCGGCCAAAGAGTTCGGCTACAAAATGTTCCAAACTACTGTCACCGACATCGATCGAGCTTCTCGAACGGTCAAAACAACCACCGGAATGATCGGATACGACTACCTCGTCCTCTCTCCAGGAATCGCGTATGATTACAGCAAATGGTTCGGCAACGATACCCAAGCCGCCGAGCGCTGCCGCCAAGAGTGCCCGCCGGCACTCATGAGCGGGAGCGAACACGTCGCACTCAAAAAAATGCTCGAAGAGTTCGAAGGGGGCAATTTCATTATTTCCGTCCCTGATGGAATGTACCGCTGTCCTCCCGCTCCGTACGAGCGTGCGGCAATGATCGCGCACTACATGAAGAAAAACGGGATCAAAGGCAAAGTGATCATCCTCGACCCCAAAGCCAAACCGGCACCGAAAGGACCGGGATTCTTGGCCGCGTACAAAGAGCTCTATCCCGACATCGTCGATTATCGCGCCAACTCGCTCGTCAAAACCGTCGATCTGGATAAAAAAGAGGTGGTCGTGACCGTGACACTGGCCGATGAGCGGACGGAAGAGGTACGCATCCCTTATGCCGCCGCCAATTTGATGCCTACTAACAAAGCGTCAGAAATCATCGCGATGGCAGGCGTATCGGCAGGAAAAGCCGGATTTGGCGTCATGAACGCACCAACATTCCAGACCAAAGCCGATGAGCGTGTCTTCGTCATCGGTGACGCGGTGGGTGGCTACCCGTATCCAAAAAGCGGTGCCATCGCCAACGGTCAAGGACACATCGTCGCCACCCACATCGCTTCGATGATCCAAGGACGCCCAAGTACGGGAGCGGTAACCCTGCCGCAAAACATCTGTTATTCAATGCTCAATGACAAAGAGGCGATCTCCATCGGTGTCACCTTCTCGCTGATGGATGACAAGGACCTCAACGGCAACGACATCAAAGTGATCAAGCCGAAAATGACCGAAAACAATACCCGCTCCGCCGAGATGGGTAAAACGACCCATGAATGGTTCAAAGGGATGATGCGCGATATTTTCGGCAGCTGATTCCCTCCCTCTTGGACAGTGCTTCTCCTCGCTGACTCCAAGGGGGTAGTTTCCCCCCTTTTTAGGGCATAATTGCAGTATGCAAAATTTCGTCAACACCTCGTATATACGTTTCGTCAAACGCCTTTACGTGGCTCTGCACACCACCCTTGTGGTGCTCATCCTTCTGGGATCGGGAACGCTCTACATCGCGTTTCGTCCCGATGGACTCCAACTGCTCACTACCTATGTGTTCCAACCGCTCGGCATCCATTATTCCCGTTCTAGCGGTTCACTGATCGAGGGATTCACCCTCTATGATCTGCACAGCGAACGTCTCCGTGCCAAAGAGCTCTCCCTCACCTATCGGCTGGATACGATTTTAGAGGGCAACCACGTCATCGATCACATCCGCATCGACGGCCTTCAGATCCATCTGGACGATTTTATGGAAGATTCCTCCTCCCCATGGCCGTTTCCGACATTTGCGCTGCGTGAAGTGAGCCTCACCAATCTTCAGCTCATCAGCGACTATCCGGTGGAGCTTGATCTATACGCTAAAGATGGAAGCTATGATGGGGATAATCTCTCGTTTCGTACCCTTCGCACATCCATCAAAAGTTCTTACGCCAGCGGAGCGATCCACGGACGGGTGAAAAACAATTCCCTAACGGGTACCGCCATCCTCTATCCTAATGCTCAAAAGTTAGAAAGCTCAAGCGGCCGTTTTACCACACTCCCTCCGAAACTGCTCCTCAGTATTCAAGAACTCTCCGATCAGCAAGTGAAACTCTCCACCCGGATCGATACCCTCACCCTTCATCACGACCCAACCCTTCAGGCGCTGGGCATAGAACTCTCGATGGCGTACCGCTATGATGACGATTATCTCGACGTTGGAGCGGATTATCTCCTCAAAAGAGAACATGAAAGCGCCAAAATCCACCAGAACCTCCGCTACACCTTCGATCACACGCTCCACACTCAGATCAAGGGGACGATAGTAGAGAGTACCTATCCCCTTCCGGCCAACACTTTTCATGCCGAAGCTGCCACCACATCGGAAGGGATAAGAGGAAGCTTCGATTTTGACGGTACTCGCCTTCTTCTATCAAGCACGGATTACGATCGGTTCGACTGGCGCGTCACCTCTACTCACCCCAATCTGAATTTTATCCCCGGCCTCCCACCGCTTCTGCGATCGTCCGCCTTTGAACTTCGTGCACAAGGAGCGTATCTACTGGGGGCAAACGACCTCAACGGTCATCTTCAATGGCGTCATGCGGAAGGAAACTTCGAAGGGAGCTTCAGCTCCTACGAGGGGGTACATCAGCTGGATGGATACCTCCATTTCACTCCGCAGGGAGTCGTACAGACCCAAACCCTTTTTCCGCTTCCCGAGCAGATGCATCTGGCCCTCTTCGCTGAAACCAACAGCACGACGCTTAATCTCTCAGGAGAAGGGGTCGCCCTCTCGCTGGCGTCTCACAACGGAAATCTCAAAGGATTTGGCAATATTCACGCGACGGCGTTCACCCTCACCGGCGCTCACCATGACACTTCGCTCTCTCTCGACCTTGAAACCCATACTCCCTCACTGCTCACGACCCTCACCGCGCTGCGCCCCATCCACTTGGAGAAAGGAGAGTGGTTTGATGGAGAAGCCCATACCCAGACCCACCTCACTTACGATACCTCCCTGCACGCTTCAGGAACCATCTCCCTGCCATGGTACGCCATAACCCTCGATTCGCAACGCTCTTACGGAGGCACGGACAACACCCTCTCATACCGTTTGGAAGGAGACGAGATCGTGATCGACCATTATCGCGCCGATGTCGTGAACCACATCCTCACCTCTGCGAAGCCGGCGCGCCTTCACCTCGCACCCAACAGCCGACTGGTCATCGATGAGTTTTGGATTTACGATACCCTTGCGCTCAAAGGGATCGTCTCGATGGAAGATCTCACCGCCGCACTCCATCTGCACTCCGATCGCTTCACCTACCAAGGGCCCGAGGGAGAGGCTCATGCCAAGGTTGACATCACCTTCACCCGAGATGCCGAAGCGCTTCATGCTCTCGAGGGCAGCGTCCTGATCCAAGACGCCCTGATCACCTACCTTCCGCTTCAGCAGTTTAAGGTCACCGACGATGACATCATCATCGTCCAAGATGTCCGTCCCCCCAGCAATACCAAAATGCGGATGAATCTGCATGTCACCTCGGTAGAGCCGATCCATTTCAAGACCAAAGAGCTGAACCTCAAGCTCATCCCCGATCTCACCTTTTGGAAAGATCCGCAAGGGCCGATCCAGATCCTCGGTCTGGTGACCATCCCATCGGGAAGCGCCATGACATCGGGAAAAACATTTGAGCTCAGTCCCTCTCATCTTTACTTCGGTGGAGAGACTCCTCTCAACCCCTATCTCGATTTTACCCTCAGCCACGAAGTCGATTATAAAAAACTGCTCATCTATATCACCCATCGGCTCGATTCTCCGATCTTTTTGTTCGCGTCCGATCCGGTCATGAGCCAAAACGATATCATGAGCTACCTCCTCTTCGGCTCCCCCGCCAACGTCAGCCTCAACAGCGATCGCAGTTCGACCACCGCGCGCGCCGATGCGACCAATTTCATGCTCGGAGCGGGGCTCAAAGAGCTGATCGGCGGAGCGACGAAAATTCAGCTCGATACAATGAACATTCTCACGACCGAAAAAGGGGGGATGGGATTTGAAGTGGGAACGCACATCAACAAAGATCTCCGAGTCCTCTACAAAAATGATACCGTCTCAAGCATCCTCGTCCAATACCGCCTCAACCGATGGCTCAGACTCGATGCGGACGTCCATGAACTGGGTCAGGGGATCAATGCCATCTATGTCAAAGACTTTAGAGATTTTCTCCCGCACCATGAACTCAAAAAAAAATAGTATAATTTTCTCCTATCTTTCCATAAGAAGGCATCACTTATGAACCATTTTATCGTTCTGTTATTACTGATTATCACCTTAATGGTCACGGGGTGCACCTCAGCCCTAAGTCCGGCTGCTCAAGCGATTGCCGAAAGAAATACCGCATACTTGAAAAAAGAGCTTGATGCAGGGCTCTCACCCCATTATGTTATACCTAAGTCCGAAGTGCTTGAGGGGCATTCGTTAATGGACCTCGCAGTTATGTATGATTCGCACGAAGCGATCGATCTCTTAGCCGAACGGGGAGCCGATGTAAACAAATCAGTATTTTTTTTCGATACCACGCACAAAGAACCTCATCTCGTTATGCCAACGGTCAATACCCTCCTTAAGCATCAAATCAATCCGACTCTCTTGCTTCCAAAATCATGTGCACAACAAAGCGTTATGAAGTCTTTGCTGGACAAAGGGGCGAAAGTGGATGGAGAAAAAGGAACAATCCCTCCCCTCTCCAACTGCATCATATTGTATTCAACATACAACGAATACATAAAAACACTTCCTCAATATACTTATCTCTATGCTCCAGTCCGTGACAATGCCCTCCAAAGTGCCTATCTCCTTATCCAAAACGGTGCTGATGTCAATGCTGTGAGAGTAAAAGGCAAATCAATCCCTCTTGAACTGGCTATTAGTAGCGGCAACATCTCTCTTGTGGAAACCATCCTCCAAAAAGGGGGAGAGGTCAACCACGTGGATGAAACCGGCGCTACCCCACTGATGTATGCTTCTTCCCGTAAGCTGGATGAAATCGTGAAGCTCCTCCTTGCCAAAGGGGCGAATCCCTCTCTCAAAGATAAGAACGGTCTAACTGCGGCAGATTGGGCACGAAAATACAATTATACGAGTACCTATAATCTAATCGCGCAAGCAACACCGGCCGCCTCTTCCTTGACTCAGCCGATACATGCCGCTAAAGAACCTTCCCAAGAACTGCAAGCCATTTTAAAGACCAAAGATTCGTCTCAACTGCGCAACTATCTCGATACCCATCCTGATGAGATTCACGCGATTAAAGATCCCGCATTGCAGCTGCTCTATACCGGTCCCAAAGAACTCCGTATTGCCGATATTATCGAGCTCGCCAAAATGAAGAAAAAAGATGCCATCATCATCGCCCAAATCAATGCGATCGGAGGCCCTTATAAAAGCCTATCGCTCAAAGAGATGACCCAGCTTGAAAAAATGGGGCTCTCCGATGACGTCGTCGCTGCGATGATCACCGTCACGACCCAACACCAAAAACAGCTTGCCCTAGCCCAAGCACAGCCTAAACAATCTCCGCAACCGGTAGCACAACAACCACTCCAGCAACAGCCCGTTCAGCAAGCCGCACAAGCTCAACAACCCACCATGGGAGACACCATTATGCAAGAAGTGGTAAAAGAAGCAGGATCGAGACTGATCCGACAGTTTTTGCCGTTTTAAAAGAGAGATTTCATGGCACTCAACAAACCAAAATATACGTTATTTAAAAACACCCGCTATGCATTGGAAGGTTTACGCGAAGTCACCAAAAACGAGCAATCGTTTCGGCTTCAGCTCCTTCTTTTTCTCACCGCATCCATCGCGGCGTGGAGTATTCCACTTCCCTTCACGCATCATGCGGTGTTGTTTGTCTCGCTGTTTATCCCCCTCATGGCCGAAATCGCGAACAGCGCCATCGAGCGGAGCGTCGATCTGGTTACTTTAGAGCATCATGAACTGGCCAAACGAGCCAAAGACGCGGGAGCGGCACTCGTGTTTGTCTCATTTGTCGTGACCGCCACAATTTGGGCGTTAACCTTTATGGACGCACTGGCGTAGCCTCATCCATATAGCGATCGAGTATCTGTTTCAAAATCAGGATAATAAGCCATCCCATCAGCATGGCGACGATCGTATGACTGAGGAAATGATCCCCTTTGAGGATTTTATACCCCCCCATACTCCATGCGGTGATCAACGCCCCCGCTAATGCGATCCGCGCGTCACGCTTACGCTCAAAGACAAAATACAAAGCCATCAGCGCAAATCCGAAGCTCGCATGCCCAGCAGGCCAGCACCGAATTTTGGTTTTTTGACAAAATTTTTCAGGATAGGGATCCAGTACCCCGATATTGGGGTAGATCCCTCCATACATCCGGCAATCTTTCGGGCAGGGGGTATTGGTGATGTTTTTGAGGCCGACGATCACCATCGGAACGAAGATCGCGGAGAGGATGAGAAGAGAAAGTTGTTTTTTATACTTCTGCACCCATGCGGTTTTATACCCGATTATGAGTGTTAATAGAAGAAGAGAATAGGCGATAATAAGCCCTCTTTTGATCCCGTCATAGAGGAGAAAATCGAGCCATGGCCGCTCCCCTTCCATAATAACCCATTCATGGGTTTGGGGATCAAAAAAATGGTTCTGCACCCACACATCGATCGAAGCGTTGAGTCCGAACAGCAAAATCGCCCCGATCGTCAGAAGCCCGCTCAGGACAATGGATTTATTAATGGGCACCATGCAAAATATCCAGTTCCGGTTTATAGACGGTTGAGCGGATCTCCACCAAACTCAAAACCGTATGAAAGTAATTGTCATGGCTGAAGTCTTGATGCTCTTTGGCTCTCACTTGTTCTTTGTCTATGGCAAAGTTTTTCCCGAACCACAAAATCGCCGGAACGTGTTTTTGGGCTTCCGGGGCAATCGCATAAGGGAATCCATGCAGATAAAGCCCTTTTTCCCCCAACGATTCGCCGTGATCGCTCACATACAGCATCGCGGTTTCAAACGTAGGATCATTCTTTTTCAATAAGGCGATCACTTTGGCTAAAAAAGCATCGGTATAGAGAATAGCGTTATCGTATGCATTGGTAATCTCTTGCTGAGTGCACTGCTCAAGCTGATTGCTTTTACAGACCGGTTTGAATTTTTCATACGCGGCGGGATAGCGCTTATAGTATGCCGGACCGTGATTTCCCATCTGATGCAATACGATCACGATGTCCCCTTTCGGATGGGCGTCGATGTACTCTTGTAATCCAACCAGCATCCCCTCATCCCGGCATTCGCCGTTTTCACACATCGGGTTTTTCTCCGGCACTTTAAAATCTTCATACGGGGCGCGTACCGCGACTCCCTTGGAATCAGAGTTGTTATCGCGCCACAGGACGTTTACTCCCGCATGCTGCAAAACATCGAGTAGATCCTCGGTATGAAGCGCTTTTTCTTTCTCATACCCCTCACGCCCGAAAGACGAGAACATGCACGGCACCGACACCGCTGTTTCGGTACCGCAGGAAGTAAACTGGGTAAAATTGATGACATCCTCTTTTTTAAGCATCGGATTCGTCTCACGTCCATACCCGTTCAGTGAAAAATGATCCCATCTCGCCGCTTCGCCCACGACCAAGATGATGAGTTCCCGCTCCTTATCGGTCTCTGGAATCTTCGCATCTTGCCCCATTAGCTTGAGTCCGGTATAGGGATGGGAGAAGCACTGCCCTGTGTATTTTCCCATCGAATAGAGACAAAACGGCGGATTGGCGTAGTAGCGCAGAGGCTTGTGCTCGCGGAAAAAAGAGGTGTAAAATTTGCTAAACGACAAGAGCAAGACGAGCACCACCCCCAACACGACCCCGATCGTTTTAGCGTCTTCGACAAGCTGTTTTGGGATCGGAGGATAGACGATGTTCAGTCGAAACACGACCCATGAGGGGAGTATCCCCAGCACGACAATGTATCCCAGCATCTGCCAGCTCAGCAAGTCAGATGCCTCGTGTACATTCGTCTGCAGCACGTTGGTAATCATCTCGGTATCGACCACGATGTCGTACGTATCGGCGAAATAGGCGACCGACGCGCCCAAGATAAGGAGCGTCGCCATCATCGGCTTAAAAATCCATCGGTTAGTGAGGAGGGTCAGCAGGAGGATGCTCGCCCCCCATAGTACCACCGCTAACGAAGCGATCGGTGCGATTGTCGAAGCTGTCAGACCGTAAATTTCAATGACTTGGCGAAAGAAAGAGAGATTCGCAAATGCTACCCAAAAGAGGGAAACACCGACAATAACGTGTCTGCTGGTAAAAGGTTTCTCAAAATAGCCCATCGGCCTAATTCCTTAATTAAAATACGAAATCTTAATGCCGATTAGTTAACCGATAGCTACACCGGACTCAGTCAAAATGAAGCGTAACCTCGTCGATATTTTCAGGACGCAGCACTTCACGCGCATAGGTGAGATACAAACCGCTTTCGTAAAAAAACCGCATCACCTCATAATCGATCTCTTCATTCTTCGCCATCTGATACAAGATCCCCATCACCTCGGAGATTTTTTTCGCTTTTTTATAGGGGCGATCGGACGCCGAAAGAGCCTCGAAGATGTCGGCGATGGCGAGTAATCGCGCTTCAAAGCTGAGTTCCTCCCCCTTCAGACCCAGCGGATAGCCCCCGCCGTTGATCTTCTCATGATGACCGCACGCGATCTCCGCGACTCGGCTCAGTTTTTTCGGAAACGGCAAGTCTTGAAGCATCCGCAGACTCACTTCGGCATGGTTATTGATAATTTGGCGCTCCAGCGAGGTCAGTGTCCCCCGCCGCACGCACAGATTCGTCACCTCATCTTCATCCAGCAGCGGACGTTTTTCTCCGCCGATCATCACGGAGCGCGCTGCAATCTGGCGCACCCGAGCAACCGATTCATCGCTGAAGTATTCGCTCCCCAGATTCGCCCACAAAAGAAAATCGTACTCTTGGTCATATTCGGCCAGCCGTTCGTGATACGCCGCTTCCGCTCCCGCACTTTTGTCCGAGGATAAAAACTCGATCTGCGCATCCCGTTTCAAGAGCTCAAAACGGAGCTTGACCGTTTCGATCCGATCGTAGATTGTTTCGAGTTTCGTCGATTTATCGATAATGTGCTCGGGGGTCGTGATTTTCCCCACATCGTGCATCAGTGCGGCGATCTTGATCTCTTTGAGCTCGTCTGCGCTGTAGCTTTTATCCGGAAAATAGTGCTGATCTTTGTGGATCGCTTCGGCGAGCTTCAAGGAGAGTTTGACCATCTTATCGATATGCCCCGCCGTATAAGGGGACTTCTCTTCGATGGCGACATTGATCGAGTGCAAAAAGGCTTCGAGGAGCCGTTCGAGATCATCGATCAGACGCTGTTTGGTGAGCGCTACCGCCGCCTGCGATCCCAAAGAGAGGGCAAACTCTTCATCATCACCATCGAAGGGGATGATATCGCCGTAGGGATTTTTCTTGTTGATGAGCTGTAATACCCCGATCAAATGGTCATCATGATCGGTGAGCGGCAATACCAGCATCGAGACCGATCGATACCCCGTCTTGGCATCAAAACTGATCGTCCCGCTAAAATCGTATTCCTTCGTCTCATACACATCGGCAATATTGATCACGCTCTGATCGAGAGCACATACAACCGAGACCATCTGACGGTTTTGCGTCCCATCGGGCGCATACAGATCGAGCGGATCCCACGTCATCTCTCCGGCTCTCCCTCCCATGCTGATCCCCAGCGTATCGTTCTGAACCACCTTAAATTCCAGCTGTTCCCCCTCGGGCTGATAAAGATAAAGTGTTCCCCCATCGGCTCCTGTGAGGAGCTTGGATTGGGTGATGATCATCTCCAGCAATGAATCGATATTTTTTTCCGAGGAGAGAGCTGCACCCACCATCAGAATCTGCGAAGCGATGGAGGGGCCATGCCCTTTATGATACGCACGGATTGTCGGGTCAAAAGGGATGAGGGTAAAATCGACCAGCTCCACGTCACTAAGCCCGGGGATGTTTTTCTCCCTCAGTTCACGCCGAATCGTCGCTTCAAAAGGGACTTTCAAATGGACGGGGTAGATGGTGAGATCTTCCCGAGTACAGGTACGCCGCTCCGCTTCGAGCAAGAGGGGCGTGAGATGCTTGCTGTCTTTAGCGAGCTGAGCGAATTGGGAAGGAAAGGAGACATCGATAATGATCGAATGGATCGTCGGATCGTTTTGTGCGAGTTCCCACACCCGCTCGCATCGATAGGTATCGGAGGTAAATAAAATCGCCCGATTTTGATGGCGGATCACATACCCGCAGCTCCCGTCGGTGTGATCGGTTTTAAACGCCATCAGCTCCACATCATCGATCACATAGGGGATTTCAGGGACAATTTCGATAAACTCGATCGTTTTAGCCATCTCTTTTATCAAATCGATTTCGGCAAAATTGGGCCAGATATGGTGGTTAAAAATAAACTCCCGCAGATCGCTCAGCGTCTCTTTGAGAGCGTAAATCTTGAGTGCGGTTTTTTTATGGGTGACAAACAATTCAGTGACGAAGGGGATATCGACGATGTGATCGAGATGCGAATGAGTCAAAAAGATATGCTCGATCTCGTACACATCGTTCCCAAGCCCCCCGATGATGTTCCCCGCATCGATGACGCAATGACGTGAAACTCGCAGACACGTCGTCCCTTTATCCGGTGTTCGAGTTCCGCTGCTCCCGAGAAATTCGATGTAGCGACTGACAAACGAGGTACTCTTGATCGGTTCAAAACTCGGATACGGACGGTGCGCGTTCACGTTTGGCTACTCCATTTCATCGAGATACACAAATACTCACATGGATCGATTATAGCGAAATGGATTAAATGTGCCAATACCCTCTTACAGATGCCCCGTTTTAACCCAGATGATCGTCTCCTCCTCGACATAGGGAAAATGGGTACTCAAATGGGGACTGCGCATCCATGTCCCAGCCGGATATCTTCCATGCTCGTCGATAAAGATTCCCTGAAGTACCAAGATCTCTTCACCGCCCCAATGTTTATGCGGAAGAAATTTCTCACCGGCAGGCCACTTAACAAGCGCCGTTTGTTCATACAGCGGCAACACCTCGAGCCTCCCCTGCCCCGGATGCCACGGCATCGATGATGTGGAGAGGATCACCCGATCGCCCTCCAGAACATCATAGCGCTTGCGAAAAACGACGCACCCTCCATCCGTCGTCACCGACGCGGCCTCTTCACGCGGCAAACGGAGGTACGATCCTGCTTCAAACACTCCGAACTCATTTACGTATTCCCCTTCCAAGACCCATAATTCGACGCTGTTGATCGCCGACGTGTTGGATAAAACCGCCCCTTGCTCGAGTTTCAGCAGAACCGTTTCCCCCCGATTGCCCGATGAAAGGAGCTTCCGAAACACCCCCTCTTTATCCGTTGGTTCCCATTCTAACGCATTCGTATCGATAATTACCCGTTGATCATAATCGCTGTTCATCCGTAACTCTCATTTTATTTTAAGTTTCAAAAGCGATTCTAGCATATTCGTCGCTTAAACGAACGATCGGTTGAAGTGTTGCTTTAAAAGGTTAACTATGCCGAAAATATGTCATAACTGTAATAGGGAAAGTATTACTATGCCGAAAGTAAAAAATTTCACTCATGGGGATACCATATGGAAGCCACCGCAATCAATTTTGACGAGATGAGCGTCGTCCAAAAGATCAACGCGATCGATCAAATCATCGAAGATAAAATCCGAGAATTTCTTCATGCAGACGGCGGAGATTTAGAATTTATCGATCTCAAAGAGACCAATGGCCTCACCGATGTCTATATCACCTATCTCGGAGCCTGCGGATCATGCGAAAGTTCAGGCGGAACACTCTCTGCGATCCAGCGTATTCTTAACGGTCAACTCGAAACCAACAACATCCGAGTGTACGTCGTTTAATCAAGGCTACGATACCCCATGGGCGGTTTTGCAGGCGGAGACGAAGCGGGATACTGGGACAATCCCCCCGTTTTGTCGCACGAACCCAAACATTCCGGCAGAGAAAAACCGACGATCCTGCACGATGAGACAGGCTATCATCTCATCCCTCATGGCCTCATAACGCGCCTTATCAGTTTTATCCCTAGTTCCTGTGACACTTTTATCCTCGCGGGGGATGATGACCCCTCCTCTCACCCCATCTATGCCGCCTATCACGCACTCATCGATGCGACGAACGACCCCGAAATAGCCGAATTTTTCGCGCATCACAAAGTCGTACTCACAGTCACCGATTCAGCAGACTTATCTTCTGTAGCAGCGTTCCTCCATCTGACCAAAGAGGTGTGCAACCTCATCCTCAGCACCGATGAGTTGACCGCTATCGGAAAGAGGATCGAAGTCATTCCTACCCATTCGCATTAAAAAGAGATCAAAATTCCACTCCCCTAACATCGATCTCCCTTCGCATAAGCTACACTATAGACTGATTTTAATGTAGGGAGCATTTTGATGAAAACGTTATGGCTACTCAGCCTCACCACCCTTTTGGCGCTCACCGCTCACGCGGAAGAGCTACACCATTCGACCTCAGCAACCCATACCGGTACCTATTTTGAACCGAAAGTGATTATGACGCTGGGGGAGAGAGTCACCCATGGCGATTCAACGTTCGATGGAAATGCGGGGTATGGGATCGGCTACGATTTAGGCTACTCGTTTAGCGAATACTTTGCCCTCGAAGCGGATGGAACGTATTCAAAATCGGATGTCACCGAAACACGAGCCAACGGGGACAAAGAAACCGACGAAGCCTCTTTTTATACGTACGGCGTCAATGCGGTCTTGACCTATCCGCTTCTCAACCATCTTATTATTTTGGGGAAACTGGGATATGGCTATGAGCATGAGGATCTCGGAAAACTGGGGATAAAAGGCTCAGATCATGGCGCCAACTGGACAGCAGGTGTGGAATATGCACTCAATCCTCACATCGAAATTTCTTTTGAGTATGAAGGTGCCGATATTCGAAGCGCACGAGGAGACAGCTTACAGCTTGGTCTGATCTATAAATTCTGATCGAGTCCTCCAACGCAGGAGCTTAAGCGCCTACGTTGACCGAGTCGATCTCCTCTTTAAACTGCTCGATCGAAAAAGTGACCAGATTGGCGATCTCTTCGATCGATTTGCCTAAATACTTTTCGGAGAGTCTGATTTTTTTGGTTACATATTTATTTTCGGAATAATGGACAAGGATCACTGGATCCCCCACCACCTTATCACCCTCGGCTTGGATATTGTATTCGATATCAATATCCGGATCAGCCATCATCGTGTTCACACGTTCAACGACATTTTGAAGTTTTTCTTTAAGTGCTTGTTGCATGGTAACCCCTTTTATCAATGAGTTTTTTCATTCTGTGACTAGCTCGATTGTAGCACAAAGGTTATTTGTTTCAGCACATAACTGACAAATACGTAAATGGACACAATTTGGGCACAGTAAAATATGTGAACTCTGGAAGAACCGTAAATAAGGGAGTCTAAAAGATTATGGCGGACAGCTAGAGATTCGAACTCTAGGTAGGTTGCCCTACACACGCGTTCCAGGCGTGCGCCATCGACCACTCGGCCAGCTGTCCATAATTGAGAGAGTGAAACTATACCCTCTCTACCTAAAATTCTCACTTAAAAAGAATAGCCATACAATAATTCAGAAGAGTGCCGATTTAGCTGTAGTTTTATTATTTACACGCTATTATCCAAAGAATTAATAATAAATCGCTCTAGACCTATAAGCAAATGGAATCACTGTATGGCGGATTTTACCCCCGTTACGAAAACATCGACCAATGTTAAAAACGATTTACGGCTTGCCGCAAGTGATCGTAAAATCAGCGCCGAAGAGGTAGATTTCGATCTATTGTCGTATGAAACCTATTGCAAAAGACCCACAGACAGCGAGTGGCAGACGCTCCCAGGGGAAAATATCTTCGGCGCATTAACCGAAGAAGAACTCTATTCCAAAGAGTGCCTTATCACCCAAGAGTATCAGATACGCATACGCCCCGCACTTACCGATTCACCTTTGGATTTACGCTTTTCACTGGCGATGAACAAAACCAAAGGGCTTCTCACCGCGATTATTGACCCTTCCTCGATCATTCCCCTCAAAAAGGGGGTGCAAGAGTGGATCAAAACCGTGATCAACAAAAAAAAGCTCCGACTTGGCTATTTGATCGGGACGGCGGACGATCAACTCGATAAAGAGATCCTCCGCTTGTTGGCACGACTGCAAAAAAACGGCCCCCTAACCGAACCGTACCCCCTCCAAATTGCCCATTTTTACCCTGCGATAGAACCGACCAACGATGCGGTCGTTTTACACTACAAACAAGCGAATGAAACGCCCGACGAACCCAGCTTGATCCAAGGGGTGAATCCAGGGGATTTGGTATTGGAATACATATTCCCCAAAGACGGGCGAAACGGTCGGGGACTCGACGGAGAGCCGATCATCGTCCCCGATCCGACCATCAAATATGCCGAGGCGATTCAAATCAATGATACCCTCCAAAAGGAAGAAGATGCCGACGGCATCCGTTATTTTGCCCGTATTTCAGGATTTATCCGGCGCGTGAACGGAGTGTTTGTGGTCTCGCAGGATCTCCGTCTCGAATCGGTCAATGCCAAAACCGGTTCCATCCTTCCCGGAGCCGATAAAGAGATCACCCTGACGGTACAACAACGAAATGCGGGGGAAGACGCCGTCGCCGCAGGGTTGAAAATCGACATTCAGACCGTCGATATCAGCGGGACAGTAGGCGAAAACGTCAACATCAAAGCCTGCGACCTGAATGTCGATGCCCAAACCCATAAAAAATGCATCATCGATGTCACCGGAGAAGCCAATATCAAACTTCACCGAGGCGATCTCAGAGCCCACCGTGCCAAGATTGAAGTGCTCGAGGGGGGGACGATCATCGCCGACGTCGTCCATATCGGAAAAATGCTCGGAGGGGAGATCATTGCCCGAGAAGCGCATGTGAATATTCTCTATGCCCACAGTAAGATTACCGCGCTGGAGAGCATCGAAGTCCATACCATCGAAGGAGAAGGGCATATTCTTGCCATCGATCCCCTCTCGGTTCCGGCTTATCACCTACAGCGTACTGAACTGCTCGAACAGATACAGGAAAAAACCGCTCTAGTACAGCGGTACAAAAAAGAGCTGAGCATGAAACAAATCGTCTTTAACGATAAAACCGCCCAAGCCAAACGGTCGCAACAGCGTATTATCGAAGCTAAAAATGCCGGACGAGACCCCCTCGAAACCGACGTCTTAATTGTGCGGCAGTACCGTTTGGAAGCAGAAAAACTTCAAGTACGAACCGCCGAAGTCGAACTGGAAGAGAAACATCTCTTTACTCTTCATGATCGATTAAAGCGACTCGAAGAATCCGATATTCACGCCACCATCAAGCACCATAGCACCTATCAGGGGCATACCCGTATCCTTTTTATCGATCCGATGACGCAACAATCCTATACCACGTTTCCCAACGGAATCGCCGAAAATATCCGATTGCAGGAAAAAAACGGGGAAAAAGTTTTTGTGTTGAATTAAACAAATAACAAAGGGAAAATATGGGGTGGTTAAAAAATTTCTCTTCACACTTCAAACGGTATCGAAGAGTTATGCCATTAGCGTTATCCTTAGGCATATTCACCCTACCGATAGAGTTGCTAAGCAATACTATCTTCATCAACGCTCAAATCTATACCGTCAATCCTAAACAACCGTGGGCAGAAGCTATTGTTATCGATCGTGATGTGATCCGTTACGTCGGTATGACAAAAAAAGCCCTCCGTCATCAAAGAGCGGACTCTAATGTTATTGACTTGAACGGTTCGTTTGTTATGCCGGGGATTATCGATGCCCATACGCATATCGCGATGGGATCCATTTTATTGAGCGAAGGGGTGAATCTACTCGAAGTAAAAGGAAAAAGTGCGATTTTAACTTCCATTAAACGCTATGCTGATGCGCATCCGAAAGCTTCGGTGATTACCGGATTTGGCTTTTACCCCTATACGTTTGGCGTGAATGGACCCGCTGCTTCACAGCTCGATGATATTATCCCAGATCGACCCGTTTTTTTGGTTTCCAATAACGGCCATAGCGCATGGGTAAACTCAAAAGCTCTGGCTTTGCTAAACATTACCAAAGAGACCCCCGATCCACAAAGGGGAATCCACTATTATGTCCGAGATACGCAGGGTAATCCGACCGGATTTTTAGTCGAAGGATGCGCGTTTTGGCCCCATTTAGCAAAGATGGGAATAGGGAGTACATCCTCTTTTTACGCTTCTCTTAAAACATACCTACCAAAGCTTGCTTCTCAGGGAATCACATCGGTGTTTGATGCGGGAGTGCCTGCGGTGGAAACAAAGTCGTTTGAAGCTTTACGACGGCTGGAGAAAGACAATGCTTTACCGCTCCGCTATTTCGGTTCTCATTTTATCCTCTCCCCTCAAGATGCAACACATGCGGCCAAGACATTTCTTCGCTATCAAAAAAAATACAACTCAGATCTGCTCACCATCAGCGGTGTCAAGTTTTCCAACGACAACTCCGATGATGATCATTTCGCGATGCAATTTAATGCGGAAGAGTTGAAACCTTATTTTTTAAATCTCATGCGTCATGATATCGACGCGATGGTGCATACCAGTGCCGATGAAAGTGTCCACAGCGCACTCAATGCGATTAAACAAGCTAAAAGAAAAGCAAAGCACACACAAAGCCGTTTTACCCTCGCGCATGTCAATATGGTACGTGATAGCGATTTCAAACGATTCAAAGATTTAGGGGTGATCGCGAACATTCAGCCGTTTAATGCACAGGGTGATGGGTATTACAGTTATCGCTATATGCTCTATGGAGATGAGTGGGAAAACAAGCTGGCTAGGTATAACACTTTTTTTAAAAGCGGGGTAGTGGTCTCTTCTTCGAGCGATTTTCCGGCGTGCAATAACGATCTTGAGCAGTGTAGCCCGTTTCATGGAATGCAAATGGGAATCACTCGTCAAAAGATAGGATCACGAGAGGATGCTCCTATCCTGCCTGATCCCAAAGAACGGTTAAATATAGAGCAAGTAATACATTCGTACACAATCAATGCAGCGTATCAGCTGCATCGAGAAAACAAAATCGGATCGCTGGAAGCGGGAAAAAAAGCCGATTTGATCGTACTGAATCGAAACCCGTTTAAAATAAATCCAAACGAGCTTCATACGATTCGAGTAAAACAGACGATTATGAACGGAAGACGGGTTTATCGTGAATAACTAACTTATAAAGTATGAAATTCAAGAAACACGATGGAGATAGTATATAATTGGCACCTATGATCTTTGTACCCAAGTAGGTTTTATGCGTCCCGAAGAACGTTTTCACTCCATCAGCGATGACTTTCGCTCCCCCTATGCCCGAGATCGTGACCGAATCATCCACTCAGGGAGTTTTCGCCGTCTCGAGTACAAAACACAGGTCTTTCTCAACTCCCAAGGCGATTTTTTCCGCACCCGTCTTACCCACAGCATCGAAGTGAGCCAAATTTCGCGCTCCATCAGTTCGCACTTAGGGCTCGAAGAGTCTCTCGCCGAAGCAATCGCCCTCTCTCATGATTTGGGGCATACCCCCTTTGGGCATATCGGAGGAGACACCCTCGATGAGTGCTTAAAAGAGCGGGGATTTACTCACGGGTTTGAGCATAATTTTCAGAGTTTTCGAGTCGTAACACTGTTAGAGCAGCGTTATAAAGAGTTTTTAGGGCTCAACCTCACCTACGCGACGTTGGAGGGGATTTTAAAACACTCGTATCCCTATAACAAAACGTTTTTGCCTGATAGCATCCGTGAAGCCTTTGCACTCGACACCCATCCGAGTATCGAAGCGATGATCGTTGATCGCGCCGATGAGATCGCCTACATCAGCCACGACATCGATGATGGTGTAGCGAGCGGACTCATCTCGTTTGAGACCCTCCGCTCCAGCGAACTGATCCAGACTATCCTGCAAAAAGTGTATGATGAGGGGATACACGAAGATGAAGACGAAATGTTCCGCTACCGCTTCAGCTCTCATCTGATCAATCACCTCGTCTATTCGCTCCTCGAATATTCGCGTGATAACATCGATAACAGCCGTGTGTTAGCCTCTGTGATCCCCTCGCATGAACCGATTGCCATTGGATTTGATCCGACACTCGAAACGCAGATCAAAAAACTCAAAAAGCTCCTTTATCAAAAACTCTATCAGCACAAACAGATCATGCGTAAAATGTTTGCCGGCCGTCAAGCGATTATCGGCCTTTTCAATGCCCTCATGGAAGAACCGAAAATGCTGCCGCGTTACTATCTCGAACAGTGTGATCGTCGCAATGTCCATCGCGTGATAAGTGATTACATCGCCAGCATGTCGGATCGTTATGCGATGAAACTTTATAATGAGCTCTATGGACGCCATGAATAACATCGCGGTTATCGGCGGTGGTGCAAGCGGACTTATGGCGGCGCTCTTTGCGGCGCGTAACGGTGCTAACGTCATAATCTACGAACACAACAATGCGGTAGGAAAAAAGATCCTTGCCTCCGGAAACGGGCGGTGCAATATTATTAACACGACCGCGACACCCGATGATTATGCGGGACAAAACCCTTCATTTGCCGCCTACGCGCTTAAGCAGATGAACTTTCACTATTTTCAAAGCTTCTGCCGCTCCATCGGGCTTATCTTGGATATCAAAGAGGACGGACGATGCTATCCTCTCTCGAATGAAGCCAAATCGGTTCAGCAGGCACTTATGAATGCGGTATTGCAAGCCGGAGTTAAACTATTGACTGAGTGCAAGGTCACTTCCATCACCAAAAAAGGGGAGTACTTCAACGTCACAAGCAATCATGAGACGCTTCGATACGATAAAGTTTTAATAGCCACCGGAAGCGAAGCGGCTCCACAGCTAGGTGCATCGGCTGATGGATACATCTTCGCTGCGCACTTCGGTCATGTGACCCTTCCAACCTATCCCTCGCTTGTTCAACTCCACCTTAACTCCAAACACCCTCCAAAAATGGCAGGGGTCAAAATAACAGGTGAAGTTTCTCTCCTCATTGATGGAAAAACGATCCAAACCCTTAGCGGTGATATTCTTTTTGCGAATTACGGCATTTCCGGGCTCGCTATTCTCGATATCAGCGAAAAAGCCTCTCATGCGCTTCTGAAAAAACAGCGTGTTGCCATCAGCCTGAATCTCCTCCCGCGCTATGATCGCCAGAGCCTCGAAAACACTCTCAAAGAGCTTTTCAATAGTATTCCCGCTTACTCGCTGGAATCCGCTCTATCCGGTATCTTACCCGCAAAAATTGTCACTTCACTTCTAACCGAAGCGTCGCTGGATCCTTCCCTCCTTGTTTCGACACTGGGAACTAAAGAGATCAAAAAACTGGTTCATCTCATCAGCGAATGGAAATTCGAGGTGAATGGAACGCATGGCTTCAAACATGCCGAAGTCAGCGGTGGCGGGATCGATACTGGACAAATCAATCCTAAAACAATGGAATCGACGTTAATCAGCGGTCTGTATTTTGCGGGAGAAGTGATCGATATCGTAGGAAAACGGGGAGGGTATAATTTCCACTTCGCGTGGGCGAGTGGAATGATCGCCGGTCGTGAGATGGCGAAATAAGGGCGTACCCTTATTTCTTCGCGTAGCGCTTACGGTCGGTCGGATCCAACCAGCGTTTACGGATACGGATGTTTTGAGGCGTTACTTCAAGAAGTTCATCGTCTTCGATCCATTCCAATGCACGCTCCAAGTTCATCTCGCGTGGCGGAACCAGTTTGATCGCTTCATCCGCACCCGATGAGCGGACATTCGATTGTGCTTTCCCTTTGATCGGGTTAACATCAAGGTCATTTCCACGGCTGTGTTCACCGATGATCATCCCTTTGTACACTTTGGTTTGTGGAGCAGTGAACAATACACCGCGATCTTGGAGGTTGAAGAGCGAGTACGCCAACGCCACACCATCTTCAGTGGAGATCAACGCTCCGTATTGACGGCTCTCAACCGTTCCGCTGTACGGACGGAATTCCAAGAAAGAGTGGTTCATAACCCCCTCTCCTTTCGTATCAGTCAAGAACTGCCCACGGAAACCGATCAATCCGCGCGCCGGAATCTCGAATTCAACACGAGTAAAGCCCTCACCCATCGGTACCATTGCCGTCATTTCCGCTTTACGGCGGCCAAGACGCTCAATGATTGTTCCCGCAAAATCGGCAGGAAGGTCAACAACAAGATGCTCGAACGGCTCACATTTGACCCCTTCGATCTCTTTAACGATAACTTCCGGACGTCCGATACCGAACTCATACCCCTCACGACGCATGTTTTCAGCCAAAATGGTGATTTGAAGTTCACCACGACCGGAGACGATAAACTTACCTTCTCCAACTGTTTCGTATTTCATCGCAACATTGGTATTCATCTCGGCATCCAAACGCTCACGGATTTTGTTTGCCGTAACGTGTTTACCCTCTTGACCTGCAAGCGGAGAGTCGTTGACCGAGAACACGACAGTCAAGGTCGGCTCTTCGATGTGCATCGGATCAAGCGGCATCGGGTTGGTAGGATCACAAATTGTATCTCCCACATCTACGGTCTCAATACCGGCAACCGCAACGATGTCACCCGCTTCAGCCGTTTGGATTTCCATACGGTTAAGCCCTAGGAATCCGATCAGTTTGGAGATTTTCCCTTTGACCAATTCACCGTCGGCTTTCGCCAAAAGGATGTTATCTCCTTTGGAGATGCGGCCGTTGAAAATACGGGCAATACCGATTTTACCGACATAGTTATCGTAGTCAAGGGTGAATACTTGAAGCTGAGTCGAGTTTTCTGCATCCCCTTCAGGTTCGGGTACTTTTTCCAAAATGGTGTTGAACAAGCAGGTGAAATCGCCATCGGGTTCAGACATATCCATTTTTGCGATTCCATCACGCGCCGCAGCGTAAACGATCGGGAAATCAAGCTGATCTTCGGTCGCATCCATCGCGACGAAAAGGTCGAATACTTCATCGACGACGCGTTCTGGATCGGCAGAAGGTTTATCGATTTTATTGATAACAACGATCGGCTTGATTCCAAGACCGAGCATTTTTTTAACAACGAATTTCGTTTGAGGCATTACCCCTTCGTACGCATCGACGAGCAACAACGCACCGTCAACCATTTTCAAAACACGCTCAACCTCTCCACCGAAGTCGGCGTGGCCCGGGGTGTCGATGATGTTGATCTTGTGATCGCCATAGCGAATCGCGGTGTTTTTCGAAAGAATGGTGATCCCGCGCTCTTTTTCAAGGGCATTGGAGTCCATCGCTCGCTCATTGACTTGCTCGTGGCTGCCAAAGGTTCCGGATTGCTGAAGCAATCCGTCGACTAGTGTGGTTTTACCGTGGTCAACGTGCGCGATGACGGCGATGTTACGAATTTTTTGCATTGCTGTCCTTATTTAGGGCAAAGATTTTCGCGAATTATATCTTATATAAGGTTAAGCAAGAATTAAGCCATCTAAACTATATATGGAATATTTTTTGCTTTATCCTTTTATCATTATTATCGTCTTGCACTTAGAGCGAGACCAAAAGGATCGTTATCATGATCGTGACGAGCAAAGAAGGTAAAGCAACTTCCCTGATAGACCTCCTCGGAGGGAGTGCAAAGACCAAAGAATCGAAAATCGGCAATGCTTTCGCCCAATTATTATCGTCTCTGGGAGATACGAAAAAAGGGGATTTTAGCGCCATTATCGATCCGAAAAAGAATGGACTCGATCCAAAAACAGTCGATCCGAAAAATCTCAAAGCCAAAGCACTCGAAGAGCTTCTCATGGGAAAAGAAGAGTCTGATCTTTTTTCCAAAGAGCTGATCCATGTTCTCAGCACCGATCAAGTGCAATCGCTCATCCATAAAGCCAAAGCGTATCTCAAACAAGAGATCGTCAAATCGCCTCATTACGATAATAAAGAGATCCCCAAGACCCTGATGGGATTGGTGGAACTCGCCGATAAAATCGGAATCAATTTGAGTGAAATCACCCTCTCGAGTGTCGATACGGAAGCCGAACATCTCCTTAAAGAGCTTCCGACAACGCTTCGTTCCAAGCCGATCCTTGATCTGCTGAGCGCAAAAGCTTCCGAAACCCCGACAAAACCGTTCGAAGCGATCATGCAAATCCTCAAAGAGATCAAACCGGTCGAAGTTCTCCCCAGCGACGCCGCAACCCGAAAAGAATCGGGTAAACATTCAGAAAAAGAAGGATCGCTTCAGGCTCTACTTCAAGGACTCGATACGACCGAAACCTTAAGCGCCAAAGAGGTGATCAAAGAGACCCCAAAAGCCTCCGTCATACCGGTTCAGTTTGAAGCATTAAGTGCTCTGCTGAGCGGTGATGAACACGATCATCCGACTAACGAGACGTCCAAAGAGGTGAAAACCGATCTCGAAAGTACCAAAACGCACCTCCCGCACAAAGTCGATTCCCTCGAAGTGAAGGCCAAAGAGGCGGTGCAGAGTATGCGCCATTTCGCACAAGACATGAAAGAGGCCGTCGAAAATTATAAACCTCCTTTTACCCGTATCACGATGAAACTCAATCCTGAACGCTTAGGGGAAGTGGATGTGACGTTGATTCAGCGCGGTAATAACGTGCATGTCAACATCCAGTCGCAAAACACTAACAGCATCGCATTTCTGGCACACAATGCATCTGAGCTTAAAGCCCAGCTCGCCCATAACGGCATTACCAATGCAACCATGAATTTCATGAGCGGCGGAAATGAAGGGCAGCAGCAACATTCTCACCAGCAACAGCAGGAACAAAACCGCTTCCGTGCCTATCAGTCGTTCGAAGAGCTCGAACAGTCCAAAGAAGAGCTTAGCGCACTAGAGCTCATCATCCCACACTACGCATAAGGAGTTTATCATGGCCATCAATGCATACGGAACCAACGCCGCGACCACTACCACCTCAACCACCCCAGCAGGGGTTAATCCAAACGGTATCTTGGAAAAAGATGATTTTCTTAAACTCTTACTCTTGGAGCTCAAGTATCAAGACCCTACCTCCCCCATGGATACCGAAAAGATTCTGACGCAAACCTCTCAACTTGCGACCTTGGAATCGTCTTCCAACACCAACAAAGCGCTTGAGACCCTCGCCGCATCGCTCAGCGCGTCCATGCAGTACTCCAGCGTTTCCGCCATCGGCAAAATCGCCGATACGGGAAGCAATGCCGTCGTTTTCGAAGAGGGGAAAAAGACCGATTTTGAACTTTATTTCCCGCACGATGTCCAAAGCGGAACGATTAATGTCCTCGACGTGAATGGCCAAATCGTCAAAAGTATCCCTCTTGCATCGACCGATGCAGGGGTTTCACAGTTCCAATGGAACGGTTCGGATAACAGCGGTAACACCGTTAAACCTGGTATTTATTACATCGAATCCAATTATGTAAACGCATCAGGAGCCAATGCAACGGCTCGGGTAGGAACCTATCCAATCGAATCGATCCGATTTGACAAAGGGGTCGCATCGGCTAAATTGGGCTCAAGTTACGTACCGTTTGATTCGATCAAAGAGATCGTAGGAGGCTGAGTATGACCCTTGGGTATTACGCCGGAATTTCAGGCATCCAAACCAATCAATACGGCCTCGATGTAGTCTCAGACAATCTGGCCAATGTCAATACTGTCGGTTTTCGAGGGGCTACCGCTGAATTTTCAAACCTCCTCTCCCAAAAAGTCGTCGGTGCCGGCATGAGCACCCCCACCTCCAACGATATCGGATTAGGGAGCAGACTCCAAGCAACGAGCATGAACACGCAACGCGGATCGTTGCTCAGCACCGATCGCATTAGCGATCTTGCCATCGCGGGCAACGGCTGGTTCGGCGTCGTTACCGGTAATCAGCAGTACTTTACCCGTGCGGGTAACTTTGTCTTTGACGAGTACCAAAAAACGGCCGGCGATGCTAACTCATCCATGGCTCGCCTCACAACCCCCGATGGGATGTACGTCACAGGAACGATGCTGAACAATTTTACCTATAACCCTTCCTACGATTACGGGGATCTGACCTCTAACGGCGCGATCGGAGCTTATGTCGTCGGACAAACCGAAAGCGATGTCCCTCTCACAGATGTCGGAGCCCAAGTCCCTCTTGAATTTCCAGCACGCCTCGCCTATCCGGCCGATCCGACAACCCGTACCAGCTTTTATGGAAATCTCGGCTATGAAGATGCCGTACGAACCATGAGTGCCAATGCGATTAGCGCCTCCAGCGAACACAACAGCGTCAAACTCACCTTTACCAAAAGTTCCATTCAGCCCGCTAACGGGATCGCTTGGGACATCCTCGCTACCGTCAAATCCAATGACGGTTCCATCACCTACGACACCCAAAACGGCCAAGCGATTTTTGGTCCCAGAGGAACACTGGAGACCTTTACCCTCCCGACACTGGATAATGACGGCTCACCCGTCACCGTCGATCTGGGAGGAGCGTTCGGAGGGGTCATATCGATCGAAGGACCTCCCATCTCCGCTTCCTCCCAATCCGATGGGATCTCCAGCGGAACCCTCACGAAATTCGGGATTAATGCCAATGGGGTGATTGTCGCCGATTTTTCGAATGGACGCCAAACCGCTATCGGACGGGTCGCCGTGTACCATTTCCAAAACGAACAGGGATTGAATCGCGAAGGGGGAACCCTCTACTCCCAGAGCTCCAACAGCGGTGAACCGGTTTTTTGGACCAACGCGGATGGAGAAGCAATCACGGGAGCACAAATCTACAGCGCACATCTCGAGCAGTCGAATGTACGCCTCGATGTAGGGCTGACCGACATGATCATTATGCAGCGGGCGTACCAAGCCAATGCGAAGACGATCACAACAGTCGATGAAATGATCCAAAAAGCGTTACAAATGAGACGCTAAGATGGAATGTTTTTTGCTTATTACTTTCACTTTGTGAACTAAAGGACAGATTATGTTAAAGTCACTTTTCTCCGGCGTTACAGGACTGCAATCGCATCAGATTGCCATGGACGTCGAATCCAACAACATTGCCAACGTGAATACGATCGGTTTTAAATACTCTCGTGCCAACTTTTCGGATCTGCTGGCTCAAACCAATCAGATCGCGACCGCTCCGCAGGGAGACCTCGGGGGTAAAAATGCCGTCCAGATCGGTTTGGGTGCCAGTGTCAGCTCGGTAACGCGGATAATGACGCAAGGATCGATTCAGAACACCGATAAAAACACCGACGTCGCGATTCAAGGCGATGGCTTCTTCATCGTCAGTGCCGATGGGGGAAGTACGTACAAATACAGCCGATCCGGGGATTTCAAATTCGATGCGGGGGGGAACTTCGTCGATAACAACGGATTTATCGTCCAAGGGTGGTCACGTGATCCTGATACCGGCAAAGTCGATTCTACCGCACCGATCGCGAACATCAACATCCCGCCGGGACTCACAACACCGGCAAACGCTACGGTGGATGTCGTCTTGAAAGCGAATTTGGACTCGGGTGAAACGGTTGAAACCTTCAACGTTACCCAACCATTACAATCGTATAACCTTACGGATTATCTCAATTCTTTGGCACCGACACCGAATACTGCCGCAGAACAAGCCGCATACGATATACGAATGGCTAATGTCGCGGCAGCAGAAGACATGAATGTTATGTTCAATGATATGGGAAAATCATTGGTGATGCAGCCAAATCAAGGAATTTGGGTCAGTTACAAAGACACCGTTACCAATAAAACCATTGGTACGGCAGGCTCATTTGCTTTTTCATTTGACATCAATGGAACCACCATCAGCGGTAACACCCTAACAGGAACGACAGCATCTGACAATGCGAGCTATATCGCTCAGCAAATTAATGCTAAAACGCCGCAAACAGGGGTTGTAGCAACGGCTACCGGTGCCGTCATTACCATGACGAATGATAACTCTCGCGAAAGCGATGACGCGGCAACTAAAAACATTATCATTACGAATGCGACGGCTTCATCGGCTGCTGCCGGTTTTACCAATTCAAGCGATGTTACCGCCTATAAATACCAGTACGCCACCAATGCCGTCGATATTGCTTCGACTACCGCTACTGACACGACATTCCGAACGACAGAACAACTACGTCTGATCATGGAAACTCATGCCAAAGATGTCGTCGGAGGAGCTCCTGCGGTCCAAAGCTCAACCATCTCTTTTACGGGAGCCTTGACCGGGGGTACCATTGCTGTTAGCGTCGGGGGAACTGTCTATTCACAAGCATGGGCAGGAACGGAAGACGCTACACTGACGGCGCTTGCCGCTCAAATCCAAGCGGGCGTTCCCGGATCAACCGTGGCCCTCACAGGAGCTGGTTCGGATACGATCAGCTTCACCGGTGCAGCGGCCGGACCGAATTTAACCATTCTAAATCCCGATATCAGTGCTGCCGTTGGTTATACGGCAGCGTCGTCGTTGACCAATACCCAGTTTACGACCGGGTTTGCCGATGGTATTAAAGTCACCATCAACGAGCGTGGCCAATTTGAATTTACCAATGCCAATGACGGTGACGTCGTCCAAGAAGACATCAAACTTCAAGTCACCGCTTACCAAAATGAAACCCAAAATATAATCAAAAATGCCCGTTTTACCGAGGCGATGCAATCGCTTAACGGAGCACTGCTCGAAGGAAGTACCGGCGTACGCTTATCCCAAGCGCTTAACGCCGCCACCCACTCGGCGAGTATCGATATCTTCGATTCACTGGGGAGTAAGCACACCCTCAAAATGGATTTCCGAAAAACCGGTGTCAATACCGTAACAGGGGCAACATGGAGTATGAAGCTCAGCGTTCCGGTTCCCGGAGAAATCAGTACCGTCGCTCCGTTTAACGAGCTTATGGGACAAGTCACCTTTACCGCCGATGGGGCACTCTCCTCTTATACTCCGACCAATATCAACTATACCGGAAACAACGGTTCGACCCCGAATCAAAACGTCAACATCCGCTTGGGAACCGCCAACGCGTTTGATGGGATTACCAGTTTTGACGCGACAAGCGGAACCAGCGGAATCAGCCAAGACGGGTTTCCCGGAGGAGATCTTGTCGGTATTCGGATTGACCAAAGCGGTACCCTTGTCGGATCGTTTTCCAACGGCCGCTCCTTCGGTCTGGCTCAAATCGGGATGGCAAAGTTCACCAATAACGAAGGGTTAGTCAGCGATGGCGGAAACGTCTATCTGCAATCGGCCAACTCCGGCGATCCGATCATCGGAACCGCAGCGACCGCCGGACGAGGATTCATGCAGTCTTCGGCACTCGAAGCCTCCAACGTAGATCTCTCCAAATCGCTGACGAACCTCATCATTGTTCAGCGTGGATATCAGGCGAATGCCAAAACGATTACCACCTCCGATACCCTCTTGGAAACCCTGCTCGGTATCAAACGGTAATCTCTCCTCTTTTTAAGGAGAATTGGGGATAATTGATCTCATGAAATGGTCTTTCCTCCTCACCTTCTCCCTCTCGCTGTACGCGGAGGTTACCTTGCCCCAACTCATCGAGTCGGCGCTCAAAAACGATCGGATTCAAGCTCTCCAGCACCAAACCCGTGCCGCCGAGCTCAACCACCAAAGTGTCGAACGCTCCTATCTTCCTCGTATTGACGGATTTGCAAGCGCTGCTGGCGTGGACCGTACCGCCGGATTCGGTGCGCGCCGAACCTACACTGCGGGGGCGAAAGCAGAGCTTACCCTCTTCGACGGGTTCAAACGCTCAAACCGCCTCAATGAGAAAAATGCCCTTAAACTCGCCGCACACTATTCGACCGAAGAAGAGAAAAAACAGACGGCTTTGCGGGTAATTTCTCATTACCTCGACTATGAAAACCTTCAAGAACGGCTTGCCACCTCCTATACACTGAAACAACGGCTCCAAGAACAAACCAAACGGCTCGAAAAATTTTATGCGGCGGGGCTTGCGAGTGAAGATCTCCTCTTACGGATCAAAGCCGAAGAAGCCGACATCGATTACGCCATCGACGATTTGAAGTTTGCACTCAAACAAAGAGCTTCAGAACTCGAACTGCTCAGCTCTGTTCCGATCGAATCGCTCGAACCCTCCTATATCAAAGAACCGATTATCGGAATGCTCCAAGAACGCGATGGGCTTAAAGCCCTCGCTTCCCAACGCGATGCCTCTGTCTATCTGGCGCAGCAGGCCACTGCATCGTATCTGCCCAACATCACCCTCGATGATACCTACACCTATTACGATTATCAGCACGACACCGCCTCATTTTTGCGTGTTGACCACCAAAATACGGTACAGCTCTCATTACGCATGAACCTCATCGACTTCTCGCTCGCTTCGCTTCAAAAAGAATCTCAGATGGTTCAAGCCCAAGCCCAGAGCAGTGAGTTAGCCTTTGCATCCAAAGAACAGCACGAAGCGCATAAACTTTCCATCGAAGCGATCGAACGCTCTAAATCGATGATCGAAAACGCGAAAATTTCCCAAAAAGCAGCACTTAAAACCTACGAAGCGATCCAACGAAAATTTGAAGCGGGGATCGTCGATCATGTTGTCTATCTCGATGCCCTTCACGCGCTCAAAGATTCCGAAGATCAGCTCAATCGAGCTGTGCGAACGCTGAGCTACGACTACGCCGCTTACTACTACCACGCCGGACTCGATCCAAAGGACTACGTACAATGATCAAGCTTTTATTTGCCCTCTTAACCCTCCATCTTTACCTATCGGGCGCGGAGGTGTATGCCACCTTTGACGTCGTCCCGATAAGGGAAGCAAGTCTTACTCTCAATACCCCCGGCATCGTCAAAACACTCAAAGCCGATGTCGGACAGCACGTCAGCCGGGGTACTTTACTCCTCGAAACCGATAATGATGATCTCCTCGCCTCCATCGATCTGGCGCGCGCCACCCTTAAAAAAGCACAGGTTGAAGAGGAGTTCGCCCAACAAAGCTACAACCGCTACCGACAAGTCGAAACCGTCATAGACGCACATCTGATGGATCAACAGACGCTTGCTTACCGCAAAGCCGCTGCCGCTGCCGCTGAAGCAAAAGCAACGCTGCGCTATCAGGAGAGCTTGCTCGAAAAAAGCCGCCTTCGCGCCCCCTTCAGCGGAGTGATCTCCGAGCGTAACGTTCAGCTGGGAGACGGTGTCGGGGGAGGAATTCCCCTCTTTCGCCTCATCAGCTCCCCCGAGGTCAAACTGCTACTCCGATTTGATGAAAAATACCTCCATCAGATCAAAAAAGGTGCATCCGTCCGCTATCGTGTCGATGGGATGAACAGTTATCGAAGCGGAACCATCGCTAAACTTTACCCTTCCGTCGATCCGAAAAGCCGAAAGGCGACTGCCGAAATCCACACTTCCAATATCGCTTCAGGTCTTTTCGGCGAAGCCTATATAAAAGTTGGAAACGAGAAATGAGCAAAGCCCATCTCTCTACGCTCGCCGCTATGGCACTAAAGCTTTCCCCTTCGGGGAAGAAACACGGATGAATCATGTATAAATTCGCGATCAATCGCCCCATCACCACCTTGATGATGGTGCTGAGTCTCATCGTTTTTGGATTGATCTCGTTTAAAACCATGAGCGTCGCCCTCTTCCCCAACATCGATTTTCCGATCGTCACGATCCAAACCGTCTATAACGGAGCCGATCCCGAGAGTGTCGAGTCCAAAGTCACCGATAAAATCGAAGAAGCCGTCTCCGGAATCGATGGGATCGATAAGCTCCTCTCCACCAGTTATGACGGCTTAAGTGTCGTGACGGTGCAGTTTGAACTCACCAAAGAGATCGAAGAAGCGGCCAATGATGTCCGTGACAAAGTGGGGAGCGTCCGCCTCGATCCTGACGTCGATGAGCCGACTGTCCAAAAAGTGAGCGTATCGGGTGCCTCGTCGATCAAACTCTTTATCACCACCCAAAGCGGTGATCGCATTGCCCTCATGCGCTTGGCGGATGAGAAGATCAAACCCAGGTTGCAACGGTTGAATGGTGTGGCGATGGTCAACATCGTCGGGCTTCGCAACCGGGAAGTCCGCATTTTTGCCGATCCGTTTTTACTCAATAAATACGGTATCTCCGCCGATGAGCTTCAAAAAGTAATTTCCCGTGAAAACCTCCGATCCGGCGGGGGAAAACTGATCAGTGCTTCGAACGAGTTCATCCTCAAAACACGCGCCGACGCACAAAGCATCCAAGCGCTCAAAGAGCTCACTATCCGTCCGGGCCTCCGCCTCGAGGAGGTCGCGCGAATCGAAGACGGTCTCAAAGACCCCCAAAGCTATTCCGAATACAACGGAGTTGAGGGGGTACTGCTGGAGGTGAAAAAAATCTCCGGTTCGAACGATCTGGAGGTGATCAAAGGGGTGAAAGGGGTGATGGGTGATCTCAAAGCCCTCGCGGGATCATCCTACACCCTCCAGCTCGTCGAAGACCAATCCGAAAAGATCCTCACCAACATCAATAACGTCAAATTCGATCTCATCTACGGTTCGATCCTCGCGGTGATCATCGTCTTTTTATTTTTGCGCAATCTCACCGCCACCTTGATCTCCGCCATCGCCATCCCCACCTCCATCATCGGGACGTTTGCCCTCGTCGATGCACTGGGGTATGATCTTAACCGTCTGACCCTCATCGGACTCACCCTCGCCATCGGGATTTTCATCGACGATGCGATCGTCATCACCGAAAACATCTCCAAAAAACTCGAAGCAGGGATGGAACCCTATACCGCGTCGCTCGAAGGGGTCAAAGAGGTGGCTTTCTCCGTGTTGGCAATCTCTTCCATGCTCTTAGCCGTCTTTATCCCCGTCGCGTTTATGGGGGGGATCGTCGGAAAATTCTTCAACTCCTTCGCCATGACCGTCGCCTCTGGGGTCTTTATCTCCTATTTTATCGCGGTGATGTTTATCCCCACCCTCGGTGCGCGACTTCTGAGTGGACACGAGAGTGCTTTTTGGCACAAAACCGAACCGCTGTTTCAAAAACTCGATCGAAGCTACCGCGTCCTCCTTGCATTCTTACTCAAACGCGCATGGCTGACCATCGCCGCCGTATTGGGGCTACTGATTTTCTCCTTCAGCCTTGCGGGGAAAGTGGGGGGGACCTTTGTCCCGATGGAAGATATGAGTGAGATGCGCGTCATGATCAAAGCTCCTGTCGGAATCTCGCTGGAAGCGATGAAAAAAGAGGTTCGCCCCCTCGTCGAAGAGCTTCGCCATGACCAACGGGTCAAAACCGTCGTCCTTACCATCGGCTATAATGCCGCCAAAGAGATTCACAAAGCGATGATCTACGTCAAACTTGTCCCCGTAAACGAGAGGATCGGGCTCGAAGCGCTAATCGATTCCTACCGCCAAAAATTTGAGCGCTACTCCCATCTCACCCTCAGCATCGAAGATGTCCCTCCCATCGACACGGGGGAGAGCAATGCACCGGTGCAGATTGTCCTCAGCGGAGCCGATTTGAATGTTTTGGAAAAACACTCTCATGAACTGATCAATCTGCTCAAAACCGATAAAGGCTCCATCGATATCGACACCGACTTCGAACCGGGCAAACCCGAAGTGCGGATCACGATCAACCGCGAAAGCGCCTCCCGCGTCGGGATTACTTCACAGCAAATTGCTTCGGCCATCACAGCGGCCTACTCGAGCGATACCGCTATCTCCGATTTCGAGCAAGACGGACGGCAGTTTGATATCACGCTCCGTTTTAGCGATCAATTCCGCACCCAGATCGACGATTTGAAAAAAATCCAGATCCAAAGCCCGAACGGTGCCCTGGTCTCGCTCGATGGACTGATCCGTTTTGAACCTGCCGAGGGTGCCGCTTCCATCAACCGCCTTGACCGCGAACGAAAGATCCTCGTCACCGCCAACCTCGCAGGCACGCCGCTCAACACCATCGTTGAGATGGTCGATGAAAAACTTCCCTCTCTACTGGGTGAGGGATATCACTACCGTTACACCGGCGATATCGAGCGGATGCAGGAGACACTCGAAGCCTTTGGGATGACCGTCGCCCTTGCGTCGATCCTCATCTACCTCATCCTTGCCGCTTTGTACGAATCGCTGCTGCAACCTTTCATCATTATGATTACGATGCCGCTGAGCTTTACAGGGGTCATTTTGGCACTCTATCTTAGCGGTAATCCCTTCAGCGTTTTTGTGATGATCGGGATTATCCTGCTCTTGGGAATGGTGGGAAAAAATGCGGTGTTGGTCATCGATTTCGCCAATCATGCTACCGCGCGCGGACTGAGCGTCGATGACGCTCTTTTGGATGCGGGGGAAAAACGGCTCCGCCCGATTTTGATGACGACGTTTGCGATGATCTTTGCCATGTTGCCGCTGGCATTCGGAAGCGGTGCGGGGCATGAAAGCAATTCTCCCATGGCAACCGCCATCATCGGAGGGCTGATCAGCTCGACGCTCTTGGCGCTATTGGTGGTTCCGGCATTGTACAAAATACTTTATCCGATTGATCAAAGACTCAGAAAATTTTACGAGAAAAAAGAGGGATAATCACGCCGGAGGAGAAAACCGGCGTACTACTGGCTGTTTAAGGAGTAAACAAGAATGAAGACCTTCATGATCTGCTGCCATCAATCCGGATATAAGAATTATGCGCTAAATTAGTAAACCAACGGTAATACCGTTATAATATCATCATGAGATGGCGTACCCTGAAAAAACACAAACACTCTCCGAAAAGCTCCGTTCCAGCGGTTTTTTATGCCCCATTCGCTTCACGTGCGTTAGGATTTGTTACCGATATTTTCATGATCGGTTTACCGATAACGCTTGTTATGATCGTGTTTTTCGGTTACGGTGAAACCAACACGGCCAGCGGAATGGATCTGCTGATAGACAAGCAAGAAGCGCTTCGCCATCCCCCCAATCCATATTCTTCCCTGACACACATTGTGTTATTCATGAGCGTGTGTGTGGTGCTGTGGCATCGAGACGGGCAAACCCCCGGTAAAAAAATGGCTCGGATACGGATCGTGGATGCGAAAACGTTCCAAAACGCCCCTTACTGGAAACTCATTCTCCGTTTTATGGGTTATTTTATCTCCGCGATCACATTGATCGGGTTTTTTATCGGTACACTCCGTCGAGACAAACGGGCGTTACACGATCTCCTCAGCGGTACTGCCGTGATTCGTGAGGAGGCATGAGTTTTCTCATCGCATCGTTCTACTTCTTTTATTTTGCCCTCATCGGGGTTCATATCATTTTTATTCCCAAAATTCTCTCCATGGTGGGACACAGCTCGCTTCAGATCGGGATCATTTTTGCCGCGGCGCCGCTGGTTCGGTTTGCCCTCCCTTTTCTCTTCTTACGAGGTTTTACGCTGGATCAGAAAACCTTTTATACCGCATTGATCATCATGGGGATAGGTTCCATCGGATTTTACCCCGCCTTGCACGCCTTCCTCCCGCTTTTGGCGATCAATATCCTCTTTGGGATCGGGGTAGCCTTGATTCTCCCCTACATCGAAGTCATTTCGCTCGAGCACGTCGGGCAGGAGCGCTACGGGAAGATTCGCCTGTTTGGTTCGGCCGGATTTATCCTTATAGCCCTCGTTTTGGAGCGTTTCTTGACCTCGCCTGAGATCGGAATCCTCTTTTTGATTTCCATGGCGCTCATCACCCTGCTCGTCGGTGCCATCATCGGCAAATTTTCCAAAAAAGGAGAAGAGCGCTCCTCTTCTGAGCCCTTTTCCCTCTCCCCCTATGGGTGGATTTGGATCGGCTTCTTGCTTATGCAGGTGAGTTTCGGCCCGTTTTACAATTTTTACACTATTTATGCTACCGATCACGGACTCTCACTCCAAACGACGGTTTGGCTTTGGAGTCTTGGGGTTATTATTGAAATCGTGATGTTTTATTTTCAGGGGCCTTTGCTACGTCGCAATCTACATCGTTTGCTCCAATTCACCGCTTTCATCACCGCCTTCCGATGGCTGATCGTCGCGTGGTTTCCCGATTCTATCCTCTTCATGGCGCTAGCACAGACGCTGCACGCCTTTAGCTTTGCTCTGTTTCACACCGCGGCGATCACCTTTTTGTATCGCCATTACGAGAATAAACGTCTTTCTCAGCAGTTTTTTTACGGGATATCGTATGGCTTGGGGGGATTTGCAGGGGCGTTGGGGGCGGGGATGCTTTATCAGTATGCCCCTTCATGGCTCTTTATCGGAAGCAGTATCGCCGCGCTGGGGGCCGGAATCGCCTTTTTAAAACGTTAAGAGCTACTCAGAATCTCTTTTTTTAAATGCAGATCCATCTGCGGGAAAGGGATCGATATCTTATGGGTATCAAACGCCAGCTTCACCGCCTCGGTCACTTCAAATTTCACATCCCAGTAATCCTCGACTTTGACCCACGGACGCACCACAAGTTCTACCCCATCGCGCCCGAGAGCTCCGACCGCGACAACGGCAGCGGGCTCTTTGAGAATTTTGGGATGATGTTCCAACACCTGCATCACCACCTCTTTGGCTAAACGTAAATCGTCTTTGTAATCGATTTCAAACGTCATGTCGATACGGCGTTCCTGATTCCCCGTGTAGTTGATGATATTCCCCGCGATCAGCGTACCGTTAGGGATAATGATCGAGCGGTTATCCGCCGTGGTGAGGGTGGTCGAAAAAAGAGTAATCGCCTTGACCGTCCCCATCACCCCCGACGTTTCGATAAAATCGCCCGCTTTGAACGGTCGGAAGAAGATGATGAGCACCGCCGCACCGACATTGGCCAGCGTATCTTTGAGTGCCAATCCGATCGCAAGCCCAGCAGAAGCGAAGACCGCGACAAACGAGGTCGTATTGATCCCGACATTGCTCGCCGCCGCGATGATAACGATCACCATCAGCACGACATAAAGGAGATTACCGGCGAAGGAGATAAGCGTATCGTCCACTTTTGCCCGTCCCATCATCGTTTTGATGACATTGAGCACCATCTTCACCATCCAGCGCCCGATCAGTATGATCGCGAGTGCGCCGACGATTTTTACGCCGTATTCGATCCCGAAATCGAGACTTTTTTGGGCGTAGTATTCCGCGCTGTGAAAAACGGGAAGATTCATCGGTATTCCACGATCTGTTTGGTATCTAGGCGCATCTGCTGGCTCTGCGGGTTCACACGATACCCGAACGCACAGATCACCGCGACACTGTGGCCGTATTCAAGATCCAAGATCGCTTCGACTTCCTCTTTGACAAACCCTTCGATCGGACAGCTGTCAATCTCCAGCGTAGCTGCATAGGTCATCATATTCGCCAGCGCGATATAGCACTGCTTAGCCGTCCAGTTCTCGAGCAAGATTTCATCCTCTTCGAGCGGCTTGATAAAGTTGGCATAGACGCCCAAATAGGTCTCCACCATCTCCGGTGCCATTCCGCGACGATCGAACATCTTCTTCACATACGGCGATTCACTGCGGACGATATCGTTATCCGTTGTAAATACGACGAGCTCGGAACACTCGGTGATCTGATTTTGGTTCCAGCAGGATGCCTTGAGCGCTTTGCGCAGTTTTTCATCCCGTATGACGATCAGCCGCCACGGCTCCATCCCAAACGACGAAGGGGACTTGCGCGCCACTTCGATGATCGATTCAAACTGCTCTTGGGGGATCTTTTTCTCGGTATCAAACCGTTTGCACGCGTGACGAAAATCCATTGCTTTTAAAAACTCTGACATAGTGCACCTTTTTTTGTTTCAATGATTTCTACTATTCTAACATAGAGTTCTTTATGCTCGCTCACGACCTCATCCAGCAGCGGTTTGTATTTGAGATAATTGTCCCATACTTTACCCGATGTCGCCCCGCGCCCTTTTTTGATCAGCTCAAAATAGACCGCCGCATTGATAAACCCTTTCCAGAGTTTCACCTCATCATTCTCGTCAAATCGTCGTGGAAACCATAGGTGTTCCAAATCCTCATGAGCGTCGTAAAAACGGTTTTCGTCCAGTGACTTTACAAACGCGTCAAACGCTTCGGTTATACTTGTAGATGCTTGCGCCAATACCCTCTTCCTCCTCGTAAACTGATGCACACATGGTTCGGGAACTTGGAGCGAAACTCGCTTAAACGGTTATACGTCCCCTTACCGCTGTCGCAGTAGAAGACAAACACGCTCCCCTCCGGCTCATTTTTCAGCAATGGCGGGGAATAGAGAGTCGTCTCGGCTCCCTCAATCGGATTTAGGATTGTATCGATCAACAGCACTGTGATTCCCTGAGCCTCTAATTCCCGCTTATTAATAAGAAACTCTTCTTGAGTCCATTCATCGACGTTGAGATCGACCATATCCATCCTCTATTTCGGTTCAATGTAGAAAGTCTATCAAAACTAAAAAAGGATACCCCTTAGGATTTTTAGCTACACTTACACCATGGCTAAAAAAAAGAAAAAGATGATCAAACTCAACCAATCCATCCGCCACTATTTCGGCGATGAGGGATTTGATGAGGGGATAGAGAGGGTTGACACCACGACTCTCGTCGCACTTGCCCACACACTGGGGATTTTCAACGGCACCACCGATAAAACGACCTTAATCAAAACCTTCCGCCGGCTCTGGTCGGAAGGGGAGACGGATAACCGCGCGATGATCGTGGATTTCTTCCGCAATGAAGGGAAAATTTATCCCAATCCCAAACCGCGTGAAAAACCGCATGAAAAAGAAGACAAGATCGACGAGATGCTCGAAGCCTTTACGATCACAGCCGACGAGCGTCGAGCGCTTCATGCGGCATTTATGGATATCCGCACCCGCAAAATTACCCCCGAGAAAATAGCCGCCAAAATCGAGCATATCCGCTACGTCCACAAACGCGAAGCCCTCGAAAAAACGCTGGAGGGGAAATTCAATTTCGACGATACGTTCGAGTTTTATGCCTCTATCCGTTATACCATCGCTGATGAGAGTTTTACCAAAATCGAGATCCTCAAAACTGCCGCTCTGGACGAAAAACGGCTCCATGAAGAACCCTTAGACGTGCTGGTCAATGAAATCTCAACGCTTAAAGAACAGCTAACCGAACAAAAACAGATCCAAACCGATGCGTTTGTCACCTCGCTTCACCTCACATCACACCGTTATCTTACGACTCAAGAAATCATCCAAACGATCAAAAGTGCTCCGCCATCACTCAAAAACACCTATATCACCCTCCCCTCGAGCATTATAGAGCGTGTACTCTCTCAAGCCATCCCTGACCTGACCTTTATTGAGCACGGTGAAGATTTACTGATCGAGCATGAACACACCGTTCTCCTCCCCTATCTAGAAGAAGGACTTGACTACACCCTTCATCTACAGCTTAATCGTGAACAGATCAGTCAGAGCATCTGGCAAGAAGAAGAAATTACGATCGACGAAAGCATTGCCGCACAGGCGCAAACCGACAAACAACTCTTTCTCGATGAGCTCTCCCATCTGACCGACGAGTGCAAAGAGGTCTCACGTCTGCTGGGTTTTACCGAAGAGCATCTCTACGGCATCGTCTATGATATCCTCCTCCCCTCCCTTTCCGGAGAACTCCATATCAGTTCCAAGAACTATCGTCGCGTCCTCTTTTCATTTAATCAGCGCATTGCTTCCGAACTGCTCAAACGTCAGCGCCAAGAGCTCCTTGCCCGTACGGTAAGAGATTTTAAAAACCTCTTCCCACTTGCGCGATCCTTGCGCCGCCGCTTGATCTTCCATGTCGGACCGACCAACAGCGGCAAAACCTACACCGCATTCGAACACCTCAAAAAAGCGGGGACGGGATATTACCTCGCACCTCTTCGCCTCCTCGCACTGGAAGGGTATGAAAGCTTGCGGGAACAGGGGATAAACGCCTCGCTCATCACTGGCGAAGAGCAACTCGTGGATGAAAATGCTACCCATATCAGCTCCACCATCGAGATGCTCAATTTTGAGACCGAAGTGGACTGCTGCGTCATCGATGAGGTACAGATGATCGGTGATCGTGATCGCGGGTGGGCTTGGGCAAATGCTATCATCGGCGCCCCTGCACCGAAAGTGATCATGACCGGTTCCTCCAACGCCCTCGAAGCGATCACGCTGTTAGCTGACTATCTGGGCGAACCGCTCGAAGTAGTCGAATTCACCCGAATGAATTCGCTGGAACTGTTAAAATCTCCCACTCCGATCGATGCGATCGAATCTAAAACCGCCGTCATCGCCTTCACCCGCGCCAACGCCCTCCATCTCAAACAACAGCTATCACGCACCTACCGCACCAGTGTTATTTACGGCAATCTCAGCCCTGAAGTGCGCCGCGAAGAAGCCAGACGATTCCGCGAAGGGGAGACCGATATCCTCGTCGCCACCGATGCGATCAGCATGGGGCTGAATCTGCCCATCAAGACCCTCCTCTTTTCCCGTGCCGATAAATTTGACGGGCAAAACCAACGTTCTCTTTCACCCGGAGAAGTACAGCAGATCGCCGGACGTGCCGGACGTTACGGGTTAAGTGAAAAAGGGTATGTGGGGGCAATCACCAATGACATCCTCAAAGTGATCTCTACCCAGTTCAACCGTCCGATTGAGCCGATTTCCATCCCGTTTAACGTCATGGCGAACTTCGATCACATCATGCTCGTCTCGACGATTCTCGAAGAAAAATCGCTCTCGTCGATTATTTCTTTCTTCGTCGAAAACATGAAGTTCGAAGGGCCGTTCCGAGCCGCAAATCTCGAATCGATGAACGAAGCGGCCGCCATCGTCGATCGCTACGATCTGGATATGAAAACCAAATATATCCTCTCCACTGCCCCGCTCTCCACCTCATCGCCGCTGGTGATGATCGCGTTTGAGCGCTATGCCAGAGCCCTCGAACAGGCCAAACCGATCGCTTATATCCCTCCACAGCATTTTGGCGCCTATGCGATGTCGATGGATGAGCTCCAAGAGGCGGAAGACCGGATCAAAGAGATCAGCCTTTATCTGTGGCTCTCCTACCGGATGAGCGAATTTTTCATCGATGCCGAAAAAGCGCGTTCATTTCGAGGCGATCTCAACCGATTCATCGAGAACTCGCTCCAAAAAAGCCATTTTGTCCCCCGCTGTAAAACCTGCGGCAAGCCGCTCGCACCGCAAAGCGAGTTCAGCATCTGCCAAAGCTGCTTTCGCAACCTCAACATGGCCAAAGCACGCGCGAGCGGTTCAAAAGAGTCCAACCCTCGCAGCGAACGAGACACCAAGCGATCCTCTCGCCGAACACACCGATAATCCCTATCCATGCCGCTGCATCTCGATAAAAGCGGTAATGTATCGCAAATCTAGATGCCCTTCCATCTTCGCTTTCATAAGCAATAAGGCTTCATAAGAACGCATACAGGGTTTATACGAACGTTTGGTCGTTAATGCGTCAAAGACATCACAGACTGCAATAATACGGGCAAATACCGTTATCTGTTCCCCTCTCATACCATCCGGATAGCCGCTTCCGTCGAGTTTTTCATGATGATGGCGGATGCCATCAAGAATCAACGGATCTTTCACGCCGATCTTCAGCGCTATAGCGTGACCGTAAGCAGGATGATGTTTCATCTGCTCAAACTCGTCAAACGTCAGCGGCCCAGCCTTGTTCGTGATCTTGCTATCGACTTTGCTTTTACCCAGATCATGGAGCAACGCCGCCATCCCCAGCTCTTCAAGCATCTTTGGGTCAAATTTGAGATACGAACCCAGACTCAGCGCATACACGCATACATTGATCGAGTGGGTCTGCGTATAGTAGTCGTACGCCGTGATTTTGATCATCGATTCAATCGCATGCTCATCACCAAAAATCGTATTGACGAAATCATTCACCACTTTTTTCGATTTCGGAACGTTTTCAAGCGCTTCGGGATTTTGAAACATCTCATCAAGGGTAGCGGAGGCTTGCCGATAGACGATTGCCGCTTTTTTGGTGATGGAGATGTGCTCATTTTTAGCAATCGCCTGAACGATCAAACTGATAAAATTATAATATTTGACCAGATCGTCACGTTGGATATAGACGTGATGCAAAAGAGAGAGTTTTTGGGATACTGCCGCATCAATAACCTTCCCTTTAGGATGAAACAAATGTTTCTCTTCTCCATAGAGGGAAAGTTCGAAAAGATCAAAAGTGGGGATATCCCCCTCCTCTAGCAACCATTTTTCAATGAGGACATACTCCTCTTTTTGATGAAGGGGAGTGATCGTCGAGACATGAATCTGCTTCACGCGCTACCGAAGCAAATCCGAATAATCGTATAACGAAGGATTGAGATAAATTTTCTCCTCGCGCAGGGTAATGCGAGGTTCTTGGATAATTTTCTTAAACCGCTTTTTGATCTCCTCTTTTTCCTTATCTTTAAACCGTTTGAGTTTTAGGAATTGCTTGAGAGAAACCCAGTCATCGGTCTCGATATCGACGACATCCGCGTTAATGGCATCGGCCATTTGTGCCTCTTGCATCACCTCTTCGACCGGAGCATGGGAAAGAAACTTCGTTGCCACGACGTGTAAAACGCTTCGAAGCTGCGCATCACGCTCTTTATAAATTTGCTCCACCTTGATCCGCTCATCGATGAGCATCTGCTCCCGCTGATCGCGTAAACGGCTTGTCTCTTTTTCAAGACTATCAACTTTCTCGCGAAGTCGTTCATTCTCCTGCTCGATATACTGGGTATAGCGTGCGTCCATACTGTTCGAACCGCTCGAAGAGGCTTTGGCATCGTTAATCGCGACGTATTTCACCCCGTTTTCGACGATGCAGTCGAGTGAGCCTCGCCGAACTCGGTTATGAATTGCCTCTTTGGAGACCCCAAAATGTTCTGCCGCATCGGCTATTGTCAGTTTTTTCATCCCTTATCCCCTTTTATTTATGGAGCATTCGAACGAGCGCATTGACCATGTTCATATCCAGATGCTCGCTCATCGACTCTTTCATCAATTTCAACGACTCAAACGTGTTCATCGGATCTTTGTACGAGCGCTTCGTCGTCAACGCATCGAAGACGTCGCATACACCAATGATCCGCGCAAATTGACTGATTTCAGAGCCCTTGATCCCATCAGGGTAACCTCCGCCGGACATCTTCTCGTGATGATGGCGGATACCCGTTAAAATCCGTTCATCCTTAATCCCCAGTTTAAGCGCAATCGCATGACCGGCACCGGGATGTTTTTTCATACTCTCAAATTCATTATCGGAAAGTTTCCCATTTTTGTTGATGATGTCGTAATCCACCTTGCTTTTACCGATATCGTGCAGCATCGCCGCCATTCCGAGCGTCTCCAGATCTTCTCCCTGAATCCCTAAAAAATGGCCTAAGCTCAGCGTATAGATACTCACATTAATCGAATGGGTATGGGTATAATAATCATGCGCCGTAATTTTAAGAAGTGATTCGACCGCTTGCGGATCGTGCAAAATAATCTGAACCGTGCTGTCCACCAACGCTTTCGCCTGTTGTGCGTTTTCGAGTGATTCCGGATTTCGGAACATCTCATCAATAACGGTGGTTGCCCGCTCGTAAATCATCAGTGCTTTACTGTCGGTGGGTATATCTTCCGCTTTGGCAATGGTTTGAATATGTTGTTTGAAATACGCTTCATACTGTGCCGAATCCTCATCGCCGATGTAGAGTTTGTCCACTTCACGAAGCCGTACTTTGTCATTGCCGCCGATAACGGTATCTTTGGCTAGAAAAAGGGTCATGTTAGTCTTGGTTTCATTCGGAAGATAAAGCGTAAAACTAATCTTTTCCCCCTCGGTCAAGATCCGCTTATCAATCGATTTATAGCGTTTGACTTTTACCCCCATGCCGTGCTCGCTTATCGGAAATTATCAAAAATAAGCGGGGCTTCCCACTCCATCCCTTTGATATGGGCCATAATTTTTTGAAGTTCATCGATCTGTTTGGATTTCACACGAATGTGATCCCCTTCGATTTGCGCATTCGCCTTGGTTTTTAGATTTTTGATCTCGGCTACAATCTTTTTCGCCTCTTTGGCCTCGATCGTATCGACGATTTTATAGGTCGCTTTACGCGCCCCGCCGCTTGCATCTTCGGTTTTCAGCTCATCGAGCGCTTTGGACGATAATCCCCGTTTGATCAATTTGCCGATGACAATATCTTTGAGTGCGTCGAGTTTGTTATCGCTGGAAGCTAATAACACAAGGAGTTTTTCTTTTTCGCGGTAATTGATCTCGTAGGTAATCCCTTTAAAATCGTATCGTCCGACCACCTCTTTTTCCGCTTGCGCGATGGCGTCTTTAAACGCTTGGAGATCGATTTTTGCCGAGATGTCGAGAGAGTGTTCTGATGCCATAGCGCCCTATCCTATACAAACTGTGTTTTATAACAGTTAGTATAACACACTCAAACGGCAATATTTAAAAGATTGGTGCTCCAAAATCGAGCCCGCCGCCGAAACTCATCTTCGGATCGCTATACCCTAGCATGCCGCTTTTGGTCCGAAGCATGCTGATATCTTGTTTGGGGGCGATGTTTTGCGGACACACCGGGACACATTCGCCGCAAAGAGTACAGTCCCATATTCCATTGGTTTGAACCGCCGCGATTTTCTCCGCGCTGTTTTCCTCGCGCACATCATTCACATACCGCCATACCCGCGTGAGAGCGTACGGCCCGATAAAGTCGGGATTCACCGCATACACCGGACAAGCGCTATAACACGATGCGCACAAGATACAGTCGCTCTGCGTCTCGATACGGCTTGCTTCCTCATCGCTCACCGTAACTTCACTGGAACCTTCGCTCCATGCTTTGGCGTCTCGGTTGAATCTCTCGATCATCTGTGAATCGATCACCAGATCCCGAATCACACGGGTGTTGCGGATCGGTTCGATTTGATCGCCATCGGAAGGTTTATACTCACACATCAACACTTCACGTCCATTCACCCGCACGGCGCAGCTACCGCACACACCGCTTCGACAGCTGTGCGAATAGGTCAATGTCGGATCGATCTTCGTTTTGATATGATTGAGCACACTCAGCAAGGTGACATTCTCTAACTCGACACTATACGTCTGAGGATCACTGCCTCGTAAAATATGTAGTTCCATCAGTCACACCACTCCCGCTCGTTCTCTTCTTCATCATCCTCAAAATCATCGTCGATATCTTCATTCATTGCATAAAATCCGCGCATAATACTCCATCCTCTTTCCATGTGATTGTGTGTGCCCCAAACATCTCATCGTTGCGTGTCGGCACGTCGCTTCGATAGTGAGCTCCCCGACTCTCCACGCGGCTGATCGCACTCACCACGATAATCTCCGAGAGCTCGATCTTATTCCCAAACTCGATAAACTCCACCAAATTCGTATTACACGCTTTGGCTTTGTCGCGTGGTCCCATAAACGGCAGCTCTTTTTGCATCTGACGGATCGCTCCCAGCACCGCTTTAAGCCCCATATCATCACGCACTAACCCGACGTTGTTATAAAAAATATTGGCTAACATCTCTTGTTTTTGATAAAAATCGATCTGATTGGTAAAATACATCACCCCGCGGATAAAATTGGCATCTTTAGAAAGCTGAGGATGCTCTTTCATCGCAAGAGGGTTGTTAGCACCGTATTCCGATGCTTGTTGACCGCAATGGCGTCCGTACACCACCAGCTCCAGAAGTGAATTGCCTCCCAAACGGTTGGCTCCGTGGGTTTTATGATTCGCACATTCACCGACAGCAAAGAGCCCCTGCACACTGCTCATGCACCGCTCGTTGACCTCGATTCCCCCCATGCTGTAGTGGGCGGCCGGTTTAATCGGGATCAGTTCATGCACCGGATCAATCCCCTCATAGATCTGGGCCAATCGGCGTTCCTGCGGGAGTTCATGGTCGATGAATTTTTCCCCTAGATGGCGGATGTCCAGATACACCGCGCCGTTTGCACTGATCTCATCATGAATCGCACGGGCGACCACATCACGCGGAGCGAGTTCGTCGGTAAACCGCTCCCCTTGGGCATTCACCAGATACCCGCCTGCACCTCGGGCACTCTCGGAGATGAGAATCGACGAGCTTTTCAGCGCCGTAGGGTGAAACTGGATAAATTCAACATCGGCTAGACGAGCTCCCGCGCGCACCGCGGCCGCCAACCCATCACCCGTCGCTTGGACGGAATTGGTCGAATGTTTGCCGTAAATTCCACCGTATCCCCCCGTCGCGAGGATCACGGCATCGGCCCGGATCTCTTCGGCTTCGCCGCTCATGATGTTCAGAAATGTTGCCCCGAGGACACGGTTCTCCTCTTCATCGACGATCAAGTTCAGTAAAAAGCGCTCGTTTTTAAATTCGATCCCCGCTTTGAGACATTGATCGTATAGCGTATGAAGCAATTTCAATCCCGTATAGTCTTGCGCGTAACATGCACGGGGAGCCGATGCACCGCCTAAACGTCGTCGAGCAATCGCACCCTCTTCGTTTCGGCTGTAGGGCATCCCGAGCGTATTGCACCAGCGAATCGCTTCAGGAGCATGGGAACACATAAACGAAATCCGCTCCTCCGAGCCCAATCCGGCGGAGGATTTGAGGGTATCGGCAATATGTGCTTCGATCGAATCATCTGAACCCAAAACAGCGTTCATCCCCCCCTGTGCCATCGAGGTCTGCGACCGTGTCGGAAGGCTCTTTGAAGCGACGATCACCTCTGCGCCGTTTTCATGGGCTGAGAGAGCGCTGACAAGCCCTGCACCTCCGCTTCCGATAACCAATACTTTTGCCATTTCATCCCTTTGTCACAATAGTCACTTAGATTGTATCCCATGATCCGTTAGGCTTCACTCAAAAAGATTGACTAATTTTTAGGATAAAATAAATAATGCAAACGTTATTCTCCATTTTAGGCATTTATCTCTTTATCGGCGTCGGTTTCGGTGCGAAATGGGCGTTTAAAGAAAAAATCGACGACCGCACCATCACGTTGCTCAGCGTCTATTTTTTGCAGATATTTCTTACCTTTTGGGGATTGTTAAAACGTCCGATCGACACCGAGCTTCTTGCAGCCCCCGCGTTGTATCTTGCCATCACCCTCATGGCGTTGGTTCTGATGATTCCCCTTGCCAAACTGCTCTTCAGCGATACCAAGGAACGCTCCATCGCCACCGTCGCCGCACTGATCGGGAATACGGGCAATCTCGGGATTCCGCTGGGCATTGCGCTGTTTGGAGAAGCATGTGTCCCCTACATGACGCTGATTAATCTCATGAACGTCTTCGTTGTCTACACCATCGGCGTCTTTTTTTATTCTCGAGGCGAGTTCAGCGTCCGCGATTCTCTGATGAATATCCTTAAACTCCCCGTCCTCTGGGCAGCGATGGTTGCGATTGCCCTTAATCTTATCGGCTACACACCCAGTCCGGCGGTCGATAAGACACTGATGATGGGAGCCTATGCGTCGATGACCATGCAGTTGGTGTTGTTCGGAATCTATCTTTATGGAATTAAATTGGGGGAGATCAATCTGAAATTGACCGCATGGGTCAATGGGACGAAATTCATCCTCTTACCGGTGATGGCATTTATCGTCTTAAGCTATGTCGATATGAAACCGATGATAAAAGGGATGGTATTTTTAGAACTGATTGTCCCGCTGGCCGTCGCGAATGTCAACCTCGCATCGCTGTATAACTGCGCCCCGCGTACCGTCACGGTCGAAGTGTTCAGCACTTCGGTGGTGTTTTTGGGAATTGCCTTTTTCTTGCCTACGCTGTTAGAAATGTTTTAATATTCTCAACCGTCGCCGAAATCAGTCGTTCGCGCGCTTCGCGGGATGTCCAGGCGATATGAGGGGTAATATAGAGCCGCTCGGGATGTTTAATCGCCAATAGCGGATGAGGTGTTTTCATCGGTTCGTTTTTCAGGACATCAAGACCAACCAAGATCGGTTTCACATCGATGATGACCGAAAGAGCATCTTCATCTACAATGCCTCCTCGCCCCAGATTGAGCAATACGGCTCCGTCTTTCATCTGAAGCAGTTCCGAATGGGAAATCAGATTCTCCGTCGAAGCATTCAAAGGAGCATGGATCGAGATGATGTCACTCTCTTCGATCAAACGGCTAAGCGTTGTTTTCTCGTAATCGGTGTTCTCATTTTTGCCTGAGGTGGAGTAATAAGACACATTGGTTCCAAATGCCTTAGCAACATTTGCGACCCCACGGCCGATCTCGCCCAGACCGATGATCCCCCATTTTTTACCGCGCAATTCGCTAAACGAGGGACCAATATGGGTAAATACCGCCTCTTTCTGCCAACTTCCCGATTTCACATACTCATCATAATAGCGAGAATGCCCCATCAGATAAAACAGCATCGAAAAAGTATGCTGAATCACGGCATCAGTCGAATATCCGGCGACGTTTTTGACCCTGATTCCTCGGCGGGCTGCGGCGTCATGATCGATATTATTCGTGCCCGTAGCCGCCACACAGATCAGTTTGAGCTTCGGCGAAGCTTCCATCACGGCATCAGTGATCACCACTTTATTCGTGACGATCACCTCCGCATCACGCACACGATCCATAGTTTCTTCCGATGACGTCGTTTGATAAAGCATAACATCGCCTAACGATTCAAACGCTTTAAGCGAAGTATCGCCATACGTCAGCGCATCGAGAATGACGATCTTCATGCGTCTTTTACTTTCTTAATTAATTTTTTCGCTTTTTTCATCGCTTTGCTCACTTTGTCAAACACCAATACGACGGCCATGCGGCGTCCGACATGTGCTTCCGGTTTACCAAACACTCTCACAAAACTGTTAGCATCAAATACCTCATCGGCCACTTCAACCAACGGGGTATGCGACTCAGCTTCGGATTTAAACGCCGCGCTTGCACCGTCTCCATAAAACGTAAATCCGAGAGGAAGCCCCAGCACTGCACGCACATGCAGCGCAAACTCGCTTTGACTCTGAGTGATCAGCGTCACCATACCCGTATCATGCGGGCGTGGGCTTACTTCACTGAAATAAACCTCATCCCCTTTGACAAACAATTCAACCCCGAAAATCCCTTTTCCGCCTAACCCGTCGGTAATCGCTTTGGCAATTTTCTGAGAACGTTTGAGCGCCTTTTTAGACATCTCCATCGGCTGCCAGCTGTAGATGTAATCCCCGTCTTTTTGGATATGCCCAATCGGTTCACAGAAAACCGTCTCATTGCCATTACGCGCCGTCAAAAGTGTGATCTCGTAATCAAACCGGATAAACTCTTCGACGATCAGCTCGCTCGCATCCCCGCGTGCCTCTTTGGCGATCTCCCATGATTTTTCGAGATCCTCTTTGCTTCGCGCGATGCTTTGACCATGGCCTGAAGAGCTCATCACCGGTTTGATCACACACGGAAAGCCTAAATCCTGCGCCGCCATGCACATATCCTCATAGGTGCTCACAAAATGATAACCGCTGGTTTTTAGCCCCAGTTCTTCAGCCGCAAACTGACGGATATTTTTACGGTTCATCGTTTTATTCACCGCTTCGGCATTCGGGATAACACAAAATCCTTCCGCTTCCGCTTCAAACAGTGCTTCGATGCTAATCGCTTCGATCTCAGGGAGGATATAGTCGGGTTTCTCTTTACGGATCAGTTTTAACACCGCCTCCTTGTCTTGCATATTCACGACGTGCGAATGGTTGGCGACCAGATGGGCAGGAGCGTTTTTATAACGATCGACGGCGATCACTTCGATCCCTAGACGCTGCGCCTCAATCGCAACTTCTTTTCCGAGCTCTCCCGAACCGAGCAACATGATTTTTTTGGAATTGGTTTTTAAAGGGGCGCTAAAGATCATAATCACAGCCTTAGGTAAAAGATTTACCGTTAGTGTAACATAGGGTGAGTAATGGGTTGATTACAAAAGGTGAAAAAAGAGGTTGTGGAAGAGGAAGAATCCAAAGCGCCGAAGCGCCAAGGATTACAGGCGAGATTCGTAACGACGCATCATATAGAGACGTTTAAGAATCTTTTTGCGAGCGCTGATTTTGAATTGCTTACGCTTTTCGGTTTCGGTAACATGGTTACGGCGAGCACGAGCTTCAGTAACAATCAGATTACGATCTGTTTGTTTTTTGAAACGGCGGTAAGCGGCATCAAAGTTATCATCTTGTCTAAGAACGATACCAGGCATTCACTTCACCCACTTTCTATTAAAATTTTCGAATGCGAATTATAGCATATCTTTAAAGCTCATAAGGTTGTTTTTATCTCGTTTGATGTTATATTATAAGAATACATTTTATTTAATGGGGTTTTATGCAGTATCGTAAATCGTTAATGTGGCTCGTATTTACCGGGATGATGATCCCTCCGGTCGTGTGGGTCTTTTTGTTGGCGTTCTCCCATCTCTTTACCTTCGATGAACTGTTGAAAATCTTGATTTCCCTGCCGATGCTCGGATACATGGTGGTGGCAACTTCGTTGATGCTTTTTGGATTTAGCCGTTCGCTGAGCCGTATCGAACACCAACTCGCCCATCCTCACATGCACGAAGCAACTGCCCAACTGATCGGGAAACTCCCCTATCATTTCCTACTCGGTCAAGCGCTCTATAACCTTCTGGGACCGGGGATTGTCCTCGCGGGCAAACCCTTTATCTCCATGGATCGATTTATCCTCGCCGAACTTGCGGTTCTCCCTCTTTTGCTTCTTTTTATCATTCCGGTCTTTATTCTCTTCGTCAACCGTCTCGAAGAGTGGGTTGCCCATGTCCCCCTCAGCGATCGTTTCCCTTTTATCTCGTTTGGTCAAAAAATGGCCCTTTCCGTCTTTACGACGATTGTCGGGAACATCGTTTTACTGGTGCTGCTCAACGCCATCCTCCTCTTCTCCTATGACGGTTTGGATCTCTCTACCTTACTGATAAAAAATGCTGTCATCGCAATGCTCGGGATCACGATTTCCGCGATCAACATCACCTTGCTCGTACGCCAAGTGACCAAGCCGATCCACAGCCTCACCACTAAACTGCGCACTAATTTGTTTGATCTCACCAAAACATTCGACGGTGCATCACGAGACGAAACGGGGATCATGATGCGCAATCTCAACAACTTCGTCTCCGCGATCGACGCAGCAGTCGCCCATGCCAAAGAGATCGCGACCGCTAACCGTGCCTCGGCTCATGATCTAGCCACCCTCAGCACGACGATCAAAGAGCGGGTGCACCAAGAATCCTCCATCACCCGCGATGCCGCGTCCAAAGCGCACTCCATCGAGCAGATCGTCCAAAACGGCGTCGATACGTTCAATGATACTCTCAATAACATGAACAGCGCCCTCACTCAGCTCCATGACGGGCATAAAGACCTCTCGATTTTATTTGACACCATTTCCCACAGCACAGAGCTCGAAGCCGAGCTGGGTCAAAAACTCGATCAGTTGAATACCGAAGCTTCTCAGGTAAAAAAAGTGCTCGACGTCATCGGCGATATTGCGGATCAGACAAACCTCTTAGCGCTCAATGCCGCGATCGAAGCGGCACGTGCCGGAGAACACGGGCGAGGGTTCGCCGTCGTCGCAGATGAAGTGCGCGAACTTGCCGAAAAAACCCAACGCTCTTTAGTCGAGATTAATGCCACGATCAACATCATCGTCCAAAGCATCTCCGATGCATCGGATCAAATGCACCATAACACCAAAGCGATGGCTAATGTCACCGCCATCTCGGAAAAAGTGGGGCACAACATTAACGATACCGTCATCTCGATGGAAAAAACCAATCAACTCACCGTCCAAAGCGTCTCCAATTCCAACGAGATAGCGGAGCATATCACGGCGATGCTTTCCCAAATCGAATCGCTCAACACCATCGCTACGTCCAACGATGCCTCGATGGAAGAGCTCTCCACCATTGCCTCCACGATCGCCGCATCGGCGGATTCGCTTTACGCACAGCTGGGTGAATTCACGACGCGCTAAAAGGAGAGTTTCGCTAAAATTCTCCCCATGATAACTCCCGACTCCATCGAGGCTTTGAAAGCCCGTCTTGACATTGTTGACGTGGTTGGCTCGTACGTGGAGCTCAAACGTGCCGGAACCAGTTTCAAAGCCCCTTGCCCGTTTCACGATGAAAAATCCCCAAGCTTTGTCGTCAATCCACAGCGACAGCGGTACCACTGCTTCGGGTGTCAAGCCGATGGCGATGCGATCAGTTTTGTCATGGAGTACGAAAAACTCACCTATCCCGAAGCGATCGAAAAACTGGCGTCATCGATCAATTTTACACTCAATTACACCGATAAAGGGGAGAAAAAAGAACGTTCTCAGCTCCTCGAAAAACTGAACGACTGGTATCAAAAGCTCCTCGATACGCAAAGCACCGCCAAAGCGTATCTCCATGATCGTGGAATCTATGCCTCCAGCATCGAGCGCTTCGGGATCGGCTACGCCCCCGCCTCGCCCCAAACCCTCGCGTTTTTGCAACAACACCGCTACACGATCAACGAAGCGGTCGAGCAAGGGGCGATCGGCAACACCGACGGACGCCCCTTTGCCCGCTTTATCGAGCGGATCACTTTCCCGATCCACTCCCCCAGCGGCGCTATTGTCGGATTCGGCGGACGTACCATCACCGGCCATCAGGCCAAATACGTCAATTCCGCCCAAAGCGCTCTGTTTAACAAATCCCGATTGCTCTATGCCTACCATCTGGCACGCGAATCGATCCATAAACGGCGCGAAATCATCGTTACCGAAGGGTACCTCGATGTGGTCATGCTCCATCAGGCGGGATTTACCCACGCCGTTGCGACGCTGGGAACGGCTCTTACCACCGAACATCTTCCGCTGTTGCGTAAAGGGGAGCCCAAAGTCCTCGTCGCCTACGATGGGGATAAGGCCGGACGCGCTGCCGCCTTTAAAGCCTCTAAACTTCTCAGCACTTCGGGATTTGATGGGGGAGTCGTGTTATTCGAGGGGGGGCGCGATCCGGCCGATATGATCAAAGAGGGGCTGATCGAAGAGCTCAACCTCCTTCTTCATCGCCCCATCCCGTTCATCGAATTTGCCCTCAATGAAATGATTTCGCAATACGACCTCCAAAATCTCAAAGAAAAAGAGACCGCCCTGCACGAAGCCACCGGGTTTTTAAAAACCCTCTCTCCGCTGATGCAAGAGGAATACAGCCGCTACCTCGGTTCCAAAATCAGCGGGATCACCCCTCGACTCGTTGCGTTGGGGCACACTAAATCCTCTTCAGCGATCAAAACCTCCCGAGGTGAAGACGTCTGGGAACTCAGCCTGATCAAAACGATGATCGAACGCCCCCAAATCACCAATTCGCTCCTTGATTTTCTCGATCCCTCCATGCTCCAGTATCATGCGCAGGAGTTTAACGCCGCCATCGGAGGATCTAGCGATCATCCTCGTCTCAATGAGATCCTGATGGACCATAATATCCTTGTCTTCCAGGGGGATGAGGGACTTAAATCAGAACTTATCGCTTTTTTAACTTCGTATTACAATCGTGAACTCAAAAAACTTGCAACCCAAAATACGGTATCATTCGATGAAAAGTCGTATTTAATACGTCAACTGCGGGATAAAATTTCACGCCTTAAAAAAGGTGAATTGGTACCGCTGGGATAAAGGATAACCATGAAAGCAATCGCCCTCTTCAGCGGCGGACTCGATTCCACCCTCGCGATGAAACTGATCATCAACCAAGGGATTGAGGTGATCGCCTGTAACATCAGCACAGGATTTGGTTCGACCAAAGACCGCCGCGCCCACATGCAAAACATGTGCGACCAAGTGGGAGCCGAGCTGCGGATTGTCGATATCCAAGAAGAGTATCTAGAACAGGTACTCTTCACACCGAAATACGGCTACGGCAAACACTTCAATCCCTGTATCGACTGCCATGCCAAAATGTTCGAAGTCGCCAAACGGATTATGGTTCAGGAGGGAGCGAGCTTTTTGATCAGCGGGGAAGTGCTCGGACAGCGCCCGATGAGCCAAAACAGCGAATCGCTTCAAAAAGTGCTCGATCTTAGCAACTGCGAAGGATTGCTGCTTCGTCCGATGAGTGCGCAAGCCCTTAGCCCAACCATCCCCGAGACCGAAGGGTGGGTCGATCGAAGCCGACTGGAGAACATCGTCGGTCGTAACCGTGAACGGCAAATGGAATTAGCTGAAGCATTCGGTCTTCGTGATTATGAAGCACCGGGAGGGGGGTGTTTGCTGACGGATGAGCATTTTTCCCGTAAAATCCGCGATTTCATCGCCCACGACAAAGAGTTTGTCAAAGCCGATATCCCAACCCTCAAATACGGCCGACAGCTCCGATTACCGGATGGGGCAAAGTTTATTATCGGGCGTAATGCGGAAGATAACGAACAGCTCGAAGCGATCGAAAACCCAAAATACACCCATATCACAACTGAGCTGATAGGCCCCCATTCACTCATCTCTGCTAATGCGACCGACAACGATAAGACGCTTGCCGCCAAACTGATCCTCGCTTATTGCAAACCGGGGTTTGAGGGGGAACAGACCCTCGATTTTGACGGAACGCCGATCTCAGTGCTCGGGGATATCAGCCGCCACGACGCGCAAAAATATTTTATTTAATAATCTGGCACCCGTATCCCGATTTTTTCATGGCATCGCACAAGCTATCAGGCTTAGTCGCGTCTGCACTTTTGACCTCTACTTTACCCTCTTTCAGATACACCGTCGATTCTTTGACCCCCTTGACCTCGGCCAATGTACCTTTCACATGTCCGACACACGAAATACACGTCATTCCGTCAATTTTAAGATTCACCAATTTATCGGCATTGGCACTAAGCGCACACAAAGCCATCATCATCCATACACGTTTCATTGATTCATCCTTTTTACTCTTTTAATGCTATTGTTACATACAAGTGTTACAAAAGTGTTAATCTTTAACACTTTTGTAACACTTATTATCTATAATTTTAATAATCATTAAAAGGATGCATTATGAGCAGTATCGACTGGTGGGTCATCGTCTCCATTGCTTTTGCCGGAAGTTTCGGTCACTGTATCGGTATGTGCGGCGGATTTATCTTTGCCTACAGCTCAACCAAAATCGACCATACCATGAGTCGAAGCTCACAATTTATCCGTCATAGTACTTACAATCTGGGACGAGTCAGCTCCTACACGGTATTGGGGATGATGTTCGGACTCATCGGATCGCTCTTCACCTTCAACACGACACTGCACGGTTCTTTGTTTCTGTTTGCCGGAAGCTTGATGATCATCACTGCCCTCTCCATGCTCGGCATCTCATCACTTCTGCACATATTAGAACATTCATTTTCAAATTTTGGACTCTTCAAACTTCTGTTTTCACGCTTGATTAAAAGTAAATCGCTCGGAAGTTTTTTCGCACTCGGGGTCATGAACGGTCTCTTCCCCTGTGGATTCGTCTTTTTCTTTGCCGCCAAAGCCGCAGCTTCAGGTTCCGCCATTGATGGGGGACTCATCATGATGCTCTTTGGTTTAGCAACCGTTCCCACGTTATTAGCCTTGGGACAATCGGTAAGCATCCTCAAAGAAATCGCCTTTCGAACGGCCATGAATAAAATCGCCGCACTGGCGATTTTAGGCTATGGGCTTTTTACCTTTTACTACGGGCTTGCTTACTTTTTTATGCTTCCTCTTTAGCCATAAATCCCCGCACGATTTCGACCGCTTCTTCAAATGCTTTCTTATCAAGTTTAAAATCATCGATTGCGATCAAAGCATTTTTGATCGATGCCTCACTTAGCATCTCCCGTATTCCAACCGCCTCTTTCACCACATAAAGAATCTCTCCTGAGCGTTTCATAGGACTTTCGGAATACGGGTTTGCAACGGATCGAAGCGTATCCACCAGCTTCTCTTCAAAATTCCACCGCTCGAACATCTCCGCGGCCAACGCATAGCTATTCATCCCAAAATAGTCACTCTCCACCGTATTGAGAGACTTCCCTTCTTCAATTCGCCGACAAAAAGCCTCTTTTTCCGCTGGATCGAGTCGATACGCCGCCAGCAGTTTTCCGAGCTCCATCAAAAACGCCTCACCCATCAACGATTGAACCATTGATTTATCAACCCGTTCATACCACTCACGAACCAACGCCATCTGGACAATCGACGTATCTCCCATCCGATCAATCGTAATCGTATACGGGCTCAAATCGATATCAATGGACTGCTTGATCGTACTCGACACCGCAAAGCCCCGCACCATCGAGGGACCGAACAACGTAACCGCCTGACGAATCGAAACTACCTCTTTGCTCATCCCGTACAGGGGAGAATTGACCGATTTGAGGATATTGGCACTCAGCATCGGATCGCTCTCAATCACTTCGACCAGCTGTATAATATTCACATTCGGCTCACTGCATAACGCTTGGATTTTCAAAATCGAGGAGGGGAGCGGAGGTAAGTTTTTCAGTTCATTGGACATCTACGGTCTCATTCATTAGGTTATTGTAGGTCAAGTGTACTGCGAGTGACTTTAAAGAAGTATTAGTTTTTAAAAATTAACGTTATACTATGGGGATGAAGATATTTTTGAGGAGGCATAATGGCCGGAGTCAATTTTTCCTTTTTTAACTTTACCGCACTCATTGATCTCAATATCGGTATCGCCAATCGGCTGGATGAGAACCGCTCGGAAAGTTTTACGATCCTTTTTTGCGATTTTTCAGGCTTCTCCAGCGAAACAATCGAAACCAATCTCCCCAGCCTACTGCGGACATCCGATTCCATCGTCCATAATGAACACTATTACTTTTTTGTCATGCCCTACACGGATCGCTATGGAACCGGCATTGTCAAACGGATGTTTGAAGAGATGTTTGCCAGACCGATCCCCTCTGCAGCGGTTTGCTACCCTGCCAACGGAGAAAATCCGGGCGAGCTTCTTGAAGCGCTCCATGCCGAAGCGAAAAAAATGCACCGTATTGACCTAGACTGCCTCTACAGCGCTTTGAGTAAAGAGCCGTTTTAAGGTTGTAGCTTCACCGGAACAAACCGGTGATACGGAGAGTTTTTATAATATTCGATGGCATCGTGAATCTCTTGACGGCGTAACTCATTACGCTCCACCATCACCACACTGGCAAGGACGGGGATCGTTTTCACCTCGGTCGGTGTCGGCGTAATCGGGCAAGATGCCCCCTCCGTAATGGCTACGGGCTGCTTACTCGTCTCACTCGTCGGAGCAACCGCTTGCGTTTTGACTTCCGACTTTTTATCCGCGTTCGGTACTACCGCCGCTTTAACCTCTTGTACCGTCGCTGATGCTACTACCGTTTCGGTTTTCACGTTTTTAGCCGCTGCTTTCGTTTTTTCGGCAGTGTTAACTTTCTTAGCGGTATTCACCGCTACCGCTTTGGATTTTGCTTTCACACTTTTAGCAGCGACGGCGGTAGAACGCTGAACCGGACGAATAAAGGCGTCTTTCATCACCACAGTTCGCACTTTTTCGAGGTCTTTTTTTGCACTTTCCTCATCTTTATATGTCCCTAACGTGACAATATAATGCCCGTTTTCCACTTTTTTGGTGATAGGGAGCGCACTTTGTTTTAATTTCTCTTCAAAATCATGCGTGATGGATTTTTCATAGACCGCATTGATCACCTGAATCGTCATCTCCTGCGATCCCCATAAAAAACTGATCGTTCCAAGTCCTATCATCATTAATGCTTTTTTCATGATCGTTGTACCTTTTTCTCGCAATATCTAAAAAACCGAAAGAATCTATCAACAAACCATATCGACATCCATCCACTAAAACTTTACTCCCCGCTTCTCTCATTGACATTTAAGAGCCCTAATCGTATAATTGCGCTCCAAATATCTACATTGGGCCCTTAGCTCAGCTGGGAGAGCGCGTCGCTGGCAGCGACGAGGTCAGCGGTTCGATCCCGCTAGGGTCCACCATCAAAATCCCCCTTAAATACGCACTTCAAAGCCAAAAATTCAATTTCTAAATATTTACGGCGTAATGAAAAAAACGGGAGGCTAAAAAGCTCAGGAAACTTCGCTACCATGCGGGTTTGTAAAAGGTTTTTTAAAATG
>FWPV01000674.1_pt1 | contig 105163 bp, 99 predicted proteins | sample 2228371 | NCBI WGS metagenome assembly FWPV01 (sample SAMEA103939776, study PRJEB20133) | metagenome
GAGTGTCGCAGCGGCCATGCATGCGCCGGTGCTCCCGGCTGAGTAGAACGCCTGTGCCCTACCCTCCTTCACGAGCGCGACGCCGACGACGAGTGATGAGTCACGCTTGGAGCGCACCGCCGAGGCGGGGTGTTCGTCCATGGCGATGATCTGGGTCGTGGGAACGGCGTGTACGCGAGCCTGCGCATCAGCGAACGGTGTGACGACATCAGCAGGGCCGGTCAACAGGATGTCGAGCGCAGGGTCGTCATGGAGAGCGAGAGAGACGCCATCGAGGACGGATGCGGGAGCGAAGTCGCCCCCCATCGCGTCGACGGCGATCACCACCGGCGGTTCAGTCATCGGCCCTCCACATCAGCTGCGTGCATCGAGCGCAGCGAGCAACTCGTCCACGTCGACGGCCTGCTCGAACAGTGCGCGTATTCTACCAGCCTTCGCCTCATCGTGGAGTCGCGTTCGACCCATGAGCGTCTCCATGCGCTCCACAGCGGTCAGCGTATCCGCGTCGACGAGGATCATGGGGACGCCGAGCTCCTCTGCCCGGGCGAGCACGATCGAGGAGGGCGGCATGTTGCCTGTGAGCACGATCGCCCGCGTACTCGTCTCGAGGGCGGCGAGCTGCACGTCGGAGCGATCCCCACCGGTGATGACCGCCTTGTTGGCCTTGCGTCGGAAGAATCGGAGTGCCTTCTCTTGACCCATCGCGCCGACCATGAAGGACTCGACGGGCTCGTCGACGCGGTCCTCCGCGCACAGGATCGTGCCCCCGAGTGCGTCCACGATCTCGCTGACGGTGACCGACGCGAGCCGGACGTCGTATGGCATCACACCTAGGACCGGGATCCCTTCCGAGGCAAGGAACGGGACGATACGACGCGAGATGAAGTCCTCGCTCGCCTCCTGCACCCACGTCAGCACGACGCCGAGGAGTCGACCACCGATCCTACGGGACTCACAGATGACCGCGTCGGGGATGTCAGGGGTCGTTCCGGGCTTGTGGAGGAGGAGGACGTGAGCATCGAGGATCTCGGCGACGTCCGTGACCGACAGCCCGATGCCGGAGCCCTGGATGAGATCGCTCGGACCCTCGATGACGATGGCGTCACGACCCTTGGAACAGACCGCGAAAGCGTCGTGCACGGTCGCGCGGAGGTCCTCGGTGCGGTGCGCGAGCACATCCTCGACGAATGCTTGCGTGCGCACCACGGGGCAGACCGCCTCGAGGGGTGCAGGCCTGCCGAGCGTCTCGTTCAGGTAGGTGGCGTCCTGGTCCGTGAGCACCCCGTCGACGGTCACGGGCATGACGCCGTACGGCTTGAAGTACCCCGTGTCCAGGCCGCGCTCGATGAACGCGCGGATGCACGCGAGCGCGATGCCACTCTTGCCGGAGTACGAAGCGGTTGATGCGATGAGGAGCGTGCGCATGGTGGGTCAGCCTCCGATCCCAATCCTGATGTCAGCGACGAGGACGCCCTCGCCGATCGATCCGACGATGAGCGGGTTGATGTCGAGTTCCCCGATGTCAGGGAAGTCGTTGACGAGGGCTGAGACGCGAACGAGCGCGTCCGCGATCGCGTCCGTATCAGCCGGCGCCTCGCCTCGCACACCCTTGAGGATCGGGAAGCCGCGTATGCCGGTGATCATCTCTCTGGCCTCGTGCTCGTCCAAGGGTGCGAGGCGGAAGGTGACGTCCCTGAGCGCCTCGACGTAGATGCCACCGAGACCGAACATCACGAGGTGTCCGAAGTGGGCATCACGCATCACGCCGATGATGACCTCTCGTCCCGTGGTGGCCTGCCGCTGAACCGTGACGCCCCAGATCGAAGCATCGGGCATCCTCCTGTGGGCGTTCGAGAGGACGGCGTCATAGGCTGACCGGAGCTCGTCGGGTGTCTCGATGCCGATGCGCACGCCGCCCACGTCCGTCTTGTGGAGGATGTCAGGGCTCGCGATCTTCAGGACGACGGGGTAGCCGACCTCGGATGCGATGCCGAGGGCCTCGGGGAGGTCACGAGCGAGCCCGCCCGGCACCGTCGGAAGACCGTAGGCGCGCGCGACGCGCATCGCGGAGTGCTCGGTGATGAAGGTTCGCCCTGCGAGGCGTGCGTGATCGATGGCCGCTCGGACCGTCTGTCGATCGGCGCCGATGGATGGCTGCCTGTGTGACGGGCGGTCCCGCTCGCGAGCGTACCGCTCGAGTGCGACGAGGGCGCGGATGGCCCGTTCGGGGAAGTCGAACTGTGGGACGCCGTGCTGCCGCAGGATCTCGATGCCTGGAGCGACGGATGACCCTCCCATGAAGCTGGCGAGGACGGTGCACGGGCTGTCCTGTGCGAGGCGCACGATGGACGTCGCGGTCTCGGCCGCCTCCGTCATGGCTTGTGGCGTGAGTATGGTGAGGACCGCTCCGACGCCGGGATCGCGAACGATGGTGGTGAGCGTCCGCTCGTAGCGGTCGGCTGACGCATCGCCGAGCACATCGACGGGGTTGTACACGGCGGCCGCCGGGGGAAGGTTCGTGCGCAACGCCTCGATGGTCGATGCGTCGAGCGAGGCCAGGCGGAGGTGCTCGGCCTCAGCGGCGTCCGTCGCGAGGATCGCAGGGCCGCCAGCGTTCGTGACGACGCACAACCCCTCGGGTCGCGCATCCCGTCGTGTGGAGAAGGCGACGGCGAGATCGAAGAGCTCCTCGATACTGCGCGCACGGATCGCGCCTACCTTGCGGAACGCGGCGTCATAAGCAGCGTCGGAGCCAGCGAGGCTACCGGTGTGCGAGGATACGGCGCGGGCGCCCGCGTCCGAGACACCCGCCTTCAGGACTACGAGCGGCTTGACGCGTGTGAGCTCACGGGCCGCTTCGATGAAGCGACGGCCGTCCTCGATGGCCTCGAGGTAGCAGGCGACGACGTTCACGCGGGGGTCGTCCCGCCACGCCTCCAGGAGGTCGACCTCATCGATGTCAGCCTTGTTGCCGAGCGAGACGAAGTGTGACAGGCCGATGTGCGCGGACGCGGCCCAGTCGAGGATGGCCGTGCCGAGCGCGCCCGACTGTGACATGAACGCGATCGCACCATCGAGCGCACCCACGGGTGCGAACGATGCGTTCAAACGTGAACCGGGGACGATGAGGCCGAGGCAGTTCGGACCGAGCACCCGCACGGAACACGCAGCAGCGCTCTCGACTAGCTCGCGCTCGAGCGTGAGTCCCTCGGGCCCGGTCTCCTTGAAGCCGGCCGAGATGACGACCGCCGAGTGACAACCGATCGCTCCACAGGTCGAGATGACCTGAGGTACCGACGACGCGGGCACGACGACGATGGTGAGGTCCGGCGCGACGGGTAGATCCCGGAGGGACGGGTAGCACGGCAGGCCCTCGATCGAGGATGCGCTGGGGTTGACCGGAAGGATCGTACCAGGGAAGCCGCCATCGATGAGGTTCTTCAGAACGGCGTGGCCGACCTTGGATGGGTCCCTGGACGCGCCGACGACCGCCACCACACGCGGGGAGAAGAACCCTTCGAGCACGTGTCCCTCCCTCGTGCACGCACGGCCGATCCGCCTCGGTCAGCCCGGGGTCACTCCGTCTCGATGATCTCCTTGCCACCATAGTACCCGCACTGCGGGCACACACGATGGGGCATCTTCGGCTGGTGGCACTGCGGGCACACCGAGCGCGCGGGCGCATCGACCTTTCGCGACGAGCGACGGGCGTGCGTCACCGCCCGGCCTGTCTTCCTCTTGGGCACTGGCATGCTGGAACGCTCCCTTCCCTCGCCACGCTCCACGGGCAAGGGAGCGGGCGCTTCATCGGTGGACGCGAGGGCGCCGGTACTCGGGCCGGTACGGCGCGACGCGCTATGATAGCACACCTCCGGCGTACGCCCGCAAGGGACCATCACCCCTTCTGCGGGCCGTCCTCCTCGTGCTCGAAGAGTCCCTCGAGCACGGCGAACGGTGAGTCGGTCACAGGCGAAGGGCACCCGCACGCTCCCTGCGTGAGGTCGGCACCGCACGTCGGACACAGTCCGACGCATGCAGGGTCATGGAGGGGTGAGAAGGGCAGCTCGACCGAGACCGCTTCACGAACGGCCGGCAGGATATCGACGGTGCCGTGTTCCACGAACGCGTACTCCTGCTCCTCGGGAAGCTCGTGCTCCGTGCCGTGCTGCACGTAGAACCCTTCGACCGATCCCGAGACGTGCAGCACGAAGCGACGAAGGCACCGTACGCACACCGTATCGAGGTCGACGGAGACCGTACCCTCGGCGACGAGGCCCGTACCCGCATTCGTGATGGCGACGTCCACGTGTGCGGGTCCATGGGGATCGAAGGTGATGTCCCCGAGGACGAGCGCATCGAGCCAGATGTCCGTGACGACCTCGACCCTGTCCGCGAGCTCTCGTTCGATGTCCGTGACGTCGACGTTGATGTGCTGTGGGACGGCGTCAGCCACGCGACGTGACCTTCCCCTGGAGGCGGTCACGAGCACGCTGGACCGCCGTGAGCAGCTTCCCGAGGTTCACCTCGAGGTTCGCGAGCATCTCGTCAGCGTAATCCTCGGCGCCGAGGCGGATCTCGCGCTCCTTCTCTCGCGCGTTGTCCAGGATCGCCGCTGCCTGCTGCTCCGCGAGCTTGACGATCTCCTGCTCACTCGCGATGGCGGCGGCACGGTCACGAGCCTCCTCCAGGATGCGATTGGCCTCCTTCTCGGCCTCCTCGAGCATCTCCTGGCGTTCCTTGACGATCCATCGCGCTTGCTTGAGTTCATCCGGGAAGTTCGCACGGATCTCGTCGATGATCTCGAAGATCTTGTCAGGGTCGACGAGTTTGCTCGACGAGAACGGTATGGTGCGACCCTCATCGACGATCTCCTCGATTCGATCGATGAGCTGCATGACGTCCATGTGTACCTCCCCTATCGGGAACCCTGCAACCGTGCAGCCAATGCTTCGCGGACCGCGTCCGGGACGAGTCCGGACACGTCCCCGCCGTGTCGTGCGATCTCCTTGACAGCCGATGAGCTCAGGTAGGCGAACTCCGGGATGGACATGATGAACATCGTCTCGATGGTCTCGTCCAGCCGATAGTTCAACTGCGCCATCTGGAACTCTCGCTCGAAATCGGTGACCGCCCGCAGTCCCTTGATGATGACGTGCGCATCCATCTTCTGCGCGAAGTCTACAAGGAGTGTATCAAAAGGTCGAACGGCAACGTTGGGCAAGTGGCGCACGGCGTCCTCGATGAACGTACAGCGCTCCTCGATGCTGAACAGCGGACCGCCACCCTTGTCGGGGCTGAGGGCCACGGCCACCACGACCTCGTCGAAGAGACCAGCGGCGCGCGCGATGATATCGAGGTGCCCTGAGGTGACGGGATCGAACGTACCTGGGCACAGTGCGCGCTTCACGGGCGATCACTCCCCTTCCTGTTCATACACGGCATAGGCGACCTCGGTATCACCATACCGTTTCGCGGTGAGTGGTGTGTACCGCGACGGCCACACGATGTCGGTACCGCTCGCGTGCTCGTACACGATCAGTGCACCAGGACACAGACCGCCATGCGTCGTGAGGTCTTCCAGCAACTGGTGCACGTCGCCAGGGTGGATTCTATAGGGCGGATCGAGGAGCAGCAAAGAGAAGGGCTCGCCCGGCAAGGGTTCACGGGCGAGGTGGAACGCATCGCCGGCGAGCACGGTTGCCGATGCGGGTGCGGCCAGAGTGGCGACGTTGGCCCGGAGCGCTGTGAGCGCGCGGCGGTCGTTCTCGACGAAGGTGACGTGCCGGGCGCCGCGAGACAGGGCTTCGAGGCCCAGTGCACCGCTCCCGGCGAACGCGTCGAGGACCGACTCGTCCTCGAGTGAACCGAGCCGAGCCTGCACGGTGGAGAAGACCGCCTCACGCACCCGGTCGGAGGTGGGTCGCGTGGAACGTCCCGATGGCGTGAGGAGGTGTCGACCCCTCCACTGCCCGCCCACGATCCTCACCCGCTGGACACCGCCCCTTCGGCCTCACGGAGGCGACGCTCAAGGACGACGCGAAGCGGTCCGTGGACCGCATCGGTGAGCGTCGGGTCCTCACGGATGATGCGCGTGGCGTCGCTACGCGTGGCGTCGATGAGGGCACCGTCACGCGCAAGCGAGGCGATGCGGAGCGGTGGCATGCCGCTCTGGCGCTCGCCCAGGAGCTCCCCCTCGCCGCGCAGGCGCAGGTCCTCCTCAGCGAGCGCGAACCCGTCCGAAGACCGCTGGATCGCCTGCATGCGTGCGACGCCTTCTTCGGTCCGCGGGTTGGCGAAGACCATGAAAAGGCCGGGATGCTCGCCACGCCCCACGCGGCCGCGAAGCTGGTGGAGCTGGGCGAGCCCGTAGCGCTCCCCGTTCTCGACGATCATCACCGTCGCATTCGGCACATCGATGCCCACCTCGATAACGGTCGTCGCGACGAGGATGTCGATCTCGTGACGCCGGAACCGTTCCATGACCGCGATCTTCTCGGCGGGCTGCATACGACCGGTCAGGAGGCCGACGCGAAGGTCCGGGAAGACGACTCGGGCGAGCCGTTCGGCCTCCCGGTTCGCAGAACGCACCTCGGCGGCATCGTGCTCGTCGACGACAGCGCAGACGATGTACGCCTGTCGTCCGGCTGCGATCGCCCGGCGCACCTCATCGTACGCCTGAGCACGCGCAGTGGGTCCGATGATGCGCGTCTCGACCTGGGTCGTACGTGCTCGGGCTGGTCGTTCGGTGAGGTACGACGCATCGAGGTCGCCGTAGAGCGTGAGCGCGAGGCTGCGCGGGATGGGAGTCGCCGTCATGACGAGGAGGTCTGCCCGCTCACCCTTCGAACGCAGGGCGAGGCGCTGGCGTACACCGAAGCGGTGCTGCTCATCGATGATGGCGAGCGTGAGGTCATCGAAGGTGACATCCGGGCGTATGAGGGCGTGGGTACCGAAGACGACCGTGATCTCTCCGCGCTCGATCGATTCCAGGATCACGTCTCGCTTCCGGGCCGGCGTCGAACCCGTGAGGAGCGCGTACCGGACGCCTGCAGCCCTGAGGAGCGGGCCAAGGCTCGTCTCGTACTGCTGTGCGAGGACCTCAGTGGGAGCCATCACCGCAGCCTGGGTACCCGAGTCAGCGACGCAGGCGAGCGCGTGGGCGGCTACGACGGTCTTGCCGGTGCCCACGTCACCGAGCAGGAGGCGGTGCATCGGTCGGGGAGCTGCCATATCGTCGAGTATCTCGCTGATCGCACGCTCCTGGTCATGTGTGAGCGTGAACGGTACCGCCGCACGCAGTGCACGGAGGGCTGGTCCGTCCGTGCGGTGTGCGTGGCCGGTGACAGTCGTCACGAGGTCGTGGCGGCGCTTCGCGAGCGCGAGCTGCATGATGAGGAGCTCATCGTATGCGAGGCGCCTGCGCGCGACCTCGACGTCTGCCATCGTCCTGGGGAAGTGGATCATCTCGAGTGTCCAGGCCACCGGAGGCAGCGCACGATCAGCGAGGAGAGCGGCCGGGAGATGGTCAGGGATGTGGCCGTGGTCGTCGAGAGCCGCACGGATGAGTCTCCGCAGCCAGTTCGTCGTGAGTCCCTCGGTGGTCCTATGTACCGGGAGGATCCTGCCTAGGAGCTCAGGCCCGCTGTCGTCCGCCAGTCGCTCGAGGAAGGGTGTGCGCATCTGACGCAAGCCGAAGTCGAGCTCCATCCGGCCGGCGAGCGCGACCCGATCCCCGACACGCAGGCGTGCAGCGATGTACGGCTGATTGAACCACACACCGACCACGATACCGCTGTCATCACCGATGGCCACCTCGGTGACGGACAGTCGTGGGCGTGGTTGCTTGACGCGCACGTCGTGGACGGTGCCGACGACGGTGACCTCTGCTCCGAGCGGTACGTCACGGACCGGTAGGACGGTCGTGAGATCGATGTACCGGAACGGGTAGTGCGTGAGCAGGTCACCGATCGTCTCGATGCCGAGCCGCTTGAGTGCTTCGGTCCGCCGTGCGTCCACGAACCGTGCGCATGAGACGGGTCGGTCGAGCGCAGCCCACGACGAGGGACGCGGGCAGACGGCAAGGGCCACGGTGGACATGGTGCTACGTCGCTGGATGGTACGCGACGCCGACAGCCCCGGGTCCGGCGTAGGTGCCGATGACCGCGCCGACGGTCGTGATGTGCTCGAGCGTGTACGTCGCGCCTGCGGCATCGAGAGCGCGGTGGAGCTCGTGGACGAGTTCGGGCGCCATCGAGTGGAGGATGGCGAGTCGCACGGGCCGGTCCTTCGAATCGAACGCGACCTGGGCGGCCATCTCCTGTATCGCGCGACGGACGCCCTTGACCTTCTTGAAGGGCTCGATGATGCCCTCCTCGTTGAACGTCAGGACGGGCTTGATGTTGAGCACGCTCGCAGCGAGGCCTTGCGCCTTGCCCGCGCGGCCGCCCTTCACGAGGTAGTCGAGCGTATCGAGCATGAAGAGCAGTCGCATGGATCCGACCGCATCGCGGGTGGCTCGCTCGACGTCGTCGATGTCGCCCCCGGCATCACGCGCACGAACGGCCGCCGAGACGACGAGCGCCTCTGCTGCGCTCACGACACGGGTATCGATGATGCGGACGGGCACAGGTGCGGTGGCCGCTGCGAGGACGGCGGACTCGTGGGTGCCTGAGAGCGCGGACGAGAGGTGTATCGAGACGATGTCCGTGCAGCCGGAACCCGCGAGCGACTCGTAGACCGCTGAGAACTCAGAGGGGGACGGCTGCGAGGTCTTGGGTAGACTCGGTGATCGCCTGAGCTTCTCATAGAAGGCTTCAGGGGTCAGGTCGATCCAATCGAGGTACGTCTCATCGCCGAAGAGGACCTTGAGCGGGACCATGACGACGTCGCGTTCGGCGAGCCAGTCCGGCCCGAGGTCGCAGGTGCTGTCACACACGATACCGATGCGTCCCATGTCCCTCACCCCTCACGGCTTGAAGCGCATGCCTCACTCGACGCCGATGATCACCGGATACAGCGGCTGCTCACCACGGTGCGCCTCGACCTCGAGGTCAGGATACGCCTCCTCGATGCGACGAACGAGCTCCTCGAGGGACTCGTCGTCGAGTTCGGCTCCCGCGAGCACCGTCACGGTGGCAGACTCCTCGTCCACCATGCGGCCGACGAGGTCCGTGCTCACGGATAGGAGATCGTCTCCCACGACCTCGATCTCATGGTTGGTGATGCCGATGAACTGGCCCTCCTTCACGTGGCCTGCCTTCGCTTTCGCGTCCTTGATGGCGCGCGTGACCTCTCCGGTCTTGACGTACGAGGCGGCCTCGGTCATGGCCTCGACGGCCTCCTCGAACGGCGCGTGTGCGTCGAACGCAAGCAACGCGGAGAACGCTTCCGGTACGGAGGTGGTCGGAACGACAGCGACGGGCCGCTTCTCGAGTGAAGCGACCTGCTGTGCGGCCATGATGATGTTCCGGTTGTTCGGCAGGATGACGACGCGGTCCGCACGCACGCGCTTTACCGCCTCGAGGATCTCGGCGGTCGACGGGTTCATCGTCTGACCGCCAGAGACGATCTCGTCGACGCCAAGGGACGTGAGTATGGCGGCCAATCCCTCACCGAAGGCAACCGCGACGAAGCCGACGGGTTTGCGGTCCTCAGGGCCAGCGTCGGATCGGATGACCTCCGTACGTCGTTGGGTCTGGCGTCGCATGTTGTTGATGTGGACCTCAGCGACCTGGCCGAGTGAGGTCGCCCATGAGATGACGGCGCCTGGATCGTTCGTGTGGACGTGGATCTTGTAGGTCTCAGCGTCACCCACCACGAGCTCAGAACCGCCGTGCTCAGCGATCCGTGATTCGAGGGATGACCGGTCCGCGCCGCTGTCGTGGAGTAGGAACTCGGTGCAGTAGAGGTACTCGGCGTCATCCCAATCATCCACGGGCTCGACGGTGAGGTCGGCGACGGTCGTTTGGATGCGCCGCTCGCGCACCTCATGACCCTCGAGTCCGGCGACGAAGCCCTCCATGAGGATCGCCAATCCGAAGCCGCCCGCATCGACGACTCCGTGTTCCTTGAGGACCGGCAGGAGGTCCGGACCGCGCTTGACGGACTCGAAGGCCTCCTGCACCACGGCATCGAGGAGCGCATCGAGAGAGGTGCCACGATGAGCGAGCTCACGAGCGACGTGCGCCGCATCCCTGATGACGGTCAGCATCGTGCCCTCGACGGGTTTGCGCACGGCTTGGAAGGCGACGGTGACGGCGCGCTCGAGCGCGGCAGCGACGACGTCCGCGGTGATGCGGTCTGTAGCACCGAGCACGTCACACAGGCCACGGAGGATCTGACTCAAGATGACGCCGGAGTTCCCACGAGCCCCCATGAGCGAGCCGTGCGCGACGGCTCGGCAGATCTCCGCGAGGGAGGCTCCAGGCGGAAGCGCGTCGACGTCTGCGAGCACCGCGTCCATCGTGAGGCTCATGTTGGTGCCGGTGTCGCCATCAGGCACGGGGAACACGTTGAGTCGGTCGACCTCCTCGCGGCGCGCCTTGAGTGCTTCGGCGGCCGCGTGTATGAGTTCGATGCCGCTTCGTCGGTTGGGGTCGATCATCGTCTCTTCCTGTGTCACTTGCGAACCTTGATCCCTTGCACGTGCACGACCACATCCGCAACCGCGACGTCGGCATCGTGGGTGAGTGCGTACCGCACGCGTTCACCGAGGTTCCGCGAGACCTCTGCGAGGTTGGTGCCGTACTCCACGACGATGTACAGGTCGACACGCACCGTGTCGTCGTCCACATTGGTGATCGTGACACCCTTGCGCAGCCTCTCCCGGGACAGCAGCTGTGCGACGCCATCGCGCAGCGACGGACTGGCCATGCCGACGACGCCGTAGCATTCGAGCGCGACGTACCCGGCGATGTCAGCGAGCACATCGTTCGCGATGGTGACGGTTCCTTCAACGTGTCGTGCCACCTTCGGCCTCCCTCGTGCTCGGACGACGGGTCGTATCAGCCGCCCGCAGGCCGGTCATGGCGAAGCGGGACGATTCGTAAGTATACCGAACACGGCGTACCGCCGATACCTGGGCCTGCTTGAAGGTCGAGCAGGCCCGTGCTACCATCTTCCCGCTTTGCGCCCGTGAGGCATCGTGCGGGGTGCGCGGTGCATGGATAGAGATGAGGTCATCATGTCCAAGGTCTGCAGCGTGTGTGGCAAGAAGCCATCTGCCGGTCGCAACGTCAGCCATTCGCATCGTGTGACGAACCGGGTGATATATCCGAACATCCAGCGTGTGTCCATCGTCGTGGATGGCACGGTCAAGAAGGCCAACGTCTGCACGAAGTGCCTGAAGGCAGGCAAGGTGACGCGCGGCTGACGCTGTGCATCAGCCTGATGCGCTCTGATCGAGCAGGCGCGCTCGGTCCGTCCGTTGGATCTCGAGGAGCGCTTCCACGACGGCGGGGTCGAACTGGGACCCCGCCTTCTCGCGTATGTGAGCGACCGCGGCATCCACGCTGAGCGCACGCCGGTATGGGCGATCGGACGTGAGTGCCACGAAGGCATCAGCCACCGCGAGGATGCGCGCTCCGAATGGGATCGACTCGCCGGCAAGACCATCGACGTACCCATGACCGTCGTACCATTCGTGGTGGTGATAGACGATCGGTACGACCTCTCTCATCGCGGGTGATTCGGCAAGGATCTCGGCAGCGATGCTGGGATGCAGGGTGACGAGTCCCCGTTCCACCGTGGTGAGCGGCCGGCTGAGCGACTCCAGCCCATCGGCTGCAGCCGTCATCCCGATGTCGTGGAGGACGGCTGCGATCCTGAGTGCGCGGAGCTCGGGTTCGCTCAGGCGAAGCGTCTCACCGAGCGCCGTGGCACACGCTAGGACGCGCTTGGCTCCCCCGCGCGCGTACGGGTCCTTCGTCTCCAGGGCGGTGACGAGCGCGACGAGCGCATCGAAGTACATCGTCCGTGAGGTGCCGATCGCCCACGCGTTGCGCAGGGAGACCGCCGTGTGACGACCGAGCGTCTGGAGCGTCTTGAGGTGCGTATCGGTGAAGCGCGCGGGGAAGTCCTTGCTCCCCATGTTGAGCACACCGAGGACCCCTTCATCATCGGCGATGGGGACGCACAGCGCTGAGCGGACCTCGGAGGCGCGCGCTCCGCGTCGCCTCGCTGGGACGTCCTCGACGAGCAGCGGTTGACCGGTCGAGTACACCCATCCTGCGATCCCCTCGCCAGGGGCCACCGAGGTCGATCGTACGATGTCCTCGGGGATGCCACGCGACCGGACGATGCGGAGCGCACCATCGCCTTCGTCGACGAGCATGATGCTGCCCCTCAGCGCTCCCGAGATCACCATGGCAGTATCGAGTACGTACTCCAAGAGCGCATCGGGATCGATGAGCCGACTCATCTCGCGTGCGGCATCGAGGAGCGACAGCGCGTGCTCCGATTCCGTGTGTGCGACGTGGATGCAGAGGGCTGCGGCGAGCTGCTCCGTGTGGTCGAGCACGCGCTCCGTGATCGCACGGAGATCCCCGGTACTCGCCGAGGCGACGTCGAGCATGAGCGCACCACGCGCGACGGGCGTGCTGAGGGGCACGAGGGTGCGCGTGACGAGATGCTCGGCGGCTCCCACCGTCATGCGCGCGACAGGACCGGTCGTGACCTGGCCGGACGCCATGGCAGAGCTGACGAGTTCGTCGGATAGCGGGATCGGCTGTTGCGAGACCGGGAGCATGCCAGTCGAGGCCACGAGACGGAGCGTCGCCGATGATGGATCCTCCAGCCAGAGGTGTATCGAGAGCATCCATCCGTCATTCTGGATCTCGCGAGCGATCGATGCGAGCACCGCAGACGGCTCCACGTCGGACACTGGCGGTACCAGCGGCTCGGGGGATACGCCGGGATGTACGCTCGCGTCCGACACTGCGGGCTTCGCAGGCTCCGCTGCCACGGCGTCGAGGGCGGAGGTGTCGGCGTCAGGGTCACGCTGGGAGGGCGGACGGATGATGAGCGCACTCATGAGGATTCCGAATGCGACGCCACCGAGGAACGCGACACGCAGTATGACCGCAACCATCGCGCACACGAGCGCGCACGCGACGAGCACCCGCACCGCAGCACTGCGGAACGCGTGCGCCGAGGGATGTCCGTGCGATGCGCTCACCGGCCCCCACCGACCTCGAGGTGTTCACCCGTCTTGGTGACGTATCGGCAGAAGTCGTGTCGGACTTCAGCGGCCGCTTCCTCCGTCACGCAACAGTACCACCAGGAGGGCGCCGTGGCGAAGTCGTACCGAGACGGACGGTTCGGTCGCGACGTTGCTGATGCCGATCGACGAGAGCACTCCGAGGGAGCGGTCCTGAAGCGGGTAGCGCATGCCGTCGATGGTGACGCCGTGACATGGTTCGAGGGCGAGGAGTGAGACGGTCGTACCGGGTTCGACGTCGAGTTCGAGCGCGGTGCGGTGTCGCTGCGTGAGGAGGTATGCGTCGAAGGAGGGCTCTCGCGCGACCGGCAACAGGTCAGCGGCACGGAGCATGGAGCCTACCGAGGCGAGCGTGTGGTCGATGCGGGCAGCGAAGGCGGCGGTGAGGGTCAGGCTCCGTGCGCCGTGTCGTCTCGCATGGGTGATGGCGAGGTCGAGGTCGGTCTCGTCCTTGTCGCGGGGATGCCGTTCGGTGACCGCGCCCGCTTCAGTGAGACGTTCGAGCGCATCGGTCGAGGAGGAATCGAAGTCGCCCACCACGGCATCGGGAACGCGGCCGAGCTCGATGCACCATTCACCCGCCGCGTCCGCAGCGATGACCAGGCGCGCCTGCCGGAGGAGGCCCGCATAGTACGACTCGCACGCACGATGTGGCGCCGCGCCGACGATGAGAGTGTCGATCGTCAATCGTCAGCTCCTCGGTAGACGCTGAAGAGCCGGCAGCACCGCACACGTCGCCGCGAACGCCGCAGCTCCCGAGATGAGGACGTACACGTTATACCCGAGCGAGTACAGCAGGACGGGACTGCCTTGCGCGTACTCGGCGAAGAACACGACGCCTGACGTGACGTGGACGAGGTACCGGGCGAGGGTACCCAGTATCACACCAACAGCAGTCCAGGCGACCCATGAGCCGGCCTTGTCGGTCGCTTGTCGCACGCGAGGTGCCAGGAAGCCCGCGATACCCACGGCCGCGTACGCGAGCGGGTAGTCGAGGGCGAACTGGATCCAGTGAACCGGTGGATACGGATCGACGAAGAAGTCGACGATGCCGTAGAGTGCGCCCGCGGTCACGCCGACGGCCAGGCCGCGCCTGAGCGCGAGGACCATGATCGGCAGCATGACGAGCGAGATGGTGCCGCCTTGCGGCATGCGGAAGAGTCGCAAGACGTTGAGCACCGCAGCGAGCGCGATCGCGAGCGCGATCTCGACGAGGATCCTCGTCCGGTCATGCGTCGTGGACATGACATCTCCTTTCCTCGATGCAGGCGCGGTGGCCTGCGGAGGGAGGAGCATGGGACTGATGACGTCGACGATCCGACGCCCACCGCATTGCCGGTCCGCATTACCGGACCGGTCGTTCGGTCGCGTTCCGAGGAACGCCTCTCAGCCGCACACGCAGCTCCCGACACGGTCAAGACGTGATGCATTCTACTGCATCTGGCGGAGGTATGGGTAGGGGTTCACGGCTGCTCCACCATTGGGGTGGATCTCGAAGTGCAGGTGTGGAGCACCGCCACGAGCATTCCCCGTCGCACCGACCTTGCCGATGACCTCGCCAGCTTGAACGCGACCAGAGGTTCGCACCCAGGCGCTCAGGTGCGCGTAGTAGAACTCCCACCCGTTGTCCGCGGTGAGCCAGATCGTCTTCCCGCCGAGTGCGTTGGTGCGGGCACGTACCGTGCCTGACAAGACGGCGACCACGGGCGTCCCCGTGGGAGCCATGATGTCGGTACCCTTGTGGGTCCGACCGCCTGATCGCGCAGCACCCCACGTGTCCGCGTAGTAGCACGGCCCCTGTACCGGGAACACCATGCCGTTCGGTCCGGGCGGGTAGCGTGATGCGGTCTTGCGACCGGTCTGGCGAGCGACCGCCGCGGCGAGCTTGCGCTGCGTGGCATCGTACTCGGCTTGGAGGCTCGAGAGCTTCTTCTCGAGAGCGCGAGCCTTCTTCTTGAGGAGAGCGACATCGCCCGCCTGGTCCTCCTTGAGGCGATGCAGCTCATCCCGCTGCGCGATGAGCTGCGCACGCAGACGCTCGACCTCTGCGACCGTCGCAGCATCGGCCTCACCGATCCGGCGGACGTACTCAAGGCGCGACAGCACGTCATCGAGGGAATCCGCTGTGAACAGCAGCGACAGGTAATCCACGCCGCCTAGACGATAGAGCTCAGCGACGTGCGTCGCGAGTCGTCCGCTCGCCTCGGCCAGACGCTGCTCGGTCGCGCGGATCTCGGCGTTCTTCCGAGCGAGCTCAGCGTTCGTGCGCTCGAGGCGCCAGTACGCCTTCGAATACGCGTCACCCGCCCGTTTCGCCTCTTGGCGGATGGACGCGAGCCGCTCCCTGAGCGAAGCGACCTCCGACTTCGCGGCACTGGCGACCGGGGACGCGACCGGGGTGAGCGCGACGAGCACGGCGAGCATCACAGCCGCTGCGCGATTGCGGATCTGTCCGGATGTCTTGCTCATGGTGTCGCACCATCCGAAGCGAACATCGAGCCAATCGCGCGGAGCAGGGCTCGCGCGACGCGCTCGACCCAGTCGGGATCCTGGAAGGAGGCGGCATCAGAAGGTTGACTCGCGTTCCCGATGATCACGCGTACCCCAGGCGCGCGAATCGCGGTGAGGACGGGATCCGGAGCGCTCGCTATGCCTGCGACCGGGAAGCCGGACTCGGACAGGCTTCGTGCGACCACGGCCGGCAGCGAGGCCGTCATGGAGGGAGCGGCACCCGATGAGGCTGGCACGGTGAGCGACATGCCGCCGCGGCCGGTCGTCGCGACATCGAGGACGATGGCGGCTGTCGGCGACGCGACCCTCGATGCGACCGCCGCACGGTCAGCGAGTGCCGTCTGGGTCGTGACCGATGTGCGTGTCAGCAAGACGGTGGCATGCGATGCCTCGAGGAATGCTCGGAGCTTTCGAGCGACCTCCAACGTGACGTCAGGGGATCCTGCTCGCGGAACCGGATCGATGATGAACGTCGCACCGGCAAGGTCATACGTCGTTAGGCGGTCCGTCGTTCGAACCGAACCGGCCACGGACAATCGCACGAGGCCTCCTCGCGCGACAGCAGCGCCGGGTGCCGGGAACGTGTCGACGACGGTCCCCGAGGCGACCTGAGACTCGACGGTCGTCACGCTCACGTTCAACCCTGCGGCAGCGAGGTCACTGGTCGCCTGCTCCACGGGCAGTCCGATGACGTCGGGCATGGTGAAGGTCTCGACCCCTGCTGATACGATGATCGTCACAGCCTCTCCGCGGCGAAGCATCGACCCAGCGGTCGGCTCCTGCGACATGATGCGCCCAGCCGGCACATCGATGGAGAATCGCGTCCCGCCCTCACGGAGGATGAGGCCGGCATGCTGGAGCGTGTTCGTCGCATCAGGTACGGTCTGCCCCACGACCGCAGGGACCATCACCTGGTCGTTGCGAGTCGAGATGATGATGGCGACGACCGCAGCGCCGATGACGAGGATCCCGGCGACCACGGATATGATGAGCCACCGCGGTACGAGCGGTGCCCTCGGAGGACGATCTCTCATGCGACCAGTATACCAACACGCGTCCGTGCGCCTTGCACGGAAGGAACCTCGGGCTGTATCCTACATCGCCTGCAGTACGGGACCGCGATGGAAGGAGGTGCGCATGCCAGCCTATGACTATCGCTGCGATTCGTGTGGTATCAGCTTCGAGGTGAGGCGCGCCCTCGGTGACCGGTCGAGGCAGCACTGCCCGGATTGCGGAGCCGAGGCCAAGCGCGTCTTCTCCTCGGTCGGCATCGTGTTCAAGGGAAGCGGCTTCCACAACACGGACTACAAGCCGCGTCCGTCGGAGTCCACGGGGTCGTCGGAATCGCGGCCTTCGGACGGTGCCTCCGGTTGTGCCGGTGGGTCCGGGTCGTGCGCGGCGTGTCCTGCTGGTGACGACTGATCAGTCCATCCGCACCCAGAACCGCTCTGCACCGGTACGGTACACCGTCTCGATGAAGCGGACAGTGCCGGTCTTGTTGTCCATGGCGATGGAGTGCGTGCGGGCGCCCTGCCCGAAGTACTTCACACCGCGCAACATCTCTCCGTCGGTCACGCCGGTCGCGATGAATGCGGCCTCGTCGGTGTTCACGAGGCAGTCCATCGTGAGCACGTCGTCGATGTCGCACTTCGTCATCGCGAGGGCCCGGGCGCGCTCCTCTTCGTTGCGGAATTGGAATCGACCCATGAACGCCCCGCCGATGCACCGCATCGCGCACGCGGCGAGCACGCCCTCCGGAGCACCACCCGCGCCCATGTAGAGGTGGATGCCCGTACCCTCGATGGCCGTCGCGACAGCACCGAAGACGTCCCCGTCGGAGATGAGGCGGATCCGCGCACCCGCACGGCGCACCTCGTCGATCAGATCGCGGTGCCGGTCGCGGTCGAGGATGCAGACCACGATGTCCTCGACGGGACGCTTGAGGGCTCGAGCGACGTTCCGGACGTTCTCGGTCGGCGTGGCGTCGATGTGCACCACGTCCGCGGCGGCGGGACCCGTCGCGATCTTCCACATGTACGTATCGGGCGCATTCAGGAGCGTGCCCTTGGGTGCGAAGGCGAGGACGGACAGTGAGTTCGGCTGCCCGTAGGCCGTGAGGTTCGTGCCCTCGAGCGGATCGACCGCGATGTCGATCTCCTCACCACCGGCACCCACCTTCTCGCCGATGTAGAGCATCGGGGCCTCGTCCCGCTCCCCCTCACCGATGACGACCTCACCGGAGATGTCGATGCTGTCGAGTGCCCGACGCATGGCTTCCACGGCGGCCTGATCAGCGGCGTGCTTGTCCCCCTTCCCCATCCACCTGGCCGCAGCGAGCGCGGCAGCCTCGGTGACCTCGAGCATCTCGACGATCCGTGTGTTGCGCATGTTCCCTCCCACCCTGATCCGATGGACCGACGCTATCGTCTCACGAGCCGGGCCACGAAGTGCCCATCGGGGCCGTCAGGCTCCGGTGTCGACCAGAAGAAGCCTTGGTCGGTGATGAAGCGACCGAGGTCGCCGAGCTCCTCTGGGCGTAGCGGTTCGATGGTGAAGGCATCGCCCGGAGGTGCTGCGAGGAACCCACTCACCACCGCTGCGTTCTCGATCGCGAGGACGCTGCAGGTAGCATACACCAACGTGCCGCCGGGTCGAACGAGGCGCGCGGCCGCCGCGAGCAATCGCGCCTGCAGACCGGCCATGCGTGCAGGGTCGCCAGGGGCCAGTCGCCACACGATCTCGGGGTGACGACGGAGGGTTCCGGTGCCACTGCAGGGGACATCGAGCAGTACGGCGTCGGCGGAGGCAGCGGGAAGCCGGTCATCCGGCAGGGCTGCGACGTCCGCAGCGAGGGTCTCGACGTCGGAGACGCCGAGCGCGCGCATGCGTCGCTCGAGGACGCGAAGCTTGAACGGGTGCACATCGACGGCGATGACGCGCGCTGGACCACCTGCGTTGACCGCGTGCGCCTGCAGAGCCACCGTCTTGGTGCCCCGGCCAGCGCAAGCGTCGACCACCGCAGCCCCCGGTGACGGTCTCAGCACGATCGGAGCGACCTGGGCAGCGGCATCCATGATGACGACGAGTCCATCCCTCACAGCAGCACTACGCACGACTCGCGACGCCGGGTGAAGGCGCAGCGACCGGTCATCGATACCCTCGATCGTGGCACGGATGCCCTCACATGCAAGGATCCGGATGGCATCCGTCACGGACGTGCGCAGCGTGTTCACGTGCGCGTAGAGCGGAGCTGGCACGTGCGCAGCCTCCAGCATCCGGCGAGCGACGTCGATCCCGTGGTCTTGCGCGAACGCTTCTGCGAGCCACGCGGGATAGCCAGCTGCGCGTGCGTGCGCCGCGAGGTCATCGGGGCCGCTCGCCCAAGGGAACGTGTCGGCGGCCTCCGCGATGCGCCGGAGGAGCGCGTTCACGAAGGGAGCGGCCTGTGGCCTCACGGCGCGCGCGAGCTCGACGGCCTCGTGCACGGCCGCTCTGGCGGGCGTGCGCATGTAGAGCAGCTCGTACGTGCCAAGACGCAGGATGTCACGTATCGGCGGCTCGATCGCACGGGGACGCTTGGCGAAGCGGTCGATGACCTCGTCGAGCACACCTCGCGACTGGACGATACCGCGCGCACACGCGACTGCGTGATCGTGGTCCTGGTCGCTCAGTGAGGCGCGCTGGCACGCTCGCTCGACGACCGCCCCGACGTACGCATCCCGTGTGCGGACGGCCCTCAGCACGCGAAGGACGCAGGCGCGCGCAGCCGAGGGACTCATGCCGGCTCCCACGGCGTCAGCTCCCGGGACGAGAGTCCTCTAACGAAGGCGGCGCCGGACATCTCTGGGCGTCCGGCGGGCGTGAGCGCGGTGATGAGGAGGGCACCATCAGCGAATCCCATGACAGGCCCGGCATGTGTGAAGCGCACGAGGCCCTGGGGCACAGGGGTATCAGAGAGGGTGGCCTGGATGAGCACGCACGTCCGACCACCCATGCTGACGCGCGTCGTGGCCCGGTCGCTCGACGCACGGATCCTCCGCAACGCATCGCGGACACCGAGGGAAGGGTCGACGGCGACATCGTTGCGCGTGATCTTCGGCGCGTGCGTGGCGAGGCGCTCGTCCTGCGGGATCCACGTGACGGAGTCCTCCGCGATGTCGTCCAGCACAGCGAGGAGGGCGTCGGCGCCGCACCGGGCGAGCGCCTCTGAGAGCTCGCGTGCGTTCATCTCGCCGATGGGGATGCTCACCTGTCGCGCGTACGGGCCGGTATCGAGCCCCTCCTCCATGCGCATGATGCTCACCCCGGTGACCTCATCGCCGGCGAGGATGGCGCGTTCGATCGGTGCAGCACCCCGATGCCGCGGTAGCAGTGAGGCATGCACGTTGATGCATCCGTGCGGCGGCAGGTCGAGGATGTCGCGCGGCAGTATGCGGCCGTACGCGGCGACGCAGATGACGTCGGGCCGTGCGATCCGCAAGGTATCCATCACGTGTCGGTCGCGCAGTGTCTCCGGCTGATGGACGGTGAGCCCGAGTTCGAGGGCGACGACCCTGACGGGAGGGGGCACCAAGCGGTCGCCGCGCCGCGAGACGGCATCGGGCTGCGTGAACACGAGGACCACCTCGTGCCTTGCCGCGAGCGCACGGAGTGAAGGTACGGCGAAGGCGGGCGTGCCCATGAACGCAACTCTCACGAGAGCCCTCCCTTACCACGGCTAGGCGATCAGACGTTCATCGCCTCGTTGTACGCCCGGATGGCGGCCTTGCGAGCCTCTGGAGTCGCACGATCGAGGATGACAACGCCGTCCAGGTGGTCGATCTCGTGCTGGATGACGCGCGCGATAAGGCCCTCAGCATGGATGGACACCGGCTCGCCATCGATGGTCAGTCCCTCGCACACCACCGCAACCCAGCGCTCGACGGGGACGTTGATGCCAGGCACGGAGAGACAGCCCTCCTCCCCGACCTCCGTATCATCAGAGTGGTCGGTGATCGTGGGATTGCACACAGCGTACAAGCCCTCTCCGACGTCGAAGACGATGACGCGCTGGGGGACGCCGATCTGGGGAGCAGCAAGGCCGATCCCCTCCTCGGCGTACATGGTCTGCGCCATCTCGTGGACGAGGCGCTTGAGTGCCGTGCGGTCCGAGGGGTCGACCTCACTCGCGCGGTTCTTGAGGACCGGACTCGGATACGTGACGATCCGCATGAGCGTCCTTCCGGGGTGTCGAACGGGTGTGCAGCGTCCATTGTACACGCCGTGGGGCGACCTACACGAAGGCGAGCGGATCCACATCAGGCGCCATGCTGACGCCCTCGCGCCGCCTCACCTGTGAGAGCACACGTGCAAGAAGCGGACCGACCGGTGAGGCCGGAGGCGCCTTGATGACGATGCGTCGGCGGTACGCCCCCCTCAGGCGCGCGATGGCTGGCTCGACGGGACCGAGGACGCGCCAGGTCTCCGGTACTGCGGCGACGAGCGCATCCCGTAGCTCGAGGGCGCCATCCTGGACCGCCTCGGGCGAAGGTCCACTGACGGTGACGATCGCGAGGCGGCCGAAGGGTGGGTAACCGAGTGCGGAGCGCACGCGTCGTTCCTCCTCATACAGGAGTGCTGGATCGCGTGTCGCAACCGCTCGGATGGCAGGGTGCTCGGGCCAGTACGTCTGGATGATGACGAGGCCCTGCGTGTCGAACCGGCCAGCTCTACCTGCCACCTGCTCGAGCAGCTGGTACGTACGCTCGGCGGCGCGCAAGTCAGGCAGGTGCAGCGCGGTGTCCGCGTTGACGACGCCTACGAGGTCGACGCCAGGCAGGTCGAGTCCCTTCGCGATCATCTGGGTCCCGACGAGGATCCCGCTCGACAGCGAGGCGAACCTCTCGAGCAGGCGTGCGTGGGCGTCCTTGCGCGTCGTGGTGTCGGCATCCATCCTCACGACGGGCACGTCGGGCCACCTGAGGGCGAGCTCGGCCTCGATGCGCTGTGTGCCGGCACCGAACTGCCGCAGGTAGGGGCTACCGCACACTTGACATCGAAGGGGTGCTGGCTCGCGACGGCCACAGTGATGGCAGCGCAGCGCCCCGCCCGGCTCATGGTACGTGAGCGAGACGGTGCACTCCGGGCAACGTGGAACGAACCCGCATTCGCGGCACAGGAGGAACGACGCGAAGCCCCGCCGGTTGATGAACAGCAGGGCTTTGCGCCCACGAGCGAGCACGTCATCGATCGCGCCGGCCAGTGCGCGAGAGAACACCGTACGGTTGCCGGAACGGAACTCGGTTCCCATGTCCACGACCGTGATGAGCGGATCGGGTGCCCCCGTGGCGCGGCGGGTGAGCTCGAGCAGGGTGGCCTCACCTCGCCTCGCAGCCTCGCGCGCCTCCAGGGATGGCGTGGCAGACCCGAGTACCAGCGTGAAGCCGCGTTGGCGAGCGAGCCACGATGCGACATCCCGAGCGTGGTAGCGGGGGGATGACTCCTGCTTGTACGAGGGCTCGTGCTCCTCGTCGATGATCACGACGCCCACATCGCGCAGGGGGGCGAACAACGCGCTTCGGGGCCCGATCACGATGCGATACGTGCCCTGCGCGATGAGCGTCCACATATCCAGACGCTCGCCAGCAGACAGTCGACTGTGGACGACAGCGACGTCGTCAGGGAACGCCGCTTCGAAACGCGAGAGGGTCTGCGGCGTGAGGGCGATCTCAGGTACGAGAACGATGGCACCTCGCCCGCGAGCGAGTGCTGACTCGATGACGCGCAGGTAGACCTCCGTCTTGCCCGACCCGGTGACACCCTGGAGCAGGAAGATGCTCCCTGGTACGGCGTCACGGATGCGCTCGCATGCGTGACGCTGCTCGGGCGTGAGGGTCACGGCGGTTCGCGTCTGCGGCAGTGCATGAGGCCCGGGTCGTCTGAAGGTCCTGCGTTCCTCCAGGCGGACCACACCCTTGCGGACCAACGCGCGAATCGCACCCGCGACGTCACGCCCGACGTCCGCACGCAATTCGGCCATCGACCGAGGACCGTCTCGGAGGGCCTCTACCACCGCTGCCTGTACGGGCGCCCGGGGCGCGAGGGCCAGTGGCGTGCCCGTGAGAGAGACGACGCGCTCCGTGGCTTCGCGCGTGCGGGGCACCTCGAACGTCCACCCTGCATCGCCCCTGCTCCGACGCACGCGGGGTGTGGCGCCAGGCGGGATGTACAGGCGCAGCGCATCGAGTAGGGGCGAGGCGTACTGCTCGGCGATCCACCGCGCGCAGGCGAGCGCATCGACGTTGAAGACCGGCGCGCCGAGAACGCGGACGACATCCTTGAGAGAGCCGTGCTCACTGTCCTGTGCGAGCCCGACCACGTAGCCGACGACATGGCGCGACCCGAGGGGCACGAGCACCGGCGACCCGACGCGCACGTGGTGGGCGATCTCATCGGGGACGCGGTAGTCGAGCGGCTCATCGAGCGCACGCGTCTTGACGTCAACGAGGACCTGCGCGACCGTCACGGATCAACCTTCACGCCGTGGTTCGACGACTGTGAGCATACACCGGGCGTCCCACACGCCGCGCGGAACCTATCCCCGCGCTCACCTCACTCGACGGCAGCCAGGAGATCGTCGACGCGATCGGTGCGCTCCCACGTGAAGGCTGCATCATCGCGGCCGAAGTGGCCGTACGCGGCCGTTCTCTGGTAGATGGGGCGGCGCAGGTCGAGATCGCGGATGATGGCGCCCGGACGGAGGTCGAAGACCTCCCGGATGGCACGTTCGATGCGCTCCGGGGCGACCCTCTCGGTGCCGAACGTGTCAACCATGACGGAGAGCGGGTGCGCCACGCCGATGGCGTAGGCGAGCTGTATCTCGCAGCGCTCGGCCAGACCAGCGGCCACGACGTTCTTCGCGACCCACCGTGCGGCGTACGCAGCCGATCGGTCGACCTTCGTGCAGTCCTTTCCGGAGAACGCACCACCGCCGTGGCGGCCCATGCCGCCGTACGTGTCCACGATGATCTTGCGCCCGGTGAGCCCGGAATCACCCATCGGTCCCCCGATGACGAAGCGGCCGGTCGGGTTCACGAGGACCTCTGCGTCCTTCCAGTCGACGCCCTCGAGCGCGAAGACCGGCTCGATGACGTGCTCGATGAGGTCAGGGCGCATGAGGTTGTCGATATCGACGCCTTCTGCGTGCTGCGAGGAGATGAGGATCTTCTCGACGGCGACCGGCCGGTCATCTACGTAGCGAACGGTGACCTGGGTCTTGCCGTCCGGTCTTAGGTACGGCAGCACGGGCTCCTCGGCCTTGCGGACGGCGGCGAGACGTTCGGCAAGGCGGTGTGCGAGGTAGATGGGCATGGGCATGAGCTGGGAGGTCTCGGTGCACGCGTAGCCGAACATCATGCCCTGGTCGCCTGCACCGATGAGATCGAGCGGGTCGACGTCGCCGTGCTTCGCCTCGTACGATTCGTCGACGCCGAGGGCGATGTCCGGACTCTGCTCGTGGATGGCGGTGACCACGCCGCAGGTCTCGTGATCGAACCCGTACTTGGCGCGGGTGTAGCCGATCCTCTTGATGGTGTCACGCACGATCGCGGGGATGTCCACGTATGCGTGTGTGCGGATCTCGCCAGCGACGACGATGAGACCGGTCGTCGCCATCGTCTCGCAGGCCACGCGCACGTAGTCCGGGGATGCAGCGGAACCCTTATCGGACACGTAACCCTCGGCGGCTAACTCGGCTTCACGCTTGATGATCGCATCGAGGATGGCATCCGAGATCTGGTCGCACAGCTTGTCCGGGTGACCCTCGGTCACCGATTCGGAGGTGAACAGGTACTCGCGGGGCATCGCATCTCCTCACGTCCAGCGGGAACACCGTCCCGCACCTCACCTGTGTCGCATGGGCCACAACGTGAAGGTCCCTCGCCATGTCACAGACGAGGGACCATACGCATCGACGCCGTATTCCCTCATCTTCCAGACCGAACGGTCTGCCGCAATGTGGCACCGTGGGTCACTTTCGACCTCGGTTGCCGGGGCCTGATCGGGTGCGGTCCCTACGCCCTCTGCTGCGCCCTCGCGGGAACAGCCTCGTGATGAGTCCCTCGCACGGTACCATGTGGCGCGCATCCGGGCAAGCGGTCCTCGGTCGCCCGGATCTCCGCTGGTGCTGGTATCATTGCTCACGTCCTACGGAAGGAGCGGTCGTGAAGGTCACATCGTACATGCACGTGGCCGTCGAGTGGGTCGAGCGCGTGATCGCGTCGCTACTCGTCCTCGTCGCGGCGTTGGGTGCCATCGACCTCGTCGTGGAGCTGCTCGCAGCGGTGGGGCGCCAGGGGTATCTCGAGCCGTCCTCGATCCTGAGATTGCTGGACTCGGTCCTCATCGTCTTCGTCGTGGTCGAGCTGTTCCACATCGCCGTCGCGTATTCCGAGCGGCGCAACGTGATCGCCACCGTGATGGAGGCCGGACTTGTCGCTGTCGTACGGAAGCTCGTCATCTTCGAGACCTCAGTCGGCGCCGAGTACGTACTCATGAAGGCCATCGCGCTCGCGGTCCTCATCGTCGCCATCGGTGTAACGTGGTTCCTCTTGCGGCGTTCCGGGGTGTGTGAGCTGCAGACGCTCCCCTCTTCTGACCGGTGACCGCGGATAGCGAAAGGAGTCCTGTGGAAGCCTCCGTGCGCGTGCGCTTCGCGCCGAGTCCGACGGGACACCTTCACATCGGAGGTGCCCGCACCGCCATCTACAACTGGGCGTTCGCCCGCCGCCACGGAGGGTCCTTCGTGCTGCGCATCGAGGACACCGACCCGGAGCGTTCGACCGAAGAGAACACGCAAGCGATCATCCGCGCGATGCGATGGCTCGGACTCGACTATGACGAGGGTCCCGACATCGGCGGGCCCTACGGGCCCTACCGCCAGACGGAACGCTTCGCGACGTACCGTGAGGCTCTCGAGCGTCTCAGGGAGGCCGGTGCCGTCTACCCGTGCTTCTGCAGGCCTGAGACGCTCGAGCGCAAGCGTGAGGAGTCGCGTGCACGGGGCGGATACGCTGGCTACGACCGCACGTGTCGCTCGCTCGACGGTAGTGAGGCGTCCGCGCGCATCGAGGCCGGCGAGCCTCACGTGTGGCGACTGAAGGTGCCGCTCGATCGCGGTCCTGTGACGTTCGTGGATGCGGTGCGTGGCGAGATGTCGTTCGCAGCCGATGCGCTCGATGACCTCATCCTCGTTCGTTCGGATGGCACCCCTACGTACAACTTCGCAGTGACGTGCGATGACGCGAACATGCGGATCACCCACGTGATCAGAGGCGACGACCACCTCTCGAACACGCCGAAGCAGATTCTCATCTACGAGGCGCTCGGGTGGCCGGTCCCGGTCTTCGCACACCTCTCGATGATCTGGGGGCCGGATGGCAAGCGGCTCTCGAAGCGCCACGGTGCCACCTCCGTGGAAGCATACCGCGACATGGGCTACCTGCCGGAGGCGCTGCTCAACTACCTCGCGCTCCTCGGCTGGTCACTCGATGGACAGACCACGATCATCTCCCGCGAGACGCTCGCCAAGAACTTCTCGCTGGAACGAGTCTCCCGGAACCCAGCGGTCTTCGACGCGGAGAAGCTCGAGTGGCTCAACGGAGTGCACATCCGTGAGATGACGCCGCAGGCGTTCCTCGAGCGGATGGTGCCCGTGCTCGTGGAGGCCGGACTCATCACCCGCGAGGAGGCGGAGGGTCGCCTTACATGGTTGCTGCAGCTCGCGCCCCTCGTCTCCGAGCGCATCAAGCGACTGGATGAGATCGTGCCGATGGTGCGCTTCCTGTTCGAGGAGGTCGAGCCGGACGACAAGGCGAGCGCGTTGCTGCGTGCCGATGGTGCTGCGGACGTGCTCAGTGCAGCGGACGCCGCGCTGGCGTCGCTCGCGTCGTTCGACGCATCGAGCATCGAGTCCGCGCTCAGGGTCCTTCCCGAGAGACTCGGACGCAAGCCGAAGGAGGTCTTCCAGATCGTGAGGGCCGCCCTGACCGGCTCCACGGTGAGTCCTCCCCTGTTCGAGAGCATCGCGTTGCTCGGTCTCGATCGCGCGCGAGAGCGACTGTCGCGCTGGACGGACTCGGAATAGGCTCGCAGAGAGCCGTGAGCGCACTCGGGCAGCTGGAGGTCAGGGACCGGCAACTCCTCCTGCTTCGCGTCTTGACACGGCGCATGGGCCTGGGTAGCATACCGATTCGCGCCCGACAGGGCGACGCTGATGTGAGATGTCGCTACTGGGGCGTCGTCTAATGGCAGGACAGCGGATTCTGGTTCCGTATGTGGGGGTTCGACTCCTCCCGCCCCAGCCAGACGACGCGACGAGATGGCCCGTTCGTCTAGTGGACTAGGACACCGCCCTCTCAAGGCGGAGATCACGGGTTCGAATCCCGTACGGGCTACCAAACGACACACGGCCGCCGCGAGGCGGCCGTTGGCCTTTGCGGTGGTATACTCATCGGTGCGTGGAGTGGGCCGGACGACCGCGCGCTGATGCGTGAGGAAAGTCCGGACTCCACAGGGCAGGGTGCCTGCTAACGGCAGGGCGTGGCGACGCGACGGAAAGTGCCACAGAAAAGAAGACTCCCCCGCCTTGAAGGAGCGGGAGAAAAGCTGAAACGGTGCGGTAAGAGCGCACCAGCGTCACGGTGACGTGGCGGCTTGGCAAACCCCACCCGGAGCAAGGGCGAATAGGAGCGGTCAAGGCTGGCCCGGCCGTCGCTCGGGTAAGCCCGCTTGAGGCCGCCGGTGACGGCGGTCCCAGATAGATGGTCGTCCTCGACAGAATCCGGCTTACAGGCTCACTCCACGCGACGCACGCCTCAGGCGCCCACGCGCTCCTTCACGAGACGTATGAGCGCACCCCGATCCGAGGGTGACAGCCGGACGTACTCGGCGCCAGCTGCGCGTGCGATCTCACGCGCAGCACTCCCTCCCGAGGGCAGGTTCGTGGTGTCGATCACGATCGAGTTGATACCCTTGGCCTTCACCTTGGCGGCGGCCGCCTTCGCATCCTCCGACCCGAGCCCGGTACCGATCCCCACGTTCGCGCGTCCGTCGGTGATGAGTACGAGCCAGGGGATGACGTCCTCGTTACGTCTCGTCTCAGCATCGAGCAGTTCGATCGAGCGCAACAGTCCGTGGGCGAGCGGCGTGGCACCCCCGGTCGGAAGGTCACGGAGCTTGAGTTGGGCGAGCTCGACGCTCGCGGTCGGCGCGAGCAGGACCTCCGCTCCCTCGCCACGGAACGCCACGAGCCCCACACGGTCGCGTCGTTGGTACGCGTCGACGAGCAGATCCAGGACGGCGGCCTTCGCGGCCTCCATGCGGGTCGAGGCGCTCATCGAGCCGCTGGCGTCCACGCAGAAGACGATCGATGCACCGACGCGCCGCTTCCGCACCTTGTTCCGAACATCGGATGGCGTCAGCTGGACGGCGAGGTCACCCTCGCGTGAGCGTTGGAGGGGTGCAGCGGCGCGCAGCGTCGCGTCGAAGGCGACGTCGGGGGCCTGTCCGGGACGGAGCGGCTCCGACCGCACGTACCGCCCGCGGCGATCGTCAGAAGCGGTCTCATGGCGACGACCGGCAGTCGAGCGGCGGATGCGGTCGAGGTCCGCGGCGAGCCTGTCGGCTACCTCGTCGCCGGAGGTTGTGGAGGACCCGGCCTCGACCGTGGTGTGCACCGCGGCCACGGCGCGCTCGTCGTCGCCGCCGGTGCGGTTGCCAGGGTCCTCGCCACGTGACGGCGTGTCACTCTGGGACGGAGCCTGGGCCAGAACCTCTGCGAGGCGATGCTCGTCGAGGCGTTCCTCCTCGAACGGCGACCGGCGTAAGCGGTGCGCGAGCACCAAGGGCGCCACCGCACGGACGTGCTCGGAGCGAACCTCCCGCTCCCCTTCGAGGAGAGCGAGAGCGGCAGCGGCCCGAGCCCACACGAGGTCCGCGCGGTGCCCATCGACGCCCATCGCGATGGATACGGAGGCGATGAGGTACAGCAGATCGTCATCGAGCTCGATGTCAGGGAGATGCCCACGGGCGTCGATCACACGCCTACGGCATGCCTCCTGTTCGGCGCTCCACTCGCGGCAGAAGCCCTGCGGGTCCTCCTCGAAGGCGCGGCGGCGCCGGATGATCTCGACGCGCAGCGCAGGGTCCTTGATCCCGCCGACATCCACGCACAGACCGAAGCGGTCGAGCAGCTGCGGTCTCAAGTCGCCCTCCTCAGGGTTCATCGTGCCGACGAGGATGAAGCTGGCTGGATGAGCGAACCGGACACCCTCGCGCTCGACCACGTTGACGCCGCTGGCAGCGACATCCAGAAGGACATCGACGATGTGGTCCTCGAGCAGGTTCACTTCGTCGATGTAAAGGATGCCGCGATGCGCATCAGCGATCAGGCCGGGCTCGAAGCGACGCTCGCCGGTCTTGAGCGCGTGCTCGAAGTCGAGGGTCCCGACGACGCGGTCCTCGGTGGCAGAGACGGGGAGGTCGACGACGCGCACAGGCCGCGTCATGCGTGGCGGCCGGGCGTGGGCATAGGTCTCACGACAACCGTCACACGCACGGGGAAGGTCCGTGGGATCGCATCCGAAGGTGCAACCCTCGACGACGTCGATCGGTGGGAGCACCTCTGCGAGCGCACGAACCGCAGTGGACTTCGCCGTCCCACGCTCACCGCGGATCAGGACCCCGCCGACGCGGGGGTCGACGGCGTTGATCAGGAGTGCGGTCTTGAGTGCGTCCTGTCCGACGATGGCCGTGAACGGGAGCGTCACGCGCGTCCGTGACATGCTGGTCCTCCCACCAACGAAGAACGACCCAGCTACAATATATCGTAGCCGGGTCGCATGTGCTAGGCATATCTTGCGGTCCGTGGGGTCGCTCAGAAGGCCTTCCACTGGAACGATCCACAGTCGGCAGGGCGGACCTGTCCGACCTTGGGACACGTGTTCGCGTACATGCAGTCCTGACACGTGTACGCATCGAGCTCCAACTCGCCTGAAGGCTCGTAGCCGGCTGGAGCGGCCTCCGGTGTCTCGGAGGGTCCTGGTCCGGCCGTCGTAGAGGGTGCGGCCGGCTCGACAGGCTCCTGTGCGAGCGGCGGCGCGTCGCGCAAAGCGGACATGGGTTCTGCGATGCGAGCCTCCTCGTCACTCTCGCTCACGGGGGGTTCCCACGTCGGCTCCGGAGTGACGGGCTGAGCCGACGCGAGAGGCTCGGGAGGTTCGCCGCTCTCCCCCAGGCCATAGTCGCCGAGGACGACTGGGCGGAATGCGACCTCCTCATCGATGCTCGGAGGCGTGATGAGCGATTCGAAGGCGTCGGCCGCAGGTGCCCCGGATGAAGGTTCGGCAGCGGGTTCTGGCTCGACCGCCTCAGCAGTCGCGTCTATCACAGAGGCTTGCTCGCCCTCCTCGGAGGCCACACCCGATGGCGTTGCCTCGACGGGTCCGGTAGCGGGAGCCTCACCTGTGGCGATCTCGCTCTCGAGCGACGCGGCGGCTCTCCGGATGGCGGACGCGAGCTCGCTCACCTCATCTGCCACCAGGTCGTGTGCAACGTCGGCAAGGTCCGCAGCCGTGGGTGCTTCCTCGGCGAGTGGCTCCTCCACCACGATCGTCTCGAGCTCGACCTCGACGGGCGTCTCGGCCACGGTCGCAACCTCCTCCAGCGGCGCCCGCATCGCATCGGCTGCGACCCGCTCGAACGGTGCGGTGAGCTGAGGCGCGACAGGGACGACGAGCGTGGGTGTACCTGTCGCGAGATCCATGACGTAGACATCGAGGCGGGCGGCGTCCACAGCCCCCTTCGCTGCGAGCTCGCCGAGCGCACGAACGGCTTCCTCGCGCGTCGGATGCTCGACGGACGTCAGCAACAGAAGCGACCCGTCCTGGACATCACGCCCAATGACGAAGAACCCCATCGTCTCAACCTTCCTCGTTCCATCCGTGTCCGTACACACTCAAGAGAGCCTACACGAACGTCTGACCGGGAGCACAGTGATGCGCGACACAGCCGAGTCGACGTTTCGCTGAGCGTGCGGACGCACCGACGTGCTACACTCACTATGCCACACTCCGCAGCGCGAGACGAAGGAAGATGCTCAGCCGTATCGTTCTTCGCGAGGGGGCCCTCGTAGCGGTCGACATCGAGACGACCGGCTGTCGGCCTGGGAGCAACGGGATCATCGAGCTCGGGGCCGTACTCGTGCGTGAGGGGCGGATCGTCGATCGCTTCCAGTCATTCGTCTCACCGGTCGAGCCGGTGCCGCGCACCATCGCTGCGCTCACCGGGATCGACGAGGACATGCTCGCGGGTGCGCCGCGCATCGATGAGGTGCTCCGCGCCTTCCGGGATTTCGCTCGCGGTGCGGTCCTCGTCGCGCACAACCATCGCTTCGACATGGGGTTCCTCGACTACGAAGCCGAACGCCTGTGGGGCGACCCGTTCCCTCGGCCGGTCCTCGACACGCTCGCCTTGAGTCGACGCCTCCATCCAGAGATCGATCGACACAACCTGCGTGAACTCGCTGCGTACTACGGTGTGGATGCCGTACCCAACCATCGCGCACATATCGACGCGCTCGCGACGGCCGAGATCCTCATCCGGATGCTCGACGAACTGGAGCGACTCGGCCTGCGGACCGCAGAGGATGCGTCGCGGTTCTGCGGGCTCGGTCGCCAGGGCGTGCTTGCCAGGAAGCTCTCCCTCGCGACGCACCTCCCCGACGCGCCCGGCGTGTTCGTGTTCCGCGACGGTGAGGGCGACATCATCTACGTAGGGCGCGCGAGAAGCCTGCGCCACCACGTACGAGGGTTCTTCTACGGCCCGAGTGAGCTCCATCGTACCCATCCTGCCGCCGAGACGACCCGCATCGACCATATCCGCTGTGCATCGGATCTCGATGCGCTCCTCCTCGAACACCGCCTGGTCGAGCGTTACCGCCCCCGATTCAACCGCGTTCCCGAGCGTGCGCGCACGATCGCATACCTCCGCATCGACGATCACGTCCGCTTCCCCACCATCACCGTGTGTACGCGCCGACCGCGAACCGGCATCGTGATCGGCCCTGTCCCGAACGCATGGGCTGCTCGTACGCTCGTCGCAGCACTCAGGAGGCACTTCGGTCTCCGTCAGTGCGCCCGGCGCCTGAACGGCCAATCCCTGGAGCGGTGTGGCGTCCGCGACACCGGCAGGTGTCCGCGCCCGTGCATGGGTCTCATCCATTGCGACGACTACGCTGCGCGTGTTCGCGCGGCGCTGCTCGCGCTCACTGAGCAGTCCGGATCGTTCCGCGCTGCCTTGCAGCTGGAGCGCGAGAAGGCTGCGATGGACCTCAGGTACGAGGATGCGATCGTCTACCGCGATGCCATACGAGCGCTCGATCGCGTGGTGGGTGCCATGGGCGTCCTCGAACGTGCCGCGAGCGAGCCAGGCGCCGCCATCGTCGAGGGGAGTGCGGATGAGGTCGTCGTGCACCTCCTGCGCTTCGGCCGCCCCGTGCTCACGCTCCGCCACCGTGCGACCGATGTCACGTCCGGAGCGCTCATGTGTGCGCTGCGAAGAGCGGTCGACTGCCTGTACCGGCCTGAGAAGCTCGCGCGCAGCCCCTTCGAGTACACACGGCGTCAGCTTCGAGAGCTCCTGCTCGTCGATACGTACCGGCAGCAGCACGCCGTCGAGGCGATACCCTTCTCGGGTGATGCGCGGGCATTCGTCGATGCGATCGTACGGCGAATCGTTCGTGATGAGCGGACGCTCAGGCGGCGTCACGGAGCCGCTTCAAGCGCCTGATGTTCTCGGCGTCCTTCGTCGGGACCTCGCCAGGCATCTCGGTGATGGCCGCCTCTGCCGTCAGCGTCCCCGCCGCAACGAGGGCGAACATGTGCGCGAACCCTGCCAGGCCGATGGTGCCCTCACCGATCCATGCGTGCCGGTCGCGACGCATTCCTGCCGGGTAGCGACAGTCATTGACGTGCAGTATGCGGACACGACCCAACCCGGGTCCGTCAGCGAGCTCGGCGATGAGGTGCCCCCAGCCGTCGGGGACACTGAGGTCATACCCCGCCGCGTGTGCATGGCAGGTGTCCACGCACACGCCGGTCCGTCGCGCGAGACCCTCCGGAAGGCGCTCGATGACGGCAGCGAGTTCTGCCGGCGTCGACCCGTACGTCGTGCCGGCTCCAGCGGTGTTCTCGAGGAAGAGGGGCACCTCACTCGCGTGAAGTGCGTACGCCTGCGCGATGCCGTCCGCGATGCGTTCGGCGCACCAGCCTGCGTCCCCCGTACGGTTGGTCCCGAGGTGCGTGACGACCCCATCGGCTCCGATCGCGGCCGCTCGCGCCAGCTCATCAGCGAGGGCCCGCCACGACCGGTCGAACAGCGCGTCCTCCTCGGCTCCGAGGTTGATGAGATACGCCGTGTGCGTCCAGACGAAGCGGATACCACGGTGGGCGCGAGCAGCAGCCGTGTGCTGCCCAGCGAGTGGATCGAGCGGCTCCCCCCGCCAACGCAGCGGGCTCTTCGCGAAGATCTGGCATGCCTCGCAGCCCACCGACGCAGCGTATGCGTACGCAGCGTCGAACCCTTCCGCTACAGCAACGTGTGCGCCGATGAGCATGAGGCCTCCTCACGAGGATCCGTACGACGGACGATCGAGCAGGTCGAGCATCCGTCAGGGCTGCACGGTACCATGGAAGCGTGAGGAGTGGTATGGATGCAGGATGATGTGACTCGCGCCCCGTGGCGCGGCCGGGCGATCCTGCACGTGGACCTGGACGCCTTCTTTGCTGCCGTGGAGCAGCTCGACCATCCGGAGTGGCGCGGAAGACCGGTCATCGTCGGTGGTCGCGGTGCTCGCTCGGTCGTCTCGACCTGCTCGTACGAAGCTCGTGCCTTCGGGGTCCGGTCAGCGATGCCATCGGTACAGGCGGAGCGTCTGTGCCCTGACGCCATCTGGGTCCGCCCCCGGTTCGACCGGTACAGGGCCATCTCGAGGTCCGTTCGTGATGTACTGTTCGCGGTCACGCCGCGCGTCGAGCCGACGTCGATCGATGAGGCGTACCTCGATGTGACGCCTGGTAGGACGGGCGAGCACCCCGTGACGGTGGCTCGGCGCATCCAGCGATCGATCGACGCCCTGGGCCTGTCGTGCTCCATCGGCGTGGCCGCGTGCAAGGTGGTGGCGAAGGTCGCATCGGACCACGACAAGCCGCACGGACTCACGGTGGTGCGCCCCGGGACCGAGGCGGCGTTCCTCGCTCCGCTCGCGCTGCAGGCGCTGCCCGGCATCGGCCCACGGAGCGCCGATCGCCTCGCCTCGCTCGGCATCCGCACGATCGGCGGACTCGCCTCCCTCGACCTGGCCACCGCACGCCGGTTGCTCGGTAGCTCGGGGGTTGCCCTCGTCGAGCGTGCACGAGGGCACGATGACCGGGTGGTGGAGGTGTCGAGCGAGGTCAAGTCGGTCTCGAACGAACGGACGTATGAGACGGATGTGCGCGACCTGCCTGAGGCGAGACGCGCGCTTGCGATGCTCTGCGAGAAGGTCGCGGTGCGACTTCGGGCGAAGAGGCTCGCAGGACGGACCGTGACGGTCAAGGTGCGGTACGCGGACTTCACGACGAGGACGGCGCGAAGGACGCTCGACGAACCGACCGACCTGGAACGAGTGATCGAACCGGTGGCGTACATGCTGCTCGAGCGTCTGTGGGTTCCCACGGCCGGTGTCCGGCTGCTCGGCGTTGGCGTGAGCGGCTTGTCGGAGCCCCACCATCAGCTCTCACTGACGGAGTCCCCCGACGATGAGCGTGAGCGGCGCCTCATGTCCGGTCTGGATGCGGTTCGCGAGCGCTTCGGCGATGGCGCGATCCGCCGGGGAGGTGAGTTGATGCGCGGCGAGGATCCGCGGATCACGGATCGCCTTCCGCGATGAGGGTGTGGTGGTGCTCCTCCTCCCCGAGACCGGTACGGTAGGGCCCGAGAGGGCCCGACGCGACACCACGACGGAGTCGCACGGTGCGTCCCGCAGCGTGGACGACGTAGGGCGTGATGGTTTGCGCGATGAGGGCCAGTCCCCGCTCGGTATCGTTCTGGACGATGCCTGACACGAGGTACGCGCGGTTACGCACGATCGTCTCCGCTGTCCGCGAGAGGACGTCCTCGAAGACGACGACGTCGATCAGCCCAGTCGGATCCTCCAGCGTGAGGAAGCACGTCCGTCTGCCCGATCGTGTCCGCGGTGTCTGGGCGCGTTCGCGCACACCGCACACTGTGACACGCTCACCGTGCCGGCATCGAGGCAGGTCCGCAGCCCAGACGACCCCGCGTCGCTCAAGGTCAGCTCGTGCGAGCTCGAGGGGATGACAGGTGAGCGCGAGTCCAAGGATCTCGAGCTCCGCGCTGAGTCGTCGCGCTGGTGTCCAGCCCGAGACGTGCGAGAGGTCCTCGGAATGGTCAGCGCGCGCTGGAGCGATGAAGAGCACATCGTCGCCGGCCACACCCTCCCGGGCGATGACCGCCTTGAGCTCAGGGAGGAGCGCGAGTATCTCATCGCGCGTCGGGGGCCTGCCTCCGTCAGTGATACCGAGGCCATCGAGAGCGCCGACCCGGATGAGGTTCGCAGCGACGGGGGCTTCGGCCCGGGTTCGGCGCACGAAGTCGGCGAGGTCCCGGAAGGGGCGGACGGCCCGTTCGCGCTCGATGGTTTCGAGGAGGCGGGCGGTCATCCCCTGCACGCTTCGCAGGCCGACACGGATCGCTCGCCCCTCTCTCTCGACGGTGAACGGCCCCCGAGACGCGTTGATGTGTGGCGGGAGTACCTCGATACCATGCCGTCTCGCATCATCGAGTACGGTTCGTGATGAGTAGAAGCCCATCGGCTGATTGTTGAGGATGGCGACCGCGAACTCAGCCGGGAAGTACCGCTTGAGCCACGCACTCGCGTACGAGATGACGGCGAAGCATGCGGCGTGGGCCTTGCAGAACCCGTACGCAGCGAAACCCTTGAGCTGCCGGAAGACCTCTTCGGCGACAGCCCGTTCAACCCCCTGCTGCTCTGCGCGTGCCAGGAAGTGCTCATGCAGCGCCTCCATCTCCTCGCGTGACCGGTCCTTCGTCATCGCGCGTCGCAGCGAGTCCGCCTCTGCGAGGGTGAACCCGGCGACGGCCTGCGCGACGCGTAGGACCTGCTCCTGGTACACGATGACCCCGTAGCTGTCGGCGAGCACCTCTTCGATCGCCGGGTGCGGCACGATGACCGGCTCGATGCCATGTCGCCTCCGGATGAACGGTGTGATCATCTCAGCCTCGAGGGGTCCGGGACGGAAGAGCGAGATCTCGGCGATGATGTCCGAGAAGCGCTCAGGTCGCAGTCGTGTGGCAAGGTTGCGCTGGCCGCTCGATTCGAGCTGGAAGACGCCGACTGTATCGGCCGAGGCGATCATCTCGTAGACGGATGGGTCATCCGGGGTGAGCGTGAATGGCTCCGGGACCCGCTCCTCACCGACGCGAGCGCGCGCGAGCTCGACGGCGTCGCTGATAGCTGAGTGCATGCGGAGGCCAAGGATGTCCATCTTCACGAGGCCGAGCGCTTCGATGTCGTCCTTGTCGTACTGCGAGACGACGACCCCCTTGGCCGCCCACTGGAGGGGGGTCCACGTATCGATCGGCTCGCGGGTGATGATGAAGCCGCCGAGGTGCGTCCCGAGGTGCATGGGGCAGCCATCGAGAGCAGAGGCGAGCTCCATGAGCAGCCCGTAGCGACGCTCGTCACGCAGGGGATGGTGGGCGCACTCCGGGTACGTCTCGAGCACCTCGCGCAGGTGCCTGGCGCTGACGGGTGGCAGGTACCGTGAGAGCGCATCGATCTCGGAGGGCTCCATGCTAAGAGCGCGAGCGACGGTGCGCACCGCTCCCTTCGCGCTCATCGTCTGGATGGTCGCCACCATCGCCACGTGGTCGTGCCCGAAGCGCCTGTAGATGTACGCGATGACCTCATCGCGCCGCCGCGCATCGAAGTCGACGTCGATGTCGGGCATCTGCCGCCGCTCTGGATTCAAGAACCGCTCGAAGAGCAGGTCGTATGCGATGGGATCGGCATCGGTGATGCCGAGCGCATACGTGACGATACTATCCCCTGCGCTCCCCCGTCCTGAGCAGCGGATCCCGCGTGAGCGTGCGAAATCCACGATGTCCTTCACGATGAGGAAGTACTCCGCGAAGCCGAGCTCCTCGACGACGGCGAGCTCGTGCTGAAGGCGCGCGAGCGCCGCAGGCCTCATGGGGTGCACGCGCTCCTCCAGGCCACGTCGCGCCAGTCGTGCGAGCATCGAGTGCGGCGTCTCGCCGCGCGGGACCTCCACGCTCGGGAAGTGGAACCGGCCGAGCTCGAGGTCGAGCTCGCACCGTTCGGCGATCGCGCACGTGGCGTCGCACGCCTCTGGGAGATCGCGGAAGAGCTCGCGCATCTGTCGTGGTGATTTCAGGTAGAGCTCGGCGTTCATGCGTCCGTACGGCCCGGGGAGGGGGATGCCGGAACCGGCCGCGGCGAGGACGTCGTGCAGGCGAGCATCGTGGGGATGGACGTAGTGCACGTCGTTGGTGGCCACGATGGGTAGATCGAGGCTGCGCGCGAGCTCGACGAGTGTGCTCACGTAGCGCGGTGAGTCAGGCGTGAGGAGGTTCTGGACCTCGACGTACACACCTCCCGGCTCGGCGATTCGCGCGAGCGCCATGAGTGCGCTCGTTGCGCGTGATCGTTGTCCGGCGAGCACCGCCTGCCCGACCTCACCGTTGATGCAGCCCGTGAGTACGATGAGGCCGCCACGACATCGCGCAAGATCCTCGAGGGTCGCGACGGATGGGGCGTCCTTGCTCCGGACGTGCATCGCCGAGAGGAGCCTGCACACATTGGCGTACCCCTCGCGGTCGCGCGCGAGCAGCGTCAGATGGAAGCCAGCTCCGGCAGCACGGCCGAAGCCGACCGGTGGAGGACAGGAGAGCCGCTCACGAGGCGGTGCGTCCCCCTCGTCCCCGCTGATGCCGAGCGGCTCGATGACGATCTCGGCTCCGATGATCGGCTTGATGCCGGCCCCAAGCGCCTTCTGGTAGAACCGAATCGCTCCGGAGAGGCCCTGGTGGTCGGTGAGCGCGATCGCCGGCATCTCGAGTGCAACGGCGCGTGCGATGAGCTCATCGAGATCAGCGGCGCCATCCATGAAGCTGAAGCGTGAGTGCACGTGGAGGTGCACGAACGTGTCCATCGCGAGGGACCTCTAATCGACGACGCCGATGAACAGCCACCGCCGGCCGAGACGGTCGTAGGCGAGGTCGTACAGACCCCCGCGAGCGAGGACCCGGAAGCATCGGCGGCTCACGTGGCTGTGCGGGAGCCACCACCCTTGCTCGACGGACCAGGTGTGGACGAGCACCTCGACGCGGTAGCGCTTGCCTCGCCAGACGAAGGATCCGGGCGTCCCTCGTTCGGCATCCCACGTGACCTCGATCCCCTCCTCGCAACGCTTGGCTGCCGCACCAGGTGAGCTCACGGGGAGCTGGGATCCACGCATGAGCCACGGACTTCGCAGGAGCTCCCGGAGGACCGGTGCGCGCACGTTCCGGCCGGTGAACAGGTCGAGAGGCTGGCCGGTGCGCCTCCCAGGATCGAAGGTCTTGATCGCATGGTTGCGGCCCATCTCGTGCACCCTTCGTGACGAGGGCCGGGCGTGGAAAGGAGCCTTCAGGGGATCCACGCCCGGCACACGCAGTATACCGAACACACGTTCGGTATACAAGGGCGCTCTGACATCGATGGGCTCCTTGGCTCCCAGGCCGTCACGGCAGACCGAGGAGTGGGAGGATCCGTGCGAAGATCCCGCCGAGGAAGAGTGCGACGACCACGGTGTAGGCGACGATACCCACGGTGCGGAGCCACCCCTGCTCACGAGCGAGCACCGCCACCGTGGAGATGCATGGCATGGCGATGGTGTTCACCAGTGCGAAAACGAACAGGTTCGTCGGCGTCATGAATGTGCGCACATCGGCCGCGTTCGTGCCCACCGTCGCCACGGCGAGTGCGATGAGCAGCTGGAGTGAGAGCTCCTTGCGCACCATGCCCATCACGAGCGTCAAGCCAGCGATCGCAGGCAACCCGAGCCAGCCAGTCACGAGCGGTTCCAGGGGTTCGGTGAGTCGCCACAGCCATCCCGTCTCGTACGCGCCACCCAACACGAGGCTACCCACCACGACGATCGGCGTCGCGACGAAGACGAACTCCTTGAAGCGCTCCCACGCTTTCGTGAGTACGCGCTGGAACCGGGGCCGCCTGAAGGGGAAGACCTCCATCACGAGTCCACGTGCCCGCCCGCCGGCCAGCGACGACAGTGCGATCCCGGTGATCATGTCGACCGCGAACACCACCGCGAAGACGCCGAGTGCGACCGTCCAACCGATGAAGTGGCCGACCGCACCGAGGACGACAGCGGTACGCGCGCTGCACGGCACGAGCGGAATGAGAACCGACGCTATGAACCGCTCCCGCCGCGATGGGAGACTGCGAACCTGCATGACGGCAGGCACGTTGCATCCAGCCGCGGCGACGAGCGGAAGGACCGCCTGGCCGTGCAAGCCCATGCGATGCATCGCGCGGTCAGCGAGGAATGCGAGCGAGTTGAGGTATCCGGAGTCCTCCAAGAGCGCGAGCAGCACGTAGAAGGTCAAGATGTACGGCAGCCCGATCGTCAGTGACGCCTCGAGACCAGCATCGAAGCCCCAGGCGAGCACCCGCGAAAGCATGCCGTCACCGGCGATCCGCGCGATGAGACGTCCGATCCACGGGGACGCTACGGATGCCCACGCGCCCGCGACGAGAGACGCCAGGCGTTCACCAACCACGAACAGGAAGGAGAAGATCGCGCCGAGCACGCAAGCGGCGATGACGGTCCCTGTGAGTGGCGATGTCGTGAGTGCCCACGCGTCACGTCGGCGACCCTTCGGCTCGATGCCGCGCACGGCAGCAGCTGCGAGCGCTGCTGCCTCCTCGTGACGCGCGCGCAGCGCCTGGACGCATGCCTCGACCGTCCTGGGCATCACGTGCGTCACGCGAGTGTGGGCGCTACGAGCGCGCGCCACCTCGACGGCTGCCTGGATGAGGATATCACTCCCCGCTCCGGTCACGGCGACGGTCTCGATGACCGGCACGCCGAGGCGTTCGCGGAGGACCTCCACGTCGAGAAGGATGCCTTGACGGCGAGCCTCATCCACGAGGTTGAGCGCGACGACGCAGGGCCACCCCTCCTCGAGGACCTCGAGCGCGAGTGCGAGGTTGCGGGCGAGGTTCGTCGCGTCGATGACCACCACGACGACGTCCGGCTCGATGAGGGCGAGCCCCGTGCTGACAGGGCGCGTCTCGCAGGCGAGTAGCTCAACGGTCGGATCGATGGAGTACGTGCCGGGCCAGTCGACGATGATGAGGCGCTCCCCCTCCAGGGTCGACTCACCGAACAGGATGTCCTGCGTCGTGCCGGGGTAGTGCGCCGTCTCTACGGCCATCCCCGTGAGCCGCTCGAACAGGGTCGACTTCCCGACGTTCGGGTTCCCGAGGAGCGCGATGAGCGTCGCTCCGCTGCGTATCGCAGCGATACGCGCGTCGAGATCCTGTGAGACGAGGTGCGGACCGTGCCGACCAGCGACCATGTTCCACGAGTCCTCAGGAGCGTGCACTCGCGACTGGTGTCACGATGATGGCGGCGGCGACATCACGGCCGATCGCGTAGCGCGCTGTGCCCACCTCGACCATGAGGGGTCCCCTGAAGGGCGCCACCTCGATGAGCCGTACGTGCGTGCCCGGGTACAATCCGAGAGAGCCGAGGTATGCGAGGAGGGAGCCATCCTCGTCCGTGATACGCGCGATCGTGGCCTCCGCTCCGACGTCAAGCTCCGAGAGAGGCATGCCGGAGTCAGCCGCGACCTCGCCGTCGGCCGACGGTATGGGGTGCCCATGCGGACATACGGCGGGATTCTCGAGGTACGCCTCCAGGGCGGCCTGCACCCGCTCGGAGAGGGCGTGCTCGAGACGGCAGGCCTCCTCGTGCACCTCGTCCCAGGGCAGTCCGAGGACATCCACGAGGAAGCGCTCTGCGAGACGGTGGCGCCGTATCACCTCGAGCGCAGCTGAACGTCCACGATCGGTGAGTGCGACCGCACCGCGTGGACGGGTGACGTAGCCCGCATTCGCGAGACGCTTGAGCGTCGCTGTCACCGTCGGCGCCGAGACGCCCACCGCCTCCGCGATGCGCGCGGGCCGGACGGGACCCTCCTCAGTGAGCTTGTAGATCGTCTCGAGGTACTCCTCTATCGTGGAGCTGGCCATCCGGCCCCCTTCCGCGGCTGACGTGAAGTCGAGCGGACCTCCTTCGCCTATGCTACCGAGTATCGCTCGTCGCGGCTAGGCCCAAGGTCCTGCCCGTCCCTGGGACGAGCAGGGTTCCGCTCAGCGGGCCTCAGGCTCCGTTCAGCGCGGCCCGCCTACCGTTCGGCAGGTTCTTCTGCGATACCTCGACTTCCCCATTGACGGCCGGGTGCACGGCGGGTATAGTCCAGGCTGTCCCGAGAAGTCGGACCGAGCGAGTCTCGAAAGGCGGCGTACCAGTAGCTGCCTGAGGGGCCGGGCGGGTGCGATGGGCAGCGCGAGCGGCCAGAGCACCTCCGGGCGCCAAGGGTAAGAAACGGGAAACCGCGGAGTAGAGGCCCCGCAGGCGGGGTTTCTCGGGACACTCTCTTTCCCCGGTGTGCGGCCCCGTCCTCACGCAGGACGGTACGTGACCCGCGCGAGCGGTGACTCCCAGACGCTCACGGATACGAGGCCCACGCGGTCACCGGTGGCGGTCCGCACCTTCGGGTCGAGCTCCTCGAAGATGACCCGTGCGAGGTTCTCCGCGGTCGGACTGCGCCGATCGAACGGTGGGATCTCGTTCAGGTAGACGTGGTCGAACCGTGTGAGAACGTCGGCCAGATCCCGCTTGAGGTCCTTGAAGTCGTACAGGATATCGATCGCATCGAGTGACGCTCCCGCGATCGTGACCTCGACATCCCACGTGTGACCATGTAGGCGACGGCACTCACCCTCATATCCGCGGAGCGCGTGCGCGGCATCGAAGTGGCCCTTGACCTTGAGCTCGTACACGGTGCTCCTCTCAGAAGAGCGTGGACGGTGCCTCGGGCTCGGCGAGGCCGAACCCGACGTCCCCACCATCATCGATCGCCTCGTTGCACAGGCCGTCAGCAGCCTCGTTCTCAGAGCGTGGCACGTGCGTGAAGGTGATCGCCCGGAACCGCGATGCGAGTCTGCGTGCCTCCGCATGCAGGGGTTTGAGGTTGGGATGCTTCACCCGGTACTCGCCTCGCATCTGCTTCGTGACGAGCTCACTATCGAGCCGTACGTCGAGCTCGTCGACCCCTGCAGCCTGTGCAGCGCGCAGGCCTTCGATGAGCGCTGTGTACTCAGCGACGTTGTTCGTCGCTTCACCGAGGAAACGTCCGCCGGCGGCCAGTATCCGTCCATCATCGCCACGGAGGACGACACCGATCCCCGCCGGCCCAGGGTTTCCCCGGGCCGCACCATCGGCAATGAGCACCGCGCGCATCAAGCCTCCCGTGAGTCGCGGACGATGAGGATCCTGTGGCAATTCGGGCACGTCGCGACCGGGCCCGCTGCACGCAGCGTATCGAGACGCGCCTTGGGTAGGTCGATCCGGCACACCGAGCACATGGTGCCATGCAGCACGCCGAGCCCGATGCCGTGCTTCGCGGCTCGCGTCTCCTCGTAGCGGCCGAGCAGCTCGGCGGAGATGGCACTGGCGAGGGCCTGGCGCTTCCGTCTCATGTCCTCGATGGCATGGGTGAGCTCCCCGCCTCGCGCCTGGAACTCACTGATGAGCTGCTGTTCCCTGTGGCGAGCCTTGGCGAGGGCAGCGTCGATCTCGGCAGCCTTCGCGCGCCCGGATTCGACGCGCTCCAAAGCCTCGAGGATCTCGGTCTCCTTCTTGGCTCTCTGACGGTTCATCGCGTCGATCTCACGGGCGATGTTGGTGAGCTCCTTGTGGTCCGTGACGCTCCCCGAGGTCGCCTTCTCCTGTTCGGCTGCGATGCGCGCGCCAAGCGAAGCGGTCTCGTCCTCCAGGCGCTTGACGACACGATCCGCCTGCTCGATGTAGGCGGCCGCCTTCTCGGAGAGCGCCTCGATGTCCTTGATCTTGCGCCGAAGTTCCAGGATGGCACGCTTCTGCGGCAGCTCGTCAAGCTGTCGCTCCAAGCGCTGGATCTCCATGTCGACTTCCGCCAGAGCGATGAGGGCGGTGATCTCGTCCATCTACTCCATCCGTCCGTGCACCCGCCAACCAACACGCGGTGCGTCCACGACGACACGCTCCGTACCGAGGAGCGAGACGACCTGCTCGGCCAGGACGGCGACGAGTGGCCACTCCGTCACATCGTGCCCAGCCTCGATGACGGCGAGGCCGGAAGACACGGCCCTGGTTGCGTCATGATAGCGTACCTCACCTGCCAGGAGGACCTCTGCGCCCGCGGCTAGCGCGTCGTCGATGAGTGATCCTCCTGAACCGTTCGCGATCGCGAGGAGGGTCACCGTGGTATCGGGTGAACCCCACACGCGAACGGGACACCTCAGTCGCTCACTCGCGCGCTGGGCGACGTCAGCGAGCGTGCCGGACAGAGGTACGATGCGTCCGAGGCGAGCAGCGCCTCGCGCGATCCGGATCGCCGAGACGACGATGAGGGGCTCCTCGTACGGATGGACACGCGACGCGGCGACGGCGACCCGTCCACCCTGGCCACGGGGTGCGACCATCTCCACTCGGGCCTCGGCGATGCTCCCGCCAGGCTGGACATCCACGGCTGGCGAGGCACCGGCACGCGGTTGGAACGTACCGGCGCCTGTCGCTTGGAACGCGCACCCCTCGTACTCACCTATCCTGCCTGCACCAGATGCCGTCATCGCGTCGATGACGGCAGCTGCGGCATCTGGCGGCACGAACACCGTGACGAGATCGGCCTCCTCGACGCCGCGCTCGAGTGGCTGGCCATCCGGATACCCGAGCGCGCGTACGAGAGCGCGCGCACCGGCAGGCGATCGGTCGAGGTTCGTGTGCATCGAGATCACCGACACGGATGCACGGGCGGCTTCCAGGACGAGGCGGCCGGCTGCCGTGCCATTCGTCACGCGGTCGAACGTCTCGAGGAACGGCGGGTGGTGGGTGATGAGGACGTTCGCGCCGTGTTCACGCGCCATCTGCAGGGTCTCGATCGACGCATCCAGCGTGATGAAAGCGCGTACTACCGGTTCCAGCCCATCGCCGACGAGCAGGCCGCAACGGTCCCACGGTTCGGCCCATGCGAGGGGGAACGCCTCGATGAGGCGCTCGACGAGCTCCCCCACCGTCATCGCTCCCACAGGGGCACCTCCCATCTGCGACGCTCGCGGAAGCTGACCACGCTCGTGACCCCAGCATCCGCGAGCGCCTGCCGGGCCTCGTCGATACCGGCACCGACGTCAGCGGGATCGTGTGCATCCGACCCGATGGTGAACCTGACGCCGCCCTGCGTGAGTTCGCGCAGGAGCGCCTGCCCCGGGTAGAGTTCGCCGCAGGGCTTCCTGAGCCCAGCGGTATTGACCTCGACGACGACCCCGGCATCAGCTGCTGCACGGGCGAACGCGGTGTACAGGGGTCGCGGGTCGCGCTGAGGCAGGTAGCCGAACTTCTTGACGAGATCCACGTGTGCCAGGACGTCGACCAGGCCGGATCGCGCGACGTGCGCAAGGTCAGTCAGGTAGCGTTCCCACAGCTCATCGATGTCCCAGGTCTCGTAGCCATCGCGTCGCTCGGGATCGTCGAAGGCCCATCCGTCCACGTAGTGGACGCTGCCGAGCACGACATCGAAGGGGTAGCCCTCCAGGAGCGATCGTACGAAGGACTCATTGCCGGGATGGAGGTCGACCTCGATCCCGAGCAGGACCTCGGGCCCTCCGCACGCCGCGCTCGACGCCTTGAGGGCGAGCACCTCCTCGACGTACGCGGGAAGCTCCGCAAGCGGCATCGCATACTCGGCGGCGTACGGATCGCGTGCGAGCACCTCGTCGGGTAGCGGTAGGTGTTCCGTGAACGCGAGCACCGCGATCCCCCTACGGCGTGCGGCAGCGAGGTAGTCGGCGGCCGATCCAACCGCATGTCTGCAGCGCGCCGTGTGCACGTGCATGTCGATCATATGGTCTCCTGGATCGTCCCGCCGCCGACGACGATGTCACCGTCATAGCATACGAGAGCCTGGCCGGGAGCCACAGCCATCGCAGGTGCGTCGAGTCTCGCCGTGAGCGTGCCGTGCTCGACGCTGACCGAGGCGCTGCGCGGCTGACACCGGTAACGCCACTGGACGGAGAGCGCCGCATCCCGCACCCCGTGCCACACGACGTCGCGCGCGATGATCGTGGACACGGCGAGTGCCTCACGTGGACCGACGATGACGGCGTGGCGCTCCGGCTCGATCCGCACGACGTACCATGGCTGCGAGGTCGACAGGCCGAGCCCCTTGCGCTGACCGACGGTGAAGGCCTCGTACCCGGCATGGTGACCGATGGTGCGTCCCTCCTGGTCGCAGATCGGCCCCGGTGTGCCCTCCCGTTTCCGCGTCGCAACGGATAGCGACCGGATGCATGCATCCTGGCTCTCATCGAGGTGCACGCCCGCGAGCCCGAGCTCGCGAGCAAGCGAGCGGACGTCGGTCTTCCGGAGATCCCCGAGGGGGAACACGAGGTCACGCAGACGATCGGGGCCGAGCCGGTACAAGAAGTAGCTCTGGTCCTTGGTCGCATCGAGTGCGCGTCCGATGCGGAGCCCCGCAGGGGTCTCGACGATGCGTGCGTAGTGCCCGGTGGCGAGCGCCGCTCGCGCCCGCCTCGCTGCATCGAGCAGGAAACCGAACTTCACGAGGTCATTGCAGGCGACGCACGGGTTGGGAGTCATGCCGCTTCGGTACGCGAGTGCAGCAGGGCCCGTCACGCACCGCTGGAACGTGTCGTCAGCGTGGATGACGCGATGAGGGATCCCGAGACGATCAGCCATGCGCGAGGCGGCCTCTACCGCGATCTCGTCGATGCACCCCCTGCCGAGCGAGAGCGTCACACCGACGACGCGCCAACCCCGTTCGCGCAGAAGGGCAGCGCTCACGGAGCTGTCCACACCGCCGCTCATGGCGGCCCAGATGAGACGCGTCATACCTCAGTCGATCTTCGTGCCGGGGTCGCCGAGACCGCACGTGATCACGGCGAGCAGCTCCCCGACGTCGATGTCCGCGACGGGCGCTATGAGCATGACGACGTCCTTGTGGGTGAGGCTGCCGCCTCTCACGAGCGCGCACATACGCTCGATGTGGTCGATCGTGGCCGTGCGCATCGTGTCGTGTGCCTTGTGCTGGCGGATGGCGACCTTGAACAGGTCACTCGTCTCGGTGGCATGCGTCACGAACAGGACGCACGCCTCGTCCGAGCCCTGACGTTCCGCCACGAGACGCGCGACCTCACCGACGAAGTGGGTCGCAGCGGCGAGCGAGATCGGACGCTCGATGGCGCGTGTGATGATCCGAACACCGACCGGTGAACGCCACGTCCCGTCGTCGAACGTCTCGAACCCGAGCTCCTCGCCCGCGCGTCGCACGCGCGCTCTGAACTCCTTGCGTAGACGCGCAGCGAGTTCGTCCTGTGCGGTGTGGGGAGCGACGACAGCATCGGGGATCGCTTGGGTCACCGTCGAGGCGTCCAACGTGCCCTCGGTGAGGCCACCCCCGAGGCCGAGCTCGCGGAGGTCGGTCGTGAGCGCCTGACCGGCGTCCATGGTGAGCAGCTCGGCGAGACGAGGGTTGCTGACCTCCAGGGTGAGACCGAAGACGTTGAGTACCGCGTGCCGTTCGCGGTCTCGCTCAGGGGTCTCCGTCCGCTCCTTCTCGTCATGGCTCTCCGTCATCATCACTCCTCGGCGTACGCGCTGCCATCGTCAAGTATGAACAGTACCGCACTCGAATGCCAGTGCCTGGCGAGTCTGACCGCTCGTGCCAACCATCCAACCGCTCGGAGGCAGGCAGCGTCCGTTCGCCGAAACGAACGCATGCTCGCTTGTTCGCATCGAACGTGGATGGTAGATTCGACTCCCGTTCTTCGAGGGGACACGCTCGAACGGTCGTCCATGGTTGATAGCCACAGGGTGGCGAGAACCCGCTGGACCAACCGCCGGAGGGCCTGGCAGCTATCTTGGTCGCCAGGCCCTCCGCCTTCTGTCAGTCGAGCGTACGCAAGAGGTTCGCCATCTCGATGCCGGCGAGTGCCGCATCCCACCCCTTGTTGCCCGCTTTCGTACCCGCGCGCTCGACCGCCTGCTCGATCGTATCAGCGGTGATCACGCCGAAGATGACCGGCAGGCCCATCTCGAGGGACACCGCGGCAACGCCCTTGGAGACCTCCGCAGCCACGTACTCGAAGTGCGGCGTCCCACCACGGATGATCACGCCGAGGGTCAGGATCACGTCGTACGTGCCGCGCTCGGCGAGCCGACGCGCCAGGAGCGGTATCTCGAACGCACCAGGCACCCAGGCCACATCGATGTCGTCCGCACCGACACCGTGACGGGTGAGCGCATCCATCGCACCCGCCAAGAGCCGCGAGGACAACAGCTCATTGAACCTGCTCACGACGATGCCGACCTTCAGTCCGCTCCCGACGAGATCACCCTCATAGACAGCCATGGCCATCACGCTCCTTCCGTCCCATCGCCAGGGACGTCTATCCTGTGGGACAGCTTCTCCTTCTTCGTCCGCAGGTACCGCACGTTCTCCGGATGGCACGCCACCTGGAGCGGCACCTGTTCGGTCACGCGAAGCCCGTAGCCCTCGAGACCGACGATCTTGGTCGGGTTGTTCGTCATGAGGCGCATCGAGGTCAACCCGAGGTCGGCGAGGATCTGCGCGCCGATGCCGTAGTCCCTCAGGTCGGCTGGGAAGCCGAGTGCCTCGTTGGCCTCGACGGTGTCGTGTCCGCGCTCCTGGAGCTCGTAGGCCTTGAGCTTGTTCTCGAGACCGATGCCTCTCCCCTCGTGTCCGACGATGTAGAGGATGACCCCGCGGCCCTCCTCCTGCACGCGGCGCATCGCCTCCTCGAGCTGGTCACCGCAGTCACACCGCAGCGAGTGGAACACGTCACCGGTGAGGCATTCCGAATGCACGCGCACGAGGACGTCGGGTCGTCCCGCGACCTTACCAGCCACGAGGGCGACGTGGGTCGATCCATCGACCAACGAGCGGTATCCGTGCGCGGTGAAGGTGCCGTACCGCGTCGGCAGCCTCACGGTCGCGACACGCTCCACGAGGCGCTCGGTGCGCCTGCGGTATCGGATGAGGTCGGCCACGGTGACGATCTTGAGTCCGAAGCGCCGAGCGACCTCCTCGAGCTGCGGCCTGCGCGCCATCGTGCCATCCTCGTTCATGATCTCGCAGATCACGCCTGCCGGATACAGCCCGGCGAGTCGGGCGAGATCGACGGCCGCCTCGGTGTGTCCTGCGCGTTCGAGCACACCCCCCGGCTTCGCGCGCAGGGGGAAGACGTGTCCAGGCATCGAGATGTCCTCGGGCGTGGTCGCCGGGTCGATGGCCGTCAGGATCGTCTGCGCCCGGTCCGCCGCCGAGATGCCGGTCGTGATCTTGCCCTTGGCCCCGATCGACACGTGGAACGCGGTCCCCTGTGCAGACGTGTTCAACGATGTCATCGGCGGGATCTTCAGCTCATCCAGACGCTCGCCGGTCATCGGTAGACAGATGAGACCGCGACCGTGGGTCGCCATGAAGTTTATCGCCTCGGGCGTCACCTTCTCGGCAGCCATGACGAAGTCGCCCTCGTTCTCCCGGTCCTCGTCATCCACGACGATGACCATGCGCCCTTGAGCGATCTCAGCGATGGCCTCTTCGACGGTTGCGAACGGTCCTGTCATCAGCATCAGCGTCCCTCGGTCAGTTCACGCAACAGGTCCCCGAGGCTGCGTCGTGGTGAGGCCTGGTCAGCAGCACCGCCGCCCATGTAGGCATCCACGAACCGCTGGACGTACTTCGCGATGATGTCCGTCTCGAGGTTCACGGGCGCGCCGATGGCCTTGTCCTTGAGTGTCGTCACCTGCTCGGTCTGTGGGATGACAGCGGCGGTGAAGCCGGTCTCCCCGATGCGGGCGACGGTGAGCGAGATGCCATCCACGGCGATCGAACCCTTCTCGACCACGTAGCGCATGACGGACGGTGGCGCTTGGAACTGGTAGACCGTGAAGCGTCCGGCTGGCTGTCTGAGCTCGAGACGCCCGATGCCGTCCACGTGCCCGGTCACGAGATGACCGCCGAGCCGGTCCGAGAGACGGACAGCACGTTCCAGGTTGACCTTCGAGCCCTGCTGCAGCGACCCGAGCGTCGTACGGTCGAGCGTCTCACCACTCACATCAGCCAGGAACGCGCCCCGGATGAACTTGACGACGGTGAGACAGACCCCATCCACGGCGATCGAGTCTCCGATCGCCATATCGCGGCCGAACTCGGGTGCATAGACCTCAAGGCGCATACCGCCACTGACTCGCTCGGCGCGAGTTATGACGCCTTCGCACTCGACGAGGCCTGTGAACATCGTCGTCTCCCTTCCCACAAATGACGGATCACCGGTTCGATCGGCCTCCAGACCGTCGCCGCATCGCCACCCGCCACGCCAGCCTCCACGGCGGCCATGCGCGGGCGAAGGTCGAATCCCTCGATGTCGCCCGTGCCTAGGAAGACCGGCGGAGCGGTGGTGCCGGCCATGCCGCCTGCGGTCACGACCACGAGCTGATCGAGGCAGCCGGACGGATACAGCGCGCTCAGCAGCGACGGTCCGCACTCGACGAGCACGTCGTCGATGCCAGCACCAGCAAGAGCGCGTAGCGCACCTTCGATGCCGGAGGCGTACGGGTACCGAAGCACCTGAACGCCTGCCGCCGTGAGGCGCTCGAGCTGGCTGTCGCGCACGCGGTCCGAGACGACGAGCATCACTGGGGCGGCCTCGTCTGTGAAGATGCGCGCCTCGGGCGACGGAACCGAGGTGCGCGAGAGCACGACACGCACGGGTTGATGGCTCGCTAGGCGGCCGTACGCATCGCGCACGGTGAGTGCGGGGTCGTCGATGGCGAGCGTGGCCGCTCCGACGGCTACCGCGGTCGACCGGGAGCGCAGGCGCATGGTGATCTCCCGGCCGCCCTGACCGGTGATGTGTGACCGTCTCCCCATGGCCAGAGCCGGCCTTCCGTCGATGGTGAGTGCGACCTTCGCGGTGATGAACGGTCTTCCCGTGTGCATCCGCGTGAGCCACCCTTCGTTCAGCGCACGGAAGGGCGTCTCGTCATGGACGAACGACACACGAACACCTGCGCGCTCGAGCGCCTCAGCGCCGCCACCGACCACATCGGGATTCGGGTCACGCATCCCGATGACGACCGACTCGACACCCGCCTCGATGATGCGCGGCGTGCATGGGGGTGTACGTCCGACATGGTTGCACGGTTCGAGCGTCACGTACATGGTCGCACCGCGCGCAGCGTCTCCCGCGTGATCGAGCGCGACGGTCTCGGCATGCGGTGCGCCGGCTCGCTCGTGGTACCCCTCTCCGACGACGACGCCGTCCTTCACGATGACGCACCCGACGACGGGATTGGGGCTCGTCCTGCCCGAGGCGATCTCGGCGAGACGGTACGCGCGACGCAGGAACGGATCGGGGATGCGTTCAGCGCCGTCAGTGAACAGGCTCACGGAAGCCCTCGACCTTCCTTCTCCCATCCGGACTATACCGTCGGCACCGGGATCTCACCGGTTCGGCCCCTTGCGGGGTTCGCGGGCTGTCACCGCCGGTGGGGAATCACACCCCGCCCTGAAGAAAGCACGCGTAGTATAGCACGACCAGTTACGCTGCAACCGTGCGTGCTCTGCCCGCTCAGACCACAGTCGTCGTCGCTGCACGTCTGATGGCTTGCACGGCCGCAGCGCGATCCGTCCGACCGAATATCGCGTTGCCCGCCACGAGGACACTCGCGCCGGCCTCGACGACAGGGCGTGCCGTGGTCTCGTCGATACCGCCATCCACCGCGATGCGCACGTTCGAAGCCTCGCTCGCCACCATGTCACGGATGCGTCGGATGCGATCGATGGACCGTGGGATGAACGCTTGGCCCCCGAAGCCGGGATTCACGCTCATCACGAGGACCTGATCGATCTCCGGCAGGATCGCCTCGAGCGCGCCGACAGGGGTACCCGGATCGATCGACACGCCGGGCGATACCCCGGCGTCGCGGATCCGGGTGACGACGCGGTGCAGGTGGCGACATGCCTCGACGTGCACGGTGAGGATGTCCGCGCCTGCCTCGATGTACCAATCCACCGAAGCGTCCGGGTCCTCGATCATGAGATGCACGTCGAGCGGCACGGTGGCGATGCGCTTGAGTGCAGCCACGACCGCTGGGCCGATGGTGAGATTCGGGACGAAGTGTCCGTCCATCACATCGACGTGGATGAGGTCAGCGCCGGCGCTCTCCACCGCGCGCACCTCGTCCCCCAGCATCGTGAAGTCCGCTGAGAGAATCGACGGCGCGATGAGCACATGGCCGGCCATGCATCACTCCTCATCGTCGATGAGCCCCATCCCGTGGAACTCATCCGTGGCAGCACGCCCCATGAGCGCGTCTTGGGCGGATCGTGGCGACGCACCCTCGTACAGTATCGCACGGACCTGCCTCGTGATGGGTAATTCGATACCGTACTTCTCGCCAAGCTCGTGGAGAGCGATGGCCGAGATGGCGCCCTCTGCGACCATGTGCGTGGTCTCAGCGAAGGTCTCGATGGTCCCGCCGCGCGCCACGTGCTCTCCTAGCCCGCGATTGCGGCTGTGCCGGGAGGTGCACGTCGCGATGAGGTCACCGATGCCAGCCAGCCCCATGTACGTGAGAGGATCCGCGCCGAGTCGGCGGCCGAGGCGCGCCATCTCAGCGAGTCCGCGTGTCATGAGCGTGGCCTTCGTGTTGTCGCCGTACCCAAGACCGTCGGAGATTCCAGCGGCGACGGCGATGACGTTCTTCGAGGCTCCGCACAGTTCCACGCCCACCACATCAGGATTCGTGTAGACCCTGAACGAGGGCGCATGGAACAGGTCCTGGAAGAACCGCGCGGTTCGATCGTCATAGGCTGCGACGACGGTGGCCGATGGTACATCCCGGCTCACCTCTTCCGCGTGGTTCGGCCCAGAGAGCGCAGCCAGCCTCTCCGGCCCTCCGAGGACCTCCGCGAGCACCTCCGTCATGCGCAGATCGGACCCGCGCTCGATGCCCTTGGCGAGTGAGATGATGGGAGTACTCGCCTCCACGTACGGTCGCATCATCTCCGCGGTGGCGCGCACCGCATGCGACGGAGTGACGACCGCGACGGCCTGAGCGCCCGTCAGAGCCTCATGGGCATCCGCCGTCGCGACGACGGTGGCGGGTAGTTCCACGTCACTGAGGTACGCGGGGTTGCGGTGCGTCGCGGTGATCGTGTCGGCGAGCGCGGGATCCCGCGCCCACAACCTCACGTGATGACCCTGGCGCGCCAACAAGCGCGCCACCGCGGTGCCCCACGAACCAGCACCCAGGACCGCGACCGTGATCATCACGCACTCCTCGGCTGCCACGGGAGCCTGACCCTCGGCTCCTCTCCTGACAGGATACGCCGTATGTTACTGCGGTGTCGCCAGATGACGAGCGCTCCGGCAGTCACGCCGAACAGGAGCAGCGCTGGACGGTCAGGGTAGAGCAAGACCATGAGCAGGGTGATCTGCGCAGCGAGCGTGATGGACGCGAGGGACACCATGCGCGCCGTCATGAGGACCGCTATGAAGGTCATGAGCAGCACGGCGAAGGCCGCGGGCATGAGGACCGCAACCGCGCCGGCGGCGGTTGCCACACCCTTGCCGCCCCGCAGTCCGATGAAGGGTGAGAAGCTGTGCCCTGCCATGGCCGCGAGTGCGCTAGCCACGAGGATCCAATCCCGCCATGGCACCGCACCCGGAACGAGGGCGCGGGTCACGGCCACCGCAGCTGCACCCTTGGCGACATCCAGGACGAGCACCGCAACACCGGCTGCCGGTCCGAACGTGCGGAACACGTTCGTCGTCCCGGGGTTCCCGGATCCGTGCTCGCGGATGTCGGTCTTGAAGAACACGCGCCCGATGAGCACGGCGAACGGGATGCTACCGAGACAGAACGAGACGAGGACCCCGATGATGCCTTGAGCGGCCAGCGCCACCTACGCCTTCCTCCTGAACCTGAGATCGATGGGCGTGCCGGTGAGGTCGAACGTCTCGCGGAGACGGTTCTCCAGGTACCGTACGTACGCATCGTCCACGAGCTCGGGATGGTTCGCGAAGAACGTGAACTGCGGCGGCGCGGTGCGCGTCTGGGTCACGTAGCTCAAGCGCAAGTGCCGACCACCTCGCGACACGCTGTGACCAGCAGCGCGGATCTCGGTGAGGAACCGATTCAGCGCGCTCGTGGCGATCTCGCGTCGATGCGCAGCAGCGACCGCTTCGAGTGCCGGGAAGAGCCTCCCCACCCCCGCTCCGGTCCGCGCGCTCATGCGCAGCACGGGCGCGTAACCCGCGAACCCGAGCCGTTCGGGCACCTGTGACGCCACGGCTTCCTTGGCCTCCGGGCCGCCGACGATGTCCCACTTGTTCAGCCCGATCACGAGAGCGCACCCACGTTCCTCAGCGAAGCGAGCCACACGCTGATCCTGGTCGGTCACGCCGAGCGGTGCATCGACCACGAGGACCGCGACGTCCGCACGATCCATCGCTCGCATCGAGCGTACGAAGCTGTAGTACTCGACGCTATCGTCGATCTTGGCGGTCCTTCGAAGTCCTGCGGTGTCGATGAGCCTGAAGCGCTGCCCGTCTCGCTCGAGCACCGTGTCCAGTGCATCGCGCGTCGTGCCCGGAACATCCGAGACGATCGAGCGCTCGTAGCCGAGCATCGCGTTGAGCAGGGACGATTTCCCCGCATTGGGACGCCCGACGATGGCGACGCGGATCTCGTCGGCGGCCTCCTCGGGCTCTGAGGGCGGGAGCACGCGCACGATCTCGTCGAGCAGGTCCCCTGTGCCATGGCCATGCACCGCGGAGATGGGCCACGGTCGCCCAAGCCCGAGACGCCAGAACTCGTGCAGCTCGCCCTCGCTCGCAGGGTCGTCCAGCTTGTTGACGACGAGGAAGACGGGGCGATCCGTGCGCCTGAGCAGCGCGGCGATCTCCTCGTCACTGCCCGTGATGCCGGTGCGGCCATCGACGAGGAAGACGACCGCGTCCGCCTGCTTCGCGGCCGTCATGGCCTGTGCACGGATCGACGGACCGAAGGCATCGTCATCACGTAGATCGATGCCGCCGGTATCGACGAGCATGAACTCCACGCCGTTCCAGTCAGCCTTGTGATAGGACCGGTCGCGCGTGACGCCCGGCAGTTCGTGCACGATGGCCTCTCGCGTCTGCGCGATCCTGTTCACGAACGTGGACTTGCCGACGTTGGGCCGTCCGACCACCGCTACGAGCGGGAGCGCCATGCCCTCCTCCTCGAAGATCCTGCGAGCGCTGCATGGAGGCTCACCCCGTCGCTCCCGACGATCTCGACGCGCGCACCGGCGCGTTCGCCGAGCTCGTGTGCCGGGATGTCGTCGAGCGTGAGTCCGTCGGAGTTTAGCACGACGTCCGGCACGAGGTATCGCTTCGCTGCACCGTGGGAACGGATCGCCTCGATGATGTCGCGCCCGACGAGCAATCCTGCGACGGTGACGCCACCACCGAAGAAGACATTCCGCACGGCGAGCACCTCCACGCTGCGCTCCAGGTCATGGTCGCGGACCAGCCTGGTGAGCACGGGAGCGAACAGCTCACCGGTGACGAGGCACGTGTGCTCCCGCGGCCTCCCGAGGCCGCGGAGCCCACCGACCCCATCCAGGAAGGAGCGCACCATCCCGATACCGTTCTCGAACTGTGGTAGGTCGTCATAGCGGTCCGCCACGGGCACCTCAAGACCGGCACGGAGGTACAACTCGTCTGCTGCATGCACCCAGTGGCTGCCGGTGGTCGCTACCCTGAAGCGAGCCACCTCCTCGACGAGCTCGATCACAGCGCGTGCACCCTCCGCCGTGAATGACGGGATCCTGTCACCGGCCAGATGCGTGTGACCAGCCGGCACGATGCCCACCGACGCGACGCTGCGACGTGCAGCGAGCCACGAAAGCGTCTCGCGCAGGACCTCTCCATCATTGACGCCGGGCACCGCGACGATCTGTACGTGCAACTCGATGCCTGCAGCCTGGAGAGCATCGAAGCATGCCAGCGCGCCGTCCGGGACGCGTGGCCGGAGGAGCGTGCGACGGACCGCTGGGTCGACCGCGTGCAGCGACACGTACAGCGGAGACAGGCGCTGCGAGATGATCCTCTCGATGTCCGAGGCTGTGAGGTTCGTCAGCGTGATGAAGTTGCCGTGCAGGAACGACAGTCTGAAGTCATCGTCCCTGATGTACAGCGTTGGCCGAAGTCCGCGCGGCATCTGCGTGACGAAGCAGAACGTGCACGCATTCACACACTCTCGCACGCCGTCGAACAGCGCAGCCTCGAACGATACGCCCGGAGGCGAACCGTCGCGACAGTCCACGGTGACGGCGAGGGTGGCGTCCCCGCGAGCGACCGTCACCTGAGGTGCAGCATCGACGGTCCGCCACAGCCAGTCGAGCACGTCGGTCACCGGCCGACCATCGACGGCCAGCACGACGTCGCCAGGCGTGATACCGGCGACATCCCCTGGGCTGCCCGGCTCAACCCCGACGACACGGGCCGCCGCAGCCACCGACGTCTCACCGTACGCTGGTGTCGTCATGCCCACCAAGCGCCTCGATCGCTTCGACGACACTGACGATCTGCTCCTCGGGGGTCGATGCGCCTGCCGTCACGCCGACGGTCGAAGCACCCTCGAACCACGCACGATCGAGTTCCGCTGCCGATTCGATGTGGTGTACGCGTGGATTGACCGCGCGGCAGATCTCGGCCAGTCGCGTCGTGTTGCCGGAGTTCCTCCCCCCGACCACGACCATCACATCGACACGACGCGCGAGCTCGTCCGCCGCCCTCTGGCGCTTCACGGTCGCGCTGCAGATGGTGTTGTACACGCGCAGCTCGTTCACGCGGCCGACGAGTGCCGCGACGACCTCTCGCAGGCGTGATTCCGCCTGCGTCGTCTGCACCACGACACCCACCCTGCGCGATGGTAAGCGTTCAGGGAGGTCCGCGCTCGCCTCGACGACGATCGCGCCACCAGCGTGGGCGACGATCCCCTCGACCTCAGGGTGATCGGCCTCCCCCACGATCACGACGGTGTAGCCCTGACGTGCCAGCTCAGCGGCATGCCGTTGGGCCGTCGACACGAAGGGGCACGTCGCATCGACGACCGCCAGACCGCGCTCTTGGGCGCGCTCGATGACCGCGGGGTTCACCCCGTGCGAACGGATGATGAGCACGCCCGTGTCGATCCCCTCGGGTCCCTCCACGACGCGCACGCCTTGGTCGGCGAGCGCCTGGACCGCCTGCGGGTTGTGGATGAGCGGTCCGAGCGTGTGCACCGGCGCGTCGCTACTCGCCGCCTCGCGCGCGAGACGGAGCGCCCGCTCGACCCCATAGCACACACCGGCGTGCTCAGCGACGATGACCTCCACTCAGTGCACCTTCCTTGCTTCCTCGAGCAGACCAGCGATGCGTTCCATGATGAGCGATGTGAGCGCCTCCACGCGCTCCTTGCGCGTCCCCCCTGCAGGGAACGCACTCGGCTCGATGGGTTCGCCGTACACGACGGTCACGCGGCGCAGGCGCGGCAAGCGCTGTCCGCGTGGCCACACCTTCTCAGTACCCACGAAGGCGACAGGAACCACGGGCACCTCCTCGCGTAGAGCGAGGAACGCTGCTCCCCCGTGCGCGGGACCGAGGGTGTCACCCGTCTGCCGTGTACCCTCAGGGAAGACCCCCACGAGCTCACCAGACGCGAGGAGCTCGCTCGCGCGGGCGATGGCCGCCCGATCGGCTCCGGTGCGGTCCACGGGGAACGCACCCAGGCGCGGCAGCGCCCACGCGATGATGCCGCGCTCGAACAGCTCCTTCTTGGCCATGAAGTGCACGAGCCTCGGCGCCACGCACCACAAGATCATCGGGTCCATGTACGACCGGTGGTTCCCCGCGAGCAGTGCACCCCCCTTTGGGGGTACGTGACCGCGCCCATGGTCGCGGACACGGAACGCCACCCGCATGAGCGGGCGGCCGACGCCACGAAGGATCGTCGCGAGGATCATCGCGACGCTCTCCTCGCAAGGTCCACGACCTGGTCCACGACGGCCTCGATGCTCAGGTGGGTCGTGTCGATCTCGATCGCATCTGGGGCGACCATCAGGGGGCCGACGTCGCGCGTGCTGTCCGACGTGTCGCGCGCCGCGATGTCCTTGACGACCTCGGCGACCTCGGATGCATGTCCAGCGGAGGTCCTGTCACCGTGCCGTCGTCGCGCGCGCTCCTCGGGGCTCGCCGTGAGGAACACCTTGACCTCTGCGTCAGGGAATACGACCGAACCGATGTCGCGCCCTTCCACGACGGTGTCACATCCCCCCGCCATGGCTCGCTGACGCTGCACGAGCGCGTGGCGCACGTATGGCACTCGCGCCACTCGCGCGACAGCTGCATCCGCAGCCGGCGTCCTGATCTCACGTGTGACGTCGCGGCCATCGACGAGGATGCGCGTGTACACAGGGTCGCCAGGCGCCCGCTCGAACGTGATGTCAGCCTCGCGCGCGATGGTGGCGAGTCCCTGTGCATCGTCCAGAGCGACCCCTGCCGCCAGCGCTTCGACCGCGACCGCTCGATACATCGCGCCTGTGTCCAGGTACGCGAAACCCAGCCGACGCGCCACGCTGCGCGCGACGGTCGACTTCCCTGAAGCGGCTGGGCCATCGATCGCGATGATCATGTGCGGCATCGTCCTTCCCGGGTCGGCGACCACCGATTCTAGCATGGGACCCCCGGTCGGCTCCGTCACGGAGCGCGAAGCGCCTCCAGGTCGCCCGCGAAGTTCGGATATGAGACGTCGACGGCATCGAAACCCTCGACGACGACGGCCGATGAGGCCGCGCATCCGGCGACCGCGAAGGCCATCGCGAGCCGGTGATCGCCACGAGAGGGGACAGTCCCCCCGTGCAGGCGGCGAGGTCCGCTCACGAGCAGGGCATCACCGTCGATCTCCGCGGAGCCGCCCAACGCACGGATCGCTTCCACGATCGCTGCAAGGCGATCGGACTCTTTGACGCGCAGCTCTCCCACTCCCTCGAAGCGGGTCGTGCCCTCAGCCATCGTGGCGACGACCGCAAGCACCGGTATCTCATCGATGAGCGACGGCACCTCCTCGGGCGTGACGCACGTGGCTGTGAGCTTCGCGCAGCCGCGTACGCGGAGGGAACCGACGGGCTCGCAGAAGGATGCGGTGCTACTCGTGAGCACCTCGATGGATGCCCCCATCCGCTCGAGGACGCGCACGAATCCTGTACGCGTCTCATTGAGGGCCACGTCGCGCAGGATGACGTCGCTCCCTTGCACCATCACCGCTGCAGCGACCATGAAGGCCGCTGACGACGGGTCGCCCGGTACGGAGAGTTCGCAGCCCTCGAGGCGCGCCGGGCCCTCCACGGTGGCGCACGTGCCTCGACGCTCGACGCCGACGCCGAACGCTGGGAGCATGCGCTCCGTGTGGTCGCGACTCGGATACGGTTCGCACACCGTGGTCCGACCGTTGGCGTGTATCCCTGCGAGCAGGAGCGCGCTCTTGACCTGCGCACTCGCGATCGGTAGGTCGTGGTGCGCTCCACCGAGCGCGACGCCTTCGATGACGAGCGGCAAGGTCCCAGAAGCCGACGTCGTGATACGAGCCCCCATCTGGCTGAGCGGCTCGACGACGCGACGCATCGGGCGAGCACTGAGCGAGGCATCGCCACGCAGTTCGACCACGACGCCCTTGTGACCAGCGAGGATGCCGGTCATGAGGCGCGCGGTCGTCCCACTGTTCCCGCAATCGATCGGTGCGCTCGGTGACCGCGGGCCGGCATCGTCCCAACCCTCGATGGCGAGATCGAGGCCGTGCATACCAACGACCGCCTCGACGCGCGCGCCCAACATCCGCACCGCCTCGATGCTCGACCGCACGTCCGCGGCGTCCAGGACGTCCCGGACGCGCGTGACCCCGCGAGCCATCGCGCCGAGCAGCACCGCCCGGTGCGAGATGGACTTGTCGCTCGGCACGCGAACCGTTCCGCCGAGCGGGCGCGTCACAGGTTCCACGGTGTATCGCACGTCACCCTCCCTGCGACAGCGGCGCGAGCCGAGCATCGTACCCCCGACGCCGCAGGGCCTCGATCAGGCCCTCCCTGTCGCCCTCGTCGGTCAAGACGAGGCGCAGCACCGCGCGATCCTCGCTCTCGTGATCGATCTCGATGTCCTCGATGTTGCATCCACACGCACCCACGGTCGCCGTGATCTCCCCCAGGACGCCGGGGCGGTCGACCATGGGGACCTCGAGCACGTACAGCGTCGTGCTCGCCGGGACCCAGCGCGCTGGTAGGGACCGGCGCACCTCCGCCGCATCAGCGAAGTACCGCCGAACCCGTTCGTGATCGCGCTCGTTGAGCGCCTGCGCGACCTCGCGCAACAGTGAGCAGAGCTCCTCGATGCTACTGGCGATGGGCTCAGCGTTGTCCATGCAGATACCGGTCCACAGATCCGGACTCCCTGCAGCGATGCGCGTCATGTCCTTGAAGCCTCCCGCCGCGAGCCTGAGGACGTCCTGACCGCTCTCTTGCGCGTTCGCTGCCAGGGCAACGAGCGCTGAAGCCGTGATGTGCGGGAGGTGACTGATGCGCGCGACGGCCTCGTCGTGCCTCTCAGGCCTCACCGTGATCGGGCGAGCCCCGAGTGCACGGACCATCTGATGTACGACCCTGATCGCCTCGGTCGAACTCCGCCTCGTCGGCGTGAGCACCCAGTACGCGCGCTCGAACAGCTCGGCGCTCGCGGCATCGATGCCGCTTCGCTCCGAACCCGCCATCGGATGACCACCGACGAACGAGTACGGGGCATGTGCGTGCGACTCGGCCGCGGCGACCACGGCGCGCTTCGTCGAGCATACGTCAGTCACGACACCGTCGAAGCCCGCCTGTTCCAGCAGGTCGAGCACGGAGGCGACGGCGGTCACCGGCGTGGCCAGCACGCACACGTCAGCCATACCGGGCCCGAACCAGCCAGCACGCGCAGCATCCTCGGCGCAGAGTGCCTCGTCCGTCGCACCACCGCGGAGCGCGCGAGCCGCGACATCCGCGTCGGCATCGACGCCTCTGACGTGCCATGCCTCAGGTCCGCGTCGAAGGCGAAGCCCGATCGACCCGCCGATCAGACCGAGGCCGACGATGAGGACACGCCGCTTCACGCCGCTGCACCGCCAAGGACACGACCCTCCGCCCTAACGCGAGCCTCGACCATGCTCGCGAGCGATGCGAATCCGTCGAGCGTGAGAGACTGCGGCCCATCGCATCGGGCGTGCTCGGGGTCAGGGTGCACCTCGACCATGACGCCGTTCGCGCCCACCGCGATCGCGGCGTTGACGAGCGGGGCGACAAGGTCGCGCCGTCCCGTCGCGTGCGATGGATCGACGATGACCGGCAGGTGCGTGAGTGTGCGCAGGGCGGCGACGGCGGCCAGGTCCAGCGTGTTGCGTGTGTACGTCTCGAACGTCCTGATGCCCCGCTCACAGAGGATCACCTCGCGGTTGCCTCCTTTGAGGATGTACTCGGCTGCCGACAGGAGCTCCTCAATCGTCGCCGACATCCCTCGCTTCAGTAGCACGGGCTTACGCATCCTGCCGAGCTCCTCGAGCATCATGAAGTTCTGCATGTTCCGGGCACCGACCTGGAGGACGTCCGCGTACTGCGCGACCTTCTCCGCGTCACGAACGTCGAGGACCTCGGTCACCACCGGTAGCCCGACCTCGTCGGCGGCCTCACGCAGCAGCTTGAGGCCGGCCTCGCCCATTCCCTGGAAAGCGTACGGACTCGTCCGCGGCTTGTACGCGCCGCCACGGAGCATCGTGGCCCCCGCCGCCTTCACGGCACGCGCGGTCGTCATGACCTGCTCGGGTGACTCCACGGAGCACGGCCCTGCTATGAGCCCGAAGGCCGTGCCTCCCACCGACGTGCCTGCGACCGTGATGACGGTGTCCTCAGCCTGGAAGTCGCGCGAGACGAGCTTGTACGGCTTCAGGACGCGGATGACCTGCTCCACCCCGGGTACGCCGTCGAGTTCGAGTGCGTACATCGTCTCCCGGTCGCCGATCACACCGATGATCGTCTTCACCTCACCACGAGAGAGGTGCGCCTCGGCGCCGGCCTCCTTGAGCAGTGACACGACGTGGTCGATCTCCGCCTGGGTGGCGTGATCGCGCATGACGATGAGCATCCCTCTCACCCCTTCACAGGGCCGGTCGCACACGCGGCCGACCCAGCACCGTAGTGCCCTTCACAGCGAGCCGAGCCGCTCGACGACCGCCTCGAACGCTTCGATCGTGCGCTTGGTGTCCTCCGGGGTGCCGATGCCGACGCGCAGTGCAGGAGCGGTCCCGAAGTCCCGCACGATCACACCCTCCTCGAGTAGGGCCTCGAAGACTTCGACCGGCCGGCTCGTGTGCACGTAAACGAAGTTCGTCTCCGACGGCACGTACGAGATGCCGAGCCGGTCGAAGCACGAATAGAGGTAGACCTTCTGTTCCTGGTTCTCCGCACGCCGACGGCGCACCTCGGCTTCATCGTCGAGCGAGTAATACGCAGCGACCTGCCCGACCGTGTTCACGTTGAAGGGTTCTCGCACCTTGTCGACCGCGCGCGCGAGCGGTTCGGGGACGAATCCGTAGCCAACGCGCAAGCCGGCCAGGGCGTATATCTTCGAGAACGTCCTCAGGATCGCGAGCGGCCTGGCCCCATCGAAGTACGCGAGCGAATCCGGATACTCGCTATGCGTCACGAACTCGAAGTACGCCTCATCGACCACGACGAGCACGTGCGGAGGCACAGCCTCGAGGAATGCGTCGAAGGCATCGCGCGTGTAGATCGTGCCGGTCGGGTTGTTGGGGTTGCACAGGAACACCAGTCGTGTGCGCTCGGAGATGGCTTCCGCCATGCGCGGAAGGTCGTGGACGTCCCCGCTCGCGAGCGGGACCTGCACGGAACGTGCGCCGAGTAGCGCCGAGACCATGGGATACACGACGAACGACGGCCACGCGTACACGACCTCATCACCAGGCCGGATCACCGCCTGTGCGATAAGACGGATGAGCTCGTTGCTGCCGGCGCCGACGACGACGCACCCCTCGGACACGCCGTGGCGCGTCGCGAGCTTCTCCTTGAGGACCCTGCAGGCCCCGTCCGGGTAGCGGTTCAGGCGCGGGAGGACGGCGCGCATCGCCTCGATCGCTCGCGGTACCGGCCCGCACGGATACTCGTTACTCGAGAGCTTCAGCACCACGTCGCGCCCGCTACGCTCGCGTACCTCGCTCGCCCGCAGGCCGGGCGCATATGGCCTCAGCGGTTCGAGGTCGGGCCGTATGATGTCGGCGAGATCCACGAGCTCCTCCTCGGCGTCCATCGGGCCACCAGGTTGCCGTGCATTGTCACCCAGGACCGCACCGAGCGCAACCGACCGCACCGTGCGCGGCCCTCCTCACCGGTGAGCGGTCACCCGAGAGCCTCATGGAGTGCGGTGAGTGCACCAGAGCCGTCACTCACCTCGAGGATCGCCACCGTGGCGGGCGGGATCGCGAACCGCCACGTGACGTCCCATGGCGCCGAGAGCCAGATCCGGAGGAGACCGCGTATGACGCCAGCGTGGGTGACCACCACGACGCGCCGGCCTGCTTGCTCGATGTGGGCTGCTACACGCTCCACGCGTGCGCAAAACGCGCCGAGGGTCTCGCCACCCGGCGCGACCGGACGCGTGGTGGAGTCGCTCGCTCCGGGCGACCCGTCATCGCTCCCGGGAGATCCGAGAAGCCCGAGGTCGATTCGGATGCCGACGGCGGCCGCCTCAGCGAACGTCAGCCCCTCCGCACGACCGAAATCGATCTCCGCGAGGTCGTCGAGTATGTGCAGCGCAGTCCCGCACGAGGCCATCAGCTTGGCGACGTGTACGCAGCGGGGTGCTGGGGACGAGAGGATGACCTGTGGGCCGAAACCCTCGGCGAGCAGGTTGAGCGCCACCGCCTGCGAGCGGCCGAGGTCAGTGAGGGGGGCGTCGCCGCGACCCTGGTACACGCCTCGACGGTTCGCCTCCGTCTCCGGGTGCCTCACGAGCATGACACTCGTCGCCATCGTCACCATCCCGTCAGTACGGCACCGCAGAGCGACACAGCGCACTCCACGAGGACGATGGACGCTCCGGCGATGTCACCCGTGATGCCGCCCACCGCGCGTGAGAGCACCCTCGGTACCGAGACACCGAGAGCCACGCCGACCGCCACGAGCACGACGGAGTGCCACCCACCGAGCACGAGGAGGGGGGCCGTCGTCACGGAGGCGACCGTGAGGGATACTCCGTCCGGACGCCTCGCGAGCGACGCACCCAGCCCGCTCGCACGTGCTGGCCTCTCGCTCCACAGCGCGATGCTCGCCCCCAGCCGCCCGAGAGCGGGGGCGGCCACGACGGCATACCACGCCCCCGTCGCGATGAGGCGTTCGAGTGCCGCGGTCTCCACGAGCACAGCCAGCACGATCGCTGTTGCGCCGAACGCGCCGACGGCGCTGTCAGCCATGATCCGCAGCCGCTCCGCGGGCTCGTCGGCTCCAAACAACCCATCAACGGTATCCGCGAGACCGTCGATGTGCATCATCCTCGTGACGGCGACCCAGGTCACGACGACGAGGACGGCTGCGAGCAGCGCGGATGCCCGCGCCCAGGACACAGCGGCTAGGGCCACGAAGCAACCGATGCCGCCCACGACCCATCCCACCAACGGGAACCAGCACACGACCCGCACCTCGGTGCGCCAACTGCACGGCACGATGGTGAGCAGTGCGAACGCGCTGCCGATGCCCTCGATGACCCTCCTCACTGCACCGCCTCGCTCACGCCCGCCTCATCGAAGGTGGCCATGCCGTTCATCACGGCGCAGGCCGCACGTGCGAGCGAGATGGCAAGGGCAGCACCACTCCCCTCACCGAGACGCATGTCGAGACGCAACATCGGTTCAAGGCCGATCGCGTCGATCACGACACGGTGCCCTCGCTCCGCCGAGAGGTGGGACTGTACGAGATGGTCGCTCACTGCGGGCGCCAGCGCGCACGCAGCGAGGGCTGCCGCACCTGTGATGAAGCCATCAACGACGCACGGTGTACGTGTCTGAGCGCAACCGAGCATCACGCCGACGATCCCCGCGATCTCGAGACCCCCGACGCCTGCGAGCACGCCGATGGGGTCCTCAGCGCGCACGTCATTGACCGCGAGTGCGCGTTCGATCACGCTCACCTTCCGGGCCACCCCCTCGTCATCGAGCCCGGTCCCGCGCCACGCGACCAAGCTCGGATGCACGCCTGCGAGGGCTGCGACGACCGCACCAGCTGCCGTGGTGTTGCCGATGCCCATCTCGCCGACACCCACGATGCGGACGCCGGTTGACGCGAGCTCTCGTGCGATGTCAGCGCCTGCACGGATCGCCTTGAGACACTCCTCGCGCGTCATGGCTGGCCCGAGCGTGATGTCCCCCGTGCCGGACCGCACCTTGGCCTGCCGCACTCCTGGCAGAGCGGTCGTATCCTGAGCGCACCCGACATCCACGACCACGAGATCCGCCCCTGCATGCGCCGCGAGCTGGTTGATGGCGGCTCCGCCATGAGCGAAGTTCGCGACCATCTGCACCGTGACCTCGCGGGGGTAAGCGGATACCCCCTGGTCGGCCACGCCATGGTCCCCGGCCATGACCACGATCGCGGCAGGCTCCGCTGACGGACGCGTGGTACCTTGGATCGCAGCCAACCTCGCAGCGAGCCGCTCCAGCGCACCGAGGCTCCGCGGAGGCTTGGTCAGCCTATCGAGACGCGCCCACGCCCGGTCGTACCCCTCGCGGTCGACCCATGCGAGCGATCCGATGAGGTCAGCGAGCCAACGCTCATCCGTCATACGTCCTCCATCCTCGATCCAGTGCGTCCCGTCTCCCGTCGGGCCGGCCATGCAGGCAGCGTGCCGACGGTCTTGAGATCGATGCACACGCCGGCCATCATGAGGTACGCGGCGTCCGCGCGACGAACGAGGGAGGCGTTCGCGCTACCGAGCAGGTCCCGGAACAGCCGACCCGAGGCGAACGCCGGCACGACGCCGCAACCCACCTCGTTCGTTACGATGATGCTGTCCCCCCGCCGTGCGAGCAGCGCGTCCACGACACTGTCTACCATCGCGAGAGCCCGCCGCTCCTCTCGCTCTGCTACAAGCGTCGCATCGTCCACCTCCTCGAAGATGAGGGAGGCGATGAGCGTCCCCAGGCAGTCGAGCACGAGAACCGCGTCGCTCGGCACGTCGTCGAGCCACGTCGAGGGATGCCTCCCGTGCACCTCGAGCGTCTGCCAGCCCGCGGGACGTCGTCGGCGGTGCTCGGCGATGCGCCGCGCCATCTCGGGATCACGTTCGGCGGAACCAGCCGTCGCGACGTACACGTGCGTGCCGCGCTCGCTCGCCAGCGCTTCGGCCGCGCGCGACTTACCCGACCGTACGCCCCCGATGATCACGATGAGCGCCACCTCAGTGACCTCCGAGCGCGCCGCAGGCGCGCTTGAGAGCCTCAACCTCATGCTCAGCGAGTGGGCGAACCGCCCCGGGCTCGAGGTCCCCCAGAGCGATGGGACCGAACGACGTGCGCTCCAGGGTCTCCACCGGATGCCCGACCGCACCGAGCATCCGGCGCACCTGCCGCTTGCGCCCCTCCTGGATGGTGAGACGGACGACCGAGCTCGAGGCCTCCACGCACTCGAGCACCACGTCGGCCGGTGCGGTCGGCCCGTCGTCGAGGATCACGCCTGCGCGCAACGTCTCGAGGTCATGCTCATCCGGCACACCACGAACCCGTGCGAGGTACGTCTTCGCCACGTGATACCGTGGATGCAGCAGCCGGTTGGCCAAGTCTCCATCGGACGTCAGGATCAAGAGCCCCGTCGTGTCGCGATCGAGTCGCCCGACTGGGAAGACGCGCCTGCCAACGTCGGGGATGAGGTCAGCGACGGTGGGACGTCCCTGGGGGTCGCGGAGCGTCGTGACGTAGCCGCGCGGCTTGTTCAGCGCCAGGTACACGTGTGCAGTGGGCGGTTCCACGACGGCCCCGTCGACGCGCACCACGTCGATCCCGGGCCGAACCCGCACCCCGAGCGTGCCGACGACCTCGCCATTCACACTCACGCGACCACCGCGGATGAGGTCCTCACACGCGCGACGCGATGCGATACCCGAACGAGCAAGGAACCGCTGGAGTCGCTCCGGCTCACTCGTCGCCATCGCTTCCCTCCTCGACGACCGAGTCCGCATCCTCCTCGTCGTCCTCATCGTCCATGAGCGGGCCCTCCATCGCTTGCAGGCGCTCACGGATCGCCAGCTCCGTCCTCGGGTCCGGAGCGAACTCTGCGAGCGGCGGCAATTCGTCAAGGCTCTTCAGGCCGAACCGCTCCAGGAAGCGCTTCGTCGTCCCGTACAGGATGGCGTTGCCTGCGTCCTTATCGCGACCCACCTCACGCACAAGACCCTTCTCGATGAGGGATGCGATCACGGCCTCACTGTTCACACCGCGCACGGCGTTCACACCCTGACGCGAGACCGGCTGGTGGTACGCGATCACCGCGAGCGCTTCTAGGGCGGCTTGCGACAGGCGGCGTGTGTCCCAAGAGAGTACGAGACGCTCGACAGCGTCATGGTAGGCAGGATGGGTGTACAGGCGCCACCCTCCCGCGACCTCGCGCAGCTGGAAACCCCTCTCGTCTCGCGCGTACTCATCGGCGAGCGAGGCGAGGACCTCGCCGACCTGCCGCTCCTCCACCTCGAGGAGACTTGCGAGCTTGCCCGCCGTGATCGGTTCGTCACTCACGAACAGCAGCGCCTCGAGCGCGCCCCTCAGCGAAGCATCAACACTCACGTGTCGGCCCCCTTCTGATCGGTCACGACGATCTCGATCTCGCCGAAGACCTCATCTTGCCTGAGCGTCACCGCGCCACGTTTGTACAGCTCGAGGATGGCGAGGAAGACGACCACGCGCTCGGCGACATCAGCCTTCGGACTCACGCACTCGGAGAAGCGCAGACGATCGCGGCGACGCAGGCGCCGCGTGAGCACCTCCACGTGGTGTTCGACCGGCACCGGCGCTGCCGCGACGTGTTCGGCTTCGAGTAGGAACACCTCGCGCTTGTGGACGAGGTCCGCGCAGATCACCGCGAGGCTGTGCAGCGTCACGCCTTCGAGGTAGTCCGGCATGAAGCCGAGGAACGCCTCCTCGAGCGCGGCCTGTCGCGGATGCATGCGCGACTCGGCCTCGAGTCGCGCCGCCAACTCGAATGCAACGTTCTTGAAGGTCTTGTACGTGAGCAGGCGTGCTATGAGCAGCTCGCGAGCCTCCTCCGGCGAGAGATCCTCGTACTCCTCGGGGAGCACCACCGTCTCACGCGGCAGCAGCGACGCGGCCTTCAGCTCGAGCAACGTCGCTGCGACGAGCAGGAAGTCGCTCGCCACCTCGAGGTCGACGTCCTGGAGCCGCTCGATGTGCTCGAGGTACTGGTCGGTGATCGTCGCGATCGACAGCTCATGCACGTCGACCCGCTGCTTGGCCACGAGGCTCAAGAGTAGATCGAAGGGGCCCTCGAAGACCTCTGTCCGGACAGCGTACGACATCAGGTGCCCGCGGCGTCTATGTGCAGTGCCCGCCTGACCTGGGCCATGAGCTCCTCGATCGCCGGTCGGACCCGGGCGGCACCCTCCCGGAGCACCTCCCACGCATACCCGGGTTCGCGCGCGAGCTCAGCGCGACGCGTGCGGAACGCACGCAGGCATGCGTTCAGGTCCTCGGCCATCGCACGCTTGTGGGCGACGCAGCCGCACTCGGCGGTCCTGCAGCAGCGGTCCCACTCGGCGACCTCGACCGGGTCTCCGACGAGCCGGTGGATCTGGTGCAGCGGACAGATGTCCGGGTTGCCAGGGTCGGTCCTGCGCATCCGCGCTGGGTCGGTCACCATGCCATGCACCTTCGCCGTAGTCTCCTCCTCGCTCTCAGAGAGGTAGATGGCGTTCCCGTAGCTCTTCGACATCTTGCGGCCGTCGGTCCCTGGCACGCGAGCACCCACCTCGGGGATGATGGCCACTGGCTCCACGAGGAGGTCCCCGTACGTCGCATTGAAACGGCGCACGATCTCACGCGTGAGCTCGAGGTGCGGGGCCTGGTCCTCACCGACCGGTACGACCGCGCCCTTGACGATGGTGATATCCGCGGCCTGCATGAGCGGGTACAGGAAGAACCCGACGTTCCCGAGATCCTTCTCGCTGATCTGCTCGCGCTGTTCCTTGTACGAGGGCACGCGTTCGAGCCACGACATCGGCGTCACCATCGACAGGTACAGCGTGAGCTCGGCGACCTCCGGGACATCGGACTGCCGGTAGATCGTGGCCTTCGCGGGGTCGATACCAGCAGCGATCCAGTCGAGGACCATCTCCTCGGTGTAGCGGCGAATCGCGCTCGTGTCCTGCCAGTCGCTCGTGAGTGCATGCCAGTCCGCGACGAAGTAGTACGCCTCGTACTCATCCTGCATGCGGCGCATGTTCATGAGGTTGCCGAACCAGTGGCCGAGGGTCAGACGGCCGGTGGGGCGGTACCCGGTGAGCACGCGCTTCTTCGTCATGGATGACCTCTCCTGGCGGTGGGCTCGTGGAACGGACACATTCTAGCGCACGAAGGTGAGCCTTGGCATCACCACACGCCGGTGAGAAGCGTGAACAGTGGGTCGACGGTGTAGCGGAAGTACACGTCGATCGGATCGAATCCGAGGATGCGCGGGCCGAGCCACAGGACCGCAAGGACGACCGCGAAGCCGTACCGTTCGAGCGTGTGATAGACCTCCATGCCACGGCGCCCGAGGAACAGCGGCAACACACGCGAGCCGTCGAAGGGTGGGATCGGGATGAGATTGAAGAACAGCAGTGCGAGGTTCACGAGGGCGAACGACGCGAACGCGAAGTACGCCACCGCAGCCACGACACCGTCGAGGACGATGAGCATCCGTACGACCCCTCCGGCGAGCACCGCCATGATGAGGTTCGCGAGCGGCCCGGAGATTCCCGTGAAGAACATGCCCCATCGGCGGTCGCCGCGGAACCGCCAGGGGTTCACGGGCACGGGTTTGGCGTAGCCGAATCCGAAGCCGAGCACCGCTGTCATGAGCAGCGGGAGCAACACGGTTCCGAACGGGTCGATGTGCCGCAGAGGGTTGAGCGATAGACGGCCCTGGTCTCGCGCTGTCGTGTCACCCAGCACGAGTGCAGCGTAGCCGTGCGCGACCTCGTGGAACACGATGGCAGGTACGACGACCGCGAAACGCACGACGAGGGTGAGCAGGTCCACGGGTACTCCTCGGTTCACGACGACGGACGCGCGTTCGCACGACGCGCGAGGCGGATGAGGTTCTCGAGTTCCGCCTCTCGGCCCACCGCACGGCCGTCCAGACGGTCTGCACGGGCCTGCGCAAGGATAGCAGAGAACTCGGGGCCCGGGCGAAGGCCGGCCGCGACGAGGTCGTCACCTGTCACGGCGGGCTGGATGCGTGAGAGCACGTCGATGTAGCGCTCGATGCGCTCCTTCACTCGATCATCGCCGAGCGCCCACAGGTAGATGACCGCCTCATCAGGAATGCCGGCCAAAGCGAAGTACAGCCGGCTGTCACGCATCCGTCGGCCGTCCTTCAGCATCGTCAACAGCGGACCGCGCCTCTCGCACGCCGCGAGGGTCGGCTCTCCATACTCGCGGCCGAAGCGCATGCGGCGCAGCCACCGCTCCGCTGCGACGCGCTCCGCGCGCCCGACGAAGGCCGCGACGAGCACGACCCTCCTGCGAGGGGCGCGTGCGAAGCGCGGGGCGAGCCATTCGAACGCGCTGTTGGTCGCGCCGAGGTCAGCGATCACGTCACGCTCGTCGACGCCTTCGGGAACGAGCGTACGCAGCACCCCCAGAGCGCTCAGCCGCTCCAGGATGCGAGCGACGCACGCCTCGTCGATGATGTCGAGTAGCTCCTCGCGAAGACGCGCCCCCGATACCTCATCGAGCACGCCAACCTCGACCGCCTGCCTGAGTAGTGCCTCGGTTGACGCATCGATGACGAATCCGAACCGCTGCTCGAAGCGCGCTGCTCGGAGGATCCGTGTGGGGTCCTCCACGAACGATAGTGAGTGCAGTGCGCGGACGACGCCGCGCTCGAGATCCGCGAGGCCACCGAACGGGTCGGCGATCGCCCCGAACGATTCCGGCAGGATGGACGCGGCCATCGCATTGATCGAGAAGTCCCGCCGCAAGAGGTCCTGCCGGAGGGACGACCGCTCGACGGTCGGCAGCGCACCCGGTCTCGTGTAGTACTCGGTACGCGCGCTCGTGACGTCGATGTGGAGGTCCTTCCTCACGATGAGCACCGCCGTCCCGAAGCGGTGGTGCGTGCGCACGCGCCATCCGAAACGCTCCGCAGCTGCCTTCGCGAATGCCAGGCCATCACCCTCGATGACCACATCCACATCGAGGTTCGGACACCCGAGCAGCATGTCTCGCACGAATCCCCCGACTACGTGAGCACGCACACCGAGCTCGGCTGCGAACCCGCCGAGCGCCCGAACCGTCTCGCGCACGTCCGGCGGGATGAGGCGCTCGAAGGCGCGCAGGAACGTTGTCGACGCAGCCAGGTGACCTCGCTCGGTCGCGCGGTCGAGGTACGCATCGCCGTGCTCGGCACGCAACAGATCCTTCCGGGTCACGATGCCGACGAGCCGCCCATCCTCGACGATGGGAACGCGTCCGATGCCGCTGCGGGCGAGCAGGCGCTGGAGCTCGTCTAGAGACACATCACCGCCGATGGTGATCGGATCGCGAGCCATGAAACCCGTCACGGGCGCGTGAGCGAGTCCGTGACGCAACGCCTTGTCGACGTCCTTCCTGGTGACGAGCCCCACGATGCGTCCCGCGTCGACGACAGGCAGTCCGCCGTGCCCCCACCGCGCCATGATGTCACCGGCCTCCCGCATCGTCATGCCGATCGTCGCCACCCGCACGGGGCTCGACATGATGTCGCTGGCCGAGAGGGGTGGCGGCACGACCGACGCGAGCGCTGCTCGAAGGGATGCGAGCACGTCGCTCGTCGAGCGACCCCTCAGTGCAGCGGACGCGGCCTGAGGATGCCCACCCCCGCCGATCCGTGCGAGCACCGCGCCGATGTCGACCTCTGGCAGACGACTACGGCCGACCACATGGATGCGGTCCCCCATCTCGATGACGGCGACGGCGATCCGGTAGCCCAGGTCCTCACAGATCTGATGCGTGAGCACGCTCGCTGAGTCCACGTAGACATCCGAGCGAGCCGTGCCCACAGCCACGTGCTGTCCATGGATATCCCACACCTGCAGCGACTCCAGCAGTGCATCGAGCAGCGAGCGCTGCTCGGGCGTGAGCGTATGGGAGAGATACTCGTTGACGACCTCGAGGTCGGCGCCGTGAGCCATGAGGAATGCGACCGCATCGGCATCGTACGCCGTCGTGTTGAGGTACGTGAGCGAGCCCGTGTCCTCATGGATGCCGAGGAGCATGATGCTCGCCTCGAGCGGCGTGAGCGAGATGCCTTGGTCACGGATCGCGTGCACGAGGATCGATGTAGTCGCGCCGACGGGCGCCGAGTGATCATCGGAGGTCTCCACGTCACCAGCCGCGGGCGGGTGGTGGTCGTACACCGTGACGCGGACACCCGGCCGAGCGACGACGCTACCGAGCTCACCGATCCGTCCGGGGTCGCGCGTGTCGACCATGATGACGTGCTCGATCGCGTCCGGATCGAGCCTGCGCAGGTCGACGAACGGCAGGAGATCCTCATGCAGGTTATGGAACGCGCGGACGTTGGCGTTCTGGGACCCGAGGAACACAGCCTTGGCTCCCGGGTGGAGCTTCGTGGCCGCGATCATCGCGGCATAGGCATCGAAGTCCGGGTTCGCGTGCCCGACCGCGACCCGGCGGACCTGCGCGCCGAGCTTCCCGGTGCGCCTCGCCATGGGCTCACACCTCGCGGAAGAGCGGATACGGCGATGGCGCCACCTCGCCGATCGTGATCGCGTGCTCGAGACGCTCGAGTCCTGCCGCGAGCCTCCCCTCGTCGCTCGCGTACAGCGTCGCGATCGCATCACCCCGCGCCACGACATCGCCCACCTTCACGTCGAGCACGATCCCTGCCCCGTGATCGATCGCGTCCTCCTTGTGCTCGCGACCCGCACCCAGAACGACGGCCGCGCGCCCCACCGCCTCTGCCTCGATGGCGGTCACATAGCCGGCTTGGCGAGCGGTGAGCACGGTCGCGTATGGCGAGCGCGGCAGCAGCTCATCGTCCTCGATGATCCGTGGGTCCCCGCCCTGGCGCTCCACCCACGCAGCGAATCGCTCCAGCGCACGGCCGGATCGTATCGCGTCCTCGGCTGCGGTGCGGCCATCATGCTCATCCACGGCGACACCTCCGAGCACGAGCATCTTCGCAGCGAGAGCGACGCACAGCTCGTGGAGATCCTCGGGGCCCTCGCCTCGGAGCGTCTGCACCGCCTCGCACACCTCGACCGCATTACCCACGGCACGACCGAGCGGCTGATCCATGTCGCTCAGCACGCACATCACGCGTTTGCCCAAGAGCCCTCCGACCCGCTGCAGTTCATGGGCCAACTCGATGGCCTCGCGCTCGGTCTTCATGAAGGCTCCCGAACCCGACTTCACGTCGATCAGGATGGCATCTGCGCCGCCAGCCACCTTCTTGGAGATGATCGATCCGACGATGAGCGGGATGCTCGGGACGGTCCCCGTCACGTCGCGCAAGGCGTACATCTTCTTGTCAGCAGGATCGACGTCGGCGCTCTGTGCAATCACGGCGATGCCGATATCCTCCAGTTGGCGGATGAACGCCTCGGTGGAGATCGTCACCTGGTAGCCAGGGATCGATTCGAGCTTGTCGAGCGTGCCTCCCGTGAAGCCCAGGCCACGACCGGACATCTTCGGTACGACGACGCCGCACGACGCAACGATCGGAGCGAGCACGAGCGTGGTCTTGTCACCGACGCCACCGGTCGAGTGCTTGTCCACCTTGGGACCCGGGACCGATGACAGATCGAGCACGACGCCCGAGTGCGCCATCGCTCGCGTGAGGGCCGCGGTCTCCTGTGAATCGAGGCCGCGAATGAACGCCGCCATGAGCCATGCTGCCATCTGGTAGTCGGGCATCTCGCCCGAGACGAACGCGCTCACAAGTCGTTCGATCTCCTCACGGGAGTGAACGTGACCGTCTCGCTTCCACTCGATGAGCTCCACGATCGACTTCATGTGTGCACCTCCGTACGAGTGACGCATCGAGATGACTCCGGCGGCCTACCAACCGTGGATCGCAGCGAGGAAGGATGTTCCTCGCCCGCAGCTGCCTCGCATCCCATAGAAGTCCAGGACCGTCTCGCCGATGTCAGCGAATGTCTGGCGTGTGCCGAGCGCGACGCCGCGATCGACCCCCTTGACCTTGGCAAGGAGCGGGGTGTACTCGCGGCTATGGTCAGTGGATGGCGTCGTAGGATCACAGCCATGGTCTGCGGTGATGATGAGCAGATCGCCGCCCACCATGACGTCGAGGAGCTCCGGTATCCGCTGATCGACCGCTTCCAGCCCGCGCGCGTACGCATCCGCATCGTTTCGATGACCCCACAGCATGTCGAAGTCCACGAGGTTGGCGAAGACGAATCCCGGATCGGAACGCGCCACCTCTCTCAGCAGCGTGTCGAACGCGTCCATGTTGTCCGTGACGTGCGGCGAGCTCGTGACGCCCCGCCATGCGAAGATGTCCCCGATCTTGCCCACACCGAAGACAGGAACGTCACCGTCCTGCAGGATGTCCAGGACGGTCGGCTCGAACGGTGCGACCGCAAGATCCTTGCGGCGGTGCGTACGCACGTAGCGACCTGACGCATCGGGTCCCACGAACGGCCGTGCGATCACGCGTCCCACGCAGTGGTCGCCGACGAGCATCTGGCGCGCGATGGTGGAGATCTCGTAGAGGCGCTCGAGCCCGAACGCTTCCTCGTGGCACGCGATCTGGAAGACGGAGTCAGCAGACGTGTAGACGATCGGCATCCCCGTTCGGACGTGCTCATCGCCATACTCCTGGATGATCACGGTCCCGCTCGCGGCCTTGTTCCCCAACACACCCGGCACGCCCGTCCGCTCGATGAAGGTCTCGATCACCTCCGGCGGGAACCCGTCCGGATACGTCGGGAACGCTCGCTCGAGCACGAGACCCATCATCTCCCAGTGACCCGTCGTCGTGTCCTTCCCGGCCGAGCGCTCAGCGCAACGGCCCCACGACGCCGTCGGTGCGTCGGTGGGTGGGACACCCTCGATCCTGGTGATATTGCCGAGCCCCATCGTCTGCAGGTTCGGCATGTGGAGGCCACCGACGGTGCGAGCTGTGTTCGCCAGCGTGTTCGACCCGGCGTCGCCGTACCGATCCGCGTCTGGCAATGCGCCCACGCCGACCGAGTCCAGGACGATGAGGATCGCCCGCGGCTCGCGGACGCGTCGTGCGGTCATGTCGTCTCCCGTCATCTCATCGCCGTCACACGACGACGCGGTCGACCTCTTCTAGGGACGTGATACCCGCAGCGACCTTGTCGAGCGCGTCACGCCTCAGCGGCTTCATCCCGTGTGCCAACGCCACCTCACGCAGCTGCTCGGAAGGCGCCTCTCGCAAGAACAACCGCACGAGCTCCTCGTCCATCTCCATGATCTCGAACAGGCCGACCCGACCCTTGTAGCCGGTCCCAGCGCACTGGTCGCATCCGACCGCCCGATAGACCTTCACGCCTCGGGCGACCTCCTCATCGGTGAACCCCGCAGCGAGCAGCACCTCGCGCTTCATGCGCGCGGCCCGCTTGCAGGCGGGACACAGACGACGCACGAGCCGCTGCGCGACGACGCCGGTCAATGCCGAGGACGTCACGTACGGCTCGACCTCCATGTCCACGAGCCTCGTGAGCGCTGAGGGCGCGTCGTTCGTATGGATGGATGACAGCACGAGGTGACCGGTCAGCGCAGCCCTGACCGCGATCCTCGCGGTCTCTGGGTCGCGGATCTCGCCCACCATCACGACGTCTGGATCCGACCGGAGCACGGTCCGCAACAGACGCGCGAAGGTGAGCCCGATAGCAGGGTTGACCGCCATCTGCGTGATGCCCGGGATCCGATACTCGATCGGGTCCTCGATCGTTATGATCTTTCGTGTGGGCTCGTTGATGCGCAGCAGGCTCGCGTACAGCGCGGTCGTCTTGCCAGAACCCGTCGGACCCGACATGAGGATGCACCCATACGGTCGAGCGAGGAAGCGCTCCATGACAGCGACCTGCTCGGGACTCATGCCGAGATCCTTGAGCGTGAGCAGCTCAGCCTCGCGATTGAGCAGACGCATCACGATGGCCTCACCGGTCGGCGTCGGGAGCGTCGCGACCCGGATGTCGAGGGGCTGGCTGTTGATCACCATGGCGATGCGTCCGTCCTGGGGACGTCGGCGTTCCGCGATGTTCATCTCCGCCATCACCTTGATGCGGGAGACCAGCCCCGCTCGCACGGCAAGCGGCAACTGCATGACCTCATGCAGCACGCCATCGACCCGGTAGCGCACGCGGATGGATGACTCGCCAGGCTCCACGTGGATGTCGCTCGCTCCCTCCATGACAGCCTCGCGGATGAGCTGATTGACGAGCCGCACGATCGGCACGTCGGCCTCGACCTCGGCGACCTCCTGCTCGTGCTCCTCCTCGGCTGCGACGACGACGTCCTGGAAGGCATCCACGGACGTGATGTACTTGTCGATGGCGTACTGGATCTGTGCCGCCGTGGCCACGACCGGGATCACCTGTCGCCCGGTCCGCACACGCACGTCATCGATGGTTTGGACATCGAGCGGGTCGGCCATCGCGAGCACGACGGCATCATCACGGTACCCGAGCGGTATCACGAGAGCGCGGCGCGCGAGGCGTTCGGGGATCCGCGAGACCGCCTCTCGATCGATGGGGTACCCGGCTAGGTTGACGAACTCCAACCCCTTCTGTTCGGCGAGTACCTGGGCGATCCGGCGCTCGTCGACGAGCAGGTGATGCGTGAGCACCTCACCTAGTCGTCCACCCTCGCGGGCCTGCACGGCGAGGGCCTCATCAAGTTGCTCCTGCGTTATCAGGCCACGACGAACGAGCAGCTCACCGAGTCGTTGCTGCGTGTACTCCATGCCTTCCCGCCTCACACTCGCTTCCTGATGACGGCGAGCATCCACTCGCCCGCGAGCAAGACCCCGACGGTGACCGCTCCGCCGACGTCGAAGACCCCGCCATACGGCGTGTTGATGTTCGGGACCACGAGAGGCAGCCGCAATGCGTCGACGAGACGCAGGTACCCGGATCCGACCTCGCTTGCCGACAACGCACCGAAGAACCTCACGACGACGCCGATGGTCGTGAGCACAGCGAAAAGCACGAGTGCATCCATGGCCACGGTGACCACCACACGGACGGGTCGCGACACATCCACCTCCATCGCGCGGAGCGGCGTGACTTCACCGACCATGCTAACAGGAAACGGGCGACCCCTGCAGGCCGCCCGCTCGATGACGCATCGCCTCTCAGCGGATGCAGTCGGAGATGACGCGCCCGATGAGCTTGGCAGCTATCTCGTCCGGCGGCGGCATCGCCGCGAGACGCCGCCTCGCCTCCTCGATCCGGTCTGCGCGGACATCTGGCAGCGTCTCGACGATCGCACGCACCTCTTCGAGGAAACCGGCAGGGAGACGCACACACCCACCGTGCTCGTCGAGAGTACACTGTTCGGCTGCTGTCTGCAGGTACTCGACGACGCGTCGGACCTGCTCGTCTGAGATGATCATGTCAGCTTGTGTATCGTCAGGAGGCGCCTCGTTCTTGAGCCCGAGTTCACGTCGCGTACCGTGGGCACCCGAAGCAGCGTCGTGATCGACCCGAGGCAAGGAGGACCCCACGTGCCGCTTGAGCAGCGGACACGTAGGGTTCGTCGCATCGAAGCCCACAAAAAAGGGGGAGCCCCAAGGCCGGCACCTTGAGGCTCAGGGGTAAGGGGTTGCCGAAGCAACGGCTGCATGGTAGCACACCCATTCAGGATACGCAACAACATCGTGAAGGCACTCTCGCGCTCGAGGGAGGGCCCTCGATGCCCTCACACACCGAAGACGGCGAGGATCTCATCCAGTCCGAACACGACGGGTGCGACACCGAGGACGACCACCGCGGCTGCCAGCACAGCGAGCCCCCACGCGCGCGGTGCGACCCGTCGCGAGGCATCCTCACAAGCCTCGTCATCCTCCGCGGGTTGGAACAGCGCCAGTATGACGCGACCGTAGTACCCGAACGACACGACCGAGCCGAGCACGCCCACCACGGCGAGCCAGAGCAGCCCGGAACGGATGGCACTCCCGAACACGAGCAGCTTGCCGATGAAGCCGAACGTAAGCGGGATGCCCGTGAGGGACAGCAGCGCGACCGCGAGCGCGACAGCGAGCGTGCGAGACCGCGACGCCAGACCTCGCAGGCCATCGATGGCACCATTCCAGTGGTGAAGCACACTCGGTACGGACGCGATGACCCCGAACGACACAGCGACGCCGATCGCGTACGCGCTCACGAACACACCCACGGGGGCACCACTCGCGACACCCACGAACGCATATCCTGCTTGCGCGATGGCGGAGTAGCCGAGCATGCGACGCACGTCAGTCTGCGGAAGCGCGCCCAGGTTCCCGAAGATGATCGAAGCCGCAGCAATCACAGCGAGGACCTGCGAACCGACTGGATCCGCCGCGCCGAAGGCCACCTTCGTGAAGAGCACCGCGGCAGCGACAGCCCCGACCTTCGGTGCACTCGCCAGGAACGTGACCGTTCCAGCAGGCGCCGTCTCGTACACGTCAGGCACCCACGCGTGGAACGGGAACGCGCCGGCCTTGAAGGCCAGGGCACTCACCAGGAGGACGAGCGGAAGCAACACAGCACCCGCGGGACGGCCAGCGATCACATCCCGCAGCTCGCCGTAGCCGCTCGCCGAGCCAGCCCACCCGACGAGCACGGCGAGACCGAAAGCGGCCAATCCGGCGACGATCGCGCCCTGCACGACGTAGCGCATGACGGCCTCGTCACCCCTGTCGGTCCCGCCCACGACGGCAAGGCCATACGTGGCGATCGCGACGGCCTCCAGTGCGATGAACATCACCACGATATCCACGGTGCTCATCAACGCATGGCACGCAACCGCAGCGAGCGCGATGAGTGCAGCCACCCCTCCACGCCGGCTCGCATCGACACCGGGTATCCCCGCGCCCGTCGCGATGAGCCCCAGGAGGTACACCACACCAGCCAGTCCAGCGAAGCCGCCACCCGCGAGGAACCGCTCCGCCATGACCACGAGGCGCTCGGAGCTCGCTCGCGACATGCCGTCGAATGCGATGGCGGCGGCGTGTGCCGTAGCGAACGCGAGACCGACCCGCACGATGACGATAGCCGATCGCCGCGAGCCCAGCATGTCCAGAACGAGGCCCAGCACGGCTCCGATCGCAGCCAGCGCGGGGGATAGCCACGGCGCCGCGGAGGCGGCCTCGACGACGTCTGCAGCCAGGGGCGCGACCAAACCCATCACGCACCGCCTCCCAGTATCGCCGCGAGGGTCGTCACGGACGCGTCCATCACATCGCCCACGATGCGCGGAGCCACGCCGAGCGCGAGGATCCCCGCAGCCAGCAACGCCACCGCGAGCATCTCTCCGCGGTCGAGATCGCTCACCTCACGCCACTCCTCACGCGATGCTCCCAGGGTCACATCACGGATAGCGACGAGGTTGTACGTCGCGGCCAGCAGCACCCCGATACCGCCGACCGTCGCCCACCACCGGTACCGACCGAACGTCTCGAGGACCGCCATGAACTCACCCGGGAAGCCTGAGAGTCCCGGCAACCCGAGACTCGCGAGAGCCATGAGGACGAAAGCGCTCCCCCACTTCGGCACGCGGGCCGCGAGGCCACCGAACCGCGCCATCTCGCGCGTGTGCGTTCGGTCGTACAGCGCACCGACGAGGAAGAAGGCGAGGCCAGCGACGAATCCGTGGCTCACCATCGCGAGCATGGCGGCCTTGAATCCGAGGGGCGTCCCGGCGCCGATGCCCATGAGCACGAAGCCCATGTGCGCGACCGATGAGTACGCCACCAAGCGCTTGAGGTCGCGCTGACCGAGCGCCACGAGCGCACCATGGACCGTTCCCGCGAGACCGAGCGCGGTCAGGACCGGCAACGCCGAGACGAACGCCTCCGGCGCGAGCATCGGCGCCACCCGCATGAGACCGTACCCGCCCATCTTCAGCAGGACACCGGCGAGCATGATCGAGCCGGCCGTCGGTGCCTGGACGTGTGCGTCCGGCAGCCACGTGTGCAGTGGAATCGCGGGCACCTTCACGAGCATGCCGGCCGCGAGGAGCCAGAACACGAGAGTCTGCTCGGCGAGCGGAAGCACACCTGACCCGTCGAGCACGGTCGTCTGGGTGTTCACCCAGAACACGATGATCCCAGCCAGCATGAGCGCCGAACCAGCGAAGGTGTACAGGAAGAACTTCATCGCAGCCTTGCGACGCTCCTCGTGACCCCAGCGCGCGATGAGGAAGAACATCGGGATGAGCACGGCTTCCCAAGCGATGTAGAACAAGATGACGTCGTATGCGAGGAAGGCCGCCATCACGGCCGACTCGAGGGCGAGCAAGAGTGCGTGATGCGCTGCCGGGGCATCCTCGATCCGCCACGACGCGATCACCGCGACGACGACGAGCAGTGCCGTCAGCATCACGAGCGGCGCGGACATCCCATCGATCGCCAGAGCGAGCGGGACCGCACCAGCGTACGGGACCGGTGACCATAGGAACCGCCCATCCGACATGCCGGCCATGCGTTGCACCGCAGCGACGGTCACGCCGACCTCGAGGATGCTGACGATGAGCGCCACCAGTGGAGCACACAGGCGCACCCGGGGAGCGAGTGCGGTGATGAGAGCCCCCACGAGAGGCAGGCAGATCGCGGCCAGCAGAATCACCCCACTCACCCCCTCCCCAACCAGTAGCCGAGACCCATGAGCACCACGAAGCCCACCACGATCAGCGACGCGTACACATCGGTCTCGCCGGTCTGCAGCCCGCGCACAGCACCTCCCAGCCGCACCGTGAGCGCGCCGATGCCTTCAGCGACACGGTCTATGACGCGCTGGTCGAGCAGCCCTGACAGCCCGCGTGCGAGTGCGAGGGTCGGTCGCACCACCACATGGTCGACGACGGTATCGACGCTGAAGCCTCCTTGCGCAGCATCGGCGAACCGGGCGAGCCGGGGTATGGCCGTCCGAAGCGACGTGCGGCTGCCACGGTAGACCGCGAGCCCAGCGAAGATGCCGAGGACCGCCGCCATGAGCGCGAAGGCGATCGGCGCGAACGCTGGAGCCGCGACATCCGATCCGATGGCCTCCAGACACGCCTCCTTGGTCACGCCGAGTGTCGCCGTGAGGACGGCCAGCACCACGAGGGGCACGGCCATGCTCCCGGGCGACTCGTGAACCTCGGCGGTGCTCCGCCTCGCCCCGAAGAATGCCAGGTACGTGGCTCGCGTGACGTAGAAGGCGGTCAGCATGCTCGCAGCGAGCAGTACCCATCCGGCCACCGGCGCACCATGCAAGACCTCAGCGATGATCTCATCCTTGGAGAAGAAGCCCGCGAACGGCCAGATGCCCGCGAGAGCGAAACCTCCCACGAGCCACGTAGTCGTCGTCACCGGCATGCTCCGCGACAGACCTCCCATCTCACGAAGGTCCTGCGTGTGCGTACCGTGGATGACGCTGCCTGCCGCGAGGAACAGCAGCGCCTTGAACGCGGCATGCGTCGTGAGGTGGAACATCGCAGCGCCCCATGCGCCCACGCCGAGTGCCGCGAACATGAAGCCGAGCTGCGAGATCGTCGAGTATGCGAGCACCTTCTTGATGTCCGTCTGTGTGCATGCGACGACAGCCGCCCCGATCGCTGTGAGCGCACCGATGGCAAGCACGACGACTCTCGCCGTTGCAGAGGCGGCCATGAGCGCGTCCATGCGTGCGAGCAGGAACACGCCCGAGGCCACCATCGTCGCCGCGTGGATGAGAGCCGACACGGGTGTCGGACCCTCCATCGCGTCAGGCAACCAGATGTGTAGCGGGAACTGCGCCGACTTCCCCGCAGCTCCGACGAACAGCAGCAGCGCGGCAGCGGTCACCGTACCGGTCGGCAGCTCAGAGACGGCACCGAGCACGTCATCGATGGCGAGCGATCCGGTCGCCTTCCACAGGATGGCGAGCCCGAGAAGCATACCCACATCTCCGACACGCGTCGTGAGGAATGCCTTCATCGCCGCCTTGACCGCACTCGGCCGCTGGTACCAGAACCCGATGAGCAGGTACGAACAGGCGCCCACGAGCTCCCATCCTAAGAAGAGCATCGGCAGCGTATCTGCGAGCACGAGCGCCGACATCGCCGCCACGAACAGCGACAGCAGCGCCACGTACCGGACACGGCCCTCCTCGCCATGCATGTAACCGACCGAGAAGACCATGACGCAGGCGGCAACGACGCCGACGATGACGAGCATGAGGCTCGACAACGGGTCGATGCGCACGCCCATGGTGAGACCCGCACCGTCGTGCATGAGCCACGGCACCGAGGCCGCGACGGCCCGGTCAGCGGCAGCAAGACCCTGAGCGCCCACGACGAGGGCGAGCAGCGGCCCGAGGACGACCCCGTACTGCATCACGCCAAGTCCGCGACGACCCGCAGCGACCGTCAGCACCGCTAGAGCGAGCGGGACGACGATGATAACCCAGCCGATCCACACCGAGGCCACCATCAGCCACGCACCTCCTCGAGCGCATCGGTGGTCGACCGTCCCGACCGACGGAACAGCGCGAGAAGCACAGCGAGGGCGCAGGCCACCTCGGCTGCAGCCACGACGAGGATTACGAGGCCGACAGAACCGATCGACGCGCCTTCATGGCCGCTTGCCGCACCGGAGGCCACGAGCCAGATGTTCGCTGCGGCGAGCATGAGCTCGACTCCCATGAGGATCACCACGATATCGCGGCGCGTGAGCACGATGTACACGCCGGCCCCTGCGATGAGCGCGGTCGCGACGAGCACCGTCATGTCCGTTCACCATCCTCGCTCATGGTCACGAGGACGACGACGAGCACCGCGATGAGCAGCAGCGCTCCGAGCAACTCGAAGGCGACGAGCCGCGCACCGAGCAGCTCGCGCGCCAGGTCGCCAGCGGGCTTCGCGGGAGGCCCGATCGTCGCAGGCACCGTGTCCTTCAGCGACAGCACGATCATCGCAGACACGCCGACACCGACCGCTGCGGCACCGACATCGTGCTGGACCTGTGCGAGAGGCCGACCTCGCTCGGACCTGCGCAGCAGCATCACCGCGAAAACGAACAGCACGAGGATGCCGCCGACGTACACGAAGACCTCCGCCACCGCGAGGAAGGTCTGACCGAAGTATGCGAACAGCGCAGCAACGGTCACGAGGAACGCGCCGAACGCGATGACCAAGCGCAGCATGTCCTTGACCGTCGCGATGGCAAGAGCACTGAGCACGCTTGCCACGAGCAGCAGCGCCAGGATGACCTCACTGAGACCCATCCGTGCTCCTCCCCGGTATCGGACAACCTGGCGGTGAGATGCCGTCCCGCCCGGTCGCACGCGTACCCTCACCAGGCCGCAGCATCTCGCCCTTGTCGAACAGCATGAGGTCGCGGTGGAAGAACGTGAGCTCGTACTGACCCGTGTGCGTGAGCGACTTGGTCGGACACTGTTCCGCGCACAATCCGCAGAAGCAGCACTTCGAGAGGTCGAGCTCGTACCTTGTGAGGCACCGCGCGCCAGGCTCGTCGATCCGTTCCACCCTGATGGCGTAGTCCGGACACGTCCGTGCGCAGAAGGTGCACCCCACGCACACCTCGGATTCGCACCGCAGGCAGCGCGCGGCCTCCGTCAACGCCTCCTGCCGCGTGAGACCCAGCTCGACCTGACGGAAGTCCGTCGCTCGTTCCTCGGGCTTGGCCATCGGCATCTCAGCACGCAGACGGCTCTGTTCGATGCCGGTCTTATCCGGCTTCGCGTACTTCGCGTACACGGGCACCGGGCGCGGCGTGCGCTCCTCGCTGACCGGCCTGCCCTGGAGGTATCGATGGATCGAGGTGGCGGCCTCGTGACCGGTGGCGATCGATCCGATCGCACTACCGGGACCCGTCACGAGCTCGCCACATGCGAAGATGCCATCGACGGAGGTCGTCAGGTATGTACCGTCCACAACGAGCTGACCGCGCCCATTGACGAGCAGCTCGGTGCCCGCAACGAGCGTATCGATCTTCGGGGCCTGCCCGACCGCGAAGACCACCACGTCGCACGGTACATCCGTCGTCTCGTCACCGAATGCGGGCGCGAACCGGCCCGTCTCATCGAAGACCGACAAGCACGCGCGCATGCGCATCCCCACGACGGAGCCGTGCCTCGTGAGGACCTCCACGGGACCGAGCGAGCACATCGCGATGACGCCCTCGTCGAGCGCTTCTGCAATCTCCCATGGATGGCACGGCATCTCCTGCTCGCTTTCGAGGCACGCGAGCCGCACCTCACTCGCCCCGACCCGCAGGGCGCATCGCGCCACGTCGACGGCGACGTTCCCGCCACCGATCACGAGTACGCGCTTGCCGCGGACGCCGGCTTCGTGGTTGTGGTTCGCTGACCAGAGGAACTCGAGTGCGCCGTGCACCCCGTCAGCATCGGCCCCGGGGATGGGCAGGATGCGACTCTCTTGGAGCCCGCACGCCAGCAGCACCGCGTCGTGCTCGCGCCGCAGCGCATTCAGGTGCATGTCCTTGCCGACCTCGACGCCGGTATTGAGCTCCAAGCCGAGGCCCACGATGTCGTCGATCTCCTCGTACAGCACCTCCCGCGGCAGCCGGTATGTGGGGACGCCCGTGTTCAACGCGCCGCCGGGCTTGGCCTCACGCTCGTACATGACGACCCGATACCCGAACTTCAGCAGGTCGTATGCTGCCGCCAGTCCCGACGGCCCCGAACCGACGATGGCGACGCTCTTGTCCTGCGTACGCGGTAGAGGCGAGATGCGCTCGTAGCGTACCTTCCGGAACTCCTCGAAGGCGTACCGGTGGAGCGGGCGTATCGCGATCGGCTCGTCGTAGTAGTTGCGCTTGCACGCGGATTCGCACGGGTGGTGGCAGATGCGCCCGAGCACCCCCGGGAGGATGTTCCTGTCGCGCACGAGCTCGTAGGCCTCCACGACCCGGTTCTCGGCGATGAGGAAGCTCTGCCCGCGAGCATCGACGTTCGCCGGACAGTTGCCCATGCACGGAGGGAGACGATCCGAGTCGTACAGGCCCTCGATCACCGCGTTGTACGCATCAGGCAGCGCGCGGATGAGCGGGATCTCGTCGCGCCCGAGCACGCCGCGCAGTCGCAGAGCACCACGCCACCGCGCACTCACCGACCACTTCTCGTACGGGTAGCGGATCGTCTTAGGCTCGCTCAGCATCGCTCGCCCGGTGATCGCGTACCCGGTGATGATCGACCGCGCGCCGTCTACCCAGGCTGCCAGCCCGCTCGGCTCGGGGGTCGTGACGAGGCTGCGCGCCTCGCTGTCCGGGACCGCACCGGGCATCCTGACCTCGCCGTCGGGCCTCACAGCCATGGGAGCACCACCCCAACCACGAGCAGCTGTGCCAGTGCGAGCGGCGTGAGGACCTTCCACGAGAACGAGAGCAGGTGGTCCTGACGCAGACGTGGCAGCGTCCACTTCGTCCACATCACGAACGTGACGAGCAGTGTCGTCTTCACGAGCAGGAGCACCACACCCGCAGGCCCACTGAGTGGCCAGCCGCCGCCGAGGAACGTCGCGACGGCGAACAGGCACGCGGTGATCATCGCGCCGTACTCGGCCATCATGAAGATGGCCCACCGCATGCCCGAGTAGTCCGCGTAGTAACCCGCGACGAGCTCCGACTCGGCTTCAGGGATGTCGAAGGGGCCGCGCTTCATCTCGGCGATCGACGCGATGAGGTAGATGACGAACGCTGCGAATGTCAGCGGAAGCCACCACCACCGCCACTGCCCGATCACATCGATGGGCCTGAGCGACCCGGCGAGCATGACGAGCGGCAACACCGACAGTGAGCGGGGCACCTCGTAGCTCACGACCTGCGCAGCAGCCCGCAGGCCAGCGATGGTCGCGAAGGTGTTGTGCTGCGCCCATGCCGCGAGCAGGATCCCGATGATCTGCACGGATGGGACGGCGAGGAAGAACAGCACTCCCACGCTCACATCGAGCGGCGCCCACCCCTTCGCGAACGGAATGACGACGAGGGAGACCGCGACCGGGGCGAACACGAGCAGCGGAGCGTAGCGGAAGATGCGCGCGTCCGCGCCCTCGGGCACGATGTCCTCCTTGAACAGAAGCTTCGGCGTGTCGGCAGCCATCTGCAGACAACCGGCCGGTCCGATCTGCTGCGGGCCGAGGCGCAACTGGATGCGCCCAGCGACCTTGCGCTCCCACCACACGCCGAACACCGCACCGATCGCGATCACGAGAACGCCGAAGACGCTCCACAGCACGCCCATCAACAGCCTCACCGATCCACCTCCCCGAACACGGGATCGAGAGAGCCCAAGATGATGACGAGGTCGGACAGCGTGTGCCCCTCGGCGAGCAACGGCAGCAGCTGCAGGTTGCAGAACGCGGGTGAACGGACCTTCATGCGGTACGGGCGCGGAGACCCGTCGCTCACGAGGTACACACCGAGCGAGCCACGCGCGCTCTCGATGTGATCGTAGGCGTCGCCTGGGCGCGGTGCGAGAAGGCGCGGCAGTCCCTCGGCCATGATGGGTCCGGGTTCGAGCTGCTCGAGGGCTTGCTCGATGATGCGCACGCTCTCGTAGCACTCGAACAGCCGCACCCGCGCACGGTCGAAGCTGTCACCCGCTTGGCCGAGCGGGACATCGAAGTCGAACCGCGGGTACACCGAGTATGGGTCGTCGCGCCGCAGGTCCCAATCCACGCCTGAGCCGCGAGCCACCGGGCCTGACGCACCCCACGCCACCGCATCATCCGGGTCGAGCACGCCGATGCCCTTCATGCGGCGCCGCGCGATGATGTTGCCGAACAACAATTTGTCGATCTCGGCGAGCGCTCGGGGGAATGCAGCGAGGAACGCTCGAAGCCTGTCGGTCCACCCGTCCGGGAGGTCGAACGCCACGCCGCCGGGCCGCACGTAGTTGTACGTCAGGCGCGCACCGCAGAGCTCCTCGAACAGGTCGATGACGTGGTCGCGCTGGGCGAAGGTGTACAAGAAGACCGTCGTCGCGCCAGCATCCGCACCCGACGGCCCTATCGACATCATGTGACTGGCGATCCGCTGGAGCTCGCACACGATGACGCGGATGTACTCAGCGCGCATCGGCACCCGGATGCCCGCGAGACGTTCCACCGCGCGACAGTACGCCCAGTTCGCGTACATGCTGCCGACGTAGTCGAGGCGGTCGGTAAGGGGGACGACCTGGAGGTACGTCCGGTTCTCGGCGATCTTCTCGATGCCGCGGTGCAGGTGCCCGATGATCGGCTCGGCCTTGACGATGACCTCGCCATCGAGGTGCACGAGCACGCGGCACACGCCGTGCGTCGACGGGTGCGAGGGGCCTATATTGATGACCAAGTCCTCAGGCACGTCGCACTCCCCTAGATGTAGTCCGGCCGACGCACGATGCGCTCATCCTCGTAATCCTTGCGGAGCGGGTGTCCGACCCAGTCGTCGGGCAAAAGGATCCTCCGCAGGTCGGGGTGTCCCTCGAACACGATGCCGAACAGGTCGTACACCTCGCGCTCCTGCCAGCCGGCGGCGGGCCACAGGTCGCACACGCTCTCGATGACCGGTGCGCTCCGCAAGACGCGGCACTTCAGGAACATGCCCGCATGCATCTCACGCGACTGGAGCCGGTACACGAGCTCGAACTCGTCCCCGAAGTCGACCGCTGTGACCATGCCCAGCCGGTCGAATCCGAGATCCTTGAGGTCCTTGGCGGCCGAGTGCAGGCGCTCCTTGGGGACGATCAAGCTACCGTCGCCGAACTCTATCGAGAACAGCGGGCACAGGTCGGGGTACGTCGCACACAGGTGCTCGCGGAGCTCTTCGATCGTCACGCCTCATCACCGTCCACAGCGGCCTCGTGCGTGTACCCCTGAGCGAGAGCGATGTCACCACGCCGCGGCGACGAGAGGTCAGGCAGCTCGCTTCTCAGTCTGCGGTGTTGGCGGGTCCCGATGGTGACCGTCTTCATCTTCTCGCGCAGCTGTAGGACCGCATCCTGCACCGTCTCCGGTCGAGGCGGGCATCCCGCGATGTAGACGTCGACTGGAATGAGCTCATCGACGCCCCGGATGACCGAATACGTGTCGTAGTAGAAGATGCCGCCCGATACCGCACAGTTCCCCATCGCGATGACCCACTTGGGGTCCGGCATCTGCTCGTACAGGCGTACGACCGCGGGTGCCATCTTGCGCGTGATCGTGCCGGCGACCACCATCACGTCGCAGTGCCGTGGATCGGCGCGCGGGATGGAGCCGTGGCGGTCGAAGTCGAATCGTGAGAAGGAGCTCGCGATGAACTCCATCGCGCAGCAAGCGGTCCCCATCGGCATCGTCCAGGGCGACATCGCACGCGACCAGTCCATCACCGCGTCGAGCGTCGTGAGCAGGACGCTCCCACCGGGCACGCGCTCGAGGGTCTCGCCGATGCGGTCTACCAGGGCCACGTGAGTACCCCCTTCCTCCATGCGAAGGCGAGCCCGACCGCGAGGAAGGCAGCGAAGACCGCAGCCTCGATGACGGCCACGAGCGAACCCTTGAGGGCGGATGCGACCGCGAAGAACAACACCGCTTCCGCGTCGAAGATCACGAACACGAGCGCCACAGCGCTGAAGCGAACGTTGACCGGAGCCCACGGCGAGCCAGCCTGCGCGATGCCGCACTCGTAGTGGCTCGCCTTGAGATCCGTGGGGCGCTTCGGAGAGAGGAGCGCTTGGATACCGAGGAGCAGCATGAGGAACGCAGCAGGACCGATGGCCAATCCGAGAGCCATCAACACGTTCTCATGCCCACCCACGTCGCATTCACCCCCTGCGCTCGCGGCTTGTGACTTGCAGTTACGATTCGACGAACGCGCCTGGTCTCCTGCAGGTCAGCGGCGATACCTCGGCCCGCTGCCCTCCGCGGCGTGTCATCGATTGCGTGGTTTATAGCACTACCCGTCGGACTTTGTAAACATTGTTACAAGTCTGTCGGTTCGCCTCCCGCACAACCCTCTCTCGTTCCAGGCCAACATAAAGGGCCCCCGCGCGTGCTCGCGGAGGCCCTCTCGTCGTTGGTGGGCGATACAGGATTTGAACCTGTGACTTCTTCCGTGTGAAGGAAGCGCTCTCCCACTGAGCTAATCGCCCGTTCGGCCGCCTGACGGCGGCGTCGCCTATTCTAGCGTTCCTGTCGGCCGGTTGGAAGTCCTCGCGGCCCGATCACGGAGCAGCGCCAACCCCATCAGCGCAGCGCCGCGTCGATCTGCGCCCTGACGGTGTCCGAGACCGCGCCCGCACCTCCGAACACCTGTACAGCCAGGACCTGCCCCTTTTGGGCGCGCAGGAAGTTCGACGCAGGGCTGCTCAGCGTCGTCGGGGAGGTCAGCAGCAGCACCCCTCCCCTGGCGCCTGACGCGGCACCGCCAGTCAGCGCATCAGGGAAGGTCACGCCCGTGGCCATGCCGACGAAAGCTGGTGAGCACCAGTAGCGTCGCACCGCGTAGTCAGCCACACTCGCAGCCGTGGCGTAGCGGTCCGCACCAGCGAGGCGCACGATGGGACGCTCAACGGACGGTCGCGCTTGCAGCAGCGCCTTCACGCCGTCGGACACGGCACCCGTACCGCCAGCGATGTAGATATCGGTGCAGTCGAGCTCATCGATGGCGGCCCTCGTCGCATCAGGCAGCGTGGTCGTCCGCGTGAGCAACACCGGCATGCCCTTTGCGTAGGCCACAGCGGACACGCCGACGGCATCAGCGAACACGTCACCGCGAACGACGAACGCCTCGCGGCTGAAGTCGTCACCGAGGAGTCGTGCCATCTCGCGAGCGACCGCGGCCGCGGTAGCATACCGGTCGCCGCCCCACACGCGACGTACGCTCAAGCCCGCGCCACGCAGCGTGTTCACCACGGACGGGAAGACGGCGCCCTCACCACCGACGATCACGACCTCGCTCGCACCGACCCGCTCGATCTCCGCGAGCACAGCTGGCGGCACGGACCTTGGGTCCGTCAACAGGACCGGGGCGCGGAAGCATCCCGCCAGCCCCGCGGCGGCCATCGCGTCAGCGAAGGAAGCGCCCGTCGCCAGCACGACCGTTCGGACCGAATCGGGCTCGAAGGTCCTCTCCGACACGTCCACAGCCGTCTCGTAGCGGTTCTGACCCCAGGCGCGCGTCGTACCGAGGAAGACGGGCGTATCGCCCAAGGACCACGTGAGCGAGTACCCACCGGTGCCCGAGAACGCGACGACCTCCACGTAGAACGTGCCTGAGATGGTCGCATCGACGACGACACGCTCGGGATACACCGTGTCATTCGCCCATGCGATCGGCTCAGTCGAGGACGCGTCGTACACGTACACGTCGAAGTCGGTACCCACAGCTCCGTTCAGCGTGAGTTCGAGCCGCTGACCTGCCGTCAGATAGACCGACCAGAAGTCGTTCGCGTCACTCACACGGCTCAGCGTATCCCAGCGCGATCCCCCCACGGTGTTGCCGAGTGGCGCTGCACTGCTTCGATCCTCCCACGTGGTGGATGGATACGGCGCGACGTCGATGTCGAGCGTGTACGGCCCACCGCCGCGCGCGGCACGTACGCACACGTAGTACGTCCCCGCCTGGCCCACACGCGCATCGAACAAGACCCCCTCGTTCGATGCAGCACCCGATGAACCTGCGATGGGGAGCACCCCGTGCACGCTCGACGCAGAGGGGCCGAAGATGAGCAGGTCCAGGTCGGCATCCGCAGGACCCGCAAGCTGCGCGCTGATCCGCTCCCCCTCACTCAACGGCACCTCCCACACGTCGTCCGTGTCGCTCAGGGCCTCGACGGTCTCCGCGATGTGCGCGGGGAGCGCCCCGACCGCTACGCCAGGGATGTCGTCGTCCGGTCCGGCTGGCGTCGCCACGACGTCGTATCGCAGCTGGTACGCACCCGCGCCGGAAGCCGCGACGACCGCGACGTAGTACGTACCGCCGAGGGACGGCAGCACGTCGTAGGAGGTCGCCTTCGGGAAGGCATCACCGACGGTCCACGCGAGCCGAGCGCCGTCACCGATGCTCGAGGTACCTGGCCCGAAGACGTAGACATCGGCATCCAGTGCAGCATCGCCGATGATCGCCAGCCCGAGACGTTGCCCGGCAGCAAGGTCGATGCGGTATACGTCGGCAGCGTCGCTCGACGCATCCAGCGTGTCCTCCACAGGACTCGCCGGGATGGGCGTCGCCGACGCGATGTCGTCGTTCGGCTCGTACGACGTGAGCGGGATGAGCCTCGACAAGCCAGCCTTCGAGAGCGCAGCAGAGGACACCTTCGCTCTGGCTGCCCGAGGCAGGACCGCGGCCGAGCTCTCTGTGGCTCCGGCGACACCCGAAAGGCTGCTGCCAAGCAGTGCGCTCACCACGACGGTAACAATCAGGACGCTCGCACGGGACCTCTTCGTCAGGTGCATCGTGACGCTCCCTCCCCCTGCAGGACTCACAGCATTCGCGTACTCGAACCGGTTCACGCCCTCGTTCGCTTCCCGGTGAGTGAACTCTACCACACGCCGGTGACATCCATCATGTGTCTGGCTCACTCGCCACGCGGCTCGCATGCCACCGCCACGCGTCCTCGATGATCACGCGCAGGTCGCCTGAAGCAGGCTCCCATCCGAGGACCGCACGAGCTCGAGCGGCGCTCGCAACGAGGACGGCTGGATCCCCGCTCCTGCGTGGGCCGATCGTCACCGCTACGTTGACCCCGGTCACCTCCGCACACATCCTCACGACCTCGAGGTTGCTGTAGCCCGAACCATTCCCGAGGTTGAAGGCGCCTGATGCACCCCCTGCGGCCAGGTGTTCCAGGGCGAGCCGGTGAGCTTCCCCCAGGTCGCACACGTGGATGTAGTCGCGCACGCACGTCCCATCCGGGGTCGAGTAGTCTCCGCCGAAGACCTCGAAGCATCGCTCACCTCTCGCGATGGCTCTGAGGATTCGCGGGATGATGTGCGACTCGGGATCGTGCGCCTCGCCGAGCGTCGCATCGGGCATCGCACCGGCCACGTTGAAGTACCGCAGCGCGACCCACCGCAAGCCCCATGCGCGTGCAGCAGCGTCAATCGCTCGCTCGAACGCGAGCTTGCTCGCCCCGTACGGATTGATCGGACGGAGGGGCGCGTCCTCCTCGATCGGGACGCACTCCGGCTCCCCATAGACCGCGGCCGTGGACGAGAAGACGAGAACCTCCACGCCTCGCTCGTGCATCGCGTCGAGCAGGACCTGCGGCTTGCGCGTGTTGTTCTCGAAGTATCGCTCGGGGTCGCGGACCGACTCCGCCACCTCGATGTACCCAGCGCAGTGCAGTACGGCCTGTGCACCGTCGAGCGCCTCGTGCACCGTGGGCGCTTCACCCACGTCGCCCTGCACGAACCGCGCACGGGGATCGACCGCCCATGCGTGACCGCGCTCGAGCGTGTCGAGCACGGTTACCTCGTGCCCCGCGTCGAGCAGCATGCGCACGCTCACGCTCCCGACGTACCCGGCGCCACCCGTGACGAGCACGCGCACGTCAGTATCCCTCCAACGGCACGATACCCGAGAGGAGCACCTGTGCGACGCGGGCTGATACCCCGGTGTCCCACCGTTCCGGTATCGCCCAATCCCTCCTGCACGCGAGCGCTTCGGCGACGGCCCGCACGATGTCGTCCTTCCACGCCCTTGTGAGTCTGTTCGCACCAACCGCGACGGTCACCTGTCGTTCGGTGTTCCGGCGGACCGTCACGCAGGGCGTGTGCAGTACGCACGCCTCCTCCTGCACGCCACCTGAGTCCGTGAGCACCACCGCAGCGTCACGCTGCAGTGCGATCATCTCGAGGTACCCTACGGGATCGATCAGGCGCACCTGCGCGGTCGAGCCAGCCAGGCCGTGCTCCGCCAGCCGTGGGCGCGTCCGCGGATGGACCGGAAGCAGCACCGGCAGCGGGAGCTCCTCGAGCGCGCGCACGATCTCGCTCAGCCGTTCGGGGTGGTCCGTGTTCTCCGGCCGGTGCACGGTCGCAAGGACGTACTCCCGCGGCAGCAGTCCGTACTGACCGCACGGCTCCCGCCCGCGCACGCGGTCCAGGTTCAGAAGCAGACTCTCGGCCATGATGTTGCCGACGAAGTGGATCCTGCTGGGGTCCACGCCTTCCGCGACGAGGTTCTCACCTGCTTCGGGCACCGGCGTGAGCAACATCGCCGACAGCTGGTCGGTGACGAGACGGTTGACCTCCTCGGGCATCGACATATCCCGAGAGCGAAGCCCCGCTTCGAGGTGCACGACCGGGACGTGCACCTTCACCGCAGCCAGCGCACCGGCGAGCGTGGAGTTCACGTCCCCCACGACCATGAGCGCATCGGGACGCTCCGCGACGAGCAGCTCCTCGAGCGCGACCATCGCTCGCGCCGTCTGCACGGCGTGCGTGCCACTGCCCACGCCGAGGAACCACCGAGGCTCGGGCAGATCGAGATCCGCGAAGAACACGTCCGACATCGCGGCATCGTAGTGCTGGCCCGTGTGCACGATATCCGCTGCGATGCCCGCAGCGCTCAACGCAGGGACGAGCGGCCCGACCTTGATGAAGTTCGGGCGAGCACCGACGACGATGAGGATCCGCACGCGACCTCCTCGCGATCCGCCCGAAGCGCTAGGCTGGCAGCTCGTAACCGTAGCTTGCCAGGACCGACTTCGGGAACTCGAACCGGACAGTGATGAGCGGATCGACCACCTGGCAGAAGCGGAGGTTCCCGACGAGACTCATGAGCATGGCGGCATCGTTCGTCGGCATACCCACCACCCGGGTGAGGAACCCGTGCATGAGGGGCAGGACCGCTCTGTATGCAGCGTCTGCTGTCTCAGCCGACGCGATGGCGGCGACGACGTCATCGGTCTCCACGAAGGGGGTCGGGAGACCTGGGATGTCGACCACCTGGAAGCGTACGAGCACCTCTCCCGGGGTCTCGGCACCGCAGATGACGACCTCGCCGTCTCCCATCGCAGCGTGCATGTCACCGCACCCGAACAGCGCACCCTCGACGCCGACCGTGAGATAGAGTCGAGAGCCTTCCGTGATCAGATTGCAGTCCATGTTGCCACCATGAGGCCCGGGCGTGCTGTTGGGAACGGTCCCCTCTGCGGGTGCGACACCGATGACGCCCAGCATCGGCTTCTGCGGTACGACCACCCTGTCTTTGAACACCACGGTCCCGTCACGGTGCTCGAGGATCGCCGTCTCCTCCTGCTCGATCAGATCCCCGAGTGCACCGACCTGTGGAACCGCCACCATGACCGATGGGCCATGAGCCTTCACCTCGAGCAGATCGACCCTCAGGATGTCCCCCGGCTTCGTGCCCTCCACGTAGATCGGCCCCGTCGCTGGATTCGTGATCGACCAGTCGAGGATCGCGAGGGTATCGGCTGTGGTCTTGAGCTGGCCACTGAAGCAGTCGTGCGTGGTGAGATGCACCTCCTCACCCTGCTTCACACGCAGCGCAGGCTCCACATCCGACGAGAAACCGAAGAACCTCCTGTCACGCGTCAGCTCACTCGCCATCGCCAGTCTCCTCCTTCCTCGTTGAACGGGCACGATGCACGAACGGCAGCTTGATCTCCTGGCCGCCGACCACTCCGCTCGGCCGCCAGACGAGTACGAGGATCATGAACACTGCCATCACTGCTTCCGTGAGGCCGTACACCTCGAACGACAACACGTGCGCGTTGTTCAAACTTGCCTCTACCTGCCGGAGCATCTCGCGCGCGACCGTCACCACAGCCGTGCCTACGACGGCTCCTGACACGCTCCCCTGTCCGCCGATGACGAGCATGCTCAGCAGCATGAACATCTCAGCGATGTAAAACGACTTCGGAGAGAACGACGTGATGAAGTGCGCCCACACCCCACCAGCGACCCCAGCGACCAAGGCACTCACCACGAAGGTCGCATACCGGGTACGCACCATGTCGATGCCGATCGCCATCGCTGCGTACCGGTCGTCGCGCGTCGCGCGCAAGCGGAGACCGAGACCCGACTCCCGGAAGGCATACGCGAGCAAGATGGCTGTCACCGCACCCGCTAGTGCGACGCCGAGCGTCGTGAACTCGGGAACACCGAAGAACGTGCGCGGTCCGTTCGTCACGTTATCCCACTGCGTCATCACCACGTGGATGACGATCAACGTCGCGAACAACGTGATGACGCCCGCGAAGTCCGATAGGCGCATCAACGGATATCCGATGATCGCAGCGATCGCAGCAGCGACGACGCCTCCGATGAGGATGGCGGGGATCACGGGGGTGTGGAGCTCGACGAGGGCCGGGTACATGTTGGGAACACCCATGGACTTGACCATCGGTGGGGTCGAGAGGATCCCGGACACGTACGCACCGATGCCCACGAACCCGATGTGCGTCCAAGACAGGATCCCAGAGTTCCCCATGAACATCTGCACTGCGAGCACCATGATGATGCTCACACAGAAGTACGTGTACACGTTCAGCACGAGCGGTGACCCGATCATGCGCACGACGAGCGCACCGAGAGCGATGATGACGATGAGCACCACGGCGATCGCATGCTCTCGCACGATGTCTTGCAGCTTCTCCCTTCGCATCATCCTACGCGCTCCTCCGTGTAACCGGCCCGAACGATCCCTTCGGGCCTGAACAGCAAGAACAGGACGACGATCGCGAACATGAAGGCGTCCCGATATGTGATGACCGATGCCGGCAGCGTGACGCTCAGGAGGTTGAAGATCAGCCCGTAGACGAAGCCGCCGACCACCGCACCCACCGGGCTGTGCATGCCGCCGACGACCACGGCGATGAAGGCGATCAGCAGCGGCGCCGCGCCCGTGAGCGGGTCGACCGAGAATGAGCGGCTCACCCAGAAGATGGATGCGATGCCAGCGAGGAAACCGCTGATGATGAAGGCAGCAGAGATCACGAGATTCGCCGGGACGCCCATCAGGCGCGCCGTCGTGAAGCGTTCGGCTGCAGCACGCATCGCTATGCCGAGCACGGTTCTCTTCATGAGGATCGACAACGCGGTCAGGACGATCGCCGTCGTGACGATCACGAGGATGTTCCGCACGGGAACGGTAGTGCCGGCGAGTTCGACGGTGCGCGAGAAGACCGCGGGGAACTTCACGGTCTTCGCCCTCGGCGATACCAGGATCTGTATGGCGTTCTGCAAGAAGATGCTCACCGCGAAGGATGTGACGATGAGAGCATTCGGTGACTTCGCGCGAACCGGTCGGAACGCAGCCAGTTCGGTGAGGTAGCTCGTCAGCATCGCGGCGAACACGCCAATGAACATGACGACCCACCACGGAGCGTGCAGGGTCGTCGCGGCGATGAACAGCGCGTAGCCGGCGATCATGATGTACTCGCCATACGCGAAGTTGACCAGCTTGAGGATCCCGTACACGAGGACGAGCCCGAGCGCGAGAAGCGCATAGAGGCTCCCGAGACTGAGCGTGTTGATGATGAACTCCAGGACCATCTCTCTCACACCTCGCAGCGCTCGGCCCCGTCACCGAAGTACACGGACTCGATGTCCACGCGGTGACGGATATCCTTTGCAGACCCCTCGAACTCGATCTCGCCATTCGCGAGCAGGTACGCGCGGTCGACTATCTCGAGAGCCCGCTCGGCATTCTGCTCCACGAGTAGGATGGTCGATCCTCTAGCGCGCAGCTGAACGATCAGCTCGAATATCTGATCGGTCATGGCAGGCGACAGACCGAGCGAGGGCTCATCGAGCATGATCAGGCGAGGATGCGCCATGAGCGCGCGAGCGATAGCCAGCATCTGCTGCTCACCACCGGACAGCAGACCCGCTGGCTGCTCGAAGCGCTCCTTGAGGATCGGGAACAGATCGAAGACCTCCTCCAGATCGCGCTGGTAGCGTTCGCGCTTGTACGTCGTGAAGGCGCCCAGCCGAAGGTTCTCGGCAACAGTCAGCGCACCGAAGATCTCTCTGCCCTCGGGCACGAGCGAGATACCCTGGCGCACGATCCACTCCGGCGCGCGGTTCGTGATCTCCTCGCCGTGGAACACGATCGCGCCCTTAACGGGGCGCAGGATCCCCGCGATCGCCTTGAGCGTGGTGGACTTGCCGGCACCGTTCGCGCCAAGAAGTGCGACGAGCTCGCCTTCCTGCACCTCGAACGAGATCCCGTGCAGAGCACGGATCACACCGTACGAAGCAACGAGGTCCTTGACGGTCAGGATCTGGTTCATCACGCACTGCTCCCCAGGTACGCGGTAACCACCTCTGGATTCGACCTGACCTCCGAAGGGGTGCCTTCCGCGATGGTCCGGCCGTAGTTCAAGACGTGCAAGCGCGGGCACAGGTTCATCATCAATCGCATGTCGTGCTCCACCACGACAAGACCCACGCGGTATCTCTCGGGGATGGTCGCGAGCACGACATTGAGCGCGTCCGATTCCTCCTCGTTGAGACCAGCAGCCGGCTCGTCCAAGAAGACGAATCGCGGATGCATCGCGAGCGCGCGCGCGATCTCGAGCTTCCGCTGGTGCCCGAAGGGAATCGCCGCGGCCAGAACCTCCGCTCGATCCGCTAGATCGAAGTCCTCGAGCAGCTGCCAGGCTGAGCGCACGGCTCTCCTGCGCGACTCACCCATGGCCACGGCTGCAACCTCCACGTTCTCGAGCACCGTGAGCTCACGGAAGAGCCTGACCGTCTGGAAGGTCCGCGCAAGACCCGCACGTGCGATGGCATGAGGCTTCTTGCCCGACAGCACGCGGCCGTCTATCGTGACCGTGCCGCTCGTGGGAGGGAGCAAGCCCGTCACCACGTTGATGAGGGTCGTCTTCCCCGATCCATTCGGGCCGATCAGACCGAGGATCTCCCCCGTCCGCACAGTGAAACTCACACCGTCGAGCGCCCTGAGCCCTGCGAAGTGCTTGCTGAGATCGCAGACCTCGAGAACATTCGTACGTTCGCCGTCTCCTTGCATACGCTCTCCACGTCGTCGAGCTACCTCACCGACCGTCCATGCCTGACGCCACCCTGACGCGGAGGAGGGAGCCTCGCCCGCGCGAGACCCCCTCCGTTCGCACCCCCTCACGCCCTATGGCGCAGGGATCTTCTCCGGTATGACCCAGCCGAGGAACTTCGGCTCACCCTTGACGAGCTCCACCATGGCAGCCGCCTTGTTCGGCTCATGCCCGTTCGCGGCGTCAGCCCAGTCCAGCTTGCCGGTGAACAGGTCGAAGGTCGTCTCCTCCATCGCCTTGGCGACAGCAGCGCCCTCCGTCGTCCCCGCCTTCTCCATCGCCTGGGCGAGCACCATCACGACATCGTAGCCTGGCATGATCCAGACCGCATCCGGAGCCTGGCCGAACTTCTTCTCGTACGCGGCGGCCCACTCACTGTACTTCGGGTTCGCCTCATCCGAGAGGAAGCCGTGCGTGTCGAAGTAGATGTCGCTTCCGTACTTCTCGCCGAGCGCCTCGAACAGCGCAGGGTCGTCATACGAATCGCCACCGACGATCGGCTGGTTCACGCCGCTCTCGCGCAGCGTACGGATGATGAGCGCCAGATCCGGCATGTACGAGGAGATGTAGATGAAGTCTGGCTTCTCCTTGAGGGCCTTGATACGAGCCAGCTGCGCGGACACATCCGCTTGGCCCTGCGTGTACGTGTCCTCGAAGATCACCTTGCCGCCGAGCTCCTCGAACCGAACGATGAAGTAGCGCGACAGTGACTTCGTATAGTCGATGAAGTCGTCCGTGATGACGTAGACGCTCCGCCACCCCTTGGTGTTGTACGCGTACTCCGCGGTCACAGCGCCCATCGTGGTGTTCCACATCGACAGCGTGAACTGCTTATCGCCGAGAGCGGCAGAGCCGTACAGGGGTGACGATGCGCACGGCGAGATGCCGACGATGCCGGCCTTCTGAGCCTCGCGCGATGCGGGACCACCGAAATCGAAGTCACTCGGCGCGATGATGGCTGCCGCCCCTTGATCGATGAGCTGCTTGGCGACATTGCCGACCGTCACAGGATCGCTCTTGCCATCCATCGCGATGAGCTCGACCTTCTTGCCGAGGATCCCACCCTTGGCGTTCAACTCGTCCACCGCGAGCTGCGCGCCGCGCAGGGCGGGCTCATCGAGAGGCGCCTGGATCCCCGTCTGACACAGCGCTGCCCCGATGATGATCTTGTCATCCTGTGCGGCAGTCCCGCCGGTTCCGCCGTCCTTGGAGGCGCAACCGGTCGCTACGAGCGCGAGCGCGATGACCACGCTCATGATGCTGATCCACCGCTTCTTCATATCGCCCTCCATACCTCGCCTTCACGGGTCGGTCACGCGACCCCAAGTACAGCGCATCCGTCTCTTGCGAATGCTTGGAGAGAACAATAGTCCAAAGCAACGCGAGTTACAAAGTCCTCGTTTCCCATGATCTGACGAACGGCCTCGCTTCACGGCACACTGAGCCGCGCATGAGACGCTGCAGCCTAGTACGCCCCGCGCGCCAACAGCACGGCAGGGATGGTGCGGGCGAGCAGCATGATGTCGAAGCCGACGCTCCAGTTCTCGATGTAGAACAGGTCCAGGCGCACCATCTCCTCGAAGCTGAGCTCCGAGCGGCCGGATACCTGCCAGAGGCCTGTCATGCCAGGTAGGACCTCGAGCCGACGCCAGTGGTGATCGGTGTACTGCTCGGTCTCATGCAGCAGCGGTGGCCGGGGACCGACGAGCGACATCTCGCCAACGAGCACGTTGAGCAGCTGCGGGAACTCGTCGATCGAGTACCGCCGCAACCACCGTCCGACCCGCGTCACGCGCGGATCGTCGCGTATCTTGAACAGCGGCCCGTCGGCCTCGTTGAGCTCCAACAGCTCGGCGAGGCGCGCCTCGGCGTCCCTGTGCATCGAGCGGAACTTCCACATGCCGAACGGACGCCCTCCGCGCCCGACGCGCGGCTGCCGGTAGAACACGGGACCGGGACTGTCGAGCACGATGGCGAGGGCGATGAGGAGCCAGAGCGGCGTGCCGATGAGCACGATCGCACTCGCGACGACGAGGTCGAATGCGCGCTTGACGAGCGCATTCGTACGCGAGAAGGACACCGACTTCACGGTGATGAGCGGGACCCCAGCGATCTCGCGTACGAGCACGCGGGACGTGAGGATGTCGAAGAGTCCCGAGGACAGGTGGATGGACACATCATACCCACGGAGCTCCGCGATCATGCGCGAGACGATGTCGTGGTCGAAGGCGGTCGTGGCGATGACCACCGTGTCGATGGCGTGCCGCGTGATCACCTCGCCCAGGTCGCGCGCTGACCCGAGCATCGGCACATCCTGAGAGCAGTAGTCGAGCGGGAGGTACTCCGCTTGCGAGGATGCGAGGCACCCGACAGGAACGAGCCCTGTCTCCGGGTGCGCCTGCAGCAGCCGCACGATCTGGGCAGCCTCGGCGTTCGAGCCGACGATGAGCGTGCGCCGCGCCAAGCGCCCGCGCCGACGCAGCGTGCGCAGGACGTGTCGCGCACACAGGCGTCCCGCGCTGACGAACGCGATTGCGAGCACGGTGGCGAGGATCGTCCACGCGCGGGACAGGCCGGGCATCTTGAGCGCGAACGTCACGAGGATGAACACGACCACGCCGGCTGTGACCCCGCGCACCACACGCGAGAACTCGCCCGTGCCCCAGAAGAGCCGATCCAGGTCGTAGAGGCGCTCACGCCACAGGGTCAGCATGCACACCACGACGAAGGCCCACGCGATCTCGTAGTACGAGACACCAGCCGGCACGTTCTCAATCCCAGCGCGAGCGAACACCGAGTCGAAGCGGATCCAGGCCGCGAGCAGTGCGGCGATACTCAGCGCGATGAGGTCAGTGACGATGAGCGCACCAGTGATCAGGCGCTTGCGCTCACGCGTCTCGATGAACCGCGGCCCCACGTCGTGCGCACCGCTGGACTCCCCCACGGCATCCCTCCGTCACAGCTCGAACCTCGTGTGACCCCAGGAAACAATGATACACGAGGGGGTGACAGGAACCGGTAGGTGGACCGGTTAAGTGGTCTCGGCTGCGTTATCGAGGTACCACTGATACGTCTGCTCGATGCCCTCTCGCAAACCGATGCGCGCGCTCCACCCGAGGCCGTCCAACCGACTGACATCGAGCAGCTTGCGTGGCGTCCCGTCCGGCTTGGATGTATCCCACTCGATCTTTCCCTCGTAACCCACGACCTCACGGACCATCTCGGCGAGCTCCGCGATTGAGACGTCATCGCCGACGCCCACATTCACTATGCCCTCGTCGTCGTAGCGCTCCATGAGGAACACGGCGGCGTCCGCAAGGTCGTCGACGTGGAGGAACTCGCGGCGAGGCGTCCCTGTGCCCCACAACGTGACCGACGGTGCGGCTGCTACCTTCGCGTCGTGGAACTTGCGGATCATCGCGGGCAGGACGTGCGACGTCTCGAGATCGAAGTTGTCGCCCGGACCGTACAGATTGGTGGGCATGAGTGAGATGCCATTGAACCCGTACTGTCTCCGGTAGGACCGAACCATCACGATACCGGCGATCTTCGCCACCGCGTACGGTTCGTTCGTGGGCTCCAGCTCACCCGTCAGGAGGTACTCCTCCTTCATGGGCTGCGGTGCGAACTTCGGGTAGATGCAGCTCGACCCCAGGAACAGCAGCTTCCTCACACCAGACCGATACGCTGCATCGATCACGTTCGTCTGGATCAAGAGGTTCTCCCGGATGAAGTCCGCAGGATACGTGCTATTAGCGAGGATCCCGCCGACCCTTGCGGCAGCCAGGAACACGTACTCGGGTCGCTCGGTCTCGAAGAACGCATCGACCGCTGCCTGCGAGGTGAGGTCCAGCTCGGAGTGCGTCCGCGTGATCAGGTTCCCGTAGCCGGCGCGCTGCAACCGCCGCAGTATCGCTCCGCCGACGAGACCACGATGACCCGCGACGTAGATGCGCGATGCCCTATCCATGCATGACCCCCCGCAACGCGATGTCGTGCCCCGCATCCGTCAGCGTGCGCTCCTGCGCCGCAAGCTCCATGTCATGCGCGACCATGCGCTTCACCAGCTCCTCGAATCCAACCCGAGGCGCCCACCCCAATCGCTCCCGTGTCTCGCTGGCGTCGCCGAGCAGCACGTCGACCTCGGTCGGACGGAAGTACCTCTCGTCGATCTCCACGTACTCGGCCCAGTCCAGCCCGACCTCCGCAAAAGCGGCTGCGCAGAACTCGCGCACCGAGTGCGTATGCCCTGTGGCTACCACGTAGTCGCCGGGCGCATCTTGCTGCAGCATCAGCCACATCGCTTCGACGTAGTCGGGGGCGTAGCCCCAGTCGCGCTTGGCGTCGAGGTTCCCCAGGTAGAGCTTGTCCTGCAGACCGTGCTTGATGCGGCCAACCGCGCGGGTGATCTTGCGGGTGACGAACGTCTCGCCGCGTCGCTCCGACTCGTGATTGAACAAGATGCCGTTGCAGATGAACAGGCCGTACGCCTCCCGGTAGTTCACGCAGTACCAGTGTGCGGCGACCTTCGCCACGGCGTACGGGCTGCGCGGGTAGAACGGCGTTGCAAGGGATTGCGGAGGACGGGCGGCTCCGAACATCTCCGAAGAGCCGGCTTGATACATGCGCACCGCACAGCCAGTCGTCACGCAGTAGTCCCGCACCGCCTCCAGTAGCCGCAACGTGCCCGTGGCCACGACATCGGCGGTGTACTCTGGCTGGTCGAATGAGACCTTCACATGGGACTGCGCCGCGAGGTTGTAGATCTCGTCAGGCTGGACGGCCTCGAGAACGCGACGCAGCCCCGTCCCATCAGTGAGATCCCCGTAGTGGAGGAACAAGCGCGTGCCCGGGACGTGGGGGTCCTGGTACAGGTGCTCGATGCGATCCGTGTTGAACGTGGAGGCGCGACGGATGAGCCCGTGGACCTCGTATCCCTTCTCGAGCAGCAGCTCGGTGAGATACGAGCCGTCCTGACCCGTGATGCCTGTGATGAGTGCCTTCTTCATTGGCGCTCCCCTTCACGCCCTCCCTGTGCCTTCCAGAGACATGGTATCAGGTGTCATCGCCTGGCACCGGCGCAGGTCTTCTCCCATACCGGATAACATCCCACACGAACAAGGTGTTGCCGATGACGTACCGCCTCCACATCCGGCGTGGCTCCGAGAGGAACCGGTGAAGCCACTCGAGTCCGCAGCGCCGCATCCACTCGGGAGCGCGCTTCCTGCGACCGGTTCCGAAATCGAACGCCGCGCCAACACACACGATCGGCATCTGAAGCTCGTCGAGGTGTTCGTACGCCCAGATCTCCTGCTTGGGGGCAGACACCCCCATGAACAGGATCCGTGCGCCAGAGTCGCGCACCGCAGCCACCAGCCGGCGGTTCACCTCTTTCGACCACTCACCGAACGGGGGCGTCGCGGTGCCAGCGACCACCAGCCCGGAATGACGGGCACGCAGTGCTTCGGCGAGGGCGTCCGCCACACCCTCTGCACCTCCGAGCAAGAATATCGGGATGCGCTCTTCGGCCGCACGGGCACACACAGCCTCCATGAGGTCCGGTCCAGGACACCGACCGATGTCGCCGTAGCCCAGCAGCCGGGCGGCGAACGTGACCGAAGCTCCATCCGGGAGGTTCACGACACGTTCGGTGTCAGCCAGCAGGCGCGCATACGCTGGCGACTCACGGCGGAGCTTGGCAGAGTGGGCGTTCACGAGGACGTACGAACGGGCGGTCCTCCCCTGACCGTCATGAGTGGCTAGTCGCGCGGCAATGCCCGTATCGGCACATCTGACGTCCAGGCCGATCACAGTGCGGACGGTCACGAGAGACAACCAATCAAGCTGGCCATACACATGCCATCCCCAATCAGCAGATTGATGCATGATATGGGTTCCATCCAGTCAGCCATCTCAGAACTTGACATGATCATCAGGCCAAGAATCAATCCGCGCCGCAGACACTGCCCCGAGAAACCAACGAGCTCCTGATGACAGACTCAACGGCGACGACGAATGCTTCGACGCCGAACCGTGATTTCGCTGTTGCCCTGCCAGCGTCACCAAGTCTCTCACGCAAGTCCGAATCCGCTGCAAGACTTAGAATCGCATCCACAAGCGCACCGACGTCATCCCCCGGGTAGAGTATCCCTGATACGCCGTCGTCGACTAGCTCTGGATGGGCGCCGCCATCCGCAAGTATTACCGGCACGCCGGAGTACATGGCTTCGATCACCGCGTTCCCGAAGCCCTCGGAGATGGCAGGATTGACGTAACAGTCCATAATAGCTAGCAGGCGCCAGATGTCGCTTCTCCAACCAGTGATTACGACGTGATTCGTCACGCCCAGGGCATCAGCCCTTGCCTCTAGTGTCGACCGCTCGGGGCCATCGCCAACAATGACTAGGATGGCCTTCGGAAGCTCTCTCACGACTGGTGCGAGAGCCTCGACGGCAACTATCTGGCTCCGCACGCTGACCATCCGACCAATGGTTCCGATAACAAAGGCATCCCGCGGAAGTCCAAGCTCCTCACGCAGCACCCTCACCTGTTCAGCATCCAGTGACACCGACTCATCCGGCCACCCGTTGTAGATTATTCGTGCTGGCGAGGAAAAGCCGATCTTGCGCATGGCCGTCAATGTCGATTCGCTGTTGGTCAGCAACAGCTTGCGTAGAGGACTCTGCGCGCGTGACAGGAATCTCACTGCAGGTGAGGGATTGTACTCGGGGCCGTGTACGTACTGAATCACTGGCTTCGACACCATTCGAGCAAGGACTGGCGCGTAGACATCAGCCCTGGCGCAGTGGCACATCACTACCGACACATCCCGAGCGCGTATCTCGCGGAAGAGCGCTCTCCCGAAGGAAGCGCTCAGATTGCGAGAGAAGTGACCCATCACCACCTCGCCACCCAAGCGAGTGATTTCATTGCCTAGGCTCTCGGCAATGTCGTTGTACGCGAATATCCTATGCAAGAAGTCAGGGGAGCTGTGTCTCACCAAGTGGGTCAACTTCCTTGGCACTCCACCGAACCAAGCCAGATTCTCGATTACGTGCAGCACGCCGATTCGCTTCATGACCCTTCACCGCTTCCCGGCGTAGAGGCGCTCGTACAGATGAGAGAGCTGGGCGGCAATAGCATCCATCGAGTACGAACGACGGTGCACTTCACGGACAGTCTCGCTCAGCCGCACCCAGTCATTGGCGTCCATCGAACAGGTCTTCGCCGCCAATTGCGCGAGCGCCCCGTAGTCTGCGTATGGAACACACGACTCGTAAGGTTGGACTTCCAAGATGGAGCCGATGCTGCCATGACGGAAGCCGACTACCGGCACACCGGCCGCATAGGCCTCCACAACTGCCATTGGCAGTCCCTCGGGCGCCAACGATGGATACACGAGT
>FWPV01000675.1_pt1 | contig 105113 bp, 91 predicted proteins | sample 2228371 | NCBI WGS metagenome assembly FWPV01 (sample SAMEA103939776, study PRJEB20133) | metagenome
GCAAGGGGAGGTGAACAATGAAGGCTCGCCTGGCAATCATGCTCGTCCTCATCACCTCCCTGCTCTGGGGCGGTGTAGCGATAGCGCAGACTAATGCCCCCGGTCCGATCCACTGGTACATCGTCCAGGCTGGGACGGTCGCGGGCGGGAGTTACCAGCTAACCGGCCTGGCCCTTCGACAAGCTCAGGGTGACACCTGGCGTGTGAGCGGCGCGGCCGGCGGCGGCGGCTACGCCCTGGCCGCCCTCAGCCAACCGGCGCTGCGGGGTAGTGGCTGCTGTTGCACCTACTTGCCCTGCATTCTGCGCCAACACTAACCAGGTGCCAGGCACTTCGGAAGTGCCTGGCACCCAAGTCAGAGAAGGAGGACAAGCGATGAACGGCAAACGAATCCTGGCCACGTTGATCGTGATGCTGACCCTGTTGCTGGGCGCCAGCTAGGCAACCGGCCGGCAAGATGGGATGGACAGCCCCCAGGGCACCTACGGCTCGGCCTTCACCTACCAGGGCCAGCTCCGTGACGCGGACGGCCCGGTCAACGGTGCCTGCGACCTGCGCTTCAGGCTCTTCAACACCGCCAGCGGCGGCAGCCAGGTGGGCGGCACCCTCACGCAGGAGGGCGTCGGCCTGGTGGACGGCCTGTTCACCGCCCGGCTGGACTTTGGCGCGGCGGGGCGGTGGTCGGGCCATCCTTCCGCGTCTACCTGCCGCTGGTCGTGCGTCATTAGCCCCCACCTGCGCTGGTCCTGGGAGGCTGTCCATACGGTACTGAAAGCTCGCAATGATTCATCCTTGCGGCGTGGGTGTGCGCGCTCTCTGGGGCAGCTATCGTTTTGGCCTTTGGAGCAAGTCTTGCCAGAGTCGGCACAGGTGAAGCGGAGCGTTAGACGCTTTCATTCGCAAACCGTAGCAGGTGAAACGACGGCAAACCAGCGGGCTCGGCAGAAGAGCGTCGAGGCCCTGCGCCACGCCGGGCCGCCAGGCCTCGCTTTGCCTCCCACTTGACAAAAATTGCCGTTGGAGCATAATTCTGTTGCCCGGCCATCGCCGGGCCGGTCAACCGACCAGATCACATTGAGTGCCATCGAGGTGAATTATGCACAAGGCAGTCGTTGCTCGTTGTTTCCTGATGTTCGTCCTCTTGGTTCTGCTGTTTGTTCCAGGTTCACCCCCCCGAGTGTCTTCTGCCGCAGCCGCCGCCTTGCCTGGCGGCGATGGCGAGGCACTGCCCGAGGAATCTGCACAGCCCCTTCCCGCATGGGCCGTTCCGAGTGCGACGTGGACGCGGGAGCAGATCTACTACAACTCGGAAGACTACCCCGGGGATCAAACGCAAGTGTCACTCCAGCTCGACTCGTCCGACTCGCCGCACGTCCTCTTGACCCTTATTGATGTGCCGGGCTTTGCGGTCGGCTATGCCCGGCGCGATGGAGCCACCTGGCAAATCAGCGTGCTCGACACTGGTACCAGCCCAGATTTTCTCGGCCTCGACCTGGATTCCGGGGATTCGCCGCACGCCGTCTATGTTGCAGCTGACGGTCACGTGCGCTACGCCCGTCTGAGCGGATCGCAGTGGCTGACAGAGACGGTGGCGGCCGGCGTGCGCCCTGCCCTGGCGCTGGATTCCGGCGACGTCCCCCACGTGGTGTATTGGGATCAGGCGGCCCAGACGTTGGTGCACGCCACCCGCGATGGGGCAGGCTGGACGTCAGAGGTAGTCGGCCCTGCCGTGACCGACCCTTATCCGTCCCTGGCTATGGATGCTCAGGATCACCTGCGCCTGTGCTACTCCGGCTCCAACGGCAAGCTGATCTATGCCGCCTTCGACGGCTCGTCCTGGCAGCAGGAGCTGATTGCCGGCGATGATGGAGTGCCGCGCGACAATTGCTCGCTGGCGCTCGACGGATCGGGCAATCCCCAAGTCGCTTTTCACCTGGATATAGGCGGATTGATCGGCGACCTGAACTATGCCAAGCGCGAGACGGACGGATGGTCGGTCGAGTCCCTTGAGCTCTACTCCGTGGACGGCGGCAGCGGGCTACTTGTTGACAGCGCGGGCCTGCCCCACATCAGCTATGGCCTGAATGCAACTGACTACGCCGGCGTGTATTACCAGTACTACGACGGACAGGCCTGGCAGAAAGAGTATGTGGATACAGGCATATTTATCTTTGATTCGTCTTTGGCATTCGACAGCGCCGGGCAGCCGGTTATAGTGGACTACAGAAGGCCCTGGACATGGGTGGAGTGCTTTTTTCACACGCGGACACCCGACAACGGCACCCTCTCCGGCCGGGTGTTCCAGCCCGCCCCCACCGGCATTCTGCCGGTGCCGGAGGCGAGCGTCACGGCTGGCGAGTTTCCCCCCGCCTGGACCGACACGAACGGCGACTATGCCCTGGACCTGACCGCCGGGACCTACGACGTCACCTTTGCCAAGCCCGACTATATCACCATCACCAAGACGAACGTCCTGGTCAATGAAAACGAGGTCACCACCGTCAACGTTCCCCTGATCCCCACCGAATGCTGGAACACCAATCAGGTGTGCACCAACGAGCTGGTCAACCTCATCCCCATCCTGGGCATCCCGTCCGAGGTATCGGGCTTTCTGAACAGCCTGTGCACGTTCACCGATCGCCGGGCCAACGGCGACGACCTGGGGGCTCTTACCGCGCTGCTGCCCGGCCTGGTGGACATCGTGGACATTCCAGGCCTGGCCGATGCCCTCGACGTGCTGGAGGGGTTTGTGACCTGCCTGGAGGGTGTCCTCTACGATGCCCTGGAGGCGATCTGCGGGCCGGATGCCGCCTCCATCTGCCAGCAGATGTTCAGTCGCAGCCTGTGGCGCATAGCCACAGGGGGCAGATCTGACGTGCTCATCGTCCTGCTCAAGATGCTGCCCGACGGAGACACCGCCTCACCCTCGTCATCCCCCAACCTCCTCGACGCCGTGGAGGTCCACGTCTACGGCCCGGGCGGCCACCTGGGGCTGGTGGACGGCCACGTAGAGCACACCCTGCCAACCTCCTACCTCTTCCGGGCCGGCGGCGCGTATCAGCTCGCCATCCTCGAAGGCGTGACCGGGCCGGACGAGCTGGAGATCCATGGCCTGTCGGCCGGCAGCTACCGGCTGATCCTGGTCAACCCCCAGTCGGATGGAACCGGTTCCCTGGTGACCTACGAATCAGTGCCGACCGCCGCCGGCGCGGTCGCCTCCATCACCCTGGATCCTGATACGACCGACTTTACCCTGGCCCTCGACCAGGACGGCGACGGCACGATAGACGACTATCAGCCTCCCGACACCGTCGAGACGGTTATGCCCTTTGCCGTCTATCTGCCCCTGGTCGTGCGTCATTAGCCCTCACCTGCGCTGGTCCTGGGAGGCTGTCCAGACAAAGTTCGTAAAGATTCATCCTTGCGGCGTGGGTGTGCGCGCTCTCTGGGGCAGTTATCGTTTTGGCCTTTGGAGCAAGTCTTGCCAGAGTCGGCACAGGTGAAGCGGAAACCCACATCACCAGAAATCACCTGGGCGGTGTGACACAATGACCATTGATCGGCGCAAGCGAATCGCGTTTGAGGAAGTGGCCGATCTCTATGATGAGGTCCGACCCGGCTATCCGGAGGAGTTGGTGGCGGGAGGGTGGCGAGGCCACATCTGGTGGCGCTATTTCATGCGAGGGTGAAACGATGATCGTTTGGGAGTGCTACCCACCAGGTGTATGCAGAGCCGAGCGCCCAGTCCGTCACCCCCGCCGGATCACCGGCAGGTCAAGGCACGAGGCGTACTGACTGTTGCGAGCCACGGTGATGACCGGTGTTCCCTGTGCCGGGATGCGGACAAAGGCGCCTTCGTCGTGCCCGGCAATCGCCAGGCGCAGGCGGTGGCCCTTGCGCACCAGCACCGAGGTCGGCAGCAGGCCAAAGCGGATCTCGGCCATTTCGCCTGGCACCAGCGGCATGGCATCCCGCTCTTTGAACGAGTGGTATGGCACTTGCAGCCTGTAGGGCGGTGGATCGTCAGACACCCGACGGTGAATGGCCCGTAGCTGCCCCTCGGTGATATAAGTGACCCGGCCGCCTTCGTCCACATCCTCCAGGTAGACGTAAAACACGCCGTCCGGCGCGGTGGAAGTGACGTACAGCGTAACCACCGGGTAGCCGCTGATCTCGATGTCTTCGGCCAGCGGCGGGCTGGTGTAGGTCAGCAGGCGTTTGTCCGCCTCGGCCCGGTTCGGATAGACGACGGTGTGGTTCAGGATAGCCCCGATCTCCCACCAGCGGTTGTACTCGCCGGTCGTCGCGGTGAAATCCACGGTGTAGGGGTCGGCGCCGGTCTCGGCTACAGGCCTGTCGAGGGAAAGGGCCCGGTTTTCGGTCAGGTACCAGCGCCAGGTCGTCGTCCCCTGAGGCGGCCAGACATCCGTCTGCTTCCAGGCTTCCTCGCCCAGGGTGTAGTAGAACAGCACCTTCTCCGAGCGCACGCCATTGTCGGCATCCTTGAGGTAGGCATCGAAAAAGCGCAGCATCTCGCCCCACTGCGCCGGCAGCCGGGGGTTGGATCGTCGTTTCCCCGCCTGGTAGGGGCTGGCGTGGAACCGTCCGCCATGCTCCCAGGCCCCGATCACTGCCCGCTGAGCGGTGTCGAAGGTCAAAAAGCGCCGCAATACGGCATCAGCCGTTCCGGCATCCAACCAACTGCCCCAGCCGAACAGGGCCGCCTCTGACCGCTCGATCTGGGCTTTGAAACGATGTACCGTCATCTCGTCCACGGTGATGCCCAGGGCCGGATGGCGTTGGTCTCGGTAGGTCACCTCCTGGGCCATCGCGTACACATCGCCGTTCAGGGCATGGGCACGGATCGCCTCGGCCAGTGCCTGCCGGCCTTCATCGCCATCGGCCGGCTTGACCCCCTTGACCAACAAGCGGGCTGCCAGGCCCATCTCCGGAGGGATCAGGTTCCGGTCAAGGGTCTGGTCAAAGTAGCTCCACACCCGCATGAACCGCTCGTTGAGCACACCACCTGGGAAAGCAATGTCGGTGTAGGCATCGGGGTGGTTGAACATGGGGATGATGGCCTTGACCGCCGGGTGGTTGGGCACCGCCAGCAGCTCGGCAGTGGTGCCCACATAGGAGATGCCATAGCCGCCCACCCGACCGTTGGACCACGGCTGGGCTACGATCCAATCCACAATCTCGGCGGCATCATAGACCGAATCCTCCGGCCAGGGGTAGGGCCAGGTCCCAAACGACGCCCCGGTGCCGCGCACATCCACCAGCACCAGGGCGTAGCCCTGGCCAGTGAAGAACGGTTTGAAGCGCCTGAAATCCAGATTCAGATCGTCCGCCGTGAGAAACCACTTAAAGGGCGCCCGCAGCTCCATAGCCCGCCAATAGCGGGTCTGCGACAGCAACGCCGGGATGCGGGTGCCAGGCGGCAGGTCGCGGGGCAGCACCACCTCTACCGCCAACTTGACACCATCACGCATGGTCAGGTACAAAGACCGGCCGGTTATCCCCTTGTACCGTGGGGACGGAGGCCGGTAGCTCCCAAAGTCAGCCATTTGCATTCCCTCCGTTCAGCCATGGCGCGGCAAAGCCGCGAACGACTAACGACGAATGACGAACGACTAGATTGTACCACGACTCAACAGCGCGGTCAATGGCCGATGGGCAGCGATTCGTCGCTCCCGCTCATCAGGTTGCAGATATCGCCATTTGCTGGTACAATAGTACGCGCCCAAACACCGACAACAGGCAAAGGCCCAAGATGTAGTAGCCTGACAGGATAGACAGCCTAATTCTTGTGGCCTCTTGTCGGGCAAAATGCCTATTGACAATCCAGAACATTTGTGCTATAATTGGGTAGAGCTGTTCTCTTGGGAGAAGATAATGCCTACAACCTATGATGCAGAAGACATCCAGGTTCTCGAATACCCGGAAAATATTCAGCGGCGGCCGGGGATGTACGTCGGCGGTACGGGCCTCGATGCCCTGCACCACCTGGCCTACGAGCTGATTGACAACGCCGTGGACGAGGCTCTGGCCGGGGCGTGCAAGCGGATCGAGGTTGTTCTCCACCCCGATGGCTCGCTGACCGTGTCCGATGATGGGCGTGGCATCCCGGTGGGCATCCACCCGGAAAAAGGCCGGCCTACCCTGGAGCTGGTTTTTACCGAGCTCCACACCGGCGGCAAGTTCAAAGAGGGCAGCTACTCGACCAGCGGCGGGCTGCATGGTGTCGGCATCAAAGCCACCAACGCCCTGTCGGAGTGGCTGGAGGTGCGGGTGCGGCGCGACGGCGTGATCTACTTCCAGCGGCACGAAAATGGGCTGCCGGCTACCCCGGTGCAGATCCTCGACCCAGGCAGCGGTCAGGTTGTAGGTCAGGTGGGCGACCAGAACGAGGCGCAGGTTATCAAGGCCCATGCCGATAAAAAGCTGGGCACGGGGACAACCGTCACCTTCAAGCCCAACCCCCACTACATGGACGTAACCGAGTTCGACTTTGACGCTCTGGCCCGGCGCTTGCAAGTTATCGCCTTCCTGCTGCCAGGGGTGACGATCGAATTCAGCGACAACCGCAAAAAGAAAGGGCGGCAAAAAACCTTTTGCTATGCCGGCGGCCTGGTGGAATATGTCAAGTGGCTGAATGAGGAGCGCAAGGTGATCCACCGCGATCCCCTTGAGGTCAGCGGCACCCAGAACGGGGTGGCCGTCGAAGCCGTATGCCAGTGGCACACCAGCGTGGATGACAGTGAAATCGTCAGTTTCGTCAACACCATCCCCACGCCCGATGGCGGCAAACATGTGGCCGGCTTCAAGAGCGCCGTGACCAAGGCCATCAACCAGTTCGCCGCCGAAAAAAAGCTGACAAAGGAAAAGGGCGAGGATAGCATCCGGGGCGCCGATACCCTGGCCGGATTGACGGCGGTGCTGAAAATCTCGATGCACGATCCCCACTTTACCAGCCAGACCAAGACACAGTTGGCCAGCGACCACGTGCAGGGCATCGTCCACAGCATCGTCTATGAAGGGCTGCTGGAGCAGTTGCGCAAAAAGGTAGCCCTGGGTAAAACCATCGTGCAACAGGCCCAGGCAGCAGCCCAGGCCCGAGTGGCAGCCAGCAAGGCCCGGGCCCTGGTCATCCGCCGCAGTGTGCTCGACGCCGCCGATTCCGGCTTGCCGGGCAAGCTGGCCGACGTGACCAAGGGCACCCCCACCGAGCAGACGGTGCTCTATGTCGTCGAGGGCGACAGTGCCGGCGGTTCGTGCAAGATGGCCCGTGATCGGCGCTACCACGCCATCCTGCCCCTGCGCGGCAAACCGCTCAACGTCGAGGGGGTCAAGCTCACCCGCCTGCTGAGCAACGCCGAGATCAAAGCCATCGTTGCGGCGGTGGGCGGCGGGGTGGGCGCCGACTTTCGTGTAGAAGAGATGCGGTATGGTGGGGTGGCGCTGCTGACCGACGCTGACGTAGATGGTGACCACATCCGCACGCTGCTCTACACGCTATTCTGGCGGTATATGCGCCCAATGGTAGAGGCCGGGCGGCTGTATGTGGCCGTGGCCCCCCTTTACCTGCTGCGCAAGGGCAAACAGGCCCGTTACGCCTATTCCGACCGGGAGCGGGACGCCATCCTGGAGCAGTGGGGCAAAGACGGGGTGATCATCCAACGCTACAAAGGTCTGGGCGAAATGAACCCGGATCAGCTGCGCGACACCGTCTTTCGCGTCACCAAAGCCGGCCCGTTCAACGACAGCCTGCGCCGCGTGACGGTGGAAGATGTGCACCACGCTAACCAGCTCATCACCACGCTGATGGGCAAATCGGCGGGCAAGCGCCGAGGCTGGCTGCTGGAACGCTGGCGCGAGGAGGAACATGCTGAAAACGGCGATGAGGAAGAAGAGGACAAAGAGGACATAGAGGATGTCGTCTGAGACGATTGCGCTGGAAACGGTGGCGCTGACCACCGACCTGGAACAGGCCTACTTTGAATACGCCGTGGAGACGATCACCGACCGGGCCCTGCCCCGCGTCGAGGATGGCTTGAAACCGGTGCAGCGGCGTATCCTGTATACCATGCATGATATGGGCCTGTACCACGATAAACCGTACAAAAAATCGGCCCGCGTCGTCGGCGATTGCCTGGGCCGATACCATCCCCACGGCGACCAGTCAATCTATATGGCTATGGTGCGCATGGCCCAGGATTTCGCCATGCGCCACCCGCTGATAGATGGCCAGGGCAACTTTGGCTCCATTGACGGCGACCCCCCGGCAGCGTTGCGCTACACCGAAGCCCGCCTGGCCGAGATTTCGCAGTTCATGCTCCAGGACATCGAGATGGACACGGTTGATTTCGTGGACAATTTCGATGGTTCCCTGAAGGAGCCGGTCATTTTGCCGGCGGCGCTGCCCAACCTGCTGGTCAACGGCGCGACCGGCATCGCCGTGGGCATGGCCACCAATATCCCCCCCCACAACCTGGGCGAAGTGTGCGATGCTGTGATCTATGTGGCGCAGCACTGGAAACGCCGAGAGCAGATCGGCGTGGACGAGCTGATGAAAATCATCCCCGGCCCCGATTTCCCCACCGGGGGGGTGATCTACCGCTACCGCGACGACGCCACCGGCCAAAAGATAGACACCATCCGCAACGCCTACGAGACCGGCACAGGGCGCATCGTCATGCAGGCGCGGGTGGACCTGGAGGAGATCGGCGGGGGCAAAGCCAACATCGTCGTCACCGAACTGCCCTACGCCGTGCAAAAATCCACCGTGCTGGAACGCATCGCCCGCGAGGTGCGAGAGGGCAAGATCAGCGGCGTGACCGACCTGCGCGACGAATCGGACCACGAGGGAATGCGGGCCGTGATCGAGGTCAGCCGCATGGCCGACGTCCGCGAAGTGTTGGAGGATGTGCTGACCCACAGCCAGCTACGCGAGACCTTTGGCGTCAACGCCCTGGCCCTGGTCCCGGAGCAGGTCAACGGCAACGTCATTGTCCGCCCCCAACGGCTTTCGCTGCGGGAAATGCTGGTGCTGTTTATCGAGCACCGGCTGAATGTCATTGTCCGCCGCAGCCGCTACGAGCTGGACAAACGGGAAGCGCGGCTGCACATCGTCCAGGGGTTGCTCAAGGCCCTGGATGTCATTGATCAGGTAATTGACACCATCCGCCGCAGCCAGACCGCCGAGACCGCCGAAACGAATCTGATCAAGAAATTCGGCTTCACGTCGGCACAGGCCCAGGCGATCCTGGCCATGCAGCTGCGCCGCCTGGCCGCACTGGAGCGGCGGAAACTCGCCGATGAGGAAAAGGAACTCAAAGCGCGCATCCAATACCTCAAAGGGCTGCTGCGCTCACAGGCACGCCAACTGGAGGTAGTGGTCGAAGAGACCAAGGCCATCAAGGACAGGTTTGCCACACCGCGTAAAACGGTCATCCTGACCGATGAAAAACCGGGTGAAACCATTGTCACCGAGGCCGATCTGGCCCGGCCTGAAGGCCCACAGATGATCGTCGTCACCACCCAGGGGGTACAACGCCAGGAAGCCAAGGGGTTCAGCTATCGCCTCAAGCCGGGGGTGACCAGCCGGGCGGTGGAAGCCCACCGACTACACCTGCGGACCGAGCCGGACGACACGGTCGTGCTGGTCTCCAGCCGAGGACGGGCCTGGTGGGGCGAGGTGGGCCGCCTGCCGCGTTCCGCCACCTTCCAGGAGCTGGGGCTGGAAAAAGGGGAACAGGTTGTCGGCCTGGGTGTGCTATCCAAGGACTGCTGCCTGGTGCTGGGCACACGCCGAGGGCAGGTCAAACGGGTCAAGGCCGAGGATGTGCGATCCGGCAGCGAGGCCTCGTGGGCAATGATCGTCGGCCTGGGCGGGCCCGACGACGGGGTAATCTTTGCCGGCACCGGCAACGACCAGGCCCAGATCATGTTCTTTACCACCAGCCGGGCCAACCGCTTTGCCGCCAGCGAGGTCAATCCCCAGGCTACTCCCTCGGCGCGGGGGGTGGCCGGCATCAGGGTGCCGCCGACGGACCGCTTGCTGGGCGGCGCAGTGCTGAGCGATCCGAAGGCCAAGTTGGGCCTGATAGTCGTCAGTAAGGCGGGTTATGTCAAACGCGTGCCGCTTGACGAGTTCCCGGTGCAGGGGCGGGGCGGCCAGGGGGTGCAACTGCTCAATGTTACCAAGACGACCGGGCCGGTGGTGGCCGTGACCATCGGGCCGATGGACGGTGCGGTGGACCTGATCGCAGCCGACGGTCGGCGGCAACGCCTGGACGAGGTTCCGGTGGACAACCGGGCCAACCGGGGCAAAAAGCTGGCCGAAGTGGAAGAGGTAGCCGAAGTCTGGGTGCTATAAAGACGTGAGAGGAACGGCTCGACATGGTGAAACAGATCTTGGGGCCGATGCGCCTTCCCTTTCTGGTCCTGCCCCCCGTCTGCGTGCTGCTAGGGGTGAGCACAGCCGTCTGGAGCGGGGCCAGGATCAACCTTTTACATCTCATGTTGGTCCTGGTAGGGGCACTTGCCGCTCACATCAGCGTCAATGTGCTGAACGAGTACTTTGACTTCAAAAGCGGCCTCGACTTTAGGACACGACGCACTCCCTTCAGCGGTGGCAGCGGCACCCTGCAGGCCAACCCCGCAGCAGCCCGCCCGGCGCTGATCACCGGCATAGCGGCCCTGCTCCTCACCGGGCTGATCGGGCTGTATTTTGTCTTTGCCCAGGGACCGGCCATCCTGCCCTTGGGCGTGCTGGGGCTACTGGTTATCGCCGCCTACACCCCCTTGCTCACCCGCTCCCCGCTGCTATGCCTGATCGCCCCTGGCCTGGGATTCGGTACCCTGATGGTCATGGGCACCGACCTGGTGCTGAGTGGCCGCTACTCGTGGACGGCATTCTTGGCTTCGCTCGTGCCTTTTTTCCTGGTCAATAACCTGTTGCTGCTGAACCAGTTGCCCGACATCGAGGCCGACCAGAGCATTGGACGCCGCCACCTGCCTATCGTCGCCGGGCGACGGACCGGCAACCTGGTCTACGGCGCTTTCCTGCTGGCGACCTACCTGTCACTCATCCTGGGTGTGGTCGTGGGGTCTTTGCCGTGGACCGCCCTGTTGGGTCTGCTCAGCCTTTTTCTCGCCGTGCCGACGTTCACAGGGGCCTATCGGAACGCCGACGCCGGCGAAGCGTTGATCCCCTACCTGGCGCGGAACGTCCTGATCGTCATCCTCACTCCGCTGCTCGTCGCTATCGGCCTGTTTATCGGCACTTAGCCATGGACAGACGGCTTGTGATACTGAGCTTGCTGCTGATCGGGATAGTGGGAGCCGGCTGCGGCCCGGCTCCGTCGGCCCCTGCCCCCACGGCCGATGCCAACGCGGTGATCCCCCTCCCCTCCCCGGCCCTTACCGGCTCCCTATCGCTGGAAGAGGCGCTGGCCCGGCGGCGCTCTGTCCGCGAATTCGACGCCACGCCTCTGACAATGGCCGAGCTGGGCCAACTGCTGTGGGCAGCCCAGGGCATCACCCATGAGCGGGGGTTCCGCACGGCGCCGTCGGCCGGGGCCCTCTACCCGCTGGAGATTTATGTCGTGACAGGCGATGGCATCTTTCATTACGAACCACAGGGGCACCGTCTGACACAACTCAGCTCTGGCGACAGCCGAAAGCCACTGCAAGGGGCAGCCTTGGGCCAGGAAGCGGTGGGACAGGCGCCAGCCGTGTTTGTGATCGCCGCTGTATATGAGCGCACGGCTAAGAAATATGGCGCCGACCGAAGCCCCCGGTATGTCCACCTGGAAGCGGGCCACGCTGCCCAGAACCTGCTGCTGGAGGCGGTGGCCCTGGGATTGGGTGCTGTGCCTATCGGCGCGTTTGACGACGAGGAGGTACAGCAGGTGCTTGGTCTGCCGGCGGATCACCGGCCGCTATATCTCATCCCAGCCGGCCGGCCAAAGTGAGCGGTACCTCATTAGTAGGACAACTCCGCAGTTCAACATGCCCTTTTCGGGTACCATAAAGCATGAAAATGTGGTGCGGCCGGTGTATGTTCAGACCGGTAGGACAACTGCTAGCAGTTGTCCTACGACTGTAACACCAAAGCGAAATTCTTGCACCTGGATTTACCGCAGTGTATTTTCAGACCAGTTGCCCTACTAGTTGGTGGGGTAGTAGAAGGAGAAGGATCAGATGAAGGCAAAAGAGAGCAACGCCAGACCCTGGCTCCGGTTTTACGACCAGGGCGTGCCCCCTCACCTGGAGTACCCGCCGATCCCCCTCGACCGGTTGCTGGCCGAGGCGGCGGCGAAACACCCCACCCAACCGGCCATCATCTTTGGCGCGCGCCTGGGCCGGTACATCCTGGACCGCAGCCTGAGCTATCGGCAGCTTGACGAAACGGTCAACCGCTTTGCTGCTGGCTTGCAAGGGCTCGGCGTGAAGCATGGTGATCGCGTGGCAATCCTCATGCCCAACTGCCCCCAGTTCGTCATTGCCTTCTACGGCACACTGCGGGCCGGAGGCATTGCCGTGCCGTGCAACTTTCTCTACACCGGCCCGGAGCTAGAGCGTCAATTGAACGATGCCGGCGTCGAAATCGCCGTGGTCCTCAGCCGTTTTTACAAAACGATGCACGGCATCCGGGGCAATACCCGGCTGCGGCAGATCGTTGTCACCAACATCAAGGAGTTTTTCCCGCCGCTGCTGCGCCTGCTGTTCACCCTGGCCAAAGAGAAAAAAGAGGGGCATCGCCTCACCCTGGCCGATGGGCGCGATTGCCGGCTTCAATCGCTGCTGAACAAGGGATCAATGCCCCAGCCGGTCGAGGTAAAGCCAGAAGATATCGCCTGCTTGCTCTACACCGGCGGCACAACCGGCGTGCCCAAGGGGGCACAGCTCACCCACCGCAACCTGGTCGCCAACGCCCTCCAGTGCGTGGCCTGGTCCCAATCCCGCCGGGCACAGGAGACTACCGTCGGCGCGCTGCCCCTGTTCCACTCTTACGGCATGACCACCGTGATGAACATGGCCATCGCCGGCGCCAACGCCATGATCCTGATCCCCGATCCGCGCGACGTGCTGCACATCATGGGCAGCATCAGCAAACACAAGGCCACCTTTTATCCTGGCGTGCCGACGATGTATGTCGCCATCAACAACCACCCCCAGGCGCACAGGTTCGACTTGCGCTCCATCATTGCCTGCCAGAGCGGGGCCGCACCGCTGCCGCGCGAAGTGCAGGAACGGTTCCAGGCTATCACCGGCGCTAAACTGATGGAAGGCTACGGGCTGACCGAGGCCAGCCCGGTAACCCACTCCAATCCCCGGCTCGGCCAGAACAAGATCGGTTCCATTGGCCTGCCCTGGCCCGACACCGATGCCCGCATCGTGGACCTCGATACGGGCGACCGGGAAATGCCTGTCGGCGAGGTCGGCGAGCTGGTCATCCAGGGGCCGCAAGTGATGAAAGGCTACTGGCAGCAACCCGCCGAGACGGCCAGCGTCTTGCGCGAGCACCCCTCCCTTGGCCCCGGCCTGTGGCTCCACACCGGCGACATTGCCCGCATGGACGAGGAGGGCTATTTTCAGATCGTAGACCGCAAAAAAGACATGATCATCTGCGGTGGATTCAACGTCTACCCCCGCGACGTGGAAGAAACCCTGTTCCAGCACCCGGCTGTGCAGGAAGCGGCTGTGGTCGGTCTGCCCGACGAGTATCGGGGCGAGACGGTTAAGGCATTCGTCGTGCTGAAAGAAGGGATGACTGCCAGCGAAGAGGAGATCATCGCCTTCTGCCGCGAGCGCCTGGCCAGGTACAAAGTGCCCACGGCGGTCGAGTTTCGCCAGTCGCTGCCCAAGTCGGCGGTGGGCAAGGTGCTGCGGCGGGAGCTGAGCGATCACAAATCTTTGCGCCTCGGCGGTCAAAATTCTTAACGAGTGTGGGGAAATGATTGACCTGCTGACGACAATCGAGGACTGGCTGACCAAGGGCGAAGAGGTAGCCGTAGCGACGGTGGTCCGGGTGATCGGTTCGGCGCCGCGGCCAGCAGGGGCACGGCTGATCGTCTCTTCCGGCGGACGGATGGCCGGCTCGGTGAGCGGTGGCTGCATAGAGACCACCGTCTATGAAGAGATGATGAAGCTGCTCAGCGGTGGACCGCCGCGCCTGCTGCGCTTTGGCATCACCGAGGATATGATCTGGGATGTGGGCCTGGCCTGCGGCGGGACGATTGACGTGTTCGTGCAAAAACTTGACCCGACGCTGGTCGGGGCGCTTGGAGATTATGTAAAACAAGCGCGGCCTATAGCCCTGCTAACCACCCTGAGTGGAAACGCGGCGGGCCACATGCGGTTGGTCGCGCCCGACGAGGTGGCATCGGGGCCAGGCGACGAGGAGGTGATCCACCTTGCCCAGGAGATGCTGGCAGCGCGGGCCCAGGTTGGCGTGGTCCGCGAGGTTGCGCCGGGGATAGAGGTGTTCATCGAGCCGTTCTTGCCGCCGCCGGTGCTGGTCATCATCGGCGGGGTGCACATCGCCATCCCCCTGAGCCGTCTGGCCAGGGAGCTGGGCTTTCGCGTCATCGTGGCCGACCCCCGGGCCACCTTTGCCAACCGCGATCGTTTTCCCGACGCGGACCAGGTGCTGGTAGCCTGGCCCGATGAGGCGCTGGCCCAACTGACGGTGGACGCCTCGACCTATTTGGTGTTGCTAACCCACGACCCCAAGATTGACGAGCCGGCGTTGGCAGCGGCGCTCAAAACCGACGCAGCTTACATTGGAGCCATCGGCAGCCGCAAGACCCACGCCGAGCGGTTCAAGCGGATGCAAAAGTGGGGCATCACCCCAGAGCAGATGCAGCGCGTCTATGCCCCCATCGGCCTGGACCTGGGTGGGCGCACCCCAGAAGAGACGGCCTTGAGCATCCTTGCCGAGGTGGTGGCCGTCAAGAATGGGCGAAAGGGCGGCTCCTTGCGCGATAGCAGCGGCCCCATCGGAGTGTACGGTTCAGTATGAGCGACATGTACACCGCACGCCTGCTGGATCACTACCATCAGCCGCGCAACCAGGGGCAATTGGAATCGCCCACCCTGGCCGCAGAGGAATACAACCCGTTGTGTGGCGACCGGGTGCGCATCGAGGCCCGCGTGGAAGATGGCCGCATCGTCCAGGCTCGCTTCAACGGGCGGGGCTGCGCCCTGTGCCTGGGAGCCGCTTCGATCCTGACCGAAGTGATCCAGGGCAAGACCCTGGCCGAGCTAGAAACGTTAAGCCAAGAGGCGTTCCTGGCCGAATTGCAATCAACCCCGCGCCCGGCGCGGCTCAAATGCGCCCTGCTGCCGTGGCTGGCCTTTCGCCGCGCCGCCTACGGCGAGGAGTGGGCCCTATAAATCGCCCAATCAGCCGGAAACCGCCTGGCGCGCCGCCCGCAAGTTGGCCCACGGCGCAGTGACGGGCGTGACACAGCCGGCGCCCAGGATAAAGCGCCGCCCACCGGTTTGCCGGATGGCATCCTGGGCCTCGCAGCGCACATCATCAGGGCTGCCCCGCAGCAGCGTCTCCAAGCGGCGCAGCCCGCCCAACACCGTCCCCCTCACCCGCGACTGGCCGTCGCGCAGGGTAGGCGGCGACTCGCGATCGTGCCAGTTGACAACCTGTGCCGGATAGTCGGCCAGCAGGTCGAACATCACCCGGCTGCCGTGCAGGTGCAGCACATTGAGCCACAGCCCATCAGCCGCATCCAACAGATGCCGGTCAAACGGGATGCCAAATTCTCTGTATTCCTGCTCGCTCAGCAGATCATAACTGGCATGCTGGACCGCCAAAAAGATGCCGGCGATGCCCCGCCGCCGGGCGGCCTCGATAAAACGCACCGTCGTGGCCGTGATCGTCTCCAGCCCGGCCCGCACCGCCGCCGGGTTTTGGCGCAGGTGGGCCAATAGCTCGTTTTTCCCGGCCAGGTTCTTGGCCTGGGCCAGCGGATTGAAAATCGTCTGGATGAAGGGCACCTCGTCGCCCACCGCCCGCCGGATTAGCTCCAGGCAGTGGAGCTGCGCGCCCAAAGCACCCTGCTCCGGGTCGAGGGGTTGAAGGGCGAACCAGTCCTCCGGCGCGCAGATGGGATAGCAGGTATACTCCCGCGTCCCCTCCTCGTTGCCCAGCCAGCGGTCCTCAGCGCCCCAATCGCGGAGGCAAAAGCTGCTGGCCGGCGTGACCTTGATGAAATCGAAATCGTACTGCTGCTGAAAAGCCAGCGTGGAGGCAGCCAGCTCGGCCGGGTCCTGGTCGTCGCCCGGAAAGTGCCGCCACAGGGCCACCGGCACACGGTCGGTCGCTTCGCCACGAATAGTCGCCTCCAGCCGTTCGCGCTTGGTCATCTCGAGCATTTTGTCACCTCCTGGCACTATTTTGCCACAGAGTTTTCTTTCGCGCAAGTGATTTCCCCCTTGCCAAAGCGGTTCTGTTGGTGTACAATATCTACCATAGGTCGGGCTTGCTGCCCGACCAAGGCGGCTAACAAAGCCGCCCTACCGTAGCCCGTAAAAAATGGGCACAGGAGGATGATACCCTATGAGCCTACAAATCGGCATCGTTGGCCTGCCCAATGTGGGCAAGAGCACTCTGTTTAACGCGCTGACCCGGGCCGGCGCTGCGGTAGCCAAATATCCCTTTACGACCATTGACCCCAATGTCGGTGTGGTCGAGGTCCCCGACAAACGCCTGCACGACGTGGCAGCCATCGTCAAGCCGGAAGAGGTCAAGCCCACCACCGTCGAGTTTGTGGACATTGCCGGGTTGGTCAAAGATGCCCACAAGGGCGAAGGGCTGGGCAACCAGTTCCTGGGCCACATCCGCAACGTGGATGCCATCGCCCTGGTGGTGCGCTGTTTCGAGGACCCGGACGTGGCCCACGTCACTGCCGATCTCGATCCCCTGGCCGACTGTGACGTCGTTGACCTGGAGCTGGTCCTGGCCGACCTGGCAACAGTAGAACGACGCGAGGAAAAGGTCCGCTCCGCAGCCAAGGCACAACCCAAAGAATATGCCGCCGAGCTTGGGCTGCTGAGCCGGCTCAAAGCCCATCTGGCAGCAGGGGGCCTGGCAGCCCAGTTGCCGGTATCGGAACAGGAACGGGAGATGCTGATCCCCCTTTCCTTGCTGACCGCCAAGCCACGCCTCTACGTGGCCAACGTGGGCGAAGATAGCCTGCCCGATGGCGGCCCGCTGGCAGAGGCTGTGGTCAGACGCGCAGAACAAGAAGGCGCCCAAGCCGTGGTCCTCTGCGCCGAGCTGGAAGCCGACCTGGCCGACTGGGATGCAGAAGAGGCCGCCGAATACCGCGCCGGGCTGGGGCTAGAGGCACCGGGGCTTGACCGGCTGATCCACGCCGGCTACCGGCTGCTGGACCTGATCACCTTTTTCACCGCCACCGGCACCAAAGTAGTCCGAGCCTGGACCCTGCGGCGCGGGCAGACCGCTTTCGATGCCGCAGGCAAAATCCACACCGACATGCAAAAAGGCTTCATCCGTGCCGAGGTAGTCGCCTATCACGACCTGATGGCCGCAGGCGACTTTCACCATGCCCGGGAGCGGGGCCTGGTTCGCCTGGAAGGGCGCGAGTATGTGGTGCAGGATGGCGACATCATCCACATTCGCTTTGCGCCGGCGCGCTAAAGCCCCTTCCTCCCTTGCCCCCCGTCACATTTGCCAAGAATCAACGATTATGCTATAGTTGCGAACGTTGTATTGAGGGGCCGACAAGCCGTTAGGCACCCGTCCCTCATCTTTCCGCTTGTGGCGCTGTCCACAGGCAATCCCGTGGAAAGGAGGTTGAGCATGAGGGAATACGAGCTATACGTGATCTTTGACGCTGACGCTGGCGAGGAGGCCGCCCAGGCCATCGTCGAGAGGGTAAGCCAGCTGATCCTGGCAGGCCACGGCGGCACCGGCGGCGAAGTGATCAAAGTGACCGTCCGAGGCAAGCGGCGACTGGCCTTCCCCATCAAGAAAAAGCTGGAAGGCCACGACGTTATCATCAACTTCAAAGCCCCACCGCAGGCCCTCGCCGAGATCGAACGTATCCTCAAGCTGGAAGAGAGAGTATTGCGCTATCTGCTCACCCGCACCGACGAGACGTAAACCGAAACTACAGGCTACAGGGTTGGGAGCGTGAGCAAGGCAAAGGAGTAGCGGGAAATGGCTCGGGGGTTGAATAAAACGATGATCATCGGCTTTGTGGAACGAGAACCAGAGATCCGATCCACGGCCACCGGCCAACTGGTTACCTCGTTCAGCGTCTCGACAAACCGGCGTTGGACCACCAACGCCGGCGAGGCACGCGAGTCTACGGAATGGTTCAACGTGGTGGCCTGGGGGAATCTGGCGGAAATTGCCCATCAGAAACTGCGCAAGAACCAGCGGGTTTACGCCGAGGGGCACCTGCAAACGCGGAGCTGGGAAGACGCAGATGGCCAGCGGCACTACCGCACCGAGATCGTCGCCAGCAAGCTGATTCCGATGGACGGCCGGGATACCATATCCCCAGAGCAGGCCGCCGATGAAGACATCCCCCTTTGCCTCAACAGAGTGATGGTCATCGGCAATGTGGGGCGGAATCCAGAGATGCGGTACACGCCTGGGGGACAAGCTGTCACCTCATTCAGCCTGGCAGCCACTCGTACCTGGATCACGGCTGAGGGCGACCGACGAGATGCGACAGAATGGTTCAACGTCGTATCGTGGGGAAGCCTGGCCGAGATCTGCAATCAGTATCTGTCCAAGGGGCGGCGGGTTTATGTCGAAGGGGAATTGCGCACCCGTGGCTGGGAACAACCTGACGGCAAGAAACATTTTCGCACCGAACTGGTTGCCAGCGAAATGATCCTGCTTGGCCCGCGCCCAAAGTATGAGGGGGCCGAGGATTTTGAAGAAGAGCCCCCCTTCTGATCGTCATGGTCAGGAATGGCAAGACTTGAAGGAGAACTGGATATAAAATGGAAGAGAACGACTATTTTGATGAAGAAGTTCAGGAATACCCAGGTCCACGAGGCCGTGGGCGTTATGCCGGCCCAAAGCACTTTGCCCGGCGGCGGATATGCGCCTTTTGCCTGGAGAAGGTCAAGACCATTGATTACAAAGATGTCAACCTCCTGCGCCGCTATTTGAGCGAGCGAGGCAAGATCAAAGGGCAGCGCAAGACAGGGACCTGTGCCAAGCATCAGCGCCGGTTGGCCGTCGCCATCAAGAGAGCACGACACCTGGCGCTGCTTCCCTTCACCGCTGAACACATGCGCCGTTACTAATCGGTTCAGCTCGAAACCGTCTCGGAGACCCGCTTTCTGACAGCAAAAATTGGCCGTCAGAAGGCGGGTTTCCAAACATCGGGAGAGAACTCTATGGCAAAAACAGCCTCAAAACCACAGCCTGTGACCAACAAGCGCCCTCCGCGAAAAGGTGAGACCAAGCAGGCCGTCAAGCAGACCAAAAAGCAGATCGCCCTGGGTCGCAAAGAGGCCCAGCAGTTGCGTATCATCTGGCTTAGCCTGGGCGCGCTGGGCCTGGTGATTCTGTTCATCCTCGGCTTTGCCGTAGTCAGCGAGGCAGTGGTCAAACCTTCGCGCCCGGTGGCCATTGTCAACGGCACCAAGATTTCGCTGAAAAGCTACGAAGGGTTACTGACCTATTATCGCTACAACCTGCATCAAAACATCAAACAGGTGAACAACGCGCTGAACACGCTGGATCCAAATGATGAGACGGGCCAATTCCTGTATTCTTTTTATGCACAACAGGCCCAGCAGCTCGAGGCCTACCTGACCACTGCCTCCGATAGTGTTGTGGATCAGCTGATTGAGGACGCGCTGATCCAGGAAAAAGCGCGGGAAGCAGGGATCATCGTCACTTCGCAAGAGGTAACCCAGGCTATCAACGACATGATCAATCAGGACGCGCAATACTCTGCCCTTGCTTCTGCCCAGTCTACAGTCACCGACACGACCCAGATTCCAACCCCAACGCCGCTGCCCCAGGCCGAGATTGACAAGATCTATAATACCATGCTCACCGACATGAAACTGTCGGACAAGCAGTTTCGGGAGATCGTGGAATCCAACCTGCTGCGCCAGAAGGTTCAAGAGTTTCTGGCCGGCCAGGTGATCACGACCGGCCTGGTGGCCCATGTGCAAATGGTCCAGGCCGATAGCCAGGAAGAAGCCGATGCAGCCCTGAAACGGATTGAAAGCGGTGAGGATTTTGCTATCGTGGCCAAAGAGGTTTCGACCGACACGCAAACTGCCGAGACCGGCGGGGACTTGGGTTGGGTGGCCTCAGGCCAGTTGAGCAGCCGATATGGCCAAGAGGTAGATACAGCCGTCTTTGCGATGGATGCCGGCACGGCCCGCGTGGTAGAAAGCAACGGCCTGTTTTATGTGATCCGGGTGGCGGAGAAAAATGAGAACGGCCCGCTGCCCGATGAGGTGGTCACGGCACGAAAGAACAGCGCCCTCGAAGACTGGCTGACCGAGCGAAAAGCCTCGCCCGATGTCAAGATCGAGCGGCTGTTACAGCCGGACCAGATTCCTGCCGACCCGTTCGCCTAGGGCTTGCCTGTCTGAAAAGCTTGCCACGAAAGCATAAAATTTTCGCCGCCGAGACGCGGTTCTTTTGGATTGCTGGAGCCATGCTCCAGCAATCCAAAGACAGGGGCGAGCTGTTAATCTGGCACGACCTGCCAAAAGTCAAGCTCCGATTTGGCCTGTTCCACGACCTCGTCGGGGATGCGGATATAGACGCCGTTTCCCTCCGCCAGCACCGTGCCGTCGGCCAGCCGGATTTCACCGTGAGCTTCGTAGGCCCGTGAGTGGTGGCGGACCAGCTCGCCGACGATGGTCAATTCCTGGTCCAGCGGCACCCCCTTGCGAAATTTTATCTCCAATGTGCCCGTCATGGCCCAGACCTGCTGCTGGGTCAGCACGCGGCCCATCGTCTCATCCAAAAGGGTGGCAATGATCCCCCCATGCAAGCGGCCGGGGTAGCCCTGGTGCTCTGGCCGTGGACGGAAACGGGTGATGCACCGCCCCTCGTCGTCGGTGTAGAAGGCCAGGCGCAGGCCGATGGGGTTCTCGATGCCGCAGACGAAACACATGCGGGAGTTGGGTTGTTTGTCCATGTTCTTTCTCCTTGTGCCGGCTGCATTATAGCACCGGCCTCAGTTCTGAGCAAACCTCTTCGACGAAGAGTCCGCTCAAGGGGTTCTTGTCAGCCGGCGTGGTCTGGTGTATAATTGGCGGCAAGAGGCAACTCGGTGACAAAAGAGGTGGTAGCATGATAGAGAGAATAACCGTCGATCCTGAGGTGCATTTTGGCAAGCCCTGTGTGGCCGGGACACGCATCACTGTGCAGAGTGTCCTGGAACTGCTCGACGAAGATCTCTCCTTTGATGAGATCATCCAGGACTACTATCCCGATCTCACCCCGGAGGACATTCGGGCCTGTGTCCAATACGCCATAGCGCTTGTAGCTGCGGAGGACATACACCTCACGGCGGTTCCGGCATGAAGCTTCTCCTCGACCAGGATGTCTATGCAGCCACGGCGCGCTTTCTGCTTGACCTGGGACACAATGTTGTGCCGGTCGCAAGCATCGGGCTTTCCCGGGCTCAAGACCAAGAGATCCTGCGCGTGGCTCAGGAACAGAAACGCGTCCTGGTGACTCGCGACAGAGACTTTGGCAATCTGGTGTTTGTGAGGGAACTGGGTGCAGGAGTCATCTACCTTCGTATCTTGCCCTCAACTCTGAATGTGGTCCATGCCGAGCTTGAGAGAGTGCTGAACTTGCACTCGGAGCAAGAACTGACGCAGGCATTTGTGGTCGTCGAGCCAGGGGGGCACCGGATCAGACGCCTCCTCAGAGACACCTAGCCATTGGGATCGTCCTTGCCGCTGTCAGGAGGGGAAAAAACCTCGGCTCCATGTGAGTCGAGGTTTTTCTGTCATTTCGGTAATGGCCGGTCATACTCGGTCATACCGACAGAGGGTCAGCGTGCATTGAAATTTGAGTTGGGACGTCCAAAAGGGTGGCAATGATCCCCCCATGCAAGCGGCCGGGGTAGCCCTGGTGTTCTGGCCGTGGACGGAAACGGGTGATGCATCGCCCCTCGTCGTCGGTGTAGAAGGCCAGGTGTAGGCCGATCAGATTCTCGATGCCGCAGACGAAACACATGCGGGAGTTGGGTTGTTTGTCCACAAACTTTGCCTTTCAGACACTTTCTCACAGGTTGTCGTAATCCACAACTGCCGCATAGTCGGGCAAGGTGTGGACCCCGACGATAACAGTCCAGTAACCACCCTGGTAGGAACGGGTCAGACCCACCACCAGGTAGACCTCCTGGATGCCAAAACGGACCTCCAGGTCACCTTTGTCGAACTCGGTCCAGTCGCCGACCTTGGACAGCCAGGCGCGGCCCAGAGCGCGCCATTTCAGATCGGTGACGGAAAAGCCGCCTTTGGCATAGGAACCCAGATAGGGTTTGTCGTCCAGGCCAAAAGCCAGGCGGGCATCGAACTGACCGGTGCAAGTGTTCAGGCGGAAGCAGCCCTTGACCCAGTCGGGTTTGATCAGGCATAACGAACGCTGCTGGCCGGCCAACACATCGCGCGGAGAGGCATCCAGATACCTGTGCAAAAAATTGGCCCGCCGCTCGCCCTCCAGGCGGCGGACGATGCGGGGACGGTGATGTACCCAGTCGGCAATCCAGTCCTCAACGTGAGGCGGTGTAGGACGGGGGCGGAGCAGATCCAGCTCGACGACATCAAAAGGGCGGAGAACCACCTTTTCGGCCGTGGTGATGTCGCCCAGGAGGATGTGGCCATGCTCGCGGACGGGGCACACCCAACGCAACCCGGTGATCGGGTCCGGTTCGGTTGTCATGCCGGCAATGCAGACCCCGGCTGGTGTCTTGGCCACAGCCAGCAGCAGGGCTTCCTGGACAGGCATGGCCATCTCCACCGCGCTCGTCGGGCAGGCTGTCAACCTGTCTTACAGGCTTGGCGCAGGGGCGATCGCCCGCCCCCCGGCAGCAAGGGCAGCTGCAGAGGCGGTTATTGGGCCGCGATCTTGGGGTCGAGATTGCCCGATTCCGGGCCACCGCATTCCGGTGTATAGCAGGTGGCATCTACGAAAGCACATTTTTGCTTACAACTAGGGCAGGCTTCTGGCGGCTGCGGGGCCTGAAACAGATATCCACATTCACTGCACTTCCACCACGGGTTCGGCATTTCGGACATTGGTCTCACTCCTCGTCTCTTATGGTCGCCCGGAGGGGGCACGGGCGCCCAATGTGATTATAGACTCTTCCACGACAGATACTTGACTCTGTTAAATCTTGGCTATAGTTCCTCGCTTTCCCACCCCTCGTCAAATTCGTCATCCTCTTCTTCATCGGCATCCCACGGGGAGGTGTATTCGTCTTCGAACAGCCCATCGTCCAGGTCTTCGCTAAACTCGTACAGGGGGAAATCGAATTCACCTTCAAACAGAGCCTGCTCGGCCAGCGCTTCGTCAATAGCGTTCAGGGTATCCTCGTCGGTGCTCTCCTCGTACGCTTCCAGGAGGATCTCCTTGGCCCGTGGCCCGCCGATCTGACCCAAGGCCCAGATCGTCGCATTACGGACCTGGGCATCGGGATCGTGGATCAGGCGGGCCAGGGTGGGCACGACCTGGTGTAAGGCCAGCTCGCCACAGGCCCAGGCAGCCTCGTAGCGCATGGCCGGCGAGTCACTTTGCAGCTCTGCGGCGAGAATGTCTTTCCACCGCCGGTCGCAGCTGCGCCCCATGCCGGTGACGGCGCTGATGCGCATCTGCTCGTCGTCGTCGTAATAGGCCATCTCCAGCATTTCCAGAACTTCTGGAACGGCAGCGTAGGCTACCGACTCGACGGCCCGGCGGCGTACCTCGATCTCTTCTGCTGGCGTATGAATGGTGGTCAAGAGCTCGGTCACGATCCGGGCCTGGATCGGCTGAGCCAGCTCCTCCAGCTCGCCGGCCAGCACATAGTGGCCCAGCCCCTTGGCGGCTGCAGCCCGTACCTGCGGGGAGGGATCGGAGCGGAGCATGACCAGGAGCGGACCGATGAGGGCAGGGTCTTCGCTCTCCCACAGCCCGTCAATCGCCATAGCGCGCACCTGTTCATCTGGGTCGCCCAGGCAGTGGCGGAAGATAGGCTCAAAATAGACCTCAAAGCTGGCCTCGGCCAGCTCGACCAGGGCCTGGATCAGACGGCGGCGCAGCTCGGTCGAAAAGGTGCTCCAGGCGGCATCGAACTCGGCCCAACGTTGCCCGGCCAGGTCGGAAAGGGAGTAGAGCATCGAGAACGGGATGGAGCCTGTTCTTTTCTGAAGCTCTTCCAGCGTTCGTTTTAATTCATCTATCTTGCTCAACATCTGACACCCAACGCCACAACATATGCTCTATTGACGCCACTATTGTAGCACAAATCGGCCAAGATTTCAAGCGGGTGGTTTCTTCCACTCAGGCCCTATGGATTGCGATGCACGGGAACGTAGAGGCAAAGCAGGGTGCTCCCATAGCGACGCTGGTCGGCGAGCTGAAAGTGGGTGAGGGCCAGCGGCTCAAACTCTTTGGGAAAGATCTGGACGGCGATGAGCCCCTCGGCACTCAGCCAGCCGGGGTACACCTGGAGGGTGAGGAGAGTCTTGCTCCACAGCCCCTGATACTGAGGTGGGGCAACATAGATCAGGTCGAAAGGCTCGGCCCTGCCGGCCAGAAAGCGGAATACGTCGGCCTGGACGATACGAGCCCTGGCCTCCAGGCCGGTGCGGTGCAGATTGGCGCGGATGGTGGCCGTTGCCCTCGGAGACTTTTCGACAAAAACGGCATACCTGGCCCCCCGGCTCAACGCTTCAATGCCCACACTCCCGGTTCCGGCAAACAGGTCCAGGACGCTTGCCTCGACAACCGCCTCTCCCAGAATGTCAAAGACCGCTTCCTTCACCCGGTCGGAGATGGGACGGGTGCCACTGCCCGGAACCGCCTCCAGGGGAATGCCCTTGGCGCTTCCCGCTATTACTCGCATTTCAAGTCCTTTCAGGCATGGGGCGCATTGGCAGTTTCCAATTTGCCCCTCAGCAGGAGCTTTTTCAGAGCACCTTTGCGATACAGCCGGCCTCTGTACACAACCCAGCCCAGCAACGCCAGCCCGATGGCCTCTACGGCGACAATGGCCGGTCGGGTGGCGATCTCGGCGTAAGCGTTGAGCATCGTCCCTGGGGTGCCCATGAACCTCCAGTAGTCAAAGCGGCCCAACAGGGGGAAGAACAAGGTGCGGGGATACTTCCACATCTGATCGGCGAGCAGATGGCTGTTGCAAAGGAGCGCATACGGTCGCCAGCCGGGCCTGAGCCGGGTGACAATCAGGGTCAAGAGCACCTGACCGAACAGGGTATGGGCCGGCCCCTGGCTGGTCCCTGAGCTAGAAAGCAAAGTGAGGGACAGAGGCTTGTCAATCAGGTCTGGCAGCAGGGCCGCCAGGGCAGCTCCTCGGTAGTCCACGTGGGTAGCCTGTCCGCGTGACTGGAGCCAGGTCAACAAGGCCCAGGTATAGGCCACATGTCCAACAGGTAACATCGGTCTGGGTTCTCCTTGCGCCGCTACCGACGCCAGGCCAGTATACCGGCAATCTCAGGGGAGGTCAAGTTGTCAGAATAGCATGGTTGCATAAATTTTGTTTTTGCGCTATACTATTATCAGGGACACGGGAAATATGGAAGCGCATTTGCTGAGCATGAGGTTGGAATGGGTGTGATCGAAGAGCGTTCTCTTACGTGGGTAACCGATTACTTTTCGGGCAGCGAGTTGGAATTGGTAGAGCGTGCCTACCGGCAGGCCCTTGATGCTCACAATGGGCAGCGGCGAGCTTCGGGCGAACCCTACATAGACCACTGCATCGAGGTATCGCGGATGCTGGCCGAGCTGGGGCTGGACCATCGCGCTGTAGCGGCTGGCCTGTTGCATGACGTGGTAGAAGACACCGATCTGACTGTAGAACAGATACGCGAGCGGTTTGACGATGAAGTAGCCCGGCTGGTGGACGGTGTCACCAAACTGGCATACATAGACACGATGAGCAAGATGGGCAGCCGGGATATGGAGGCTCAGGAGGCCGAAAGCCTGCGCAAGATGTTCCTGGCCATGGTGGATGACGTCCGCGTGGTGTTGATCAAACTGGCCGACCGGCTGCACAACATGCGTACTTTGAGCTCTCTCCCCCCCGATCGCCGGGAACGGATTGCCCGCGAAACCCTGGAGATCTTTGCGCCCCTGGCCAACCGGCTGGGCATCTGGCAGATGAAGTGGGAGCTGGAGGACCTGGGTTTCCGCCATTACGATCCGGAGACCTATTACCATATCGCCCATCTGATCAACGAGCGCCAGGAGGAACGGGAGAACTATATTCAGCGGGTGATCGCCGAGCTACAGGCCCGCCTGCGGCTGGAGGGGATCAGCGCCGTGGTTGAGGGGCGGCCCAAGCACATCTACAGCATCTACCGCAAGATGCGCCGCAAGGGCGTTGATTTCGACCAGATCTATGATGTCCGAGGCCTGCGGGTGATCGTGGACTCGGTGCAGGATTGCTATGCCGCCCTGGGGGTAGTTCATTCGCTGTGGAAACCGATCCCCGGCCAGTTTGATGACTTTATCGCCACTCCCAAAGACAACATGTACCAATCGTTGCACACTGCGGTGGTGGGACCGGAGGGGAAAACGGTCGAGGCGCAGATCCGGACACGAGAGATGCACCGCCGGGCCGAATTCGGGATCGCGTCCCACTGGCGATACAAGGAGGGGGGCAGACGAGACATTGCCTTTGAGAACAAGCTGGCCTGGCTTCGTTCTCTGATGGATTGGCGCTCCGATGTAGAGGATGCCCGTGAATTTGTAGATAGCCTCAAGACCGATCTGTTGGAAGAGCGTGTCTATGTCTTTACCCCCAAGGGCAAGGTGCTCGACTTGCCGGCCGGTTCTACCCCCATTGACTTTGCGTACTATATCCACACCGAGGTGGGCCACCGCTGCCGTGGCGCGCGGGTCAACGGCCAGCTCGTGCCGCTGACCTATCGGCTCAAGAACGGCGACCAGGTGGAGATTATTACCGCCAAGCGGGGGGGGCCAAGCCGTGATTGGCTGCGCCCAGAGTTGGGCTATGTCCAGTCGGCGCGCAGCCGCCAAAAGATCCGCCGCTGGTTCCGCCAGCAGGACCGGGAGGAGAACATTGCCTTTGGCCGGGATCAGCTCAGGCGCGAGCTAAAACGCTTGAATCTGACCGATAAAGTGACCTATCAGGAGATCGCCGCCCTCTTTGACTACAAGAATGTGGACGATTTCTTTGCCGCTATCGGCTGTGGCGATCTGAATTCACAGCGAGTAGCAGCCAAGGTCCTCCAGGTGCTGCGCCACGAGGAGGTCTTTCCCGAAGAGATAACCCCTACTGTGGCCGTAACGCCAGATGGGATACGGGTCAAGGGTGTGGGAGACCTGTACACTCAACTGGCGCAGTGTTGCAAGCCCAGCCCCGATGACCCCTCGCCCATTATCGGCTATGTCACCCGGGGGCGAGGGGTGACCATTCACAAATGGGATTGCCCCAATATCCTGCTTCGCGCAAACAGGGGCGAAATGGAGCGGTTGATCGAAGTGGATTGGGGCAAACCCCAAGAACATATCTACCCGGTGGTTATCAAAGTCCGGGCCTGGGATCGGGATGGCCTGCTGCGAGACATCGCCACGGTAATCGCCGAAGAAGGGGTCAATATGCGCAAGGTCAACTCGGCCACAGTGCAAAAGACGAATCTGGCCACGCTGACCGCTACCCTGGAGGTGACAAACATCAGCCAGCTCATCAGCATCCTGGATAGGATCGAGCGCCTGCCAAATGTGATCGAGGTAACCCGCCAGGCCAGCTAGCCCGGCTGCTATCCCGCCCCTGGCCCCCAAAAAGAAGACGGCTCGAACTTGGCCCGCCGCCACAAGGGCCACTATCTGGCGGCCCGTTTGCACAAATGATCAAGCTGTGATATGATTCCATCATGAAACCTGTCACACCAGGCGACATCCTGGCGGCTCGACGCATCCTGGCCCGGCACGTATGGCGCACGCCGCTCATCCATTCCCCAGAACTAAGCCGCATCACCGGCGGCGAGGTCTATCTCAAGCTGGAATGCTGGCAGCAGACCGGATCGTTCAAAGTGCGGGGGGCGCTGAACAGGCTGGCCTGGCTCTCACCAGAAGAGCAGGCGCGGGGCGTTGTGACCGCCTCGGCAGGAAATCATGGCCTGGGCGTGGCCCACGCCGCCCACGTCCTGGGCCTGCCGCCGGCCACCATCTTTGTACCGGAAAACGCCTCGCCGGCCAAGGTGCACCGCTTGCAATCGTCCAAGAGCGACATCCGCTGCGCCGGAGCCGACTATGACGCTGCCCATGCTATTGCCATAGCCTACGCCCAGGAACAGGGGGCGGTCTATGTTTCGGCCTACGACGATCCGCTCGTCATCGCCGGGCAGGGAACCGTTGGCCTGGAGGTGCTGGAAGAGATGCCCGACGCCGACCTGCTGCTGGTGCCTGTGGGCGGCGGCGGGCTTGTTGCCGGCATCGCCCTCGTAGCCAAGGCCCTGAATCCCGCCGTGCGGGTGGTCGGCATCCAGCCAGAAGCGTCGCCGGCCGCCTACCTTTCCCTGCGCGATGGCCGCCCGTATGAGACCTACCCGGCTGCCCCAACCATCTGCGACGGGCTGGCCGGGGGCTTTGGCCGCGTGCCTTTTGCCATCGCCGCCGAGCTAATTGACGAGATAGTGGTAACGCCAGAAACAGCCATCCGGCAGGCCGTGAGCTGGCTGCTGGTCCATGAGCAATTGCTGGTCGAAGGCTCAGGGGCAATTGCCGTAACGCCACTGCTGAACGGCCAATGGGCGGCGATGGGCCACAAAATCGTCGCCGTGCTGACCGGACGCAACCTGGACGCTGCCTTGCTGCGCGACATTCTGACCCAACAGAGAGAGCCATGATCCACACCATCCTCTTTGACCTGGACGAAACCCTCTACCCGCCACAGAACGGCGTGATGGAACAGATCCGCATCCTGATGCTGCGCTACCTGCGCGAGCGGCTGCATCTCTTGCCCGATGAAGCCGAGGCGTTGCAAAGACACTACTTTCAGACCTACGGCACCACCATGCGCGGGCTGATGATCAACCACCAGATAGACCCGGAAGAATTTCTCCGCTACGTGCACAACGTCCCCTTGCACCGATACCTCCAGCCCAACCCCACCCTGGATGCTGTGCTGGCCTCCCTGCCGCAGCAAAAGATCATCTTTACCAACGCCTCGCGGGAACACGCCGAACGGGTCCTGGACCTGCTGGGCATCCGCCGACGATTTGAGCAGATCGTGGACGTGCGCGACATCGGCTACGAGAGCAAGCCCCTACCGGCTGCCTACCGGCGCATCTGCCATCTGCTCAGCGTCCAGCCTGAGGAATGCGCAATAGTAGAGGACAGCGTGCGCAACCTGCGGCCGGCCAAAGCGTTGGGCATGACCACCGTGCTGGTCGCTCACGACTGTGCCGACCCCGACGACAGTGTCGATCACCTCATCCGGCATATCGAGGAGATTGGAAACGTCCTATAACGAAAGGCAGATCTTCTTTCCCCCTTGCTCCCTGACCATCGGCTATTTGCACCTTTGGGCCAAGGTGGTGTATAATCGAGCTGCTCGCAGCGAGCGGGGAAAGGATGTCGCACCGATGGCGACCATGACCAAGCACACCTCCGACGCGCTGATGGATATGCGCATCAGCCGTCAGGTTGGTTATAGGGCAATGTCGGCAAACGGGACCTTACCGGCTGGCCTGGGCCGCATGTTTCGCCTTGCCCTGGCCTTAGCCGGCCTTGACCTTGGGGGCCAGGAAGTCATACCAGCAGGCTCGACCTGAAAAAATCACAAAAAGGTCGAGCCTGATCTTTTCAAAAGTTACGAAAACAAGGAGGTTTTCAAATGAAAATTCAGAGCCGGTTTGACGGCCAGTACACAACCGACTGGAACAGGGCGCTGGCCAAACGGACAGAACGAATGCAGAGCTCCGTCATCCGCGAGCTGCTCAAGTTCACCATGCTCCCCGACGTCATCTCATTTGCCGGGGGCTTGCCTGCCCCGGAGGTCTTTCCGGTGCGAGACTTTCAAGAAGCCTGCCGTTGGGTTCTGGAACACGACGCCGAGCACGCCCTCCAGTATGGCCCGACCGAAGGGTACCCCCCCCTGAAAGATTACCTCATCGAGGCTATGGCGCGGTATGAACTGCCGGCCAAGCGGGAGAATATCCTGTTCACCAACGGCTCGCAGCAGGCCCTGGACCTCCTGGGGCGGATTTTTATCAACGAGGGAGACAAGATCGTCGTCGGCCTGCCCACCTACCTGGGGGCCATCCAGGCCTGGAACGTGTACGGCCCGGAGTATGTGACCGTGCGCGAAGATGACGAAGGGATGTGCATGGACGACCTAGAAAAGGCGCTAAAAGCCAACCCAGGCGCCAAGTTCGTCTACGTTCTGCCCAACTTTCACAATCCGGCCGGCACCACCCTCTCCCTGGAACGCCGCCACCGGCTGGTGGAATTGGCAGCCGAGCACGGTGCGTTTATCATTGAAGACGACCCCTATGGCCAACTCCGCTTCGAGGGCGAAGACATCACCCCCATCTTTGCCATGCACAAAGAAAACACCATCTACCTGAGCACCTTCTCCAAAACCCTGGCCCCTGGACTGCGCTTGGGCTGGATCGTAGCGCCTGAGCGGGTGATCGCCAGGTTAGTACAGGCCAAGCAGGGCGCCGACCTCCACACCAGCACCCTGGTCCAGTACCTGGCCTACGACATTTGCCAGCGCGGCCTGGTGCGGGCCCACGTCCGCAAGATCCGCGACGTATACCGCGAGCGCCGGGATGCTATGCTCCGGGCGATGGAGCAGCATTTTCCTCAGGGCGTGACCTGGACCCGCCCCCAAGGCGGATTGTTCCTCTGGGTACGAATGCCGGAGTGCATGAATGCCGAAGAGCTACTGAAAGTGGCGGTCGAGGAAAAGGTTGCCTTTGTGCCAGGCCATGCCTTCTATCCTGGCGGCAGCGATGGACACTGCTGCATGAGGCTGAACTTTTCCTACTCTGCGCCGCCGATCATCGAAGAAGGGATCCGCCGCCTGGGCCGCGCCATGAAACGACAAATGGCAGAGCTGGGCATATAGCCGCCTGAGAATGGGACAGCCGCAGGTCGTCGAAACGACGCTTCGCGTTCGATATGCCGAGACCGACGCCATGGGCGTCGTCTACCATGCCGCCTACCTGGTTTGGTTTGAAGTGGGCCGGGGCGAATACTTTCGCGCTATGGGCCAAGATTATGGCGAGTGGGAGCAACGTGGCTATCTGCTACCTGTGGCAGAGGTCTACGCCCGCTACCACGCCCCGGCCCGCTTTGGCGACCTGGTCACCGTGCGCACATGGGTAGAGGAGATCCGCAGCCGCAGCCTGACATTGGGCTATGAGGTGTCCAACACGGCCACCCAACAGCGCCTGGTCACCGGCTGGACAAAGCACATCTGCATGAACCGACAAGGGCAGGCCCAACGCCTGCCAACAGAGCTGCTCCAGCTTAACCGTGAGCTGGGGTAAACCGATCGCTGCCCACCTGGCAACCGCTTGACATCTATCACCCTGGGGCACTCTTCTGGCCTACACCCGAGCCGGCAGAATTGGCCATAGAAACAGCCACAGCCCCCCAACCTGGCCTGACCGGAACCGAGAGGTGAAACCACCAAGTGCAAGGGTTTCACTCTCAATGGGCAAAAAGAGATTTTTGACAAATCATGAACTCTCCTGTATACTTGCAGGCAGGCAATCCGGGGCATTCCTGCGCCAGCGCAGCAGGAATCACCGGGCATTTCAAAAAGGAGGAGGAAAAAATGGAGAAACCCTGGCTAAAAGAGTATGATTCCGGCGTTCCATCCACGATTGACTACCCCCCCGTGCCCGTCCATCAATTCCTGCTAGACACGGCTGCCAAGTACCCAGACAAACCCGCCCTGATCTTTGGCAATGTCGTGGAGCCGTTGGGTAACGCCCTGATGGACGCTTCCATGACCTATGGCCGGCTCTTGGAGCTGACCGAACGCTTTGCCGCCGCTCTACAAAAACTGGGGGTCAAAAAGGGCGATCGGGTGGCCGTCCACCTGCCCAACTGCCCCCAATTCGTCATCGCCTATTATGCCACCCTCATGGCCGGCGGCATCGTCGTACCCACCAACCCGCAGTACACCCCCCGCGAAATACGGCATCAGTTCAAAGATTCCGGTGCCAAAGTGGCCATCACCCTCAGCCTGACCTATCCTTATGTCAAGCAAGTTCGGGCTGAAACAGATCTAGAGCATGTGATCGTGACCAACATCAAAGAATACTTCCCCGGCCTGCTCAAGTTCCTGTTCACAGTAGCCAAAGAAAAAAAGGAGGGGCACTTTCAGGACATTTCCGGCGATGCCAACACCTATTGGTTCCAGGACCTGCTGGCCCAGGCACCGGCCAAGCCCCAGCCGGTTCAGGTTGGCGTGGAGGACACCGGGGTGCTGATGTATACCGGCGGCACGACCGGCATATCCAAAGGCGCGCAATTGACCCACCGCAACCTGGTGGCCAACGCCCTCCAGGTTCGGTGGTGGATGTTCGACTCTAAAGAAGGGCAAGAGGTCATGATGACCGCCCTGCCCCTCTTCCACAGCTACGCCATGACGGTGTGTATGAACCACACCATCTACCTGGGTGGGACGATGATCCTGATCCCCAACCCCCGGATATTGGACCATGTGCTCAAATCAATTAACAAGCATAAACCGACCCTCTTCCCCGGCGTACCGGCCATGTACGTCTCGGTGACCAACCACCCCGACGTCAAAAAGTACGATCTCTCTTCCATCCGGGCGTGCATCAGCGGTGCAGCCGGGCTGCCACCGGAGGTCCAAGAGGGATTTGAGAAACTCACCGGCGCCAAACTGGTAGAGGGATACGGTCTGAGCGAAGCGACACCCGTCACCCACTGCAATCCGATCTACGGCAAACGGAAGCCAGGGAGCTGGATCGGCATCCCCTTCCCCGATACCGAGGCGATCGTCGTTGATCTGGAAAGTGGCGAAAAGGTGTTGGGGGTTGGCGAGATCGGAGAGCTCTGCGTCCGCGGGCCCCAGGTGATGAAGGGGTACTGGAACATGCCTACCGAGACGGCCAACGTTCTGCGCGAGCACCCCGAACTTGGCCCCGGCCCCTGGCTGCACACCGGCGACATCGCTCGCATGGACACCGATGGGTTCTTCCAGATCGTAGACCGCAAGAAGGATATGATCCTGGGCACCGGCGGTTACAACATCTATCCGCGCGAAGTAGAAGATGTGTTGTATGAACATCCCAAAGTGCTGGAAGCAGCCGTCGCCGGCATCCCCGTCGGTACGGAAAAGGGCGAACGGGTAAAAGCCTACATTGTGCTAAAGCCAGGTGAAACAGCCACCGAAGAGGAGATCATTGAGTATTGCCGCCAGAATCTGGCCTCCTACAAAGTGCCCAAATTTGTCGAGTTCCGCAGTGAACTGCCCAAGACTATGGTCGGCAAGATCCTGCGGCGGGTGCTGGTCGAGGAGGAACTAAAGCGCGCCCAGGGATAAAGGAGCCACCTTAAGAGCCCAAGGGGCCATTTGACAAATTGAAAAGTCTCGTTTATAATTTCGGCAATTGCCCTAGGGCAAAAAATTGGGCCGATCACCCGATGCTCCCGCTGGATTATGGTCTGGCAGCAGAGCTGTTGAGGTGATCTGCCGGATCTCCACAGAGGCTGGTTTGTAATCGGCTCTCAGAGAAAGGGGGTGGTCTTTGGAAATAGCAGGTTGAGATCGATCCAACGCATAAACCTTGAAAAAACATAAGGAGGAGATTCAAAAAATGAAAAGGTTATTTGCGTTTCTCACCATTGTGATCGTTCTGACCACGGCCCTGGCAGCGTGCGGTCCGGCCAAGGCTACCTGCCCCGAGGGGGATGTCTGCGTGACCGTCGGGAAGGATGAGCCGATCCGCATTGCATATATGATGGTTGTCTCCGGTTCGGACGCATCGCTGGGCCAGGACACCAAGTATGGCGTCGAGATCGCCATTGACGACCGGGGAGGTACGCTTCTGGGCCACAAGATCGAGCTGATCGGCGAAGACACGCTGTGCAGCGCTGAGGGTGGCCAGACGGCGGCCCAGAAACTATCTGCCGACCCCAAGCTGGTGGCGGTAGTGGGCACGAACTGCTCCAGTGAGGCCCGCGCGGCCCTGCCGATTATGTGCGCGCAGAGCATCCCCATGATCTCGCCCTCCAACACGGCCCCTGACCTGACGGCCGACGACCGGCCACCCGACTATTGGTGCTACATGCGCACCGCCCACAACGACAAGGTGCAGGGCGCGGCGATGGCCAAGTACGCCTGGGAGAAAGGCTTCAAGAAAGCGGCCACCTGCCACGACGGCAGCCTGTACGCTGACAAGCTGCAACAAGTGTTCGCCGAGGAGTTCAAAAAGCTAGGCGGCACCATCACTGCCCAGGAAGCCGTGGGCCCCCAGGACACTGACATGAAGCCGATGCTCACCCGCGTGGCCGCCACCGGCCCTGAATTCTTCTACTACCCGATCTTTATCGCCGCTGGCGGGCAGATCACGGCCCAGGCCAGGCAGGTGCCCGGCATGGAGAATGTGCAGCTGTCCGGAGCCGACGGCATCTTCTCGCCCGACTTTCTCAAGGCAGCCGGCGACGCGGTCATGGGCCCACCCCCATTCGTCTGGTCCAGCCCCGACTTTTCGGCCTTTGGCGGCGGCTATGCCGACTTTTTGAAAAAGTATGAGGCCAAATCTGGCTCCAAGCCGCTGGCTCCCTTCCACGCCCACGCCTATGATGCGGCCAACATCATCTTTAATTCCATTGAGAAGGTGGCCATCAAGAGCGGGGACACGCTGATCATCCCGCGCAAAGCGTTGCACAAGGCCATGATCGAGACCAAGGACTACAAAGGGATCACCGGCAACCTGACCTGCACGGCTACTGGCGACTGCGCCGATCCCAAGATCGCCATCTACCAGGCCATGAGCGCCGACCCGAACACCTGGAACCCCGGCGCCGACGCCAACAGCAACCCGAAAAAGATCTGGCCCTAGCCTTGGCCGGGTGTTAACAACCGTGCAGACAAGCAACGTCTGAATAATTGCAAGAAGGCAGGGGCGGGCATATGTGCTCGCCCCTGCCTGGTACAATGCAGGAGAATCACCATGCTTCAACGCCTGAGAAGACGCGTTTCTGGAACAATGCTGACCATGTGGCTGATCGGCGTGGTCATCCTGGCCGTTACAGCCTACGGGATCGTCAACACCTTAACGTGGGGCCATTATACCCCTACGCAATGGCTAAACCTGATCATCTATGGCATCGCTCAGGGTGGCATCTATGCCCTTATCGCCCTAGGCTATACGCTGGTGTACGGCATCCTGCGCATGATCAACTTTGCCCACAGCGAAGTTTTCATGTCGGGCCCCTTTATTGCTTACTTTGTGATCAGCGCGTTAGATGGGGCCGGCTACTTTGACCGCGGGTGGGGGTTCACGATCCTCGGCCTGGCTATTGTCCTCCTGGTGGCAATGGTCGTCTCCCTGACGGTTGCCGTCCTCTTGGAACGGATCGCCTACCGGCCACTGCGCCGGGCTCCGCGCCTGGTACCGCTGATCACCGCCATCGGAGCTTCTTACTTTCTCCAATACACCTTTCTCGGCCTGTTTGGCTCCAACGTCAAGGGCTATCCCGACATTGACCTTCTAAAAGAGACGTGGTCCTTCCTGGGTATCGAAATCCTGAGGACACAGGCGGTGGTTATTGTCGCGGCCATTGTGTTTCTGATTATTCTCTACATCTTTGTGCAGCGCACCAAGACCGGCAAGGCGATGCAGGCGGTCTCGGAAGACAAAGACACGGCCGCTTTGATGGGCATTGATGTGGACCGGATCATCGTCATCACCTTCCTCGTTGGTGGGGCGCTGGCCGGCGCAGCCGGGTTCTTTTATGCCCTGCTGTTCAGGCAGGTCAAGTTCGACATGGGCTTTTTCCCCGGCATCAAAGCCTTTACCGCTGCGGTTTTGGGCGGCATCGGAAACGTGGTCGGGGCGATGTTGGGCGGCATGTTCTTGGGAATCGCCGAATCGCTCTTCCCCAACCTGGTCCTGGATGGGGCCTGCCGCTGGGGCACAACCGGATGCATCCCGGCCCCCTATCAGCTCAAGGATGCCCTGGCATTCATCCTGCTGGTTCTGATCCTGATCTTCCGGCCAACCGGCATCCTGGGCGAGCGCCTGGCGGTCAAGAAGGCGTAAGCGGCTGCAGAAAGGAGCGAACAGATGCAAAAAGAGGCCAAGAACTATCTATCGCCCGTGATCCGAATGGGGCTGATCGGGGGCATTGTCACCTTGTTGCTCTGCCTCATCGGCATCGTCGAAGTCTCACATGCGCGAGCGGTGATCTATCCTTTCCTGTCCCTGGGGCAAACCTTGTTGCTGATCGCGTATGTGATCTTTTGCTCCACGGCGGTACGGCGATTGTTGGCCACCGCAAAAGGTGTGCCCCCCCGCCGGGTAGTTGGCAGCGGGGCACTGGCCGGGCTGCTGATCAGCGTTTTCCTGACCGCACTGGTGCTCATTGGCAATTGGATCAACCTGCGCGCCGTTCTGATCCGGGCCTCCCCCCAGCTCTACAACCTGTTGACCTTTAACCTGGGATTGCTTCCGGGGATCATCGTCCTGCTGCTGTTTGGACTGATCCTGGGGACGCTCGTGGGCGCGATCTTTTTGCTACCGGGGCGGCTACAAAAGGCCATAACCCTGGGGCTGGGGTTGATCCCCGTCCTGGCCATTATCGGCAGCGCCTTCTTTGCCCAACGGGGCTTGAGCCTGCCTGTGGCCGTGATCGTATTCCTGGTCGGAGCTGGGGGAAACTACCTGTGGAGCGGGTCCGGAGACCGGATCAAGCAACGGATCGCGGACCTGCCGCCGGCCGGACGGCGTGCCTACAAAATCGGCCAACTGGCCCTGGCAACGCTTATCGTGCTGCTTTTGCCTCTCGCCGGCCCATATCCCAGCCAGGTGCTGGACCTGGTGGGGCTGTATGTCCTGATGGGCCTGGGACTGAACATTGTGGTTGGGTTTGCCGGCCTGCTGGACCTGGGGTATGTCGCCTTCTTTGCCCTCGGCGCCTATACAATGGGCGTGCTAAGCTCGCCCGAGATCGGCTGGGTTGGCATCCACCTGACCTTCTGGGGGGCCCTCTTTTTCTGCGTGCTGGTCGGCACAGTGGCCGGCGTGCTCCTGGGCATCCCCGTTCTGGGCATGCGTGGCGACTATCTGGCCATCGTCACCCTGGGCTTTGGTGAGATCATCCGCATCGTCGCCCTGTCCGACTGGCTCAAACCGCTGATCGGCGGCTCCAACGGCATCACGCGCATCCCCAGGCCGGTCATTGGGCCGATCAACTTTAACAGCCCGGGCAGCCTGTACTATCTCATCATCATCGGCTGCCTCATCGCTGCCTTTGTCGCCATTCGGGTCAAGGACTCGCGGCTGGGTCGGGCGTGGATGGCCTTGCGCGAGGACGAGGATGTGGCCCAGGCGATGGGCATTGACCTGGTGCGGACCAAGCTGTTGGCCTTTGCCACCGGCGCTGCCTTCTCCGGGTTGAGCGGGGCCTTTTTCGCCACGATGATCGGTTCGATCTACCCCCACAGTTTCACGTTGATGATCTCGATCAACGTCCTGTCGTTGATCATCGTGGGCGGCATGGGCAGCATTCCCGGCGTGCTCGTCGGCTCTATCGCCCTGGTCGGCCTGCCCGAAATCTTGCGCGAGTTCTCGGAATATCGCCTGCTGCTGTTCGGGGCTGCGCTGGTGTTGATGATGCTTACCCGACCCGAGGGGCTGTTGCCCGAAGCCCGGCGCAAGCTAGAGCTCCACGAGATCGAAGCCGGAGCAGGGGAATAGGAGGAAGCATGGCGATTCTGGAAGCGAAAAAGGTCACCAAACGCTTCGGCGGGTTGATTGCCGTCAACCGGTTCGATGTCGAGATCAAAGAACGCTCGATTCACAGCATCATCGGCCCTAACGGCGCCGGCAAGACCACCTTTTTCAACTGCATAACCGGCTTTTATCGGCACGAAGAGGGGACGATCCTGTTTCAAGGACAGCCCCTGGATGGCATGTCTACCGACCGGATCACGCGCCTGGGCATCGCCCGCACCTACCAGAACATACGGCTGTTCAACAACATGACCGTCATCGAGAATGTGATGGTCGGCCAGCACCCCCACATGAAGGCCGGATTGTTTGGGGCCATCTTGCGTCCCCCCACCGTGGTCAAAGAGGAAGAGCAAACCGTGGAAGAAGCCCGGCGGTTGCTCGCCTTTGTCGGCCTGGCCGGCCGGGGCGACTGGATGGCTAAAAACCTGCCCTACGGCCAGCAACGGCGGCTGGAGGTCGCCCGTGCTCTGGCCAGCAAGCCGGCTCTATTGCTGCTGGACGAGCCGACAGCGGGCATGAACCCGGCCGAAACGCGGGAGATGATGGCCTTTATCCGCCGCCTGCGCGACGAGTTGGGCATCACCATTCTGCTCATCGAGCACCAGATGCGGGTGGTGATGGGCATCTCTGAGACGGTGACCGTGCTGGACTATGGCGAAAAGATCGCCGAGGGCACACCGGCCGAAATCCAGCGCAACCCCAAGGTGATCGAAGCCTATCTGGGAAGGAGGGCGGTGGCATAAGATGGCTCTGCTAGAAGTCAACAACGTTCACACCTATTACGGCGCAATCCACGCCTTGAAGGGCTTGTCCATCTATGTAGAAAAGGGAGAGATTGTGACCCTCATCGGGGCCAACGGCGCAGGCAAGACCACGACTTTGAACACCATCTGCGGCATCTTGCACCCCCACAGCGGCACCATTACCCTGGATGGCGAACCGATCCACGGCCTGCCCGCCCACGAGATCGTGATGCGCGGCGTGGCCCAGGCCCCAGAGGGACGACGGGTGTTTGGCCGGTTGAATGTGACCGAAAATCTGGAGATGGGCGCCTACGCCCGCAAGGACAAGGATGGCATCCGCCGCGACATGGAGCGCGTCTTTACCCTCTTTCCCCGCCTGAAAGAGCGGGCCAAACAGTTGGCCGGCACCCTATCCGGCGGTGAGCAGCAGATGCTGGCGATCGGCCGCTCGCTGATGGCCAATCCTCGCCTGTTGCTGTTGGACGAACCTTCTATGGGCCTGGCCCCGATCCTGGTGGAGACGATCTTTGACACCATCCGGGAGATCAACAGCCAGGGCACCACCGTCCTGCTGGTGGAACAGAACGCCCTCATCGCCCTGTCGGTTGCCAACCGTGGCTACGTCCTGGAAACCGGGAATATTGTCCTGCACGATTCGGCTGCTGCCCTGCAACAGAACGAGATGGTGCGCAAAGCCTACCTGGGGGAAGAATAGAGCAGCAGACAGCCGGAACCTGTGGCCCAAGAAACCCCCGGCCTCTGCCGGGGGTTTTCTCGGTTGAGAAATTGTCGGAAGGGTAAGGCTGCAGCAAGAACCCTCGCCCAGGCAGGTCGCAAAGGTTGAGCGATGATTCCCCATAATCTGCTTCCCAAAGAAAGGATGTACAGGGCCTTGCAGGGGGAACAGCCGGATGTCTTTCCGGCTGCCCCTGCCTATCTAAGCCTTTTTCTTGCCGATTTCGAGGGCGCTTACTATGCCGAACAGTACCGCCGTCAGTTGCGGGGTCGCCCGCGCTACCCCATCAACCACAAAGAGGATACGCTCTTCCGCGCCCAGGCGATCTACCAGTCCTACGGCATCTTTAAGGTCCGGCCCGACTGGATCGAAATTCACGCCGGTCCCAGCCGGGCCTGGGCTGAACAGACCGATATAACCCAACAAGATGGCATCCTGTTCTACGAGAACAGAGAATCGGGAAAACGCACGCCCATCGCCCGGTCCCGATCGCTGACCGATCTGTGGGACCTTTCCGGAGAGATTCGCAGCGAGGAGGAGGTAGATGCCCGCCTGCCGATCTTGCCCGCCGAAGAGCTGCTGGCCAGCGGCTGTTTCGACCTGCCTCGCCAGATCATAGCCGACTATGGCGACGACTATTTCATCTCCACCATCCTCGATACCCCCTTCTCCAACGCCTACGACCTGCTCGGCTTTCAAGGCTTAATGCTCATCCAGCACGACCGGCCTGCGCTCTTTCATCACCTTTTGCAACGGCTGTTGGCCCAGGCGCAGGAAGAGATGGCAGCCTGGGCAGCCATCGGCGTGCACGGCATTTATGTCGAAGAAGTGTTCACCGGCGCCGACCTGATCTCACCACGCGCCTATGACGAGTTCGTCTTTACCTACAACGTGCCCTTCTTCCGCCACATGCGTTCCCTGGGCCTTCTGCCCATCCACTATGTCTGCGGCAATGCCATCCCCCGCCTGGAGCGGATCGTGCAGTATGACATTGCGGCGGTAGCGGTAGAGGAAAGCAAAAAGAATTTCAGAATCGAGATCGAGGATGTGGTAGAGCGGGTGGCAGGCCGGGTGGCAGTGTTTGGCAACATAGACGCGGTGCAGTTCGGCCTGCACGCTACCCTGGACGACATGGCTGCCGAGGTCCGCCGACAGATGCGCATCGGGGCCAAGGCCAAAGGCTTTGTGGTCAGCACCGGCAGCCCCTTCCCGTTGGACACCAACCCCCGGCTGATTGACACACTGGTGGCAACGGCGCATGAGAAAGTGGGATAATGTCGCAAAGGAGTGAAATATGGATCATCTAACAAGAATCACATTTGACCCGAATGTGATGGGCGGTAAACCCTGCATTCGGGGGCTGCGTGTCACCGTCGGAACAATTGTAGGACTAGTTGCCACAGGCTATTCAACTGCCGAGATTCTGGAAGCCTATCCCTATTTGGAAGAAGCAGATGTCCGTGAGGCGCTGGCCTATGCTGCCTGGCGGGCTGAAGAAATCGAAGTGCCATTGGCTCTATCATGAAACTATTGGTTGATATGAACCTGTCTCAAGACATCATGCCTCAAGCCTTGGCAAAGCGCCTGGTGCCAATCCTGCAGCAATATGAGCCCGTGCTGGAAAAAGGAGCGCTGGTTACTGTAGATGAAACCAGATCCAGGGTGCGCGTTTTGCCATTCCCATAGGCAGCGAAGCTTTATATTGCTCGTCGTGAGCATGGCTGCCGCCTGGATCGCCGGCTGTGGCCCCATAGCCACACCCACTCAACCGCCCTCTACACCCCTCGTCACTCCAACAGTCGCCCAGGCCCTTGCCCTATCCACACCTCCCTCTACTCCTGCCGAACCACTGAGGGGAGGCACCATCACCCTGGCTTTCACCGAGGAACCCAACTCGCTGGATGCTATCCTGGGGTACAACCTGCCTGCCTGGCAAGGCCTGATGAACCTCTATCGCGGCTTGATGATCTACGAAGGGGACCGCGCCGTGCCCGACATGGCCGACGGCTGGCCCGAGATCAGCGCCGATGGGTTGGTCTATACCTTCAAGATCAAGCCGGGCCTCAAGTTCCACAACGGGCGTGAGGTAGAAGCCGCCGACTTTAAATACAGCCTGGAACGGGCGATCGATCCGAAATGGGCCAGCTGGGGCAGCAACTACCTGCTCAACATCAAGGGGGCCCGGGATCTCTTCACCGGCAAAAGCAAAAAGGTGGCCGGCATTGAAGCGCCAGATAGTTACACCCTGCGCATTACCCTGACTGCGCCGGACATGACCTTCCTCAACCTTTTGGCCCTGCCAAACACCTGGGTCGTCCCCAAAGAAGAGGTCGAAAAGTGGGGCACCGATTTTGGGCTACATCCGGTCGGCACCGGCCCATTTCTCCTTCAGGAGTTTGTCCCCGGCGAGAGGGCGGTCTTGGGCCGGAATCCCGACTTTTTCCATGAGGGCCAACCCTATCTTGACACGGTGATCATGTACTTTGGCATCGAGCCTGCAACGGCAGTGCTGCGCCTGGAAAAAGGCGAGCTGGACCTTTTGTTCGGCGACATGATCCTTGCCACCGATCTGGAGCGGGTGATGGCCGACCCGCAGTACAGAGGCTGGCTTTATCAACAACCCACACTCCACACCCTGTGGCTGGGGCTGAACAACAAGACCCTCCCACTGGACAACCGGCTCGTGCGACAGGCGCTCAACCTGGCTATTGACCGGGAAAAGATCGCCGGGCTGACCGGCGGGAAAGGCTTGCCGCTATGGGGCATCTACCCCTCCCCCATCCCTGCCTTTGACCCCACCTTCAAGCCGTACCTCTACGACCCTGAAGCAGCCAGAGCAAAACTGGACGAGGCTGGCCTGAGCGAAGGGCTGGAACTGGAACTGCTCATCGGCGAAGACCCGATGGCAGAAACCCTGGCCCAGGCGATCCGGCAGGACCTGGCCCAGGTGGGGGTAAAGGTCAGCATCAGAAAGGTGGACGATGCGATCGCCCGCAGGCTGATCGCTGCCGGCAAGGGGCAGATCTACCTCAATTCGTGGCACATGGTCCAGCCCGACCCGGCTGACCTGATCAACAATCTGTATGTGACCAATGCCGCCAGCAATCAGGATTTTTATTCCAATCCCAGGGTGGACGATCTGGCCCAACAGGCCCTGATCGAGCAAGACCGCGACAAACGGCTGGGGCTTTATCGGGAAATCGAGCAGATTTTGATGGACGACGCCGTCCATGTACCACTGCTCACCAGCACCTCCTTCTACTTGCATACCCCCCGCATCCAAGGTTTCTATGCCCGGCCTGAATATGGCCCCCTCCTCGAGCGGATGTGGATTCAGCCATAGGGACAGCCACGAGTCGCACCCAGATCTTTGGATAGGAGCCGCCATGACTCTGAAATTACACGCCGGGAAACCTCAAACTCTCACGCCTCTCCAGCCCGTGAACCTCGCTTCCATCGGTTTTCGCCTGCTTACAGACGAGCAGCTAGAGCAGATCCACCTGGCCTCGCTGGAGATTCTGCGCCGCACCGGCGTGCGGGTGCACGATGCCGAGACCCTGACCCGGCTCCAGGACGCGGGGTGTACTGTGACCGACGAGACGCTCGTGCGCTTTCCTGCCGCTGTCGTCGAGGAGGCGCTGCTCTACGCCCCGTCGCGGGTGGTGCTCTGCGACCGCAGCGGCGAGCCACACCTATACCTGGAGGGCCGGCGCACCTACTTTGGCACCGGCTCGGACCTGCCCAACACCCGCGACCTGGAGACTGGCGCCCGCCGCCCTTCGCTGCTTGCCGACGTGGGCAACGCCGCCCGCCTGGTGGATGCCCTGCCCAACCTCGACTTTGCCATGAGCATGGCACTGCCCAGCGATGTTCCGCCGCGCACCGCAGACCGCTACTCCTTCCTGGCCATGATGCAAAACACAGTCAAGCCGCTGGTCTTCACTGCCTGGGACGAACAGGGCCTTTCCGACATCATCCACATGGCCGAAACGGTAGCCGGAGGGAGCAAGGAGCTGCGGCTCAAGCCGTTCCTGCTGGCCTACCTGGAGCCATCATCCCCGCTACAACACGCCGATGTAGTGGTACGCAAAGTACGCCTGATGGCCGAACACGGGTTACCCTTTGTCTATGCGCCGGGGCCAATGGAGGGCGCAACCGCCCCGGTAACCTCAGCAGGCAGCCTGGCCATGGCCAACGCCGAGGTGCTGAGCGGCCTGGTCATCGCCCAGCTTTGGCAGCGGGGAACGCCCTTTGTCTGGGGGTCAGGCAGCGGGCCAATGGACATGCGCACGGCCGTTGGCGTCTATGCCGCACCAGAATTCATGTTGCATTGCATGGCCATGGCCGAGCTGGCGCACCGCTACTACCACCTGCCGGTGTGGGGCTTTGCCGGCTGCTCCGATTCCAAGCTGCCCGACCTTCAAGCTGGCATCGAAAGCGCGCTATGGATCTTGTGGACGGCGATCAGCGGGGCCAACCTGGTCCACGACGTCGGCTATATCGAGTCGGGCCTGACCTGCTCCTGCGAGATGATTGTCCTGTGCGACGAGATCATCGGCTTTGTGCGAAAGCTATTGGCCGGCATCGAGATCACTGCCGAGACGCTGGCCCTGGACGTGATCCACCAGGTGGGACCCGGCGGGCACTTTATGACCACGCCGCACACCCGGCAGCACTTTCGCCAGGCGTGGTACCCTCGCCTCTTTGACCGACGGTCACACCAGGATTGGCTGAAGGCCGGGCAGCCGACCGCGTTCGACACAGCGCGTCAGGTTGCCCGTGAGATCATCGCCTCGCACGTGCCCACCCCTCTTCCCGCCCCAATAGTAGAGACCCTGCACGCCATTGTCGCCGAAGCCGATGCCCGTTTGTGATTGACGCTTGACGCTTGACGCTTGACGCTTGACGCTTGACGCTTGACGTTTGACGCTTGACGCTTGACGCACATGGAGCAGAAAATGCCTGAACCGCATGTGAACTTGCTGATCCGAGGCAAGATGCTGATTGATGGCTTGGGTGGGCCGCCATCTGCACCTGGCCTGGTAGCCATTGCCGACGACAAGATCGTCTATGCCGGGACGGCAGGCGATGCCCCACCCTGCCCTGAGGCGCGCACCATAGACCTGCCCGACGCTTGCCTGCTGCCAGGTCTGATTGACATGCACGTCCACCCCACCTATTTCTGGGAGGAACCTGATTCGGCGGCCTATACCTATGAACCGGAAAGGGCGTTGGTCTATTCACCGGTAATGATCGCCCTGCTGGCCGCTGCCAACCTGCGCCAGGCGCTCCAGGCCGGGGTTACGACCGCCCGCGACACCGGTTCGATCCACGACATCATGTTCGATGTTCGGCGTGCCGTGCAGAAAGGGCTGGTGCCCGGCCCCCGGCTGTACATCGCCGGCCGGCTGATCGTGCCCAGCGGCGGGCACGTCCACTACCTGCCGGGCCTGGCCAACCAGGCCGATGGGCCATACGGCTTCCGCCGCGCCGTGCGGGAAGAGATCCGCGCCGGAGCCGACTTTATCAAGCTCGCCAACAACGGCGCCGACTTGACCCAGGAGGAGCTGGTTGCCGCCGTGGACGAAGCCCATCGCTTGGGCAAAAAGGTGGCCTGCCATACCTCCAAACCACCATCACAGCAGATGGCCATCGAAGCCGGGGTGGACACCTTTGAACATGGCACACCCTCTCCTGAAGAGATCGACCGAGCGGTGGAAAAGGGGATCACCTGGGTGCCAACGCTCAATATCGGCGAGGAATATTTCCGCTTCTGCCACCACAAGCTGCAAGAGGCAACGGGCAAGGGGCAGGGCGCACGCGACACGCAATACGCACCACAAAATGTGAAGCATTGGCAGCGCGAATACGACGAGACAGCAGAGTACCTGGAGCGCAAACGAGCTTCAATGGAGTACGCCCTCCGGGCGGGGTTACGGCTGGCCGCCGGCACCGATAGCTGGCTGGGTGGGGTCCGTTTTGCAGCGATGGCCGATGAGCTGCATTGGCTGGTGGACTATGGTTGTACACCCTTACAAGCCCTGCAGGCGGCCACGCTCTGGCCAGCGCAAGCAATGGGTTGGGAGGAGATCGGCTGCCTGGCGCCGGGCAAGCTGGCCGACATCATCGCCGTAGAGGGTGATCCGCTGGCCGACATTGGGGCCATGGACCATGTGGTGCTGGTGGTGCGCGACGGGAAAATCGTCTAAACCTGTCTCCAGGACACAAAGCAAGCGATCTTGGTGTCTTGGCAGCCTGTAAGATCTTTCTGTTGGTTCCAGCCTGTCCGGGTTAGGCTTGTAAAAAAAAAGTCCCCGCCCTTTGGAGAGCGGGGGCTTGTTTTGTGGGACCTATAGCTCGATCTTGGTCCCCAACACCTTCAAAAACTTGGCCAGCCAATCGGGGTGGGCCGGCCAGGCCGGTGCCGTCACCAGCTTGCCGTCTACATGGGCTTTGTCCACCGGGATGTCCACGTACTTGCCACCGGCACGGTTCACGTCCGGTCCAACAGCGGGATAGGCCGAACACTCTTTGCCCTTGAGCACACCGGCGGCCGCCAGAACCTGCGCCCCGTGACAAATGGCGGCAATCGGCTTGTCCTTGTCGGCAAAGTAGCGCACCATATCCAGCACCTTCTCGTTCAGGCGGATATACTCCGGCGCTCGCCCGCCAGGGATGACCAACGCGTCATAGTCCTTGACGTTCACATCGTCAAACGTGGCGTTCAGCGTAAAGTTGTGTCCCGGCTTTTCGCTGTAGGTCTGGTCGCCCTCAAAATCGTGGACCGCCGTCCGCACCTTCTCCCCGGCCTTTTTGCCTGGACAGACGGCATGGACCTGGTGGCCAACCATCAGCAGCGCCTGGAAAGGCACCATTACCTCGTAATCCTCGACAAAGTCACCAACGAGCATCAAAATCTTTTTGGCACCCATTTTTTCTGCTCCTTTCTAATCTAGACAAACATTAATATCCAATATCTAATATCTAATACCTTACCACCCCCCTTCCCCCTCCGGCAAGATCTTGCCCGGATTCAGAATATTCAGTGGGTCAAATGCCTGCTTGATCCGCCGTTGCAGGGCGATCACCACCGGGTCCATGACCAGCGGCAAATAGTGCGCCCGTTTGGAACCGATGCCATGTTCGCCGCTGATGGTCCCCCCCAGGCGGGCAACAGCGCAGTACAGCTCCTCCAACAAGAGCGGCAGCCTGGCTTGCCACTCCGAGAGCGGCATCTCTGGGCGCTTGACCGGCGTGGCGTGCAGGTTGCCATCGCCCGCATGGCCATAACAGGGGATGAGCACATCGTACTTTTGCGCAAGCCGCTCCAGCTCTGGCATCAGGTCGGGGATGGAGGCCAGGGGTACGACAATGTCCTCCAGGCTTTGCACCGGACAGATGGCCTTGAACGCCTCGGCCAGGTTTTGTCGGGGCCGCCACATACGCCGCTCGGTATCGGGCGTGTTGCCGACGTACACGTCCAGGGCGCCGGAGGCCATACACAGGTCGGCGACGGTTTCCAGTTCCCGCTCAACCTCTTCCCGGTCATAGCCATCCACCTCCAGCAGCAGCATGGCGCCGATGTCGGGGCGCGGCGGACTCTCGCCCAAGAACTGGTAGGCCGCCTGCACCGAGAGCCGGTCCATAAACTCGACCGAGGCCGGGATCAGATGGCCCTCGGTCATCACTCGCGGCACGGCAGCGATGGCAGTCGGCACATCGGCAAAGGGCACCAGCAGCACCGCCCGCGCGGCGGGCAGGGGCAATAAGCGCAACGTAATTTTGGTGAAAATGCCTAACGTACCCTCCGAGCCGACCAGCAGGTGCAGCAGGTCATAGCCGGTTACATCTTTGACCCGCTTGCCGCCCAGCTGTATTACCTCGCCTGTGGGCAGGACCACTTCCAGCCCCAGCACATAGCGCCCGGTGACGCCATACTTGATGGCCCGGCCCCCACCGGCGTTTTCGGCCACATTGCCGCCGATAAAGCACGATTCCAGACTCATCGGGTAGCCGGCATAGAACAAGCCGTACTCGCGGACCGCCTCGTTGATATCGTTGGTTATCACCCCCGGCTCAACAGTGACGGTCATGTTGGCCGTATCAATCTCCAGGATGCGGTTCATCCGCTCCAGCGAGAGCAGGATGCCACCATAGACCGGCACCGCCCCACACGACAACCCCGACCCGGCTCCGCGTGGCGTCACCGGGATGCGTTCCCGGTTGGCCAGGCGCAAGATGGCGCCGATCTCTGCCGCTCCATCCGGCTTGACCACTGCCTCAGGCAGGTGAGCATACTCAGCGCCCGCCACCTCGTCGTGGGCATAGTTTGCCAGGCGCTCCAGATCGCCATAGATGACGTGCTGCTCTCCAACAATGGCCCGCAGTTCGGCCACCACCTCTGCCGTCACCGGCCGATATACTCTCTCCAATATCCACTCTCCAATATCTACTCTTCAACACCCAGGTACGGCACCGTCTGCGGGCCATCGGGCAGCACTGCTACCGTTGCCCTCGGTTTCTGGCGGAGGATGCGCGCCACCGTCTCCTCTATCGAACGGCAGGGGATGACCAATGCCCGGCGCAGCTCCTCGTCGCTCAATCCGTCGGCATAGACGTGGACGCGGGCGTGGAGCTGAATCTGTGCCTGGATCTGTGCTTCCCACTGGTCGTGGCAGCGAAAGCCGGGGGCCATAATCCGCTCCAGCAGGTCGTGGGGGGAACTGGCTTCCGCCAACAGGCGCTTGTACTCGCCGTGGTCGGGGATGCCATCCCAACACTCGGCAGCGATGAGGAGGTCCCCTCCCGGCTTGACAATGCGAACCGCCGCCGACATGCCCTTGACCGCCTGGTACAGGTTCAGGTCCAACGGGTAGCCGCTGTTGGAGGTGATCACAATGTCAAACAGCTCCGGCACGGGCTGCAAGGCACTCTTTCGGGCAAAGGCTACACCGGCGCGATGGGCCGCCACCAGATCGCCGGCAAACACACCGGTGATCTGCCGATCCTTGTTCAAGGTAACATTGAGCAAAAAGGCAGGCCTAGTCGCCTGGGCGACGGCCAGCATCTCTTCCCACACTGGGTTGCCTTCCGTAACAGCCCAGGTGGCGTTCGGGTCGGCGATCATCTGTGGGCCATGGTTGTCGAGGATGGCCTCGATGTCGGCCAGGCCGGGCAACACCGCTTTGGGACCACCGCTAAAGCCGGCAAAAAGGTGGGGTTCGATGAATCCGGTCAGGATACGGACCGTCGCCTCCAGGTAGGTGCGGTTGACACGCACCGGGTTTCCGGCACGGTTGCGCGTCACTTCCGCCAGGTTCTCAGCATCCCAGGCATCATGTTGCACGATGCAATACCGTTCCACCACAGCATCGCCCAACATGCGCCGCAGCTCGGCCTCGGTTTGGGGGCGGTGGGTGCCCAGGGCGTTGATCAATACAACCTGATCATCGGGCACGCCGGCCAGGGCCAGTTCCTCAAGGAGTGGAGGCAAGACCCGATCGTTGGGCATGGGGCGGGTGAGATCGCTGAAGGCTATGGCCACACTGTCGCCGGGCTTTACCAGCTCCCGCACAGGAAGCGACCGGATAGGCGACCGCAAAGCAGTGATAATCGCGGCCCGCTCGTCGGGAAGGCCGGGCACAAACTGTGGCTCGATCACGGTGACCGGCGCATTGTCCGGCAACTCGATTTCAAGCCCTGCCCGGCCATAGGCCAACTTGACACGCATGGGCATTACCCTCCACAACAACCCCGCCGGACTGTGCAAAGCTACACGACCTCAGGCCGGCCGACCCACTGCTCACACGCCCGTCGCAGCTCTTCTACAAAGAGACTCTAAGGGTTGGTGGACCCTTAGAGTCTGGCCTGCAGTCGGGGCGAGAGGATTTGAACCTCCGACCTCACGGACCCGAACCGTGCGCGCTGAACCGAACTGCGCTACGCCCCGTCGAACAGAAGCCATTATACCCCATCCCATGCAAATTGACAAGTGCCATGCCGGGTGATGTCGAACCAGATCCCTGGCAAGCTTGAGGTGAACGGCCCCCCCACAATTTTCCAAATTCTTTGTTTTGGACTATAATTCCTTCAACACTCACGGAGGCAACTGAGCAACATGAACGAAAAACCAAGAGAATTGACCGCCGACGAGTTATGGGCCCCTTACGATCCCTCCAGCTTTGATTTCGAGACCACCGAAACCCTATCGGGCGAAGTGACGATCATCGGCCAGGATCGGGCCGTGGAGGCCATTGATTTCGGTGTAGGCATCGCCAGCTTTGGCTTCAACATCTATGCCCTGGGCTATACCGGCACCGGGCGGACGACCACCATCCATACCTTTCTGAAGCGCATCGCCGCCGACCAGCCTGTACCCAAAGATTGGATTTATGTCAACAATTTTGTGGAGCCCAACCAGCCCCGTGCCATCGCCCTGCCACCTGGCACAGCAGTCCAATTCCGCCGCGACATGCAAGATCTGGTCGGCGACCTGCAACGCGACATCCCCCGTGCCTTTGAAAGCGAAGATTACCAGAAACAACGAGAAAAGATTCTCCGCGAGATGCAGGAACAGCGCAATGAAGAGTTCCTGCGGCTGGATCAGAAGGTCAGCGAACGTGGTTTTACCCTGCTCAAGACGGCGGCGGGTATGGGTATTGCCCCAGTGCTCAACGGCCAGGTGCTAACCCCCGAGGCCTATCAGCAGCTCGACCAGGCTACACAGCAAGAGATCGAACAGCGCCAGCAGCTCCTTCAGGAGGAAATAGGGGAGGCCATGCGCCGCATCCGCGACCTGGAGAAAAACACCAAGCGTCGCCTGCAAGATTTCGACCGCGAGATCGCCAACTTTGCCGTCGGCCACCTGATCGAGGAGCTGAAACAAAAGTACAGCAGCCTGGAAGAGATACCAGAGTACTTGGATGAGGTCCGGGCCGACATCGTAAACAATGTGGAGAGCTTCAAGAGCCAGGAGGAAGAGGCAGCCGAAGGGTTGGCCGCAGCCATGCAGGCCGGTCAGCGCGAAGCGTTGCTGAAACGCTACACCGTCAACGTCATTGTGGATAACGGCGCACAACAGGGAGCACCGGTCATCACCGAACCCAACCCCACCTATAGCAACCTGATCGGCCGCATCGAGCACCAGGCCGAGTTTGGGGCGCTGGTTACCGACTTTACCATGATCAAGCCCGGTGTCTTGCATCGGGCTAACGGCGGCTACCTGGTGGTCGAAATACGCAACCTGCTGGCCAATCCCCTGGCCTGGGATGCCCTCAAGCGGGCCCTCAAGAACCGCTGCATCCGCACCGAGGAGATGGGCGCCCAGTTTCAGCTCATCTCCACCGTGACGCTCGAACCAGAGCCGATTCCGTTGGATGTGAAGGTATTGCTCATCGGCGATCCGCTAACCTACTACCTGCTGTATGAGTATGATGAGGACTTTCGCAAGCTGTTCAAGGTCAAGGCCGACTTTGGCGCCGACTTTCCCCGCACCCCAGAAACCTGCCGCTGTTACGCCCAGTTTATCGCCGCCCGATGCCAGCAGGAGGGATTGCTACCCTTTGACCGCGAGGCAGTGGCGCGGGTGGTGGAGTATGGCTCTCGCCTGGCCGAGCACCAGAAAAAGCTCTCCACACGCTTTGGTGAGATCGCCGACGTGGTGCGCGAAGCCAGCTTTTGGGCCAAACGCGCCGGCCGGGCACAGACCACAGCCGCCGACGTGCAGAAGGCCATTGACGAAAAGATCTACCGCGCCAACCGGGTCGAGGAACGAATCCAGGAGATGATCGAAGAAGGCAACCTGCGCGTGGAGGTCACAGGCCGGGTCGTAGGCCAGGTGAACGGCCTGTCGGTGATCTCCCTGGGCGATTACACCTTTGGCAAGCCGGGGCGGATCACGGTCCAAACCTACACCGGCCGGGCAGGCCTTGTCTCGCTGGACCGCGAGGCCAAGCTGAGCGGCCGCATCTACGACAAAGGGGTGCTGACCCTGAACGGCTATTTGGGCGGCAAGTACGCCCTCAAAAATCCGCTGAGCCTATCAGCTTCTATCTCGTTCGAGCAACTGTATGAAGAGGTGGAGGGCGATAGCGCCAGCTCGACAGAGCTGTACGCCTTGCTCAGCAGCCTGAGTGGGGTACCACTAAAGCAAGGTATCGCCGTCACCGGATCGGTAGACCAGCAGGGCAATGTACAGCCCATCGGCGGAGTCAACGAAAAGATCGAAGGCTTTTTCTACACCTGCCGGCGCAAAGGGCTAACCGGCGAGCAGGGGGTGATCATCCCGGCCCAGAATGTCGTCAACCTGATGCTCCGCGCCGACGTGCGCCAGGCAGTAGCCGAAGGCAAGTTCCACATCTACCCGGTGCACACCATTGACGAGGGCATTGAAATCCTGACCGATGTGCCTGCCGGCGATCTGCAGAAAGACGGCACCTATCCCCCCGATTCAATCCACGGTCGGGTAATGGCCCGCCTTGCAGAGATCGCCGAAAATTTGAAGGAAAAAGAGACAAAGGGGGAAAAAGAGGAGAAAAGCAGCCCGGACGAAAGCGCCGAAACAGATGGCCAAGAGCCTCCTCCGGCAGAAGAATAAACAGCCTGCCTGCTTACCCATGAACCTCCTTGGGCTCGACAGGTTCCTAACCGAGGAAATCAAGCACCTGGTCGCCAGGGCCAACACCTCCACCGGCTACCGCGAGCCGCTGGTCGGCTTTGCTGCCGCCGGCGACCCACGCTTCCTGGAACTGCGCCGCCTTGCCGGGCCGGCGCATCTGCTGCCGCAAGAGTTGTTGCCTGGAGCGCGAACGGTGGTCTCGTTCTTTTTGCCCTTCGCCCCCTCGATCGTCGCCGCCAATCTCCAACACAGAGAGCAGGTCGCCCGCGAATGGGCAAAAGCTTATGTCGAAACCAATGCCCTGATCGGACGCATCACGGCCCACCTCATCGAGTTACTGGGCAAGCTCGGCATCCGCGCCGCCGCCGAGCCGGCCACCCACAACTTTGACCCGGTGACTTTGGCCAGCCGCTGGTCGCACAAGAGCGTCGCCGTCATCGCCGGGTTGGGCAGCTTTGGCCTGCACCAGATGGTCATCACCGACGCCGGCTGCGCCGGGCGCTTTGGCAGCCTGGTCCTGGACGCAGAGCTCCCCCCCTACATGGCAGCGACCAAGGAACGCTGCCTCTACTTCCACGATGGCAGTTGCCTGGAGTGTGTAGTGCGCTGTCCTGTCGGTGCCCTCGACCCCCAGGAGTCGCTGGACAAACAACGTTGCTATCAACACCTGCTGCTTGTGGCCGCCGGCTACGCCGACCTGGGCCTGGCCGATGTATGCGGCAAATGCGCCGTCGGCCCCTGCTCCCTGGCCTCGGCGGTCTGAGCGATTGCAGAAACGATCTACGTCCTAACCGACGGCCAATCCGCTTTGCCAATCGGCCAAAACCGGGTATAATGTCCTCACGCCCCTGCAGTATAGATGGGGCAGACACCAGCAAAGAACGCAGGAGGAACCCCAATGCCAAACGAACGACTTTTCGAAGCAATGGCCCAGGCGGTCATAGACGGCCTGCCCGACAAGGCTCGCAGCCTGGCCGATGAGGCGCTGCGATCCGGCATTGACCCGCTAGAAGCCATCGAGCAGGGCTTCAAGCCGGGCATGGACGTCGTCGGCGACGGTTTTGCGCGGGGCGAGCTGTTCATCCCCGACCTGATGATGAGCGGCGAAGCAATGAAAGCGGCCATCGCCGCCCTGGAGCCGGAACTGCTGAGGCGCAGGCAAGAGCGGCGAGTGCTCGGCAAGGTGGTCATCGGCACAGTGCAGGGCGACATCCACGAGATCGGCAAGACTTTGGTGGCCACCATGCTGGCAGCCAACGGCTTTGAGGTGCGTGACCTGGGTGTTGACGTGTCACCCCAGCAGTTTGTGGATGCGGTGATCCAGATGAATGCCAACGTGGTGGGCCTGTCGGCGCTGCTGACGACGACGCTCCTGAACCAGGAAACGGTCATCCTCACCCTCAAGGAAGCCGGCCTGCGCGACCAGGTGAAGGTGATCGTCGGCGGGGTGCCGGCCAGCCCCGAATGGGCCCAGGAGATCGGCGCCGACGGTTATGCCGAAAATGCCACAGAAGCGGTCCGGGTTGTCAAAAAGATGGTGGGGGCGTGAAACGTGAAACATCAAATGTCAAACGTAAAACGTCAGAATACCTTGACAGCGTTGGATACCTGACGTTTGACTCCTGACGCTTGACGCCTGACGTTTGAAGGAGTGAGAATCATGCGACGACCCATCCTGGAACGATTGGCTGCCGGCGAGGTGCTGATCGCCGACGGGGCAACGGGCACCATGCTCCAGGCGGCCGGACTGCCCGCCGGCACCCCTGGCGAAGCGTGGGTGCTGGAACGCCCGGAAGAGATTGTCAAACTGCACCGTGCCTACCTGGAAGCCGGTTCCCAGCTTATCTTGACCTCCACCTTTGGCGGCACGCGGGCACGGCTGAAAAAGGCCGGGCTCGACCCCCAGGTGGTCGAGATCAACCGCCGCGCCGCCGAGTTGGCCCGCCAGGCAGCAGGCGATGACCGCTATGTTGGCGGCGACATCGGCCCCACCGGCGAGATGCTGGCCCCCCTGGGCAAGCTGAGCTACGATGCAGCAGTCGAGATGTTCGCCGAACAGGCCGAGGCGTTGGCCGCTGGCGGGGTGGACTGCATCTATATTGAGACGATGAGCGACCTGAAGGAAGCCCAGGCTGCCGTGCAGGGGGCCCAACAGGCGTGTGCCCTGCCGGTCTTTTGCACCTTTAGCTTTGACACCCACGGCCGTACCAGCATGGGTGTCCGCCCGGCACAGGCAGCCCAGGCGATGGCGGCCCTGGGCGCAGCAGCCGTGGGCGCCAATTGCGGCCACGCCCCCGAAGAGGTGCTGGACTTTTTGCCGCAGATGCACGAAGCGGCCCCCGACCTCTACCTCATCGCCAAGCCCAACGCCGGCATCCCCCGTCTCGTTCAACGCCGGGCCGTTTACGATGCCTCACCACAACAGATGGCCGATCTGGCCAAACGTTATGTCGCACTGGGAGCGCGCATCGTCGGGGCCTGCTGTGGCTCGTCGCCGGAGCACATTGCCGCCATTGCCGCCGCTTTGACGCATGACGTTTGACGTATGACGCATGACGTTTGACGCATGACGTTTGACGTTTGACGCTTGACGTTTGACGCATGACATTTGACGCATGACGTTTGACATTTGACGCTTGACGCATGACATTTGACGCATGACATTTGACGCTTGACGCTTGACGGAGGATAGGATGAAAGCCAACTATCAAGTCAACGCCACCCCTCAGTTCCGGGTGTTGTCCGATGATCAGGTTGAAGAGATCTATTACGCAGCACTGGATGTGTTGGAGCGGACCGGCACACGGATGCTGCATCAGGAAGGGCTGGCGCTTCTGCGCCAGGCCGGCTGCCAGGTCAGCGACGATAACCGGGTCCGCATCCCTACCTGGCTGGTCAAGGAGGCGCTGAGCACCACCCCCCACCGCATCGTCGTCGCCGGGCGCGACCGCCGCAAACGCCTCTACCTCGAAAAGAACAAGTTCTACTTTGGCACCGGCTCCGATTGCCCATCGCTGGTGGACCCCCACACGGACCAAGTGCGCAAGTACACCTTTGACGACGTGTACAACGCCGCCCGCCTCAGCGATGCCCTGCCCCACATAGATTTTCACATGTCGCTAGGCCTGACGTCGGGTGTGCTGCCCCAGGTCTACGACCGGCACCAGTTCCTGGCCATGCTTCAGGGCACATCCAAGCCGCTGGTTATCACCGCCGTGGATGGCGAGGGCCTGGCCGACCAGTACCGCATGGCCTGTGAGGTGTTAGGGGGAGCAGAAGAGTTCGCCCGGTTGCCCCTGTTCATCGTCTACATCGAGCCCAGCTCCCCGCTGACCAATTCGGTGGAGGCCACAGAAAAACTGCTGTTTGCCGCCGAAAACGGCATCCCGGCTATCTTTACGCCGTGCATCATCGCCGGTGCCACCGGGCCGGCAACCCTGGCCGGGGCGATGGTTCAGGGCCTGGCCGAGTGCCTGGTTGGGGTAGTGTTAGCCCAGCTCAAGCGGCGGGGGGCGGGGGTGATCATCGGCGGGGTGAACTCGCTGATGGACATGGCCACCTCCATCCTATCCTACGGCGCACCTGAGCTGGCCCTGGTCAGCGCGGCCATGACCGACGTGACCAAATGGCTGGGTCTGCCCATGTTCTCCACCGCCGGCTGCTCCGATTCCAAAACGCTCGACCAACAGGCGGCCATCGAGGCTACAATGACGATCATCATCGCCGCCCTATCGGGTGCCAACCTGATCCATGACGTCGGCTACCTGGAATCGGGGTTGCTGGGTTCGTTCGATATGCTGGTCATGTCGAACGAGGTGATCGGCATGGCCAAACGCATTCTGAGCGGCATCACCGTCACACCTGAAACACTGGCAACAGAGGTGATCGAGCAGGTCGGCCCCGGCGGCCAGTACCTGACCCAGGAACACACCCGCCGCCACTTCCGCACCGAGTTCTGGCTGCCGACGCTGATGGACCGCCAAATGCGCCGCACCTGGGAAGCGAGCGGCTGCCAGACGATGGCCGACCGGGTACGGGCCAGGGTGCTGCACCTTCTGGAGCATCATCAGCCGCTGCCCATCGCACCACAGGTAGAAACGCAGCTAAAAGAGATCGTCGCCCAGGCCGAAGCGCGGCATCACAACAGGTAGGGCCGGGTTGGCTACCCGACCCACCCGGCCCCGGCGCGGCTAGCAAAGCCGCGCTACGTAGAAGGAGGAGGAAACTATGGAGATCATTGTTTTGGGTGGCGCCGGCGACATGGGCAGCCGCGCCGTAGAAGACCTGGCCCTATCGGCGGGAGTGCGCCGGGTGACCATTGCCGACCGGAACGTAGCCGCCGCCCGCCAGATCGCCGAAAGGCTGACCGGACAGGGGGCAGAAGTAGACATCCGCCCGGTAGACGCCAACAACCATCAGGAACTGGTGGAGGCCATGCGTGGCTACGATGTGGCCGCCTCGGCGCTGGGCCCCTTTCATCTGTTCGAGGCCAAGCTGGTACGGGCGGCCATCGAGGCCGGTGTGCCTTACGCCAGCATTTGCGACGAGTGGGAGGCAGCCGGTGTGGCCATTGACCACTTTGACGAACCGGCCCGCAACGCAGGCGTGACGGTCATCACCGGGTTGGGCACCAGCCCCGGCCTGTCCAACCTTGGCATCCGCTACCTCGCCGACCAGATGGACCGGGTGCGGCGGGCGGACATATCGGTCTTTCAGCCGTTGAAGGCTGGCGGCGGCGAGGCAGTGGTACGGCACATGCTGCACATCATCACCGGGCAGGTGGTAGCCTGGCGCGGTGGAAAACGGGTGATGCTGCCGGCCTGCAGCGAGGAACGGATGATAGAGTTCCCCCGCTTTGGTGCGATCAAAGCCTGGAACATGGGCCACAGCGAGCCAGAAACCGTCCCCCGCTTTATCCCCGGCATCGAAGAGGTGAACTTTTTTATGGGCTTCGGGCGCGGTTCTGGCCTGTTCATCCGCCCGGCGCGGTGGGGCTTGCTCAGCAGCCGGGTTGTGCGGACCGCCGTCGCCCGCGCCGTTAGCCTTTTGGAGCGGATGTCGGCTGCGGAAGAGCCGGAGGAGGGGGCTGTACGCCTGGATGTGTGGGGCGAGAAGGCCGGCCAGGAGGTGCATTCCTTGATCTGCGGCGTCGGCCAGATGCGAGAAGCCACCGGGCTGTCGCTGTCCATCGGCACGCTGATGCTCGCCCGCGGGGAGCTGCGGACCCAGCAGGGCGGGGTCTATGCGCCAGAAGCCTGCCTAGACCCGCGCACTTTTTTCCTCCATCTGCGCGCCAAAGGGATCACCGCCTACGCCGACCTGGCAATGACACAGCCGGCAATCTGATTCATGCTTTATGGTGCCCGAAAGGGCATGGTAAACTGTGGTGAGCCAAAGGTTTCGCCATGAGCACAAAAGCCCAATCCGTAACCGGACAACCTCGTGCGGGTAGAGTGCCGCTGCGGGAAGTGGCCGTGCGCCTTCATCCCCAGGATAACGTGGCCATCGCCCGGACAGACCTGGTGGACATTGTGCTGACCGTGGAAGAAGCGACGGGGACTTACGAGGTGGTGGTGCCCGGACCGATCCCCACCGGCCACAAGGTAGCCCTGCGGCCCATCGCCCCCGGCGAGCCGGTGCGCCGCTATGGACAGATCATCGGCCTGGCCAGCCGGCCGATCCAACCCGGCGATCAGGTCCACACGCACAACGTTGGCTTCCAGGAGATTGACCGTGACCCGGCTTTTGGTGCCGACGTGCAGCCGGTGGACTATGTGCCAGAGGCCCAACGCCGCACCTTTCTGGGCTACAAGCGGGCCGATGGCCGGGTGGGGACGCGCAACTATATCGCCGTGATCTCGACCGTCAACTGCTCGGCGCACGTTGCGGGCGAGATCGCCCACCACTTTACGGCGGAGCGGCTGGCGGCCTTTCCCCACGTGGATGGGGTGATTGCCCTGACCCACTGCCTGGGCTGTCCCATCCAATACCCGCTGCTCCAACGGACATTGGCCGGCATGGCCCGCCATCCCAACGTCGGCGGCTACCTGCTCGTCGGGCTAGGTTGCGAGACCAACCAGGTAGCGGCGCTGATGGACCGGTTTGGCCTGACCGGACCGGGGCTGGTCATCCAGGAGCTAGGCGGCATCCGCAGGACGGTACAGGCCGGCATCGCAGCCGTCGAGGAGCTGCTGCCGATGGTCAACACCGCCAGGCGCACATCACAGCCGCTGTCGGAACTAACACTGGCCCTGCAGTGCGGCGGCAGCGACGCCTGGTCGGGGGTGACGGCCAACCCGGTCGTCGGGCTGGTAGCCGATGAGATAGTGCGGCAGGGAGGCACCGTTGTCCTGGCCGAGACGCCAGAGATTGATGGGGCCGAACACCTGCTCACCCGGCGGGCCGCCAGCCCCGAGGTCGGCCAAAAGTTGCTGGACCTGGTGCGCTGGTGGCGGGAGTACGCCCAACGGATGGGCATCTCGGTGGATGACAACCGCAGCGTGGGCAATGAAGCTGGCGGCCTGACGACCATCTATGAAAAATCGCTGGGCGCAGTAGCCAAGGCCGGGAGCACGCCCCTGACCGCCGTCTACGATTATGCCGAGCCGGTGGCCACCCGCGGCTTTGTGTTCATGAACTCGCCCGGCTATGACCCGGTCTCGGTAACCGGGCAGGTGGCAAGTGGCTGCAACCTGGTGTTGTTCACCACCGGGCGGGGGTCCGTGCTGGGCTTCAAGCCGGCTCCTTGCATCAAGATTAGCAGCCATCCGGCCCTTTACCAACGCATGGCCGACGACCTGGACCTGGACGCCGGTCAGGTCCTGGCAGGGGTGGAAATGCACCAGGTGGCGGCAGAGCTGCTGGAGCTGGTCGTCGCCGTGGCCTCGGGGCAGCCTTCTAAAAGCGAAGCCCAGGGCGTGGGCGAGGCCGAATTCTGCCCCTGGAACGTCGAGGGGATGTTGTAAAACAATCCGGCTCTCAGACCCGATGGCAGGCCACCCAATGCCCCCCACCCACATCCCGCCACTCGGGCCGTTCCTGAGAACAGACTTCAATGACCATCGGGCAGCGGGTATGGAAGCGGCAACCACCGGGTGGATTAATGGGGCTGGGCACATCGCCTTCCAAAATAATGCGCTGGCGCTTGCGGGCCACCTTGGGATCGGGCACCGGCACGGCCGACAGCAGCGATTGGGTGTACGGGTGCAACGGATTCTCGTATAACTCATCGCGCTCGGCCAACTCGACGATCACCCCCAGGTACATCACCGCCACGCGCGTACAGATGTGCCGGACCATGCTCAGGTCGTGGGCGATAAAGAGATAGGTCAGGCCCAAACGATCCTGCAAGTCTTCCAGCAGGTTGACCACCTGGGCCTGGATTGACACGTCCAAGGCGGAGATCGGCTCGTCGCAAACGATGAACGACGGTTCCGAGGCCAGCGCCCGGGCAATGCCGATCCGTTGCCGCTGTCCCCCGGAGAATTCGTGGGGGAAACGGTTGATCAGCCGTGGGCTCAGGCCCACCAGTTGCATCAGCTCCTTGACCCGCTCTGTCCGCTCCTTTTCGCTGTGATACAGCTTGTGCACCCGCAGCGGTTCACCCACAATGGCATTGACGGTCCAGCGCGGATTCAGCGAGGCATAGGGGTCCTGAAAGATCATCTGCGCCTTGCGCCGGATGGCAAGCAGGTCGCGGCCACGGGCGGCATGGACATCCTGGCCGTCAATCAGCACCCGGCCGCTGGTAACCGGATACAAGGCCAGGGCGGTCCGCCCGACGGTGGTCTTGCCGCAGCCGCTTTCGCCGACCAGCCCCAAAGTCTCGCCGCGATCAACGGTGAAAGAGACCTTGTCCACCGCCTGCACCGCCCCCACCTGGCGGCGGATCAGGATGCCACGATTGATGGGAAAATGTTTGGTGAGGTTATCCACAACAACCAGAGGTTCGGCCTGGCTCATCGGACTCCTCCTGTCTGGATGTCTACCCAGCATGCAACCTTGTGGCGGAGAGCCACCGGCTCCAGGGGCGGGATTTCCTGCCGACAGCGTTCTATGGCATATTCGCAGCGTGGCACAAAGGGACAGCCATGCGGTTCGACCAGCAGGTTGGGCGGTGCGCCAGGGATCGATTTCAAGCGCCGGTCGCGCCGCCGGTCCACACGCGGCAGGGCTGCCAGCAAAGCCACCGTATAGGGATGGCGGGGGTCTTCAAACAAAAGGTCCACCGGCGATTCCTCGACAACAAAGCCGGCATACATCACCATCACCCGTTCGGCCAGGCCGGCCACCACCCCCAGGTTGTGGGTAATCCAGATCATGGCCATGCTCAATTGCTCTCGCAGGCGGATGACCAGCTCAACAATCTGCGCCTGGATCGTCACATCCAGAGCAGTGGTTGGCTCATCGGCAATCAGGACTGTGGGCGTGCAGGCCAACTGCATGGCGATCATCACCCGCTGGCGCATACCGCCTGAGAACTGGTGGGGATAATCTCCCAAGCGCCGGCGCGCATCCGGGATGCCAACCCACTCCAGAAGCTCGATAGCCCGATCTTTAGCCTGTTCCAGGTTCATGCCCAGATGCTTGCGCAGCGATTCGGTGATCTGTTTACCAATGGTCAGCACCGGATTCAAGGAAGTCATCGGGTCCTGAAAGACCATAGCGATCTCTTTGCCCCGTATCCGTTCCAGCTCCGACTCGCTCATCTTGAGCAGGTCCTGGCCCCGATAGATGGCACTTCCAGCGGCAATCTCACCAGGAGGGACGGGAATTAACCCCAAAATTGACATCATGCTGACCGATTTGCCGCAGCCGCTTTCCCCCACCACGGCCAAGGTCTCCCCTTCGTGCAGGTCGTAAGAGATGCCATTGACGGCATAGACAACGCCCTCCGGCGTGTGAAATCGCGTCTTGAGGTTATCTACTTGGAGCAACAGCGGTCTATCCATGATCTATTCCCCCTGCCGTTCACACCGCTCGGCTGCGCGGGTCGAGGGCATCGCGCAAGCCATCGCCCACAAAATTGATGCTCAGGACAGTCAGGACGATAAACAGGCCCGGAAAAAACCAGAGCCAGGGCACCCCTTTATCAATATACCCCTCTGCCCCGCTCAGCATGTTGCCCCACGTGGCCGTAGGCGCCTGAACCCCCATCCCCAGGAAACTGATGTACGATTCGGACAGGATAGCTGCGGCCACACTCAGGGTGGCCGAGACGATGATCGGAGCCACACAATTGGGCAGGATGTGCTTAAAGATGATCTCCCAAGCCGGCGTGCCGGTAGCCCGCGCGGCCAGAATAAATTCCCGCTCCTTGAGCGAGATGAACTCGGCGCGGACGATGCGGGCCAGGTACATCCAACTGGTCAAGCCGATGATTAGGATGACGACGATGACACTGCCGCTAAAGGTGCGGCCCAAGAGGGTGATGTTGGGCAGCTTGCCGCCAAAGAACTTGGCCATCACAATCAGCAAGAAAATCTGGGGAATGACAAAGACCGCTTCGGTGAAGCGCATCAGCAGTGCATCCAGCTTGCCGCCATAATAACCCGACAGAGCGCCGATGAGCACCCCTACCACCAGTTCGACCATCATGGCCGTCAGGCCGATGATCAGCGAAATCTGACCGCCATAGATGGTACGGGCCAGGACATCACGCCCAACGGTGTCGGTGCCAAAAGGATGCCGGGCCGATGGTGGCTGCAAACGCGCGGCGGTGTCGGTAAAATTGGCATATTTTTCGCTGTAAAAAAGCGCCCCGCCAAAAGCATAGACGAACAACAGGATCAGCATTACGCTGCCAAAAATTGCCATCCGGTGGCGCCGGAAGCGCAGCCAGGTGAGCTTGCGCAGGCTGAGAGGGGGCGCTTCGAGCTCATCCACCGCAAACTGGGGAATCGTTATCCTTGCTTCGATTGCATCGCTCATCAGCAACTTTCTCCTAATTTTCTATTATCCATGATGAACTCTTGTCAATCGTACCGGATGCGCGGGTCAAGCCAGGCGTAGGTGATGTCGGTCAGGATTTGAAAGACAATGACGGCTACCGAGACCAACATCAGGATAGCCATCACCACTGGCGTATCCACCCGCGACACGTGGTCTAGGAACAGGCGGCCCATACCCGGCCAGGCAAAGATCCGTTCGGTGACAATCGCGCCCCCCAGCAAGGTGGGCAGGTCGAGGCCGACAATGGTGACGATCGGCAATGCTGCATTCTTTAAGGCGTGGACGAACAGGATGTAGCGCCGTTCCATCCCCTTGGACTTGGCGGTGCGGATGTAATCCTGATGGAGCACCTCTAGCATCGAGCTGCGCATGTAGCGGCTGTAACCCGCCAGGCTGATGAGGGCCAGGCTGAGCACCGGCAATACCATGTGCAGGGCCACTTGGGCAGGGGTTTTGCCATATTCTGGATTGAACATGCCGTTGGGAGGCAGGTAGGGCAACCCCCACCGCTTAAAGTCCACAGCAAAGATGTAGACACTGAGCAGACCGATAAAAAAGATCGGCATGGAATAGAGAATGAACGACACCCCGGTCACGATGTGGTCAAAGAGGGAGTATTGGCGCACTGCCGAATAGATGCCGATCGCCAGAGCGCCCACAATGACCACAAGCTCGTAGGCGCCCATCAGCAGCAGGGTGTTGGGTAGCCGTTCTCCAATCAGCTTGAGCACCGGCCGGCGGTCTATCAACGATGTGCCGAAATCGCCGCGCAAGACCCCCCGACGCGTGCCCCGCGTCTCGGCCACACCGTCGCCATCCAGGTCCACCTTGGTCCAGTCGTTGCCGATCAGCCAGTAGAGATACTGGACCAACACCGGCTTGTCCAGGCCAAGCTGCCGCCGCAAGCGCGCCTTGTCCTCGGCCCGCGTTGGCCGGCGCCCCCCTAACGTGGCCAGGGGGTCACCTAGGTTCTGCATCAGGACAAACAGCCCCACGCTAATGATCAACAGCAGCGGGATCGCCTGTAGCAGGCGCCGAGCTACGTATCGGCCCATGATCACCTCCTTGAAAAGGCTGAGGATAAGGAAAAAGGGATAAGGGAATCAACCTCCCTTATCCCTTCTCTCTTCCCGCCATGTGTTATGGCACCAGATCCCATTCCATAACGTTGTACAACGGCGTAGCTCCCGAGATCCTGACGTTCTTCAGCCGCTTGCCCACGGCCCAGGTGTCGGGGTCTTGCCACAGGCCCAGCCAATAGACGTTCTCAAAGATATGCTTGGTGATCTCGTTGAACGTTTTCTCACGCTCGGCCGGGTCCACCTGGGTTCGCTGCTTCTGGAACAGGCTGTCCAGCTTCTCATCACACACCGCCTGCCAGTTGCTCCCCTCCGGGTTCTCATCGCTGGGAATATTGTCGCACAACCAGTCGGCAACATCAGGGTCGGGGAAGTTGAACACGGTCGAGTATTCAAACATGTCGAGCTCGCCCTTGGCGCACGGCCCACCCTCGCTATAGCCGCTAAAGAACAGGTCTGCCTCGTAGTTCAACAGCTCCACCTTAATGCCCACCGCAGCCAACTGCTGCTGGAGCACCGCCTGGGTATCTTTGCGGATCTCGCGGGTGGTGGTGCCATACTTGAGCACCAACTCGACGCCATCCTTGTCGCGGACGCCGTCGCCGTTGGTGTCCTTCCACCCGGCTTCATCGAGCAACGCTTTGGCCTGCTCAGGGTCGAACGGCCAGGGCTGGATGCTGGGATCGTTGTAGGGTGTATTATCCCAGTCGGTGGCCGCCGGCACTGTCTGCCCCAATAGCAGGTCCTTGCACAGCGAGAAGCGATCGGTGGCCAGAGCGATGGCCTTGCGCACCCTAACATCCTTGAGGGCCGGATGCCCCTTTTCGCCCAGATAGAAGTAGATGCCCTCGTTGTAGCCGGAGAAGGCGGGGATGATCGTGACACCGGCCTCCTTCAAGCCCGGCATATCGGACCAGGCGATAAAGGTCCCCAGGTCGCCATCCCCTGTTTTGAGCGCCGCGATCTGCGCGGCGTCATCGGGCACGAACTGGAAAAAGATCTCGTCAATCTTGGGCCGACCCAGCCAGTATTTGTCATTGGCCACAAAGCGAGCAAAGCTACCCGACTCCCACTCTACAAAGTTGTAGGGGCCACACCCAACGGTCGGCTTCTTGTTCCATTCGGCAGTATCCAGAGTGCCATCCTTTTCAAAGACCGGGCGCAGGATGTGCTCCGGCAAGAGGCCATGCCACAAGGTGCCGAGCCAGGGTGCAAAGGGCTCCTTGAAAGTCATGACCACCGTCTGCGGATCGGGAGCTTCGATCTTTTCCAGTTGGTCATACGGGTACTGAGTCGCCACAGCATTCTTGGGACTCACCGTCATCTCATAGGTGAAGATAAAGTCCTTAGAGGTGAGAGGTGTTCCATCGGACCAGACCAGGTCAGGCCGCAGTTTGAGGGTGATCACCTTGCCATCCGCCGAGACGCCGCCGTTGGCCGTGCTCGGCAGCTCGGTCACCAACAGTGGAATCGGTTCGGCCTTGTCATCAAACACCCAGGCATAGCAGTTCCATAGCTGGAAGGTGGTGGATGAAAACCACATGTTGGTGTACAGCGGGTTCAGGGTATCGAACTCTTGGGTCCAGATGAATTTGGCGATTTTGCGGGCGACAGGCGTTGTGGCAGTGGGCTGCGGTGGGGCGGTCGGCCCGGCTGCCGTAGTAGGTTGCGGTGGAGTGGTGGGCGTGGGGCCACAGGCGGCCAATAACAGCGCGGCAATGGCCACCATACTCAACAACGTGAAAAACCACGTCTTTCTCATGAGTTATCTCCTCCTTTTGTGCTTTTGTTTTTCTGGAACCGCCGACTTGACGGTCCATCCCAAAACATCCCTGAAGGCCAGGGACAGGAGCTCCCACCGGCCAGATGGGAACCGGTCAGTGCCAAAGATGGGCGATACTCACCACCTCCTTCCCCTAACAGATGTGTCTCCCCCGTACTACGTGTATAGTTATACACCAAGGCCAGCAACTTGTCAAATGGGCTCGCTGAGGGCTTGATCTCTGCCATGCTGATCACGGCGGGGACGCAGGGGAATGGTGCGGAACTCCCGCACAAAGCGGATAAAATTCTCTACCGTCGTCTCAAAGAGGGCCTGCCCAAACTCGACGGTGGCCACGGTCGGGTCACCGCACACACCGCTGTAGCTCATACGCGACCACCAATCCTGCCACGACAGGGCACTCGGTTCCGGGTGATCCCAGTTGAAATACTCCAATTTGAGCTGACCGATCTCCCGCACCGCTTTGTCCATCTGCACCAAGTCGGGCCGCAGGTAGAGCATCATCGCCGTCTCATATTCACAGGCATGGGCCACGCCCCCCGGCCCGGAACGGCGCATCTGCGACAGGGTTGGTTCGGCCAGCGTGGGGTCAATGGCAGCATTGGGGCTCATCGCCCCGCAGATGATGCCCGTTTCCAGGACTACCCGGCGGGCAGCCAGGTCGGCGATGGCCGCGTTGGAGCCATGGCCGTTGACGATCAGCAGGTGGTTGAAGCCATGCCGGGCGGCGCTCAGTGCCACGTCGGCTACATAGGCCAGCAGGGTTTGCATCCCCACTGAAATGGTGCCGGGAAAGTCCATGTGATGCTCATCCAGGCCGTAGGCCACCAGGGGCATAACCAGTATCTCCCCTGCCGCACGGCGGGCAGCTTCCCGGCAGATGGCCTCGACGATGATGTTATCGGTATTGAGGGGCAGGTGCGGGCCGTGGTCTTCTACCGTGCCAAAGGGCAGCAATATGACAGGCTGGCGGGCAATAGCCTCCCGCATCTCAGGCCAGGTCAGCTCATCGTAGCAAAATTTGGACATCGCTTCCTCCACACTCCGGCCTCTACAACGCGTAGGGGGTATACTCGTTCTCACATGGCGGCCCCGGCGCAGCCCACATCACCCGCGCGCTGAGGTCCATCACCAGTGAGACGAGGGTCTGATCGCGCTCTGCCGGCGGTTCGGCCGGGTCGGGGTGCAGGCAGATCGAGTTCGGAAAGTTGACATGATCGCGGAGTACGGTCTGCAGGTCCTCGACGGTGACCTGCCCCAACCGCTGCCGCAACAACCGCCGGGCACGGTCCAACGACACATGAGAGGCGGCATAAGTTCCCGGTTGTTCCAGCAGCTGCATCTTGGGCGAAAGATAGTGGTTGGTATGCACCAGCCAGCCTTCCTCGCCATAGGTGATGTCGTGGGTGGTGGCCGAGGTCTCGACGCAGTACAGCTCGCCGTTCGAGTCGGCCAGCAGGTAGCTATAGCCACCGGCCCGCAACTTGGGCACGCAGGCGCGGATCGCCTCGCCAATGGTATGGGCATTCAGCACCGCCCGCGCGCAGAGGATACGGGGCACTCCCACCCGGCCGTCGGTGGGATAAACCGAATCAATCGCCACCCCGATCCCCTCGGCATTGAAGCCGATGTTCACCAGCAGTGGCCCGTAGGTCATGCCGATAAAGGGTGGCCCGTCGTCCGGCCGGGCGCGGACCAGGTAGACGTTATCCTTGTCCACGGTATTCCAGTCTTCGTTGTGGGCGATGAGCACGTGACCGTTGCCAGTCTGATCGTCACGCACGGCCATGCTGGTGCAGCCCCAGATCTGCTGCCGGCTGTCGGGCAACCCTTCATAGCAATTGAGGGTCCATACATCGTGGAACGGAACGCCGGCCCCCTCGGCGATGCCGCGGATCTCTTCGACAAACAGAGGAAAGGATTCCTCGGCGTATGGCAAAAACTTGCGCGCCTCACGCACTCCTATGTCCCAGGTGATGTTGATGACATGGGGCAACAGCTCGCGGTAGCGCGCCAGCGCGCTGAGGATTTCGGTTCGCGCTGCTTCCCCCTGTTGCTTACCTCGCTCTCGCGGGGCACCTTGGGTTTCAATCAGTGGCAGTGTTCGCAGATCCATTTCTATCCCTCCTAACCCGGACAAGCCGGAATCAAACAGAATTACTCACCTATGGCGACCGAGGTCGCGCCTTAAGGGCCGTTGGCCGGGCGTCCGCCTACGCGGACGCGGCTCAACCGACCGCGTAGGCGGTCGGCCGGCGGGCTACGCTCTCTCAGGCGCGGTTTCAACCGCGATAAACGCCCTGTGGGTCGAGCTCGTCACGCAACAGGCGCAATTCGCCAGGCGTGGGCGGCTCGGTCTGGCGCAGGTCGGGGGCGATCCGCAATTCCCAGCCCACCTCGGCCTGCACCTCAGCCAGCTTTACCCCCGGATGCAGGCTGCTGAGCTGCATTTCCCCGGTCATCTCATCAAAGGCAAAGGTGCACCGGTCGGTGACCACCACTCGCGGTCCATGTCCGGGCAGGCCCAACGCAGCCCGTTCCTTCTTTCCCCCCAAGTGGCCAGGGCTGGTAATGAAATCGGGCTGTCGGACAAAAGCCCGCCGGCTGAGCCGCATGACGATAAACACCTGGTGGGCGTGGATGGCGATTTCGCACGCCCCACCGCTGCCCGGCAGCCGCACTTTGGGATGGGCATAGTCGCCAATGACGGTGGTGTTCAAGTTGCCAAAGCGGTCAATCTGCGCCCCGCCCAGGAACGCCACATCAATCAACCCGCCTTGCAGGTACAGCCCGAACAGGTCAGCCATCGAACAGACCGACAGCGCCCCGCTGACCAGCGTCGGGTCGCCGATGGACAGCGGCAGGCGAGCCGGCCGCGCCCCATAGACGCCGCTTTCGTAGATCAGCTCTAGATCAGGCGCTACAGTCCGCCGCGCCAGGTTACAGGCAACATTGGGCAACCCCACGCCCACAAACACGGTATGGACGCCGGCCAGTGCCCGCGCCGCCGCAACGATCATCATCTCTGAAGGGGTATAGTCGGCCATCAGTACGCTCCATAGTTCACAGGTTGGGACATCGCCTCACTGAGAGCCAGTCGCTTCCAGGTCTGCGATCCCATCTTTTCCACATATTCAGCCCGATCCCGCACGCCATAGACCCACTCCTCCAGCCAGGCGCGCGTGCCGGCCTCATCGCGGCTGAGCTCATCCCAACGCAGATAAAAGTCATTGTCCCGGTCATAGTAGCCCTGGACATAGGAGGGGTGCGCCCCATAGGGTTCACAGACTATGGCATCTACCACCAGGCCGGGGATAACGGTGCGGTTGGGATCGCTGCGGATAACCGCCTCGTCCACGATCTCTTCCACGACGACGATCACATGCCGGGCGGCAAAGGCGACCTCTTTTTGCACGCCCAACAGCCCCCACAGCTGCGTATTCCCCTCCCGGTCGGCCCGCTGGGCGTGAAGGATGGCCACATCTGGCCGGAGAGGGGGCACGGTGGCCACCATCCCATCGCCGTAGGGGCTTTCCAGGAAACGGATGCGTGGGTTGACCTTGGGTAGGTCACTGCCGATGTAGGAACGAAGAGGAAAGAAAGGCAGGCGGTAAGCCCCAGCCAGGTAGCGGCCCACCATGCCAAAATGGGAGTATTCCTCCAGCTCCAGCGGCCCGGGGATGCCCTGTTCCACCGCCCGACGGATGGCGTGCAGCGAGCCGACACCCGGGTTGCCCAAGTAGGAAAAGACCAGCTTGCGGGCACAGCCGGCGGCGATCATCTGGTCATAGATCAGGTCGGGTGTCATGCGGCACAAAGTCAGGTCGCGGCGGCCCTGGCGGATGATCTCGTGCGCGGCGGCAAAGCAGATGCAGGCCGTAAACCCCTCGATGGCTACCGTATCACCGTCATGGACATAGGTAGCAATGGCATCGTGCATAGTGGTCAGTTTCACAGCCCCCTCCTTTTACGCATGGCTTTCGACCTCGGCCAACGCCTCGGCAAAGATTTCAAAAGCAATGTCGGCTTCGGCTTCGGTGAGGATGAGCGGCGGCGAAAAGCGCACGCTGTTGGGTCCACAAGGCAGCAGCAACAAGCCCCGCTTAAAGCACTCCTCCACCACCTGGTGGGCCTCCCTCTTGGCCCGGGCTTTGGTGGTCTTGTCTTGGACCAGCTCTACCCCGATCATCAGCCCCAGGCCGCGCACATCGCCGATGAGCCAGCTCTCCTCGGCCAACTCGCGCAGGTTGCCCAGCAGCCGCGCCCCAACCCGGGCGGCGTTATCCATCAGCCCTTCCTCTTCGATCACATCCAGGGTAGCCAGAGCAGCGGCACAGCACACCGGATTGCCGCCAAAGGTGCTGCCATGCGCCCCTGCCGGCCAGCTCATCACCTGGTCGCGGGCGATCATGGCCGACACCGGCAGACCCGAGGCCAACGCCTTGGCCGAGCAGAGGATGTCGGGTTCCACGCCCCAGTGTTCGACGGCCCACATCTTGCCGGTGCGCCCGATGCCGGTCTGAACCTCATCGGCCACCAGCAGGATGCCGTACCTGTCGCACAAGGCACGCAGCCGGGGAAGCCAGTCCGGCGGCGGCACGACATAGCCCCCCTCCCCCTGGATCGGCTCGACAAAGATGGCCGCCACCTCCTCCGGGGCAATGGAGCGGGTGAACAGCTCATTTTCGATATAATCCACGCAGGCCAGGTGGCAGCCCGGATAGGTCAGGTTGTAGTTGCAGCGGTAGCAGTAAGCATAGGGCACATGGGTAACGCCAGACACCAGGGGGCGAAAGTCCTGCTTATACCTGGCACTGCTGGCCGTCAGCGACACCGCGCCCATGGTGCGGCCGTGGAAGGCGCCAAAGAAAGCAATCACCTGCGAACGGCCGGTGTGATAGCGGGCCAGCTTGAAGGCCGCCTCAACCGCTTCGGCGCCCGAGTTGCCCAAAAATACCTTTTTCGAGTCGTTGCCAGGGGCCAGCTTGCTCAGCCGTTCGGCCAAGGTTATGTAAAGCTGGTCGTAGAAATCGGCCCCGCAAATGTGCATCAGCCGGGCAGCCTGCTCCTGGACCGCCCGCACTACGCGGGGGTGGCAGTGCCCGGTGGAACAGACGGCGATGCCGGCAGCGCAATCCAGAAAACGGTTCCCATCTACATCCTCGACCATGGTTCCCTGGGCGCGACTGACGGCCAGGGGGTAGGCCCGTGGGAGCGACGGGGTGACGGCCCGGTCACTGCGGGCCACAACCGCCTGTGCCTTGGGACCGGGCACGGCGGTTGTCAAATGCGGCACTTGAGTCATAGCGCGAAACCCTCCAATCCAGATCCCATGTTAGATTTTGCTAAAGACGGCCCTCACCCCCGCCCTCCGCTCCGCGTCGGGCACCCCCTCTCCAAGTTTGGGAGAGGAGGCCAGGGGGTGAGGGCTTGCTACTGACCAATCTAGCGATGTCAAGCTATTCGAACGTCGGCGACCAGCGATAGGACAGCTTGTAGCTGCGGGCAATCATCAGCGTCTCCGTGGAGCGAACCCCTGGGATCAGGTGAATCTGCTGGGTAATCAACTGGGTCAGGTGGGGCAGGTCTCGGCAAAAGACCTCGACGATCAGATCAAAGGAGCCCAGCGTCATGACCAGGTAACTCACCTCCGGCAACGCGGCAATGGCCCGCGCCACCTGATCGGACATGGCCGGTTCGACCGAAATGGCGATGATGGCCGGGGCGTTAAAACCAAGGGCGTAGGGGTCCACGATCCCCACCGTGCGCACAATCCCCTTCTCCACCAGGCTCTGGTAGCGGGTGCGCACCGTCGTCTCTGAGACGTTGGCCTGCTTGGCCACCTGGGTGAACGGTGTCCGCCCGTCGGCCTGCAAGGTCTGCAAGATAAGCCTGTCCAATTCGTCCATAGCCCCTCTGAAAATATGATTTGTACATCAACGCTCAAAGGCAATTATACCACAAAATTCAAACCATGGCAAGTCAAAAGCTTTGTTTTTCAAAGTTAAAATTTGACTCTGCTGCGCATTTGTGCTATCATGATCGAGAAGGGAAAATTCTTTTGGATAGAAGAGCATGGAACTCGACATCGTATTGGCCAACGGTAAAATTATAGATGGCTGCGGCAGCCCCTGGTTCTGGGGCGACCTGGGCATCCGGGCCGGCCGGGTAGCAGCCATTGCCCCCGCCGGCACCCTTGCAGGGCGTCAGATCTATGACGTGGAGGGGCGCTTTGTGGCCCCCGGATTTGTGGATGTCCACACCCACTCGGACCTGTCGCTCCTGGTCAACCGCCGGGCCGAAAGCGCCGTCCGCCAGGGAGCTACCACCCATATCATTGGCAACTGTGGGATGTCACCCGCGCCGGTAGCCGATGACCGCCTGGCCGAAATGCGACGGTACTGGGGGCGCATCGCCGACCGGCCGGAAGTGAGCTGGAAGTGGCGAACCTTCGGCCAATACCTGGAGGCACTGGAGGAAGGCGGCCTGGCGATCAATGTCGCCTCGCTGGCCGGGCATGGGGCGCTGCGCCTGGCGGTCATGGGCTTTGACGAACGCGCCCCTTCGCCGGCAGAGCTCGCCAGAATGGAAGAGCTGTTGGCCGAAGCCATGAGCGCCGGGGCCTTGGGCCTGTCCACCGGCCTGGTCTATCCGCCGGGTTGCTTTGCCCGCACCGAAGAGATCGTCGCCCTGGCGCGGGTGGCGGCGCGCTACGGCGGGCTGTACGCCTCCCACATCCGGGGAGAGCGGGAGACGATCCTGGAGGCTGTGGCCGAAGCGATCCAGATCGGGCGCGAAGCAGGGTTGCCGGTGCAAATTTCGCACAACGCCCCCAAATATGGCGCGCCAGGCAACGCCTCGGCTAACCTGCGGCTGGTGGAGGAAGCACGGGCAGCCGGCCTGGATGTGACGGTGGACAACGATGTGCATACCGACCTGGCCCCAGAGCTGATCGGCAGCCTGCCGCAGCGCGTGCAGGACCGCCCTCTTGCCGAGATCGTCGCCCTGCTCCAGGATGCCGACAGCCGTCGCCAGATTCGAGACGAGATCGTCGCCGACCGCCGGCCGGCCTTTGGCCCGGCCGGCCTGCTCAAGCATGGCCGCTGGGAGCGGATCACGGTCCTGCACGCGCCCCATACCCCCGAAGCCGTTGGTCGGACGATCGAAGTCCTGGCCGTTGAGCAGGGCCAGGACCCCTTTGACGTTTACTTTGACCTGATCGTGGCCAACGGCGACCAGGCCGACGCCATCTTTGACTACATAGACGAGGCGGACATCCGCCGCCTGCTCCGGCACCCGGCGGTGATGATCTGCTCCGACGGCCAGGTTCTGGCTCCCTACGGCTTTTTGAACGATCCGCCCCCCTACTCGCCGTGCAGCTATGGCGAATTCCCCGGCGTGCTGGAACGCTATGTGCGCGACGAGCCGGTGTTGCCCCTGGAGGAGGCGATCCGCAAAATGACCTCCTTCCCGGCCCGGCGGTTTGGGCTGCTGGATCGCGGCCTGCTGCGGCCTGGAGCCTGGGCCGACCTGGTCGTGTTCGACCTGGCCCGCCTCCGCGACCGGGCAACCAACCTCTATCCCCACCGCTACCCCTTCGAGAACTATCCGCACCGCTACCCGGAGGGGATAGACTATGTGTTCGTCAACGGCGTCCTGGTCGTCGCGGGGGAACAGCACACCAGCGCTCTGCCCGGTCAGGTGTTGCACAACACGAATAGAACGAGGTGAAATCATGGCTACAGATCCGATCCAGCTGCTGGAAGTCAAAGGCACACACCGCCAGGTGGGCCAACAGATTGGCGAGGCGTTAAAACCCCGGCTGCAACGGCTGCTGGCGCGCGCCCGCGACGAGTTGCCCAAAGGCATGAGCTGGGAGGCAATGATCCGCCAGAGCCGGCTCTACCTGGCGCACAGCCGCGATGCCTACCCGCAGTATATCGAAGAACTGGAGGGCATGGCCCAGGCAGCCGACCTGCCCTTTGAGGAACTATTCCTGGAGATGTGCGAGGAGCTGTGGGAGCGGGCAGCGTGGCGGGGTTGCACCGATATGCTGGCGCGGGGCCGGGCCACTGCCGACGGATCCACACTGGTGGCCCACACCAACGACCTCAGCCCGGAGACCGAAGACGACTTGATCATCCTCAAGGTGCAGGCCGGCGACGAGCCGGAATTCCTGGGGGTGTCGGTCGCCGGATTGGGCTACAGCGCCGGCTTTAACGCCGCCGGCATCAGCATGACCGGCAACCAGGTGTCGTGCAACGACATCCGCCCCGGCGTGCCCCGCCTGCTGATCGTGCGCGCCATCCTGGCCGCGCGGCGGCTGGAGGAGGCGATGAACGCCTGCCTGCTGCCCAGCCGGGCATCCAACTACAACAACATCATCGCCGACCCCTGGGGCGAGGCCTACAGCATGGAAGGCTCGGCCACCGACTGCGAGCCGATTTACATCGAGGGCGACCTGCTGGCCCACGCCAACCACTACGTCAGCCCGGCCATGCGCCGCTTCGAGGCCAATCGCAACGACATCGCCGGCTCGGTTATCCGCCACCACCGGGCCCTGCGGCTGCTGCGGGAAAACTATGGGCAGCACTCGCCGGAGCTGTTCAAAACGTTGCTGGCCGACCACGCCAACTACCCCGGCTCTATCTGCAAGCACGGCCTGGAGGCGGTAACGGTGTTTAGCCTGATCATCAACCTGAACGAACGTCGGGCCTGGATCGGCAAAGGGAGGCCATGCCAGACCACCTACTACGAGTACACGTTGGAGCCGTGGACCCCGCCGGCCGACTGGGCCAGATAGTTGACAGGAGTTACATCCCCAGCCGCCCGCCGACGAGGCCACGCTGGCCTCGCACAAACAGCCCGGCAGCCAACGGTTTCTTGCCGGCTAGCTGCACCTCCAGCAGCTCCAGAAGGCCCTGGCCGGCGACCACACCCAGGCCATCTGGCAGGGCAACTACCAGCCCCGGCGGCCCCTCACCTTGCCACGCCGGGTGAGGGCGGGCGCGCAACACTTTGAGCCGCTGCCCCTGCCAGGCGGTATAGGCCCCCGGCCACGGATTGCAGGCCCGCACCAGGCGGTCCAGGTCGGCAGCCGGACGGGACCAATCCAGCAGGCCATCCTCTTTGCGCAGCGGGCGGCAGTAGGTTGCCTGCGAGGGGTCCTGCGGCCGGGGCTGAACCTCCCCGGCCAGCCAACCCGGCAGTGTCTCGATGAGCAGCCTGGCTCCCAGATCGGCCAGCCTGGCCGTCAGCGTAGCCGTGGTATCGTCAGGGGCGATGGGACATTCGGCCTGGGCCAGGATCGGGCCGGTGTCCAGCCCCTCATCCAGGCGCATGATGGTCACGCCGGTGGTCGTATCGCCGGCCAGGATGGCCGCCGGGATGGGCGCTGCCCCCCGCCAGCGCGGCAGCAGCGAGGCGTGGACGTTCAGGCAGCCGTAAGGCGGCAGGTTCAGCACGTCCGGCCGTAGAATCTGCCCGAAAGCTGCGACGACAATGACCTCCGGTTGCCACTCGGCCAGGCGTGCCACCGCCTCTGGCGAGCGAAGCGTCTCCGGCTGAAAGACCGGCAGGCCCCGCGCCAACGCCGCCTCCTTGACCGGTGAAGCAACTACCCTCTGTCCCCGTCCCGCCGGTCGGTCTGGCTGGGTAACGACGCCGGCTACCTGGTGCTGATCGGCCAGAGCCAACAGCACCGGCACGGCAAATCCTGGTGTTCCCATAAAGACGATACGGATCACAGTTCCCCCTTGGCATGTTGTGTATTGCGCGACGCCCTTGCAGCTTACCATATTCCGGGTTGGCTGTCAACGGTTGGCTGGGGTGCGAACCAATGACGGCGTAGACGATTTCAAGCTCTTCCTGCATTTTCAATTTCTTTCTGACGAATTTGACAACAGGGAAAAGATGTGGTATACTGAACAGGTGGAGTCCTTTAAGGAGAGAAAGATGAAAGTAGCCGTCATCGGTGGGGGGTCCAGCTACACACCGGAATTGATCAGCGGCTTCCTGGCGCGCGTAGAGAGCTTTCCGCTGGCCGAATTGTGGCTGATGGATATCGCGCCCGACCGGTTGGAGATAGTTGGGGGCTTTGCCCAACGCATGGTCGCCGCCAGAGGCAGCCCCTTTGCCGTCCATCTGACTACCGACCGGCGGCAGGCAGTGCGGGGCGCAAGCTATGTGATCGTCCAGCTGCGCGTCGGCGGGATGTCGGCCCGCCGCGAGGACGAATACTTGGGTCGGCGGCATGGCCTCATCGGCCAGGAGACAACCGGCGTGGGTGGGATGGCCAAAGCATTGCGCACCATTCCCGTCGTGCTGCAGATCGCCCACGACCTGAGCGACTTGGCGCCCGGCGCGCTGCTGGTCAATTTCACCAATCCCGCCGGCCTGATCGCCGAGGCGTTGGCCCGCCATGCCCCTGCTGTGGCTGCGGTAGGCGTATGCAATGTGGCCATCACCACCAAGATGAGGCTCCTGGAAGCCCTGGCCGAACGGGGCCTGAACGTCCCGCCGGAGCGGGCACACCTGAAGACGTTGGGCCTCAACCACCTGTCCTGGCACTATGGCCTTGTCGTGGATGGTCAGGACCTCTGGCCGATGCTGCTGGAGCATTATCTGGCCCTGCTGCGGCAACAAGAGGGCCCGGAATGGCCGCCGGAGCTTGTCGAAACGTTGGGCATGATCCCCAACTATTACCTGCACTACTACTACCACACCGACCGCAAACTGGCCGAACAACAGCGATGGCCACCCTCCCGTGCCGAGGAGGTCATGGCGATCGAGCATGACCTGCTGGCCCAATACGCCGATCCGCAGCGCAATGAGCCCCCGGCCGACCTGCTGAAACGCGGCGGCGCCTACTATTCGACGGTGGCAACGCAGCTACTCAACGCCCATCACAACGACCTGGGGGAGGCCCACGTGGTCAACGTGCCCCATCGCGGTGCCGTGCCCGGCTGGCCCGACGACTGGGTGCTGGAAATGCCCTGTCGCGTGGATGCTGCCGGCATCCATCCCCTGCCGGCCGATCCGTTGCCGCCGGTTTGCTTTGGGCTGCTGGCCCAGGTCAAGATGTACGAGCTGCTGACGGTGGAGGCCGCCGTCCATGGCAACCGAGCTGCCGCTTACCAGGCCCTGCTCGCTCACCCACTCGGCCCGGCAGCGGACCAGGTGCAGGCAGTGCTCGACGACCTGTTGGCGACGAACCGGGCCTATTTGCCGCAGTTTTGGACAAAAAAGATGTGAGGCGCAAGATGCGCTATTTCCTCGGCGTGGACACCGGTGCCAGCAAAAGCCAAGCCCTGATCGCCGACGAACGGGGGCAGGCGCTCGGTCTGGGCGAGGGGGGGCCTGGCAACTGGGAGGGGGTCGGTTGGCAGGGCGCGCGGGCCGTGCTCGATGAGATCATCACCCAGGCCACAGCCCAGGCCGGCATTGAACGATCAGAGATCGCCGCCGCCGGCTTTGGCCTGGCCGGCTATGACTGGCCGGAAGACCGGCCACCCCACGAGGCTATCATCCGCGACCTGCTGCGCCCCGATCTGCCTTTCGAGATGGTGAACGATGCCCTCCTCGGCCTGTGGGCCGGCACCGAGGCCGGCTGGGGGGTGGTCGTCGCCGCCGGGACCAGTTGCAACTGCTATGGACGCAACGCCCAGGGGGCGATCGGGCGGATGGCGGGGTCCAGCTATCTGGGCGAATATGCCGGGGCCACAGAATTGGTCTGGTGGGCGGCGCAGGCCGTTGCCGCAGCCTGGTCGTTGCGTGGGCCGGCCACCCGCCTGACGGATGCCTTTGTGCTCCAAACCGGCGCATCTGACGTGGCCGACCTGCTGGCCGGTCTGATGCGTGGGCGATATACCCTCACGGCCGATAGCGCCCCGCTGGTTTTCGCCGTCGCCGCCGAGGGCGATCCGGTCGCCTTGGAGCTGGTACGCCGCGCCGGGCGCGAGCTGGGCAACCTGGCGTTGGGCGTCATCCGCCAACTTGACCTCGCCGCCCGGCCCTTCGAGGTGGTGCTGTCGGGCAGCTTTTACCACGGCAGCCCGATCCTCCAGGAGTGCCTGGCCCAGACAGTCCAGGCCGTCGCCCCGCAAGCCCGGTTCGTGCGCCTGGCGACCTTGCCGGTGGTCGGTGCAGTGCTGATGGCGATGGAACGAGCAGGGATGAGCTGGATACCCCTGCGCCCGACCCTGATCGCCACGGTGAAGGAACTGCCTATCCGCGCCGGGCAAAATCCAACAGATCGTCGAGGCGGCAGGTCGCCAGGCCGATGACATGATCGCCGCCGCCGTAAAAGACGTAGACCGTGCCCTCCACCACCGGGTTGGCGCAGGAAAAGACGACGTGGGGCACGTCGCCGCGCAGCTCCCATAGCTCCTCCGGCCAAAAGATGGGCGCTTGCGGGCGGCGAATTACCTGGCTGGGGTCCTCCAGGTCCAACAGGCAGACGCCAAACTTGTAGACGTGATCCAGATCGTAGCCGTGATAGAGCAGCAGCCAGCCCTCCTCCGTCTCGATGGGCACGCCGTTGGCCCCCACACTTTTGCTATCCCAACCGTCGGGGCGCGGGCCAAAGATGGGCCGCATCTCCTCCTCGCGCCAGGAGCGCAGATCATCGCTGAAGGCCAGCCAGACATGGGGCCAGCGCCGATGCAGAGCCACGTAGCGCCCGCCGATTTTTCGTGGAAAGAGCACGTGGTCCTTGTTGTCCTCGCCCCACACTATCGGCCCCAGACGTTCCCAAGTGATGAGGTTATAGCTGCGGGCGATCATCGGCAGGATGCCGCCCCCGGCGTGGGTCGGCCGGCCCTGGCCGTGGAACTCGCGGCCATAGGCGGTGTAAGTTATGTAAAACACACCCCCGATCTCAACCACGCGGGGGTCCTCAACGCCCCGCGAGTCGCTGCCGTCATGGGGTTCCAACACCGGCCGGCGCAGGCGGTTCCAACACACCCCGTCGGTGCTGAGGGCGTAGCCGATGCGGCTCACCCAGTCCAACCCCTGAGCGCGATAGAGCATGTGGAACAGGCCGTTGTGATGGATCACGGCCGGATTCAAGACGTTGTAGCATTCCCAATCGGAAGAGGGATCGGGAAGCAAAATCGGATTGGCCGGGTGGCGTTCGAGTTTCATCATCTCCTCCAAAGGGCGAGTTTCGCACTCGCTAAAGAGCCGGGCGGGGATTCTCCAGGCACAACGCCACCAGGTCATCCACCCGCGCCGTGCCAACGCACATCACTGTGTCGGCCCCGCCCCAATAGATCTTGACCGTACCGTCGGGCTCTGGGACCGCGCCGCAGCTAAAGACGACATTGTGGACATAGCCTGTCACCTCCCAGGGATCCTCTGGCTGCACAATCCACTCATCGGCAACGCCCAGGATTTTAGCCGGATCTTCCAGATCGTGCAAAGCCACGCCCAGGCGGTAGACCGAGCCATCCATGGTGGAAAAGACGCCGTGATAAATGTGCAGCCAGCCCTGCGCGGTTTTGAACGGCGTCGCCCCCGGGCCGATCTTCATCTCGTCCCAGTGATACTGAAGAGGCTTCATCACCAATTGCGAATCCCCCCAGTGGATCAGATCGGGCGAAAAAGAGACCCAGATGGACCAGGGAGAAATCTCGGAGTGGGGCCGGTCCAGGCGGGCATAGCGCCCATCGAACTTTTGGGGAAAGAGCACCACATTGCGATAATCAGCCTGGGTGATCAGCGCCACCCGTTCCACCGTCTCGAAATCGCGCGTCCTGGCCAGGCCGATGCGCACCCCATGCCGCGAGTAGGCGCTGTACGTAAGGTAGTAGTCGCCATCCAGGGCACAGATGCGGGGGTCCTCGACGCCATATTCCTCATACCGAGCAAAGACGCCCCTGGTTGCCGGTGTCAGGAAAGGCTCCGAGCGCACCCGAAAGCAGAACCCATCCTCGCTTTCGGCCAGCCCCAAGATGGAGCGCCCATTGCGCCGATGGGCGCGAAAGACCATAATGTACCGGTCGCCATGCTTAACCACCCCAGCATTGTGGACGGTCACCACCGGGTAGGGCACATCATCCCTGGTCAGAATTGGATTGCCTGGAAAACGTTCGACAACCGGGTGTTTCATGGACGATTCTCTGTTTCAAGGCTTTGTGACTCGCCGGGCTGCCAGCCGGTTCAACACGGCGTGGTTGCCCACCAGGGCCAGGAATACCCCCCCCACCGCCGTAGTGGCGCAAAAGAACACGATCCCCAGGGTCAACAGGATTACCAGCAGAAGGCCCAACGTCAGGGAAAAAAGGGGGTTCTGGCCCAGCAGCACCACCCCATTGCGCAGCGCCAGCCGCAAGCTGGGGGTCTCTTGTTCGAACAGAAAGGCCAGGGCATAGACCTGGAGCAGCAGCCAAAAGGCCAACCCGGCCAGGTAAAACCCCTGGGCCAGCCGACCGGCAGCCGACCCGCCGCCCAGCCGCCCGGTAAGGACCACATCGCCGACCAGGACGAACAGCACTGCCAGTTGCAGCAACCCCCAGCGCCAGCCGAGGCCAAAGTAGCGCCGGAGCGCCGGCAAAAAGTCGCGGGGATCGGTTGGGTCGCCGTGGGCCAGGCGGTTGCCGACGTAGAACAGGGCCAACGCTGCCGGCGGCGCAGGCACAACCAGCAACGTCAGCCCCAGCCACATCAAATTCACAATCGCCGTCGTCAGCAGGTCGCTCCAGACACCGCGCAGAGCAGCGCAAATCACATGCCAGGCTTCCCGCACCCTGCCTCCTGCCCCTTATCCTTTCACCCCAGCATAAGCCACACCCTCGATATAGTACTTGCTGAAAAAGAAGAACAGGATCAGCACCGGAACGGCATTGAACACAGCGCCTACCAATGTCAGGTTCCACTGGGCCTTGTACTGCTGCTTGAACACGCTCAAGGCCACATTTAACACCCACATCCTGGGCGCGTCCAGGTAGAGAAGCGGCGTCAAAAAGTTGTTCCACATGGCCTGGAACTGGAGAATAAAAACGGTCAGCAGCGCCGGCCGGGCCAGGGGCAGGATGACATCCTTGTAGACCTGAAACTGGTTAGCGCCGTCAATGACCGCCGCCTCCTCCAGGTCGCGGGGGATGGTTTTGAAGAACTGGGTGAGCATAAAGATGGCGCCGGCGCTGACGATGCCCGGCAGTAGCAACGACCAATAGGTGTTGAGCAGCTTGAGTTTGCTCATCAACACAAAGGCGGGGATGAGGGTGACCGCGCCGGGGATCATCATCGTGCCCAGCATAAAGTTGAATAGCGCATCGCGGCCGGGAAAGCGGAGCCGGGCGAAAGCATAGGCCGCCATCGAACAGCCGATCACTTCCATCACCGCAATGGCCACCGATAGGAAGGCGGTGTTGAACAGCCAGCGAGGAAAGGTCCCTCCTTCGCCCAGGTCGGTCTGCCAGACCTTGACCCAATTCGAGGTCAACCAGGCTTCGGGCCAAAATTTGGGCGGCCAGGCAATGATCTCGGCATCGGTCTTGAAGCTGCCGAGAAAGGCCAGGATAAAGGGGGTGAACATGACGAGGCCAATGACGACCAACACCGTGTAGCGCAGGGCAAGGCTGATATAAAAGCTGGCCGGCTTGCCCTCGGCCCTGGGCCTGGCGCGGGCAACAGTTCTTGCGACAACAGACATGGGGTCCTCCTTCCTAGTACTGCTCAGCGCCGCGCTCGATCAGCCGGCGCTGGATAAAGGTAAAGATAAAGATGAGAATCGCCAGGATAAAGGCGATGGCCGAGGCGTAGCCCATCTGGATCGGCCCCTGTTTGCCCAGAGCCTCGGTGTAGACCAGGTACACCGGGGTCAACGTTGTGCCCAGCGGGCCGCCGGCGGTGGCCAGGTAGACCTGGTCGAAGATCTGGAGCGTGCCGATGGTGCTCAGTACCAACACCAACACGACGATGGGCCGCAACAGGGGCAGGGTAATCTTCCAGAACTGCTGCCAACCGTTAGCCCCGTCAATGCTGGCCGCCTCATAGAGCGAGGGGTTGATGTCTTGCAGCGCCGCCAGGAACATGATCATAAAGGTCGGCGCGGTGGTAAAGATGTTCTGAACCATCAGCGCACACCAGGCCACGCTCGGCCCACGCAGGAACCACTGTTGGGAAGGGATCTTGCCGCCGAACGCCTCAACGATGAGCTGGATTAGCCCTTTGGGATTGCCCAGCCAGTCAATCGCCTTGTAGTCCAGGCCAAAGAGCCCCCATACCTTGTCGAACATCAGGTTGATGTAACCGGTCTTGAGGTAAAGCCAGACAAAGATGAGGGTGATGACCACCGACGAGGTGACGCTCGGCGCATAGAAAATGGTCCGGAAAAGCTGCTTGAACCTCATCGGTGTGTTGAGCAGCACCGCCAGGCCGATGGCAATGGTCGTCTGAGCAATGGTGACAATGACCGCATACCACAGCACATTGTGCAACGATTGCAAAAACTCTTTCGACTTGAGGGCCTTGACAAAGTTGTCCAGCCCGACAAAGGTGGGTTCGGCATAGATTTCATACTTGGTGAAGGCGATGTACAGGGCAAAGAGGATGACACCGACGGTAAAAGTCAGCGTGACCAGCAGGTAAGGGGCCAGGAATGAATAGCCGGCGATCAGCGCCCGACGGCGGGACAGATCAGGCCACTCGCGGCGCACGACAACGGCAGCCGCTGCGGCCACCCCGACAGCCAACAGGCCCACAATGACTACAAAGGGCAAAGCCGTCTTTCGCACTTCGGTCAGATAGCTGCCCAGCGTCTCGGTGACCTGGCCCGTGGCCTTGACCGGCGCATTCATCAAGGCAATGACAAACAGCACGGCAAAGACCAGCACAAAAGCACCTATCGTCGCCAGGTTCACGCCAGCCTGGGTAGATTTTTGCGAGTGCATACCACAACTCCTTTCCTCGACCCGGTGCACTGCACCTGGGGCAGTTTACGCGGTGGGGAGCACCCAGCCTGTGGGCACTCCCCACCGCAAGAGGAGAGCCTATTCTCCCTTTAGCGCGGCGTCGGCCTCTTTTTGGGCCTGGGCGAACGACTCATCCACATCCTGGTCGCCCAGATAGACCCGCTCCAGCGCCTTGGACACCACATCATTCACCTTGCCGGTGTTGGGCCCCCAGTAGGCCACCCGGCTGTCGGGCAGCAGACCCCCACCGGCTATCGCCTTGTCGTTGGCATCCACCACCAGGTCCACCTGGTCGGGGTGGGTGCTGTAGGCAAAGCCGGTCTTGACGATCTCGGCCTGGTTCTCACGCCCCGTGACAAAGATGGCAAAGGCCGCCGCTGCCTTCGGATACTTGGTCGCCGCATTGACCCCAATGGCATTGGTAAAGATCACATCGGCCCGCGTCTTGGGCCCCTTCGGCACCAACACCGCCGCCCACTTCTGGTCGGGATAGTTCTGCCGCATAAAGTTGACCATCCAGCCACCTTCTAGCGTCATCCCCACCAGCTTCTTGCCGATCGCTTCCCCACACCAACTGGCTCCTACATCCGCCGCCGTCACCAGGCTCCCTTCCTTGTACATCTCGTACACGTACCGCGCCATCTCTTTGACCGCCGGGGTGTCGAGCGTGGCAGCGGAAAAGTCATCGCTGGCATAAGCACCACCGTTGGAAAACACCCACGGCGCAAAACGCGCCCAGTCGGCGTTCTGGCAAAAACCCCCATACTTTGTCTTCTCGGCTATCACCTTCGCCGCCGCCCGCAGGTCATCCCAACTCCACTCCTCCGTCGGATAGGCCAGCCCCGCCTCGTCAAATACCTCCGGAATGTACACCAGTCCCAGCGTCCCCCAGTCCTTCGGCAACCCATAGGTCTTGCCCTCCAGGGTAAAGATCGTCAGCAACGCAGGAATAAAGTCCTCACGGCTTACCCCCGCCTCCGCCATGTACCCATCCAAGGCCAACAACTGCCCCGTCGGCCCAAAGGCGGTCATGAGCTGGTCATCCACGTAGAACACATCCGGCGCTGTGCCCCCCGCCATCTGCGCCTTCAGCTTGGTCTGAAAGTCCGCCGGAATCGGCTCATACTTGACCGTCACCCCAGGACACACCGCCTTGAACCGCTCGATGCTGTCCCGATAGATCTTTTGCTCCGTCTCGTCCCCCCAACCGGAAAAGGTGATCACCGCCCCATCCTCAACAGCAAGGGGACAACCGGTTGGTTTGGTCGTGATCGGGCCGGTGGGCGCACCGCCGCCGGTCAGGAACTCGTTGGCCTCTTTTTGGGCCTGGGCGAACGACTCATCCACATCCTGGTCGCCCAGATAGACCCGCTCCAGCGCCTTGGACACCACATCATTCACCTTGCCGGTGTTGGGCCCCCAGTAGGCCACCCGGCTGTCGGGCAGCAGACCCCCACCGGCTATCGCCTTGTCGTTGGCATCCACCACCAGGTCCACCTGGTCGGGGTGGGTGCTGTAGGCAAAGCCGGTCTTGACGATCTCGGCCTGGTTCTCACGCCCCGTGACAAAGATGGCAAAGGCCGCCGCTGCCTTCGGATACTTGGTCGCCGCATTGACCCCAATGGCATTGGTAAAGATCACATCGGCCCGCGTCTTGGGCCCCTTCGGCACCAACACCGCCGCCCACTTCTGGTCGGGATAGTTCTGCCGCATAAAGTTGACCATCCAGCCACCTTCTAGCGTCATCCCCACCAGCTTCTTGCCGATCGCTTCCCCACACCAACTGGCTCCTACATCCGCCGCCGTCACCAGGCTCCCTTCCTTGTACATCTCGTACACGTACCGCGCCATCTCTTTGACCGCCGGGGTGTCGAGCGTGGCAGCGGAAAAGTCATCGCTGGCATAAGCACCACCGTTGGAAAACACCCACGGCGCAAAACGCGCCCAGTCGGCGTTCTGGCAAAAACCCCCATACTTTGTCTTCTCGGCTATCACCTTCGCCGCCGCCCGCAGGTCATCCCAACTCCACTCCTCCGTCGGATAGGCCAGCCCCGCCTCGTCAAATACCTCCGGAATGTACACCAGTCCCAGCGTCCCCCAGTCCTTCGGCAACCCATAGGTCTTGCCCTCCAGGGTAAAGATCGTCAGCAACGCAGGAATAAAGTCCTCACGGCTTACCCCCGCCTCCGCCATGTACCCATCCAAGGCCAACAACTGCCCCGTCGGCCCAAAGGCGGTCATGAGCTGGTCATCCACGTAGAACACATCCGGCGCTGTGCCCCCCGCCATCTGCGCCTTCAGCTTGGTCTGAAAGTCCGCCGGAATCGGCTCATACTTGACCGTCACCCCAGGACACACCGCCTTGAACCGCTCGATGCTGTCCCGATAGATCTTTTGCTCCGTCTCGTCCCCCCAACCGGAAAAGGTGATCACCGCCCCATCCTCAACAGCAAGGGGACACTTGCCCTCCGTTGGTTTAGCCGCCTCCGTGGGTTTGGCTGCCTCTGTGGGTTTGACCGCCTCCGTGGGCTTGGGAGCTTCAGTCGGCGCTGTGGTCGGGCCGCAGGTAGCAACCAGGAAGGCCACCACCAGCAGCAAACTCGTCAAAACAAAGCCTTTGCTCTTCATTTTTTTCTCCTCCTGACCTCAATTTCGATTGGTTTGATTGGGCAAACTGCCCGATGGTATAAAACGGTTTTGTAGCTCCTCTTGGCGATACGCCCCACCTCCTTCTAGCCATCAACTCCAATCCGCATCGCTTGAGGAGCTTTTCATTCGAGGCCAGGTGTGATACAATTGGCCTGCTCCCGGCGGATGCGGCCTGGGAGTCTGGAGAGCCGTCTGTGCGACCTTTGACCGGGTAAGGCAGACGGCTCTTCTCCTATCTGCTATCTTTGCCGCGCAACCTCCTCCAGGCGAACGCGCAGGTCGGCCCAACGCACCCCCTCCAGGCCGGGGAGCACTACGTGGGCCGCCCCCACCCGTTCGACCGACCCCAGCCCGACGGCCCACATACCGGCCGCCAGGGCCGCTTTCACACCAGATTCGGCATCCTCGAACACGACGCACTCTTTCGGCGACAACCCCAGTTGTCCTGCCGCATGTAAGAACAGGTCGGGCGCCGGTTTGTGTTGCTCCACGCTGTGCCCATCCGAAACCGCATCTACCAACCCTTCAATCCCCAACTTGTGGATCACGGTCCGGGCATTCTTGCTGGCCGAACCGATGGCCACCTTGATCCCTGCCGACCGCAGCTCCTGCAACAGTTCTAACGCACCGGGCAACAGGTTGGCCGGCGTCACCCCCTCAATCAATTCCTGATAGTAGCGGTTCTTGCGCTCCATCATCTCCTGGATCTGCTCCTCCGTGACCGACCGATTGCCCAGGATACGCAACAGCGACTCGCGGCGGGGGATGCCACGCAACGCCTCGTTGGCCTGTCGGTCGAAAGGCAACCCCTCCTCGTCGGCCAGCCGTTGCCAGCCCAGGTAGTGGAATTCGGAAGTATCGGTCAGGACACCATCGAGGTCAAAAATTGCGCCCCGGATCTGCAGCGATTGCGATCTGAGATCAAAATTATACCATTGGCCCCGGTATTGAAGGCGAAACTGGAGGCGGGTCCAATGGGCAGGCAGGCGCGGCGTGGCGACAGGGCCGTTGTCGGTCAGGCGGATGCCCCCAAAACCAAAGACGACCGCCTGCCACAGCCCACCTGCAGAAGCAGCGTGGATGCCATCGGCAGTATTGCCCCGTATATCCTCCAGGTCCACCAGTGCAGCGCGCATAAAGTGCTCGTAAGCTTCCTCCACCCTGCCCAGATCACAGGCCAGAATCGCGTGGACACACGGCCCCAGAGACGATCCATAGGTATGGTCGGTGCGCGGCGCATAGTACTCCCAGTTGACCTGGAGCGTCTGCCGGTCGTAGCGGTGGCGCAGCAGATAGAGGAGCATCAGCACATCGGGCTGCTTGATGACCTGGGTCCGGTTCGTCCGCTCGACCCCCAGAAGCGACTGTATAGACCGGGAACGAGGCTCATATTGGGCAAGGTCCACATCCTCCCGGTCGAAAAAGCCCTCGAACTGCTCGATCAGGCCGCTCTCCGGATCATAAGGGACGAAAAGGCAGCCGATGATGTCGGTCCAACGCTGCAACCGGTCTGCATTCAGGTCGAGCCGCTGCTCCAGCTCGGCAGCCCGGCGGGGATCATAGCGGCGCAGCCAGGCCAGCACCTCCAGAGCGGCCTTCAGGTGCCAGCGGACCATCTCATTGGTGAAGGCGTTGTTGTTCACATGTTCGTGGTACTCATCCGGGCCGATGACCTGGGTGATCTCGTATCGCCCTCGTTCCTCATTCCATTCGGCCCGGCTGCCCCAAAAAACGGCGGTGTCGAGGAGGATTTCAGCCCCATAGCGGCACATCCACTCATGGTCGGCGGTGCTCTGCCAATAGTGCCAGGCGGTGTAGGCCACGTCGGCGCTGATGTGCAGCTCGATGTCGCCAGGCCAGATGCGGATTAACCCCTCCCCCTGGGGGTCCGGCACCCACCTGGGAGTCACCTCGTCGCCGGTGTCGGCGCTCTCCCAGGCAAACATGGCCCCCTCGTAGCCGGCCTTCCTGGCCTTGCGCCGCGCCCCCGGCAGTGTGTGATAGCGATAGCTCAGCAGGTTGCGGGCCAGGGCTGGCCGCGTGAAGGTGAAAAAGGGAACGATAAAGATTTCGGTATCCCAGAAAACGTGGCCCCGGTAACCAAATCCCGACAGGGTCTTGGCCCCGATGCTCACCCGCTCGTCTTGGCGGGGAGCAGCGGCTAACACCTGGAAAAGGTTATAGCGAATCGCAAGTTGGGCCTGCGGATCGCCTTCAACTACGACATCGCTGCCCTGCCAGGCTTCGGCCCAGGCTGTTTCGTGAGCAGATAACAGATTGTGGTAGGAGATCTGCCGTCCATGCAGATCGTCCAGCCTTGCCTGGGCCATTTCAGCGACGGTATACCGCCCGGTTTCACCCCGCATCTGTTCCAGGTCGCGGGAGGTAAAGACGCTCACCAGCTTGGTGATGGTGAGGGTTTTGCCCCTGCGCACCTGACACCGGGCGATCTGCGTTGGAGCGCCCTCACACTTGATGGCGTGGAGGTAGGTTCTCCTGCCCCCCTGCACCGCAAGCGTGGAGGCCATCCCAAGCTCTATGCCGCTGTGCCTGGTGCGGAGGTGCAACCAGACCTTGGCCGTATTGTGGCCCTGATCTACCACCTGCCAGTGCATCACCCCCTGGTTGTCGGGGTAGCCGTGCAGCCCGGCCCGGATTTCGAGGTCGCCATCCACGTCCAAAGGCGTCACCTGGCAGCGCACCGCCAGCAGGTGGGGGTCGGCCAGGCTGGCAAAGCGCTCAAAGCGCACGTCCAGGGTATGGCCCGCCGGGCTGCGCCAGCGCACCTCGCGGCTGAGCAGTCCCCGGCGCAGGTCCAGACAGCGCCGGTAGCGCAACACCTCGCCCCGGTCAAGCCGGAAGCGATCACCCTCTAGCAACAGGATCAGCGACGTCCAATCGGGGCAGTTGGCCAGTTCGGTGTAGACGACGGGCACATCGTCATATACACCGTGGATCAGGGTTGCCGGCCAGGCACCGGGATAGCCCTCCTCAAAGGTGCCCCGAGTGCCCAGATAGCCGTTGCCCACCGTAAAAACCGTTTCGTGGTGATGGAGACGAATTGGATCAAATTCGGTTTCGATAACGGTCCAACTATCGTTGTCCACAGACATCTGCCTTGCTTACCCTCGTCGGCTGAGAGCGGTCGAATCGCGCACAATGAGCTCTGGTTTGAGCAACACCTGAGCCGGCGAAGGGGTCTCGCCGGCGATCAGGTCAATCAACATAGTTACCACCAGCTCCCCCACCTCCCAAAGCGGCTGGCGCAGGCTGGTGAGCGGCGGGCGCAGATAGGCGGCAATAGGCGAGTCGTCAAAGCCGACCACGGCCAGGTCGCGGCCCACCACCAGCCCGGCATCGGCAGCGGCATTCATCGCCCCCATAGCCATCAGGTCGGTCAGGGCCACAATCGCCGTCGGGCGTCGGTCCGGCGGTCGGCTCAGCCAGGGTTGGACGGCCCGATAGGCGTGCTGGTAATAGTTTTCGGTGCGGACGACCCAGCCGGCCTCTACCTCTAGGCCGGCAGCGGCCATCGCCCGCCGATAACCGGCCAGGCGATATTGCCCGGTCAACGACTCCTCCGGCCAGGCCAGGCAGGCGATGCGGGTATGGCCCAGCTCCAGCAGATGGTTTACAGCCTGTTCAACACCATCTGCACCATCCACATCTACCCAGGCAAACTCCCAGTCGGGATTCGCCCGCCCAAAGGCGACAAAGGGGAACTCGATCTCGAGCAGGTAGCGCACACGCGGATCGTTGAGGTTGGTATTGGACAGGATAAAGCCATCCACCCGGTCCCGCTCGACCATCTCGTGATACGGCCCGATCTCATCCGACGGTTCGGTCGAGGGGAAAGCCAGGACATGGTAACCATGCCGGGCAGCCGCCTCGGCCATGCCGTGGATAAACTTTTCCAGGATGGGGTTGAACTGATCGGGCGGCACCGGCCGCCAGGAATAGCCGATCATGCGGCTTTCGCGGGCCTGGAGGCCCTGGGCGAGGACGCTGGGGCGATACCCTAGCCGTTCCACAGCCTGCAGGACCCTTTGGCGAGTTGCTTCGCTGACGGCACCGGTGTTGTTGAGCACGTAGGACACAGTGGCGATAGATACACCGGCCTCACGGGCCACGTCTTTGATAGTAGGCACTCCGCCCCCTCTGACTTAAACGTTTCACTCCTGCGCCCTAAAAAAAGCCCTCCGGCTTAAACGTTTAAATTATACCACACCCCTCGCATCTTGTCAATACCCCCACCGGGTATTTTCTGCCATTTTTCCCTACCTCACCCCTGCACCAGCCCACATATCTGCCGGCGCCTGTGACTGCGTGGGAGGACGCCCGGCCAACGGCCCTCAAGGCGCGACCTCGGTCGCTATGGGTAAGCAGCAGTTACAGACGCCTTTCAATTTTCCGGGGAACTTTAAGGGACGGCTACCATCAAGGCGCTAAGGCATCAGGAGAATCTGAATCAGTGCTCCCCTGTCAACGGCACAAACAGCACGCCGGTCACATTCCGCTTCTTGATCTCCTTCCCTTCCTTGATGACCTGCCACAGCGTCTGATAGCCGCCCGGCGGGCCGACAGGGATGACCAGCCGGCCGCCATCTTTTAGCTGCTGCACCAGCGGCGGGGGGATATGGTCCGGGGCGCAGGTGACGATGATGGCATCATAGGGGGCATGTTCCTCCCAGCCGTAATAGCCATCGGCGTTCAGGACGTGAACGTTGCTGTAGCCCAGGCGCTTCAGCCGTTCCCTCGCCTCGGTGGCCAGCGGTTCAATGATCTCGACGGTGTACACCTCGGCGACGATCTGGGCCAGGATAGCCGCCTGGTAGCCGGAACCGGTGCCGATCTCTAGCACGCGGTCGGTATTTTTGAGCTGCAAAAGCTCCGTCATCAGGGCAACGATGTAGGGCTGGGAGATCGTCTGCCCGTAGCCGATAGGCAAGGGATGGTCGGCATAGGCCTGCGACTTGACGTTGTTTGGCACAAACTCGTGGCGGGGCACGCTTTCCATCGCCGCCAGGACCTCTTTGTCCGTCACCCCCCGGCGGCGAATCTGGTACTCTACCATCTCCATACGTTCCTCCAGCCGGTCATCGCGCTCGGTTTGAATCGTGAGGGCAGAGGTGGGCATTGCTGTTGGCCTGGGTGGTTGTCGGCGGGAGCCGGCCGACAGCAGATAGCCGGTCACCAGGATCAAGGCGGCGACGATCGCCCCTCCCACGACAATGGGTTTCATGCCCCGTTGGCCCTGCTCCTCGGCCATGCCAACACCTTTCGCACCAGTTCAACCAGATCTCCCACCCGGAATGGTCGCAGCAGCGCTGCGGCAATCGGCGGCAGGCCCTCCTGGCTCAGAGTTATCCGGCCAAGCGCCCCCCCGCACACGACCAGGGGAGCCTCGCCGGCCAACCGCCAAAGGTCCGCCAACAACTGCCCCTCCCTCTCACTCCCCTGGACCTCGACGAGGATGAGCCGTGGGCGAGCGCCGTCGCGGATCAGGTAGGCCAGCGCAAGTTCCAGGGAGGGCCAGGCCCGCACCTCAAAGCCCTCCTCCAGGAGTTGGGCGCGGGCCAACGCCCGTAGCTGCCAATCGGCCGCAATAAGCAGGATCTCGCCCACAGCTTTATTGTACCATGTTCCGGGAGGAATTTCAAGCCCTTTAGTAGATTCTCTCATGCTTGTCAAGTTCAGGGGCAACTGCTAGCAGTTGCCCTACGACCGTAGGGAATCGCTACCGGTGCCGGTTTGCATGCCCCCTTTAAGGGTGGTATAATCCAACCATCTGGCGATGGGTCTGGCCCGCTGAAGGGCCAGATCGGATCGGGTTTTGGGCGATGTTTGCCCGCTGAAAAGATAACAAGGAGGCAGAAATTGACACCCCAACAGTTCAGGCTGATGATTCCAGGTCCGGTAGACGCAGAGGACGACGTCCTGTCAGCCATGGCCGGGCCCACCCTGCCCCACTATGGCAAGCAGTGGTTGGAAATCTACCACGAGGCAGTAAATTGCCTCAAAGAGATCTTTGGCACCCGAAATGACCTCTTGCTGATGGCCGGGCCGGGCACGGCAGGGTTGGATGCTGCCCTGGGAAGCCTGGCTCGGACGGGCGAAAAGGTATTGGTGCCGACCAACGGCTTTTTCGGACGGCGGCTGGCAGCGATAGCGCGGGGCTATGGGCTAGAGGTGCGGACGGTGGAAGTGCCTGCCGGGCAAGCCCTCGACCCTGAGGCCATCCGCCGCTGCCTGGCAGCCGAGAGCGACCTCCAGGCCCTGGCCGTGGTGCACCTGGAAACCTCCACGGGGATCCTCAACCCGCTGCGGGAGATCGCAGCCGTCGCAAACGAGTTCGATGTGCCGATCATCGCGGATGCCGTGTCATCGTTGGGGGGGGTGCCCCTACCGGTGGACGAGTGGCACATTGACATCTGTGTCACGGTCGCCAACAAATGCCTGGCCTGCCCACCAGGGGTAGCGCCGGTATCGGTCAGCCAACGCGCCTGGGACCAGATGGAGGGCAAGGGTAGCCGTGATCATGGGTGGTATCTGAACCTGCAGACCTGGAAAGAGTATGCCATCAACTGGGCCTCGTGGCACCCCTACCCCACCACCCTGCCTACCAACAATATCGTTGCCCTGCTGGTCAGCCTGCGGCGCATCCTCGACATCGGCCTGGAGGCTTATTATCAACGCCATGTCCAGGCCGCCCAGACGGTCCGCACCCGGCTGAATCAGTGGGGCTTCCGGCTGCTCACCGCCGAGGCTCACACCTCGCCACTGATCACCGCTGTGTATGGCCTGCCGGGCATGGACATTGCTGACCTACAGCGTTACCTGGTAGAGGAGTGGCAGATCATGATCTCCGGCGGGCTCGACGAGTTTAGCGGCCGGATCTTTCGCGTGGGGCACATCGGCAAGGCCGCATCAGAAGAGTACACCCAACGGTTCCTGACCGGCCTGGAGGCCTATCTCCACCTGCGCGGCTACAAGGTGCCGTAACGCCCAGGGGGATCACAAGATGAGCGCCTGGTGCCGGTGCCAAGAAATTCGCCGATGAAACGCAAGTTCCGCCTTGACCTGCTCGGCGCTTCGACCCGCGCCTTTTGCCACGAAGCCCGACGGACGCCGGGCTACTCCCCTTTCGACTGGATCCACGGCTATGTCTATGCCCGCTGGCCCTACCTCTACATCGGCATCGGGACAGGAGAGCATCCGCTGGCCCGCACCTTTGGGCCGCTTTTGCGCCTGTGGAGGCGTCTGTTTCCGCGCCGCGGAGGTGATGGGCGCCCCACCTTCGCCGATGGCTATCACGGCAAAGTAGTGCCTTTGTCGGCCGCGGCCCAACTGGTCACCATCGCCGAAGATGTGGACCTGGGGGACCTGGAGCAGATCATCCCTTACGCCCTGGCCCGTGACCTGGTGCTGCGCCATCCCGACCACATCGTCGCCCTGGAATGTCCCTGCCGCGCGGCCCGTACCAGCCCCTGCCTGCCCCTGGACGTGTGCCTCATCGTCGGCGAGCCGTTCGCCAGCTTTGTCGTTGAGCACCACCCCCGCCGCGCCCGCTGGATCACGCCGGGCGAGGCGGTGGAGATCCTCCGCGCCGAAGATGAGCGCGGCCACGTGCACCATGCCTTCTTCAAAGATGCGATGCTAGGGCGTTTTTACGCCATCTGCAACTGCTGCGCCTGCTGCTGCGGGGCAATGCAGGCCCATCAGCACGGCACGCCAATGCTGGCCCCCTCCGGCTATATCAGCGTAGTAGAAACCGAGCGATGCGCCGGCTGCGGCACCTGCGCCAGTTTTTGCCAATTCCACGCGATTTCGGCAAATGACGGTCACGCTGTTGTGGACCCGGCCGCCTGCATGGGCTGTGGCGTGTGCGTCGCCCACTGTCCGCAGGAAGCCATCTCCCTACAGCGCGACCCAACCAAAGGTGAGCCGCTGGAAATCGGGCAACTGATCGCCAGCGCCTCCCTCCGGTCGCTCAGCACAACATAGATGGCCGTATGGTTGTAGCGCCAGAGATTGGTGCCCGATGCAATCTAGTGAAATCCTTGCATGTTTAGGCGGGAGGCACGAGCAGAAGCGCAGCGTTGGCTACTCCATGAAGGAGGGTGCTGAAAAAGCGTTGGAAATTCACCGCAGAGGCACAGAGGACGCGGAGAATCTGATAGCCACATCGCTTTAAAAACTCTGCGCCCTCTGCGTCTCTGCGGTGGAAACATGTTTTTTTAGCACCCTCATAAAGGGGGAGGGGAAAATGGTCAGAGATTTCAAACGAGCCCTGGTCCTTTCCGGCGGTGGGGCTAAAGGGGTCTTTGAAGCTGGTGTGCTCAAAGCCTGTCACCATATCGGCCTGACCTTCGACGTCATCACCGGTTCATCTATCGGCGCCATCAACGCTGTGCTCTTTGCCGAATACCTGCGCCGCCGACAGCACAACCTGGATGATGCCGTCCGCTATTTCAACCGCTTCTTGAGCATCTGGGAAGACCTCGATGCGGCCAACCTGGTGGACTTTGACCTGTTGGAGCCGTTGGTCAAAGACCTGGCCAAGATCGAGATCGGCCTGGATGACCTGCTCCACATCTGGTGGGGGTTGACAGGCGAATCGCTGTGGGACAAGATCAACGGCGGGTGGCATGTCTTCTGGGCCCTGGCCGAGCTGGACGATGTGCTGCCCCTATCGCTACAGGATATCCGGGAGCTGTACAAAGCCTGGCGGGACAAGGAACACCAACCCCCTGTCCAGGAACGGCTGCGAGAAGCCCTGCGCCGCTTTCTGGTCAAACATAAAGCCGAACGAGGGCTGTTCGACAACGCTTCGCTGCGCCAGATCATGACTACGCCCTACGACGAATCGGGAGTGCCGCCCCTGGCCTCCAACCAGGGTCTGAGCAGCTTCCGGGCCGCCGGCATAGACGTGCGGTTGACCCGCACCAACGTGCGCAGTGGCCGGTTGGAGCTTTCCGCGCACCGCACCCTGCCCGAAGTGCTCAACCGGATTGCCGACGACCCGGCCGCGGCCAGGGATGTCATCGTGGGCGACCCGAACGCCATGGCTGCCGCCCTGGCCTCGGCAGCACTGCCGGTTGCCTTTGTGCCCCGCCCCCTGGCCGAAATCTATCCCCACGGCCCGTACGAAAACCTGGCCCTCCACGCCATCCTGACCGGTCCCGAAGCAGCGGCGCAGTTCGGCATCACCCCGGCTCAACACGCCCTCTTGTCGGCCGTTTACCCGCGCGCCGACGACCTCTACATAGACGGCGGGATCATTGACAACCACCCCCTATCGCCGGCCATTGACGCCATCAAAGACGCAGCCCGCCGGGCTCGCTCGGCCCGCCAGGCCGATCAGGTCTACCGCCAAACCCACGACATCTTTATCGTCTTTCTGGGGCCGGAACCCAAGATCGCCGAACTCCCGGCTGGCCAGGCTCAGCAGATGCTGGCCTACGAACATGGCCTGCGCGCCTGGGAACTGATGCAGAACGCCAAAGTAGCGAACGACGTCCGGAGCGCCGAACGCATCACCCGGCTGATGGAACGGGCTGCCGGCTGGAAAGATGGCGACCGGCCTGAACGCATCCTGGTCAATGTCCAGCGCATCTACCCGGAGGAGATGCTGGCCGGCACCCTGGCCTTCCACCGGCGGATGGGCTTCAGCCGCGAGCGGAACCGGCAGTTGCTGGCTATGGGCTGCTGGACCATGCTTGAACTGCTGGCCGAACCGGCCAACCTGGCCCGGCTGGAAGAGGACGCCCAGCAGGCCCTGCACCGGTTGCGCCGGCCAGACGCAGCCGCTCCCGCCGGCTGGCGCTGCACCGCCACCACCTGCCGCCTGCGCGATGCCTGCAAGCGGACCTGATCATCGGTACAGGCTAGACAAAGGGGAGAAGATGAGTAGCATCCGCATCCTGCACCTGGCCGACCTGCACATCGGCATGGAAAACTATGGGCAATTGGACCCGGCCACCGGCCTCAACGGGCGGGTGATGGACTTTTTGCGGCGGTTGAACGAAGCCGTGGACTATGCCCTGGAGAACGAGGTGGACCTGGTGCTCTTTGCCGGCGACGCCTACAAGAACCGCGAGCCCAACTCCACCTACCGCCGCGAGTTTGCCCGGCGGATCAAGCGCCTGGCCGATGCCGGCATCCCGGTGGTGTTGCTGGTAGGCAACCACGATCTGCCCACCCAGGAGCAGCGGGCATCCAGCATCGAAATCTTTCGCACCCTGGCCGTGCCCAATATCTTGGTGGCCAGCCACGACCGGCTGCACCGCCTCACCACAAGGCGCGGGGCCGAAATCCAGGTGGCGACCGTGCCCTACCCCATCCGTCAGCGGCTTCTGGCCCGCGACGAGCACAAGGACAAGACGATTGCCGAGCTGGATGCCCTGGTACAGCAACTGGTAACCGAAAATATCCAGGCCCTGGCTGCCCAGGTAGACCCTTCGCTCCCTGCTGTGCTGCTGGGCCATTTCAGTGTATCGGAGGCCAAATTCGGTTCGGAGCGGGCGGTGATGCTGGGCCGCGACGTGGTGGTGCTCAAGAGCGCCCTGGCCGACCCGGCCTTTGATTATGTGGCGCTGGGCCATATCCACCGCCACCAGGAGCTCAACGACGGCCAACACCCACCGATCGTCTACTGCGGCAGCCTGGAGCGCATTGATTTTGGAGAGGAGCAAGAAGCCAAAGGCTTTGTCGTGGCCGATGTGCGCCGGGGCCACACCGACTGGCAGTTCCACCCGGTGGCTGCCCGGCGCTTCCTGACCATCCGCGCCGATGTGCGGGGTGAGACCGATCCACTGGCGGCGCTGCTGACGACGATCGCCCGGCACAACCTGACCGATGCCATAGTGCGCATCATCGTCCAGGCTCGGGCCGACCAGGAGGCGCTTCTCCGCGAGGCCGATATCCGTCGGGCGCTGGACGGGGCCTACTATATCGCCGGCATTAACAAAGAGATCGAGCGGGCCTACCGCCAGCGGCTGGGAGGGGAATCGCCGGAGGGGCTGACCCCCGCCCAACTGCTGGCCCGCTACCTGGAAAGCAAAGACACCCCGCCAGACCGGATCGCGGTGTTGCTGCGCTACGCAGAAGAGATCTTGCAAAGCGCAACGGGGCAATGACAGAGGATGAAGGACAAAAGCCGGACAGGCAAATTCCGCCCGGTCAGCCATTCCCCCTTGATCCCTGGTCCTTGATCCTCGATCATCACCTGAATCATGGATTTCGATCGGGCTGAGCGCCATTTCCAGGAGCTGCAAAAACAGCGTAACAGCGGGGCACTGGACGAGGCCGCCTTCCGCGTCGAGGTTGCCAAGCTGTTGCTGCGAGATCGGCGGGGCGTGTTCTGGATGCTCGATGCCGACAGCGGCACCTGGTTCTGCAACCGAGGTGAGGGCTGGACACCAGGAGACCCCCACGCTGAACCCTGCCCCGAGGCTATCCCGCCGGGAGGCAGGCGGCAGCGGGCCGCCTGGCTGGTAGTCATGGGAGTGGCCCTGCTGGCCGTGCTCGGCATAGTGGGAACGGCCCTGTGGCAGAAGGGCAAACCCTCGCCAAAATCCCCTTTGCCGACCCTGGCCGCCGGCACCGGCATCCGCGTGACCATTGCCTCGCCGGCCAACGGCAGCCAGGTGGCTCCCGGCCAGGCGGTGGTCATCGAGTCTACGGTTGAGGGCGTGCCTGATCTCCAGGCGGTAGCTCGCGTAGAGTGTACGGTCAACGGTGAGGTAGTGGCGGCTCAGCCGGTCCAGGCTCAGGTCCAACCCGGCCAGGTGTCGCTTCCCCTTTCGCTGCCGTGGCGGCCCACCCGCGTCGGCCACTATCGTGTGGCGGTGACGGCCCTGTCTGACGAGGATACCCTGCTGGGCACAGCGACCATCACCCTTACCGTCGTAGAAGCACCCGCCGAGGTGCGGCCCGGGCTTGCCTGCATCCCCAACGCCGATTTCGTGGCCGATGTCACCATCGCGCCGGGCACGGTCTTTCCGCCAGGGGCACGGATGGACAAGGTATGGCAGGTGCACAACAGCGGCACCTGCGCCTGGGGGGTAGGCTATGAACTGTCCCGCGTGGATGGCGATCCGCTTGGCGCCCCCGAAGCTGTGCCGGTGCCCTTTACTGCTGCCGGTGAACGCACCGACCTGGCCATCACCTTCTGGGCCCCCGATACGCCGGGGACCTATGCCAATACCTGGCAGCTACAGGCTCCCGACGGCCAGTTCTTTGGCCCGCGCCTGTCCCTGATGATCGAGGTCGAGGTCCAGGCCACAGAGAGCCTGCCGCCCGCCGCACCGGGCAACTTGCAGGCCCGGCTTGTCGAGAATGGCCAGGCGGTCCTGCTAACCTGGGAGGATCGGTCGGACAACGAGGATGCTTTCCGCATCTACCGGGCCGACGTGGAGGCCGGCATCGGGTTGGCCCCGGCCAATGCCGAGCAGTTTATGGATCTGAGGGTCATGTGCGGCCACACCTACCGCTACACCGTCATCGCTTTCAACGCAAATGGCCCATCGCCCGGCAGCGAGGTGGCCCAGATAACCTTGCCTGCTTGCGCACCGGCCGACGCCTCCCCAACATTGATCCTGACCGTAACGCCCACCCAGGTGGTAGCCGGCGAAGCCTTTACCATCACCTTCCAGGCCGGCGACGACCTGGGCGTCTTCCAGGTGATCGTTTGGGGAGAAGAAACAGGCGAACCGGCGCTGGACATGGGGCAGATTTTTCCCTGCACCGGTCTGCTGTGTACCGGTGCATGGCCTATTACTCACACGGCCGATCTCAGCGCCACGCTGGCTATTTTCGCCATAGCCCGCGATTCCTCCGGCCAGGAATCGGAGCTGGCGCGAGCTACCGCAGTCGTGCGCCCGCCGGACTAGCCGATCTGAGCATATTCCCTCGGCGGTCCGTCAAAGTAAGCCCTTGTAATAATCAGGCCGGTTTTGCGTCTTTTATCTTGGATAGGGGGCGGCGATGTTGAAACGATGGCAATTCTGGCTGGGGCTGGCGGTCAGTGCCCTATTCCTCTATTTTGCTGTGAAGGGGCTGGACCTGGCCCAGGCCTGGCTATACATGAAGACGGCTCGCTACTGGTGGCTGTTGCCCGGTGTGGCGATCTATTTCTGTGGCGTGTGGGCGCGGACCTGGCGCTGGCATTATATGCTCCGCGCCCTCAAGCCGGTGCCGCTGGGGCGGTTGTTCCCGGTGGTGTGCATCGGCTACATGGGCAACAACATCTACCCCGCCCGCATCGGCGAGCTGCTGCGCACCTATGTGCTCAAGCGCAAAGAGGGGGTAAGCATCAGTGCCAGCCTGGCGACGATCCTGGTGGAGCGCATCTTCGACGGCGTGGTGATGCTCCTCTTTGTCTTTATCGGCCTGCCCCTGGTGCCGGCCATTCCCGACGAGTGGCGCCGTTTTGTCATCCTGTTCAGCCTTCTCTTTTTCGGCGCGCTGGGGGTCTTTTTCGCCATCGCTGCTTCGCCCCGCCGCTCCCGCGCCATCTATAGCTGGGTCATTGACCGGCTGGTGCCCCGGCGCTTCCGCGAACCGGTGCGCGGCTTTGCCGATCGCTTTATGGACGGGCTCTATTTCCTGCGCAGCGGCCGTGATGTAGCCATGATCTTTGTTACCTCGTTGGTGGTGTGGCTGGCCGAGACGGGGAAATACTGGTTCGTGATGCACGCCTTTGATTTCAGTGTGTCCTTCTTTGTCCTGATGCTGATGAACGGCGTGGTCAATCTGTTCACCACCTTCCCGTCGGCACCGGGCTACATCGGTACCTTCGACGCGCCGGGCATCAGGGTCCTCGCTGCGTTTGGGATCCAGCCGGAGGTTGCCCTGGCCTACACGGTCGTGCTGCACGTTGCCCTGTGGTTCCCGATCACGGCGCTGGGGGCGTGGTACATGGGGCGCGAGAGCCTGTCGTGGCGCGACCTGGGCGAGGCGGCTCGGGTGCGGCGCTGACCAGAGCCCGATCTCCTAGCCCCCCGCTACCGGCAAAAAGAGGGTCACCTGGTCGCCGTCGTGCAAAAGCAGACCCTGCGCATCTTCCAAAGGCAGAGGGCGGCCGTTGACCACAAGGGTGTAGGGGATCTGATCCAGGGGGCGGGGCAGGCCCTTGCCCTTCAACCCTGCCTCAAAGTCGGGATAGCGTGCCTGTAGCTCGTCGAACAGGTCGGCGACGGTGGCGCCTGTCGGCACTTCCACCCTCACCTTGCTCTCGCCCACGAGGTGCGCCAGGGGCGCTCCTAGCTTGACGATGACCTTCATGGCCGAGGGTATCCCTCACCCGTTTCCCGGCCAGGGCAGAATGCCGCCCCGCCGCTCCACCTCGGTGCGGATGATCTGCAGGCAAGCCCCTGGATCGGCGGCCAGGGTTTCAGGCATGAACACCAGGCTGCCGGGTGGGGCAGGCTCAGCGCCGGCCAGGCCGATGCTGAGCACACCTTCGCGGCAGGGGATGGCCAGGTTGACGATATACTCGGTCCCTGCCTCGCGCAGCAGGTAGCAGCGTTCCGGGGCCAGGCCCTGATCCCGCAAGGCGTGGTACAACCGGTCCACAAACTCGCCCCCTTCGACGAACAGGTCGTTGATCTCCTCAGCCGACTGGAAGCGATCCCAGGTGGTGTGGATAAAGGTGATACGTCGCCACCGCCGGCTGACGATGGGCGGTTCACGACGTTGCAGCGGCCCCAACTGGAGTTTGTAATACCGCTCGTCGGCACGCGGATGGTTGGGCTCGTGGGGTAGCAGGTCGCGGCGGGTGACCAGCTCGTGGCCCAGACGACGGGCATAGTAATGCACGGCATACTTTTGCTCACCAAAGGCGGCGGTGAAATAAAAAGCCACATACTCGAAAAAGATCCCGCGCGGCGCCTTTTTCTCCGGCACGCGGTACCAGCCCTGATTGCGGACGATCTCGAAATCCTCAGGGCGGGTGATGACGGCTACGAGGACCCGATCTTCAGGATACATGGCTCAACCCTCTGCTCACCCTGCGGCCATCGGCCGTTTGCCACACCCACAGTATATCCCAAGATTGCCGATTGCGCAACCGGATCGGGCGCACCTGTCAACCGCGAGGGCGGGCAACCACAAGGGTTGCCCCGAAAGTCTGCCCGACTTGTAGCGCAACTCCTGCAGAGTTGCGCTCCTCTCACGCAAAAGTTGACGGACTGCCCAACAGGCTGAACCTGGCTTTTGTGCGAGAAATGTGGTATAATGGATGCGCATGAACGACTTGGGACGAATTGGAGTGGTGGGGGTGCAGGCCGAGATACACCCGCTGCTTTGCTCATTTCAAGAGAGAAGCAGGGACAGGCAGGGGGAGGCCAACCTCCTCATCGGGCAGATTGGGCAGCAGCCGGTGATCCTGGCCGAGGTGCTGCCCGGCCCGGTCAATGCGGCGCTGGGTGCTCAGGCGTTGATCGCCCGCCACGGCGCGCGTTGCCTGATCAGCTTTGGCTCGGCAGGGGCACTCGAACCGGGGCTGTCGGTGGGTGATGTCATCATCAGCCGGCAGGCCGTGGCCCACGACGCCGGCGTCTTTTGTGGCCGGCAGTTTCAGCACGCCGGAATCATGGGCCGGGATGAACAGGGGCAGGTTGGTTATCGCCGCGCCTTTGCTGCCGATGCAAATCTGGCGGCCCTGGCGGTGGCAGCAGCGCATTCGCTAGGGCTGACGGTGTGGGTCGGGACCGTTGTCAGCGGCAACCAGGCCATCTTTTCAACTGCGCGCAAACGATGGCTGCGCCGCACCTTTGATGCCCATGCAGTGGACATGGAGACAGCGGCTGTGGCCCAGGTGGCCGTGGCTCATGGGCTCCCCTGGGTAGCGGTGCGAGCTATTAGCGACCAGGCCGGTGATGAATTCATCCTGGACTACAGCCGCCTGCGCGTCTACCTGGATGAAGGCCGGCCAGCCTGGCGCTATCGGGCAGGTCGGTGGATCTACTTGCTGAGCCACCCGGCTGCCCTGCGCCGGTTACGTCACCTGCGCAAGGGGTTGGCCGCCGCTGCGGGGTGCGCTGCCCGCGTCGTTGCCGCCATGATCCACACTACAACCGGCCCGGCAGCCTGATAGACAGGCAGGTGACAATCGGGGAAAGGGGGTGATCGATCGCTTCAGAGAAGGGCATTGTAGCATAGGACAGCCGAGACTATAGAGAGAAGAAAGGAGGTATCCGGTATGGAAGGGATTATCGGTTCTCTGCGGCTGGGGTGGAACGCGCTGTTCTTCAAAGAGGATGCCTATGAGGAGATGCGCGCCTCGTCCAACCCGGTCGTCAAGGGGCTCATCTTTATCATCATCGTCGGCCTGGTGATCGCTCTGTTTAACCTGGTGGGCACCATCCTGGAGCGGGCCAGCACGCCGGACATGAACCAGATCAAGGATATCGTCCGCCACTACATACCCCAAATGCCCTGGTGGCGGGAGGTGGTGCAAGAAGCTCCCGAGTTTGAGCGCGAGTTCCAACGGTGGTATGACCTGGGCTGGAGGATCTTTCCCCGCCTGTTCGGCGCGCCAAACATCGGGGGGGCAGCCTTGGGGATTATCACCAAGCCGTTGCAGTTGCTCCTGTGGTGGCTGATCTATGGCCTGTTGGCCTTTCTGTTCGCCCGCTGGCTGGGTGGCACGGCCGATTTCAGCCAGACATTAGGTGTATTGGCCCTGGCGGCCGCGCCTCAGTTCCTGAACGTCCTGACCCTGCTGCCTTTTGTACAGTTGGGCAGCCTGATCGGTGTGTGGGGCGTGCTGTGCGCCTATGTCGGCCTGAAAACGGCCCACAAGCTGTCGTGGGGCCGGGCAGTGTGGGCCACATTGCTGCCCTTTATCCTGGCCTTGATCGTGGCGATTCTGGCCGGCTGTCTGGGTTCGGCCACCTTTGCATCGCTGGTGAAGGGAGGCTAACATGGGAAGTCTACTAGGGACCCTGTTCCGAACGGCGCTGCTGGATGACGCTGCCTACCGCGATTGGCAGGAGCGGCCCAACCTCTTCCTGCGGGGCATCATCTTGATCCTCATCGCCTCGCTCATCGCCGGGCTGATCACCTTTGCTGTGAACCTGGTGAACCAGGTCAGGCCGGTGGACGCCGCCGCAATCCGGGAACAGATCGATCAGGTGATGGACATGCAGTTCCGCTATAACCCAACCTGGCGGGATATGGACCCAGAAGCCCGGCGAATGATGGAGCAAACGATAGATGTGGTAGTGCCAATGGTCACCGACATCATGGGGGTCAAGTCACCGCTGCCTCAGGGCATCAGCGGCCTCTTTCAGGCGTTCGGGGGCTGGTTGTCGCGCGCCTTGAGCTCCCTCAGCGGCTGGCTGCTCTACGGAGCGATGGTGTTGGTGGTCGTCAATCTGCTGGGTGGCTCGGCCAAGCTGCCCAACTTTCTGGGGACGGTGGCCCTATATGCCGTCCCTGCAATGCTGGGACTGCTGGCTCAGATCCCCTGGATCGGCTGTCTTTTTGGGCTGGCAGCCCTGATCTGGAGCATCGTGGTCTATGTCAAGGCCACATCGGTTGCCAGCGGCCTGGATATCGGCAAGTCAATCCTGGCCGTTTTCGCGCCCTTTGTCATCTTGCTGCTGCTCGGCATCCTGCTCGCCATCCTGTTTGGCTTCTGGTTGGCTATCATCTCCTAATGCCAGCACCGGCGGCCCTCACCTCTCCTCCTATCCTCTCCCCTCTCCCGCCGATCGGCAGAAGGGAGGGGATCAGGAGGCGAGGTGAGGGATTGAATTAGTAGGACAACTCTGCAAAAGTTATCTATACAGGCGGTTCCCAGCCGCCGGGTAGAGAGGTCTCGACCTGCCAAAACCATCTTGGCATTGACATGGATACGGCCACCTTCCTCCGCCAGATTGAAAAAGTGCCCGGTTACCACGGTCAGGTAGTTCACGTGGAGCATCTGCCGGCCCGGAAGGCCCGCTATGGCGCGCTGGACCGGCCCCTCCCCCCGCTTCTGGAATCGGCCCTGCGCGCCCTGGGGGTCGAGCGGCTCTACAGCCACCAGGCTCAGGCCATCAATGCCGTCCGCGCCGGGCAGCATGTGATCCTGTCCACCGGCACGGCCAGCGGCAAGACCCTGGCCTACAACCTGCCGGTGTTGGAAGTGATGCTGGCCGACCCTCACGCCCGTGCTCTGTACCTCTTTCCCACCAAAGCTCTGGCCCAGGACCAGCTCCGCAGCCTGAGCGAGCTGGCCGGTGTAGGGCGAGATTCCACCCCCCTCTTGGCAAGCAAACGCTTTGGCACCTACGATGGCGACACACCGCCGGGCAGCCGCGCCCGGCTGCGCCGCGAGGCCGGCATCCTGCTCACCAACCCCGATATGCTGCACCTGGGCATCCTGCCCAACCACCCTTTGTGGGCCGATTTTTTCGCCAACCTGCGTTTCGTCGTCCTCGACGAGGCTCACGTCTACCGGGGAGTGTTTGGCTCGCACGTGGGTTGCGTGCTGCGCCGGCTGTGGCGGGTGTGTGCCCGCTATGGCTCGGCCCCGCAGATCGTCGCCTGCTCGGCGACCATTGCCAACCCCGGGGAGCACCTGCGCCGCCTGACCGGCGTCGAGGCGGTCGTCGTGGATGACGATGGCGCTCCCCAGGGCGCTCGCGATTTTGTGTTGTGGAACCCGCCCTTCGTGGACCGGGCCAGGACGGCGCGGCGCAGCGCCAACATCGAAGCGGCACGGCTCCTGGCCCGGTTGGTGCAGGCCGGCATCCGCACCATCGTCTTTGCCCGGACCCGCCGGGTGGCCGAGCTGATCCTGCTCTATGCCCGGCGCATTCTGAAGGACGAAGCCCCCGCCCTGGCCGACCGCATTTGCGCCTACCGCGCCGGCTACCGCCCTGAACAGCGCCGCGAGATCGAGCGCGGCCTGCGGCCCGGCGGCGGCCTGTTGGGCGTGGCCGCCACCTCGGCGTTGGAGCTGGGCATTGACATTGGCGACCTGGATGCTTCGGTGTTGGTCGGCTATCCGGGCACTATCGCCAGCCTGTGGCAGCAGGCCGGTCGGGCCGGCCGGGGAACGCGCCACGCCCTGACGACACTCATCGCGCTGGACGACCCGCTGGACCAGTATTTTATGCGCCATCCCCGCGACCTCTTTGGCCGGCCCCACGAGCACGCGCTGATTGACCCGGCTAACCCTTATATCCTGGAGATGCACCTGCCCTGCGCTGCCCAGGAGCTGCCGTTGTCCAGAGGTCAAGAGGCCGATCAGGATTCCCTGCCTGCCTCCCCGCCGGGCAGGGAGATCCGGCCCACACCCCGGCGGGCGATACCGGGCCGCCGGGTGGTTCCGGCACCTGCTCAGCCGCTCAAGCGCCCCCATCCGTCGCTTCCTCCCGGCCTGGCGCACGGGGATGACGAGGCGCTGTTCGGTGCCGGGTTCGTGCCGGCCATGATCGCGCTGGAAAAAGCCGGCGAGCTAGAGTATCGCAGCGACCGGTGGTGGTCTCGCGCCGGTGCCTACCCTGCCGAGAAGGTGTCGTTGCGGGCGCTGGCCGGATCGCGGGTGGCGCTGCTCGATGCCGGAAACAACTACCGGCTCCTCGAAGAGATCGAGGGCACATCGGCGCTGTACCGCGTCCACCCCGGCGCCATTTACCTGCACCAGGGAGAGTCGTTCCTGGTCCGTGAGCTGGACCTGGAGGCCGGACATGCCATCTTGGAGCCGGTACAGGTGGACTATTACACCCAGCCCCGCGAGATCAACGATGTGCGTGTAATCCGGCCAACGGCGCATAAGGGCCTTGGCGGAGCAACGGCCAACCTCGGCATGGTGCGGGTGACGCAACAGGTGATCGGCTACCGGCGGGTGCAGCAGTTCCGCGAGGAGGTATTGAGTGTCGAAGACCTGGACCTGCCGGCCCAGACGTTCGACACGGTGGCGCTGTGGTGGGAAGTGCCGCCGGGCATCCTGGCGCAGGTCAAGCGGCGCGGGCTCGACATAGCTGGCGGGCTGCATGCCGTCGAGCACGCAGCCATCGGCCTGTTGCCCCTGTTTGCCATGTGTGACCGCTGGGACATTGGCGGGCTTTCGACAGCACACCACCCCGACACCGGCACGGCGCTGGTGTTCATCTACGACGCCTTTCCGGGCGGTGTGGGTATCGCCGAAAAGGGGTTTGACCTGCTGGCTGAACTGTGGCAGGCAACCTGTGAAGCGGTCCATAGCTGCCCGTGCGCCGATGGCTGCCCAAGCTGTATCCAATCGCCCAAGTGTGGGTCCAGCAACGAGCCCCTGGACAAGCGAGCAGCGGTGATGATTCTGACCGAACTGCTCAAGCAGGCCGACTAACATTCGGAGCGAGGGCAACCGGCCCCCAAATCCAAAACTGATACGAAATTGATAGGTTCAAAACGGCGAAAATGTGGTATAATAGGAGGCGAATCTTGGCCGGTAGCGGCGCATTACAAGG